>Ga0255132_1000006_pt1 | contig 96500 bp, 71 predicted proteins | sample Law_Law_RepA_8d_FD_188551 | JGI IMG/M metagenome (GOLD analysis project Ga0255132, IMG submission 188551) | Freshwater microbial communities from St. Lawrence River, New York, United States - Law_Law_RepA_8d | ecosystem: Environmental > Aquatic > Freshwater > River | place: USA: New York...
ACGATCGGCGCGCAGGCGGCCTGATTCCGCTGGCAAGTGTCTCGGAAAACGCAATTGAGAACATTCAGTCAGAATTGCGCAAACGCTTATTGAAAGTGATGCATATTGAAGAGTGTCGTGGCCAACGCTTGGTTAGCAAGCGGGATATACTTCAAAATCTGCACACCTGATTTTTTCAGGGCCAAGGAAACCAAGGGGGGATAGTGAATCATGCGCATCGCACTGCGCGAAATCTCCCCGCCTAGCCCATGCGGTTATTTGCCTGACCGTGATTGGCGTATGGAGCACATCCGCGTCGAGAGTATCTCGGGGTCGGAATATCAAAGCCTGATGGAAAAAGGCTGGCGCCATTTTGGCCACTGGATCTTTCGGCCGGTTTGTGTCGATTGCCAAGCTTGCAAATCCATCCGCATACCTGCCGCCACCTTCAAGCCCAATCGCAGCCAGAGGCGTATTTGCAAAGCCAACTCAGGCCTTCTAGAACCGGTCTTCAAAATGCCCGAGCTAGACGAAGATGCCGTCGACCTGTTTGACCGCTGGCACCACCACCAAACCGAAAAGAAGGGCTGGCCCAAGCATGAGTCGGGCAACTTCAGCAGCTTCCACGACAGCTTTGTCGATCAACCGTTTTGTGTTGAAGCCTGGCACTACTATTTGAATAGAAAGCTAGTCGGCTTGGGGTTTGTCGATTACTTGCCCCATTCGCTTTCGGCCGTTTATTTCTGCTACGACCCGGAAATCCTGCCCCACTCGCCAGGAATCTGGAATGTGCTACGCATGGTGGAAGAGGCAAAGAAACGGAGCGTGCCTTATGTTTATCTGGGCTACTGGGTGGAAGGGTGCGCGGTGATGGAATACAAGCGTCGCTTCGGGTCGGCTGAAATTCTCAACCCCGAAGGGCAATGGGTTCCCCTCGAAGGCTAATTTCTAATTTTTCACCCAGCTTATCCTGCCATGCCGCGCTAGGTTTAAAAATCTTCGGGCGAAGTATTGAATATATTTTTTACACCTTTTGGGCTTGGAAAGACGAATTTCTTCATCCCCCCCTTGGTCGCCCCATAAGGGTTGTAGAGTGGATCACCCACAAACACGGTCATCCAACTGACTAGCAGGGCGGTCTTTGCATAAACCTCAACCACCGTCTCCTCACCTGTCACTAGAAATCCAAAAAACTCCTCGGGCTTGGGAAAGCCCACGGTGTAAGGTTCTGCCACCGGGCCCAAGGTCACCGCGGCACCATCCTTCAAGAGCCCCACGCACCACACCTTGCTTTTCAGGTCGCGCAGCGTGGCGGCTTCATAACTGGCAAGGTGCCAGGCAATAGCCCCCTTGTTCAGTTTGCAGGCTGGAATGTAGTTGGCCAGCGAATACCAACCGCTATATAGGGCCGTGTCAGGGCAACTATCGGGTTTAAAAAGTTCGGGCTTGTCATCCAGCACCGTGTCGAGACCCGCCAGGCGCACCACCTTGGCGGCATCGCGGTAGGATTGGTCGTACCCTTCATAGCCGGTTCCGGTTTCACCCGGTTTGTCTGCCTTGAAGGCAATGCCGCGCGCATCGAAATAGGCTTTGCCCCTCAGGCCACCCGACTCCTCCACCGCAACCGCGTCATCCACTAACCGTTTGGCCACCTCTTTGCCCGGGCCATCCAACCGGGCGGTCATCATATGCTTGTGGTTCTTGTCACGCTTCGCTTCGGGAAATCGCCAGTTCATCTGATTGGGCAGGAAGCGGGTAAGTGGGTAGCCATCAATCCACAAAAGCATCAGTTCCGAATCAACACATGCGTGGGACTCGGGGTGGGTGTTTTTGGCCTCTTCTTTTTGCAGCCCGGACAACTTCTCCTGGGCCACCTTGATCTGACCGGCCACGCCAGACTCTGCCTTTTTCTTTTCCAGCTCGGACATTTCCTTGCGCAAAGTTTCCATTTGTGGGCGTAACTTGTCGAGCTGGGCTTTCTCTTCTGCCGAGGGTTCTTGCCCCCCCACACGCAGGGGAACACCATACACAGTCAACAGCACCCGGATCTGGTCTTTGCGATCCTTCAAAGCCTGCCTCAGCGGCTTGACCATTTTCTCGTTGTAATCCTTGCGGCTCATATCCTCGCCTGTGGGGAGATCGAGCAGGATCAAGTTTTCTTTGGGGACCTTGCGCTTGGCCAAGTAATGTTGGGCCACCTCAACCGAATCAGCCACGGCTTGGTTGGCAATCACCACCACATGTTTTGGCTCAAGCTTGCCAGGTTGAGCCTGAGCCCCACAAACCAAGCTCACCAGTAGCAAACCACAAAATGCCATGCGCATGATCACTGCTCCCCCAACATCCGTATCAGTCGCCTCAATATTATCAGTAATTTTGGCCGAAACCGAAAGGTTTTGTCACTGTCCAAGTGAACGCAGTGCGCGGTTGCGGTAATCTAGGTTTCAGATGGATCACTTATGAGGAACCTACCCATGCTCATGCGCTCGCTGGCTTTTATGCTTGTTGCAACCTCCACGGTCAGCGCCCAGCCGGCTAAATTATTCGATGGAAAATCATTGGCTGGCTGGGAAGGTGACACCAAAAAAACCTGGCGTGTCGAAGAAGGCGCTATTGTCGGGGGTTCGCTCGACAAGACTGTCCCCCGCAACGAGTTCCTTTGCTCCAGCGAAGTGTTGCGCAACTTCGAGCTTCGCCTCAAATACAAGCTGGTGGGCACGGAAGGATTTGTGAACGGTGGAGTGCAAATTCGTTCAAAACGCGTCCCCAACCACCACGAGATGGTCGGCTACCAAGCCGATTTGGGTGCTGGCTATGATGGCGCACTCTACGATGAAAGCCGCCGCAACAAAATGCTGTCACAGCCCAAAAAAGAGTTGCTCGACATGCTTTTGAAAAAAGAAGAATGGAATGATTACCGCATCCGGTGCGAGGGACCTCGCATTCAACTGTGGCTCAATGGCACCCAAACAGTGGACTACACCGAAAAAGACCCGGCCATTCCACTTGAAGGAATTATTGGCCTGCAAATTCACGGCAATTGCAAAGCAGTGGTTCGCTACAAGGACATTGAGCTCGAAAAAATCGGGCCTGCTGAAAATGAAAAATGATCGGATGGGGCGCCCTGGTTTTAACCGCTCAAAATATGAATCGGAATTTCAATTGACTACCAACTACGACCCCATCGCTGAGCAATACAAACGGTCCAAACAGCAGCCTTGGCGAACCCATATCGAGGCGTTCAGCCTCATGCAATTGATTGGGGATCCTACGGGTAAATCCGTGCTGGATGTAGCCTGCGGCGAGGGCTTTTATTCGCGGATTTTGAAGCAGTGTGGCGCTACCTCAGTGACCGGAGTGGATTTGTCAGTCGGCATGATCGAATTAGCAATTCAACAAGAAGAAATAAACCAACAAGGGATCCAGTTCCTTGTAGCTGATGCCCGAGAGTACAACCCTAGCGAAAAGTACGACCTCGTTATTGCTGCATACCTACTCAACTATGCCCACAATCAGCAAGAACTTCAGGCGATGTGCGATGGGATTGCCCGCTGCCTGAACCCTGGAGGGCGATTTATCACTGTGAATTGCAGCCCATTTTTACATTTTCCCACCGCTCCTTCTTACCGAAAATATGGGTTTGAAACGATTTTGACAGCCCCTTGGGGGGAAGGCACCCCTATCACATGGCGTTTCCATTTGAGCGACGGCGTCTTCGAGCTCGAAAATTATCACCTGAACCAGGCGATGCACGAAGAGGCTTTCCACCGGGCTGGTTTCAAAAAAACAGCATGGCACAAACCGCAGTTATCGCCAGACGGGTTAAAGCTTCAGGGGCACTCATTTTGGTCTGATTTTTTCGAGCATTCGCCGGTGGCGTTCATAGAGTGCACAAAATAGGGAGTGAAAATTCGATTTAAACCTAAAAAATACCAGGCTAGCGTGTCCCAAAAAACGCCCTGATCAGGCAATATTTCCTGCAACGATTTCCCAGTAAAAAACAAGGTGGGGATTGGGTGCAAAACCCATCCCCACCTTGGCAAATATCAAATCCGATTTATTTCTTTTTGCCTTTTGCCAATTTTGCTTTCTCCATGGCTTTCTTTTCCTTGCGAATCTTTTTTTCTTTTTTCTTTTTGTCTGGTTTGGCCTTCGACTTGTCCTTCACCTGTTGCAAATTTTTAGCAATATTCTCAGGCTTTTTGTCGGCCGCAGTTTTTGCCTTATTCTTTTTGGCAGCCGCTTTTTTGGTTGGTGAAGGAAGTGAGGGGCTGGCGGGCGTAGCGGCAGGCGGAGCCACGACTACCGGCTTGGCATCTGGAACAGGCACAGCCGCTTGCGCCATTTCGGCCTGCTGCACTTTGGGGGCAGTAGCTGGATTCAGAACCCAGCGCGTCTTGGCTTGCTGGCCAGAATCACGCTCGGCACCCATCTCTGCCAAAAATGCCATGAAACCAGCAATACCGGCGGCGGCCTGTACCACGGGCACCTTGACTGAAACTTCAAACAGTTGTGCCCCATCTTCGCGCTGCCACAACTCGCCAGTCATGGGCCAGGGGCAACCCGGGTGGCTGAATTTCCATCGCCAAGCGCGCACAGGGGTGGTAGCCCTAATCTGTGTGAAATCCACTTTGCGAGCCTTGAGCCCCAGCAGCATGTCTAGTTGATCCACACTAAACAGGGTGTGAATGGGGTCGTTGCCAGCCAACACTTCCTTGATCACCCTTTTGCCGACCGGAAAGGTCAGCGAAGCTGATTTGGTGATACCCTTATCACTTGCATCCGCCTCGACCTTGAACCCCGGGTGGTCACGCCACATTTGGGGCACCTTGTCGGGATTGACCGGTCGGATTTTCAGTGTGCTGTCGTGCTGGCCGCCTATTATGCGCCGGCTGCGTAAAATGATTCCATCGTTGAACAAGTCTGTTCCGGGGGTATCGAAAAAAATGACATAGCGCTCGCGCTGGTCCACCCTCAAACCAAAATGCTGCATCGCGCTGGCAATTTGCTTGGGGGGAATGGTTGCCTTAATCTCAACGCCATCCGTCCCAGCGAGGGTTTTTGCCACTTGGCCGCGGGTGCTCTCGCCCCGTTCTTCACCAAAACGAGCCATGTGTCATTCCTAAATGAAAGTTCAAATTTTCAACTGCTTAATCAACTATCATTACAGATTTATCTATTTAGGCAAAATGTGAGATCTGGGAGTTATGGAAACGATCGGCACTTCTTGGAAATAATTTACTGGCGGCAATTGGATGATGAGGAAATAACCCCAGCTGCAATGCTCCTTAACTTTTGGGCCCCATAAAGTTTCGTGCCCTGCTCGTAATTGGAAATTATCTTGCCCCACCCAACCAAGCAGCGACAATACTGACAGCTAACGGGTGAAATTTGTTGTTCTAACTTCCGAGAATTTTCCATGTACTTCAGCCAAGGCAACCAGGTTTGTCTGCGGTGGTCACAATCCTTGGCACTAGTAACTGGCTTCGCATTAGCCAATTTTGCCACGGCCCAAGAACTAACCAAGGCTGCCACACAAAAGCCAGATGCGCCAAGCGATGCAGAGTTGGTTGCCTCACTCGCCGCTACGCTTGGAGAGAAGGGCCAAGGCCGGCAATTTTTCAGTTCATTCAGCAGCCTAAACGCCAAACTGGAAAGCGCGGACAAGGCCGCTAACGAAAAAACTGCCGCAGCAATTTTGGCAAAGGTCAATGACCTACTGCCTCAGGGCCCTGCTCGCGAGGCGATTGGTTTGGCCTCCAAAAACCCGGGCAAAGTAATTGCCGCCCGGCGCCTGCTGCAGTTGGCCCTAGCCAGCAGCACCGTGAAAATGCTGGGTAAGGGCAAGGTTGCCTTTGGCCAACTGAAGGTGGAGGGGAACAAGGTGGAACCCGAGATGGTACTGGCCCAGATGGTGATCCAGCCCGATGGCTGGTTCGCCACAGAAATTGGAGATCCGGAAAAGGCACTTGGTTTCCGCGCCGCCAATCACAAAGAATTGAATTTGGAATTGCCAAAAGGCGATGCCTTTCTTGATTTGGGAACCGTGGTGATAAAGCCACTAAGTCAGGGTGAATCCGCCATCTTGAAAGGTAAAATTATTTTTGAGGGTCCTGATGACCCCAAAGACCTTCAGGCATCACTCAATATTCAAATGCCAACCTCCAACAGCCCAACGGGTGGTTACAGGCCTCGCAAAAAATGGCCACCACCACAAACTATTCGGGTTGCAAAAGACAGCACTTTTGAGGTGACAGGACTCACTCCGGGCGACCAAGCTCTGGTGTTCGCCACCGGAAAGCATCAGGACATCCGCAAAACCATCCACCTAAAACCGGGCACCACGGAAGACTTGGGCACCTTGACCATGCGCTCCACCGATTTGGGTTATCACCTAAAGAAGGAAGCGCCCAAGGCTGGAAAAATCGTTTGGGAAAAAGATATCGAGTCGGCCCGCAAGCGTGTCTTGGCCGAAGGTAAACCGCTGATGATCATGATGACTGCCACCTGGTGCGGTCCTTGCAAAATGCTGGAGGCCCAAACCCTTTCGGACCCTTGGGTGCAGCAGTTCATGAAGGAATTCGTGGTGGTGAAAGCCTACGAGGACAAAGAAGTGGAGAAGCAATATGGCCTAAACGGCTACCCCACGCTGGTCTTCACCGACAAAGTTGGCAAAGAATTGCACCGCACTGTGGGCTATCAGCCCGCTGGGGCATTTTCGGGCCAAATCCTCAAGGCTTGCCAAGAACTGAACATACCCGCCGATAAGGACCTGCAAGCTCTGGCCGAAAAAGGTGTGGTTAAATCACCGCCTGCACCCCAAAAAGCACCCGCCAAATTGAATTAAGCCCGGTTCCATTTTGAAGCAAACCACAAGGGTTACCACAAAGAGTCCCTTGCTTATTTCCAAGCGAATGCTTGCAGCAATCGCCTCGAAGGCGGATACCTAAACCAAGCCCCCTCCATTCAGGAACCCTAGCAATGATTCAGATGTTTGCCGTTCTCATCACCCTCTACCCACCCGCTTGGGATGAGCCCCAACGCCCTAACGTTGTTGTCATTCTTTCAGACGACATGGGCTTTTCCGACCTGGGCTGTTATGGCAGTGAAATTGCCACCCCCAACCTCGACGCCTTGGCCGCCAATGGCCTGCGGTTCACCCAGTTCTACAACACCGGCCGCTGCTGCCCCACCCGTGCCAGCTTGCTAACAGGCCTTTACCCGCACCAGGCAGGCGTGGGCCACATGCTCGAGAACACTGGCAAACCCGGCTACTCCGGCGGCCTGAACAATACTTGTGAAACCTTGGCCGAGATGGCCCGCAGCGCCGGCTATGGCACCTATGCGGTGGGCAAGTGGCATGTCACCAACAGCACCACCGCTAACGGCCCGCACGCCAATTGGCCGCTAAAACGGGGCTTTGATAAGTTCTATGGCACAATCCACGGTGCCGGCAGCTTTTTTGATCCTTCGTCGCTTGTGCGCAACGACACCATGATCTCAGCCTATGCGGATCCCCAATACAAACCTGAAACTTATTATTACACCGATGCCATCTCTGATCATGCCACCCGTTTTATTCGCGAACATCAGCGCGACATGAAATCTAAGCCCTTCCTACTGTATATCGCATACACGGCAGCCCATTGGCCCATGCACGCCTTGCCTGAAGATATTGCCCGCCAAAAGGGAAAGTACGATGGTGGGTATGAACCTGTCCGTAAAGCAAGGCTGGAAAAATCGGCCCGCCTTGGATTGGTTGATGCCAAACAGGGCATGGCTCCTCCGATTGGCGACTGGGAAAAGCAGGACAAACTCTGGGAAGCCGCCTGCATGGAGGTGTATGCCGCCATGGTGGAACGCATGGACAGGGGCATCGGCCAAGTGGTGGAAGAATTACGCAAAGCCGACCAACTCCAAAACACCCTCATCCTTTTCTTGCAAGACAATGGTGGCTGCGCTGAAGGGATTGGCCGAACTGGCAACAAGAACCACCCCAATATTCCAAGGCCAGGTGCCCCCACTTTTCCTGCCATGAAAAGCACCGACTTCGCCACCGCTGGTAGTGTGCCTGCGCAAACGCGCGATGGGTACCCCGTCCGCATGGGTAACAAAGTCGTGCCAGGGGCGGCTGACACCTATGTCGCCTACGGGCGCAACTGGGCCACGGTGAGCAACACCCCTTTTCGTGAATACAAGCACTGGGTGCACGAGGGCGGTATTAGCACCCCGCTGATCGCCCATTGGCCCAACGGATTTCCAGCGAAAGGGGAGCTGCGCAATCAACCTGGGCACCTGATCGACATCATGGCCACAGTGAAAGACATTGCCAGAGCAAAATACCCAGCCCATGCCACTCCACTTGCTGGCAAAAGTTTGGTGGACGCTTTCTGGAACAAACCGATCGAGCGCGAGGCGCTCTATTGGGAGCACGAAGGGAACCGTGCGGTACGGCAAGGAGATTGGAAACTGGTGGCCAAGCACCAGGGCGATTGGGAACTGTATAACATCGCCAAAGACCGCGTCGAATCCAACAATTTGGCCGACAAGCACCCTGACAAAATCAAGGAACTGGCGGCCATGTATGCTGTTTGGGCCAAGCGAAGCCAGGTTGAGCCCTGGCCTTTGGCCAAAAAAGAATCAGACTAAAAATTCGGCTTAGGAATTGACTGCTGCTTTGCCTTCCAGCTTACGCATTTCGGCTTCAACCATGCGCTGATTCAGTTGGGCAGCTCCGGGAAAGCCAAACACGCCAAAGGCATGAAAGGCCAAACCAATGCCCCAACCCATGAGTGGGAACAGGCTCCAGAGGAAGCCACCGTTCACCACATTCAAAGCCACCATGCCGCCATTCACCAAGGTGAAAATGAAGGCGTGGATATAAAAGCCAATTTTTGCATTCGCCTGACGGCGGGCCTGCTTCAACATTGGGGAATGGTTCATTGTCATATCCTCCGGTCTGTCAAAAACCTGCTTGGTTCGACAACCAGTTGAATGCTAACGGGATGGCGCCGCGATTCTCAGACTAAATGCCAGGTTTACCCTGCCCTCCTTTCGTTCCACCCCTTCCCTTCCGGCAAGACCGGAACAGCCGACACACCAAACATCCTCATTTATTTCGCTGGGCTTGAGGAATCAGACTCCCACACATCCTTCAACAATTGGTAAATCGTCGGTTCATTTTCTTTCAGTTCCGCGCGATTGAAGGGAAAAAAGTCGTTACTGCCAAAATAGGCCTCTGTCATTTCAGCGAAAAATTCCATCGGCGTGGTCAGGCCATAGTGCTTCACCCGGCTACCGTTAAAAAGCAGGGTTTTGTCACCGTGGCCGCTTTTTTTGAAATCTTCATAAGCCTGTTTGACACGCGGGTTGTCAAAACCCAGCACTTGGTCATGGTAGGCATGCGACAACTCGTGCAATATCACCCAAGGTTGCTCGCGGATATTGCGGGCGGTCATCAGGTCAACCGCCCTTGGCAGATGCACACACTTGGCCAGATCCTCCGCATAGCCATTCTTTTTCAGCCAGTCGGCGCTGGGATGGTACTGCATAGGCACCAGACCACCATGGTTCAGGTCCAATATAATCGTCACTTTTTGCAGGCTAACCACTTTGTCCGCTGGTACCACCACCTTGATTTCAGCCAGCCTGAAAGCCAAAAAGCGAAGAGCGTTTCCCAGCAACTCGCTTTTTTCAGGGTCGAGTAGACGGTCATCCACACGCACCGTCCACCCCTCGACGCTCCTCGAGGTGCGGGTGGCCGGCTTAGGCGCTTCTTTTTTGGCTGTGTTTTTACCCAGCAATTCAACCATTCCCTTACCCAAAGCATCTCCCACCAAAAAACTGGTTTCTGCATTGCCAAACTCATGGTGCCCATGGCCAGGGTTGGGTGAATCCTCAGGCTTGCGCACAAAATCGCGGGTGGACACAAACTTCACATTTTCGCCCACTTCTGGCCGTTTGGCGGCATTGGCCTGTGCCTGGCGCAATTTCTCCCATTCGGGTGGTGCTTGCACCCAAGCACCGGTCAGCTCACCAATCACCATAGGCAACCCAGGAGCCTTCAGGTCTTTACGAATATCTTGAATGAGGTGAACCAGGTTTGCCTCATATTCCGGGATGGCTTTTTTCGGGTCCACGCCATCGTTCCAACCGTGGTACCAGACAAAGCCGGCAAGCTTCAGGTCACGGTCTGCCAAGCTGGGAAAATCGGTCTTATAATCCTGCAGCGCGGCGCGAATATCCTTGAGCATCAGTTGGTAGTACGGGCCAACCTCACCCCCCGAGCTGGGTGGGCGAAAATCGCCATATAGGCTTTTTCCACCCCAAGCGGTTTTGATCAAAAGCACCGGCTCCTGGCAATAATCACCCAAAACATGGCCAAATTGAAGCTCGGGGCCAAAGTGGTGTCTGTCTCCATAGGGAGTGAATCCAAAACCCAATGGCCCCTTCTTCAGTGCTGTCATTTCAGGTTGGTAGCGGACCATCACATCGTCACGAACCCGCCAAGTGCCATCGGCATCGCGCAAATGCCCCATGCGCCTCGCCCTTTGTGGATCATTTAACAGCGCTTTCAGGGTTCCACGCCCTTGGTTGTAGTCTTTGCCATCCAAATCCACCACCGCTTGGCCTTCCATATTCGACTGCCCGGCCAAAATAAACACCCGCACCGGGTCAGATGCAGCAACAACCCCGGTGCCGCTCAAGGCCGTCAGGCAAAAAACTGCGTGGATGTATAAATTCATTATTTGCTCCTTGGATATTACTGACGGGATTCTACAGCAACTCACCCGGGCCCGGGTTATGCTGTGAAAACTGATTTGAAAACAGCGAGGCCTTGCATCATGTTTCGCCTGACCGTGCTATATGGCCACCCTGCCGATCCCGAGGCGTTTGACCGTTATTACCATGCGGTGCACATACCGCTGGCCCAAAAGATGAAAGGGCTCAAGGGTTGGACCATCGGCAAATGCCAACCGGTTATCCCGGGCGAAAAGCCGGCCCATTACATGATTGTCGGTTTATACACCGAGACCCGCGCAGATATGGAAGCAATCTTGCAATCGTCGGAGGGCAAGGCCGCTGTCGCTGATGTGCCCCAATTCGCCACCGGTGGTTGCACTTTCCTCTTTAACGACGAGGAAGTGCTGGTCCCCTTCAGCCTCGTTTGATCAAGCCAGAGCATATACCCTGGTAATACCACCCTGGTAGGCGATCGCCAGGCGTTTGCCATCGGCAGAAAGGGCCATGTCACGCACATTGTCGGGCAGTTTCTGTGCGACAAACTCGTTCACTGGTTCCAGTTTTTTTTCTTCGGGCTTCTTGGGGTCTTTGCCCGTTTCCTTCTTGTCATCTTTTTTTGGCAGGTTAGCCGGTGGCGCCTTGAAGTCGTCCTTCCAGGCCCACAGCATGCCACCGTTGCCCCCGGCAGCACCTAAAATAAAGCCTGATTTGTGCCAGCAGACACCCCAGCCGGTGCCCTGAAAGGCCTCCTTCGAACGCAACTCGGCACGGATCTCGCCAGTTAACCAATTGGCTACCAATATCAGTGGGTTGCCTACCCCCGCAAAGGCATTGGAGACATTGGTGATACCCGAGCAGGCGATGAAGGCGCCATCGGGTGAGAACGACCAAGCCCGCACCCCGCCAATATCCGCACCAAAGCCTGCATCATATTTGTGCAGGGCAGCCACGGAGAATTCTCGCACCAGTTGGCCAGCCCCGTCCCACACTTTCAATCGCCCTTTCAGGTCGGCTGACAAAATGAACTTGCCGTCAGGCGAAAACGATGCTTGGTAGATATGGCAATCGTGCGCCAGCCATGATTTGCTTGGTCGAAGTTCAGGCAGCAGATGAATCGCCAATCGGCCATCGTTTCCGCCTGTCAACACCCGCTCCCCATGGCAGTCCAAACCACGGATCCAACCCGTGTGCGCCTGAGCCTGACGCATCGGTTCGGGAAAGGGCACACCCAAAGGCCAGGTGAGCAGCAGCCCATCGTAGCCTGCTGTGATCAGCCACTTGTTGTCTGCGCTAAAGCCAATGGCACGGGTCCATGAGGCATGGCCGGCCATATCGACTTTTTTGCCGGCTATCTTCCCGTCCTTGTCCGCTGTGAGGTCCCATTGCTGAATCGTGTTGTCCTGGGCGCTGGTGTATAGCCATTTGCCGTTCGGACTGAACCGGCAAGCCAAAAGAGGGCTCGCATTCTTCAACTCCGCCGCCTGCTTCAGTGTGGCCAAATGGAACCCCGGAATCGGTTCCGGAGGCGGGGGTGGCGGCTTGGGAGCTTCCTTCGGTTTGGCTTTGTCCTGCATCAGGCCAGCACCTCATGGATGGACGCGCCGGCAGGATCAACCATGGGGATGGGCCTTTGATCGATGTAATACTTCTTGGCCGGATCAAGGCCCAGCGCTTTCAGATAGGTGGCAAACAGGTGTCCGCCATTCACCTGACGATCAACCACCTCGGTCCCTTGGGCATTGGTTTTGCCGCTGACTGATCCGCCAATAATCCCGCACCCGCCTAAAGCGACGCTCCACGCTTTGGACCAGTGATCGCGGCCATAGTTGCGGTTGATGCCTGGTGTTCGGCCGAATTCGCTCACCACCATCACCAGCGTGCTCGATAGCAACCCCCGCTGGTGCAGGTCCTCCAGCAGGGTTGCAAACGGCCGGTCAAACTCCGCCAGTTGCTCGATATGGAAATCGAAGTTCTCATGGTGCGTGTCGTAGTTGGTGTGGCTGATCTTCACAAAAGGCGCGCCTCCCTCCAGCAGCCTGCGTGCCATCAGGCAGTGGCGGCCGAAATCGTGCTTGCCGTAGCTAGCCGAAAGCTTGGCCGGCTCACTGCCCATATCAAAAAGGGCCTTCTTTTGCATCAATTGCAGGGCCTGATCATAGCTTTGGGTATAGGCTTCGGTCATGGCGCTTTTACGCCGGGCCAAAAATCGCTGGTCGGCAGCACGGCGCATTTCATGCCGCATCTGGTCCCGTTGGTACTCCATTCCTCCCGGCCTGTCGATGTTCTCGGGAGCCCGTCCGTCGCTGATTGTTACCGAGCCGTATTTGGGCCCCAGAAACGCTGCGTCTGCGGCGTTGGAACCACCACCACCACCTGGCACAATATTCAGGTATCCAGGCAAGGGGTTGTCCCCCTCTGCCACAAACTTTGCCGCCACCGACCCGATGTGCGGATACTCGACCGAGGGCTCCTGCTTGCGCCCGGTGTGCATGATGTAATGGCCCTTGCCATGGTCATCCTCGGCGGTGTTCAACCCGCGCACCAGCGCCAAACGGTGCATCTGCATGGCGGTATGCGGCAGCAACTCGCAAATGTGCACACCCGGCGCTGATGTGGGAATGGCCCGGAAAGGACCGCCCGTGGGAGCCCCCGGCTTCGGGTCCCACGTTTCCAGTTGGCTCACACCTCCTGACAAAAACACCATCAACACCCGCTTGTGCTGTTTCGCCAACGGATTGGCCAAAAGGCTGCCAGTACCACACCCTGCGGTGGCCACTCCCCCACCCAACACGCCCAGCATGCCGCGGCGGCTAAGGTTGTGCTCCACGGAGTTACAAGCGTAACGGGCCATTAATCTGCTCATGCCAGAATCTCCCTAGGTTTAATCCGTGGCTCGGTTAGCTCACAAAGCGAAATTCTGCCGAGCCAAGCAAGGCCCACAGCAGGTCGCGCAGGGCGGCTGATTTGTCTTTAGCTTGAAATGCCTTGGCCACCTCGGCCTTTTCCTCGGCATCTGGCATGCGGGTAAAAACAGTCAAGTAAATAGTCTCAGCCGCCTTGGAGGCGTCTTTCTCCTGCACCACCCGGTCCATCAAGTTGTTGGCCCTTGGGTTCAAAAGACCTTGCAGATGGCCATGGTTGGCCAGAAACAGGGCCTGATCCAGACGGGCCTCAAATTGGTCAGGGTTGCCCGCTGGTGCGGCAAGTATGTTCACAAATGGGGCCGACTGGCCTTCCAGCTTGGGCACTAATGTTTCAGGTACGGCCTTGGCCCCCAACGCTTTGCGCTCAGCATCCAGGAACCCGGTAGCATAAACTAGCCCCTGCCCCATCTGCTCTGGGCTGAGTGGGCGCACCCTTGCCACCATGAGCCGGTCCTCGGCATCCTTCGGCTGGTTGGGCTTAGCATCACCACCACGCTGGTAGGCTGCGCTACCGCAGATACCACGCAGCAATTCCTTGTGGTCATACTTGGCCGCCAGCAAAGCATCGGTCAAAGTTTCGAGCAGTGCCGGGTGGCTGGGCAAATTGTCGTCATGAATTTGGTCAAGCGGGTGAACAATTCCTTTGCCCATCATCTGGGCCCAAAATCGGTTGGCCAAATTACGCGCCAGAGCGCGGCCTTCGGTCAAATCTTTGGCCAATAGTAACCGGCGACTATGCTTCGGCACCCCGCGTACATCCTTAGCGGGTGCGGAAATATAAAGCTGGTCTTTGGCGAGCATCGGGTCGAATCGTTGCGGGCCACCCGGAACACCAGGGGCCCTTTTGCGGGTTACCTTGGCCTTGTCAAAGACCGACTGGAATTCCACCTCACCCTCAGCCTTTTCCGCCAACACCTTTTTCTTCAATTTCGGATCATCAAACAAGTAGGCGCGTTGGTAATATGCCAATAGGCCTTGGTAATGTTCCTGCTTATAGTCATCAATGCGCGGGTGATCGTGGCATTGGGCACATTGAAGGTTTGCCCCCAAAAACAGCCGGCTAATATCGCGCACCAACAAGTGGGTATCCAGTTCACGGTCCAGTACAAAGCGGGCTGCAGGCCGAGTTTTCTCATCGGTGCCATCTACTGTGAGAATTTCCCGCACGGTGGCATCGAGTGGACGATTTTTGACCAAACCGTCGATCAACCAGTCTCGCCAAGCCTTGACCTCCACATTTTTGCTGGGTCTTCGCTCCATCCACCAGGCATCCAGCACGCTGGCCCAATACCAAGCATGCTCAGGACTGGCCAAAAGCTGGTCGATTCGCTTCAGCCGTTTGGCCGGGTCTTTGTCAGCAACAAAGGCACGGGTCTCATCCGCTGAGGGAAGCCCACCCACCAGATCCAGATGAACCCGCCGCAAAAACGCAGGATCATTTGCCGGGGAACTGGCCAAAGCAGGCAGGCGGGGTTCGTCTTTGGCAATAGCCTGGTCAATCGTTTGGGCCAAAGGCAAAGTTTGCCCCAAGCCAAAGCGACAAAAAACCACAAGGCAATAAACAACGCTCAGCAGTAGCCGGGGTGAGGTCATAACAGCGTTCCTTTTCCCAGCGGTCACTTCCCAAGGCAGGCAGGGGGGAAGGAAAAATAGTCCTAGGCGGGCTGCTATAGTATTGCTCCTGATCACACCTGCTGTCAACTGGGGAGAAAATAGGTAATTGCTTCTCCGCCATTTTTAAGGTGGAAGATTGAGCAATCCCGGCCGGGCAGGTACGCTATTTAAGAATGGTTCACTCACCCGAATTGCATCTCTTCCGCCGAAAGGAACTCTCCGCCATGAAACTGGGAATGAATATGTTGCTTTGGGGCTCTCATGTCACCAAAGATCACTTCCCCATCTTTGCCAAGATCAAAGCTGCCGGTTTTGATGGTGTTGAACTGCCCATTTTCGAAGGAGAACCCGACCATTACGCCACTATCGGCAAAGAATTGGAACGCCAGGGCCTGAAATCGACTGTTGTCACCTGTCTGGGTGCCGAGGCCAACCCCATCTCGGGAGATGCCGCCATCCGCAAGGCTGGCCTCGACCGCGTGAAGTGGGCTCTCGATTGTACCGCCGCCCTGGGTGGAGAGTTGCTTGCTGGCCCCTACCATTCCGCCTTGGGCAGCTTTTCTGGCAACGGACCCACCGAAGACGAATTCAAACACGGCGTTGAAGTTCTGCGCCATGTGGCCGACCACGCCCAAAAAGTGAATGTGCGTTTGGCAATTGAGTACCTCAATCGCTTCGAATGCTATTTCGTCACCACCGCCAAGCAAATGGCCCGCCTGGTGGACTCGGTCGATCACCCTTGGTTCCGCTGCATGTACGACACTTTCCACGCTCATATCGAGGAGAAGAGTCAGGCTGATGCGATTGAGGCCCTGGGCGACCGGTTCATCCATGTGCATGTCAGCGAGAACGATCGCGGCACACCTGGCACCGGCCAAGTGCGCTGGGAAGAGGCCTTCAAGGCCTTGCACGCCCGCGACTACAACGGCTGGCTCACCATTGAAGCCTTTGGCCGTGCCCTGCCCGATCTCGCCGCCGCTACCAAGGTATGGCGCGACTTATTCCCCACACCGGACGAGGTTTTCCAGCAGGGCGGCCAATTCATCCGCTCGCACTGGGAATCTTCTAAACACTAATTCCCCACAGCTTATTGGCTGCCCAACCTATGGGTTGTCTTTTGGCATTCTTGATCGCGGGCGGGCTGCCGGGGCAAAACCCGGCGGCCAATCCTGCCCTTGATATCCCCCGCAAGGCGTTTGTCGATGCGGTGGAAAAAGCCCGCCAAGATTTGCAAAACCAAATCACCCGCAAGATCGAAGCGGCGCGTCAGAAAGGCGACCGCCAAACTGTGAAACGGCTGAAGGAGGACCAAGAGGCTTTAGCCCGGCACCCTGCCGCCAAACTCAGCACCCCTTCCCCAGCCCATCAGGCCGCACTGGAAAAGGCCGCTAAAAATCTTCAGGGCGATTATGGCAAAATAATACGGCAAGACACCAAAGAAGGTAACGACGACCGCGCTGAATGGGCGGAAAAAGATCTGAAAAAACTTCTCGCTTCCATCCGCCCGCCAGAAACCGACAATACCCTGCCACCCGACCCCGAACTGGCCGATCCCACAAAACCCTGGTCTAGCCTGCTGCACGCCATTTCCATGCGCCACCTGACGCGTTCGGGGGGCACCCCCACAGCGCCGGGAACCACCCTTGCCGCCGACCTCGAGTCTGATGGGCATTTCCAGATACAGCAAATAGCTCCCGGCCTAGTGCGGATTCTCCACCGCAAAACAGGCAAGCTACTCACACCCTCGGTTGTTCAAGCGCAACCGGGCACCTCAGTGGTGCTAAAGGCACCCATGAAGACTGAGGGGCATCAGGCATGGCAGTTGGTGCAAGCCGACAGAGGCATGGTGCGACTGATCCACCAACGCACCGGTAGGCCGCTCTCTGTTACCGAAAACAGCCCAGTAGTTGGTGATTTAGCCAAACCAGGCAACGAAAGCCTGTGGAAAATAGCACCAGTCAAATAGTTCCCCAAGGTTACCCCCATGCTTATCGCCACCCTGGCAACCCTTTTAACCTCCTGTGCGCCTGCCCAAGTCCTCTATCCCTCAACCGATGCGATTGACGCCGCCTGGAAAAAGGTACGCGAAGCAGAAGCCCCATTCATTGGCTTGGTCAAGAACGACCGCCTAAAAGTTCATTGGCTAGATGCTGACCGACTCTGGTACCAGACTCTAGAAAACGGCACCACCCAATACACCCTTGCCAACGCCTCCAAAGGATTAAAAAGCCCGGCGTTTGATCATAACCAGCTAGCACTGAATCTGGGAAAAACCTTGGGCAAAAAATTAGACCCAAACCATCTTAAAATTGACCAACTTGCTTTCGACAAAACCGATGGGCTGATTTCCCTCACGGTGGAGGGAAAAGCATACAAGCTGCAAAATGGGGCATGGGTTTTGGGCCAAATGGCTGCAAACTCGCCGCCCGCAAACCGCCTACAACCGGTTGCAGGTCGCGCCCGCAGTGGCGGGGCAAGCGTGGAAACCAGCATAGTTTTTGAAAACCAATTGAAAACACCAGTCGAGATCCTCTGGATAGCTGGCGATGGGTCCGCCAAATCGTACGGCACCGTTCCCCCCGGCAAAACACGCGACCAACACACTTTCGCAAGCCATGTGTGGGCAGTGAAGGTAGGTGAACGCAATCTTGGAAACTACCGCGCCTCTGAATCGGCAGGCCATGTCTTCATCGATAGCGACCAACCGCCCCGCCCCAGAAACGCCAGGGAAGGTAATCGCCCACAGCCTGCGAATCCTGCCGATGGCAGCCTGTTTGTCCGTGACCACAACCTCTACCAAAAACTGGCCGATGGCTCTGAAATGCGTCTCACCACTGACGGCTCCGCCAAGGATGGCTACCGTGGGGCCCTGTTTATCGCCCCAGGCGGAAAACGCGCCATCGCAATGCGCACCTTGGCGGGGGACAACCGTAAACTCACGCTAGTCGAGGCCGCCCCCACCGATCAGCTGCAACCCCGGGTCACCACAGTCGATTACCCCAAACCGGGTGACGCTATCGACCGCGAAATGCCCCGCCTGTTTGATTTGGAAAACCACAAGGAAATCCAACTGGATCCCAACCTCTGGGAAAATCCCTGGAGTAACAACCGGGGCCAATGGTCCACTGATGGTGCCAAATTTTGGTTTCTGCACAACCGCCGCGGCCACCAGTTGCTTCGACTTATGGAAATCGATGCATCCACTGGCAAAAATCGCGTGGTGATTGAAGAAAAATCGCCCACCTTCATTGACTATGCCCACAAAAGTTGGTGGCGCATACTGCCCGGCACAGACCGAGTGATCTGGATGACTGAACGCTCAGGCCACAACCACCTGCACCTGTTCGAGCTTTCCACCGGCAAAGAACTGAAACCCATCACCCACGGAAATTGGGTAATCCGCGAAGTGGAACGCTTTGACGAGGCAACAGGCGAATTCAGGCTGAAGGTGGGCGGTATCCACCCGGGCCAAGACCCCTACCATGTCCATTTCGCCCTGGCCCATCTTGATGGCCGCCCGGTTGTTCCACTCACCTATGCCGATGGCACCCATGAAGTGGAAGACGGACCTTCCGGCAAGCACCTCCTGGCCCGTTACAGCCGTGTGGACATGGCCCCGACCACCGAGCTTCGCGATGCGAAGACCGGCAAGCTGCTGGTGGAACTGGCAAAAGCGAACACCCTTGCGCTGGAAAAGGCTGGCTGGCGTGCGCCCGAAAGGTTCGTCACCGCCGGTCGGGATGGAAAAACACCTATTTATGGCATCATTCACCGCCCCCGTGATTTCGATCCCGCACGCAAGTACCCCGTCATCGAATACATCTACGCCGGCCCGCAGGATGCTTTCGTGCCTAAGGCTTTTCGACTGATGCACGGGGCCCAAAAAATGTGCGAGATCGGCGCGGTGGTGGTGCAGATCGATGGTATGGGCACGAGTCGCCGCTCCAAGGCCTTCCACGATGTCTGCTGCAAGAATCTCGGCGATGCCGGCTTCCCCGATCGCATAATCTGGATGCGCGAGGCGGCCAAATCACGCCCCTGGATGGATCTGACCCGGGTGGGCATCTACGGCGGCTCCGCAGGCGGACAAAACGCCCTGCGCGCGCTTTTGTCGCATGGCGATTTCTACCACGCCGCTGTGGCAGACTGCGGCTGCCACGACAACCGCATCGACAAGATTTGGTGGAACGAATTATGGATGGGCTGGCCCATCGGCCCCCATTACGAGGCCCAAGCCGCACAAACCGACGCCGCCAAATTGAAAGGCAAACTGCTGCTCACCGTGGGCGAGATCGACAGCAATGTCGATCCCGCTTGCACCCTGCGCGTGGTGAAGGCTCTCATTCAGGCCGGCAAAGACTTTGAATACCTTGTGCTTCCCGGCCTGGGCCACGGTGCTGGCGAAAGCCCCTTCGCCGCACGCGAACGCGTGCGTTTTTTCCTGCAGCATTTGGTGCATGGAAAACAGCTAAATTAGCCGCTTTTTGCTTTGTAAATTAATTTCAAACCGCTGGTTTAATACGACAAACACCACGAAGGCGTTTGTCGTATTAAAAATTTTTCAGAATATTTTTTGACTTTCCCCAAAATCGTGAACTAGTCTTCTCTAGGCATCAACACATATCAACTGAACTCAGTTGATGCTAATTGTTTCTATCACATCGATTGCTTTCGGCTGGAGGAAACCATGAATCTGATGAATGATATCGCCGTTTTCCGCGGTTCACGCACCGCCAACACCCGCCGAACATTGCCTGCCCTGATGGCGTTGGAAGCCCGCATGGTGCCGGCAAATTTCTCAGTGGATTATGTTCTCACCAACGACTGGGTTACCGGCTATCAGGCCGCGGTGAAAGTGACCAACCTCGACAGCACCCCGGTAACCAATTGGAAGCTTGAATTTGATTATGCCTCCAACATCAGCTCACTGTGGGATGCAAAGTTGTCCAGCCATGTGGGAAATCACTACTTGGTGGCGGCACCGGGTTGGGCCCAAGATATTCCCGGTAAGGGCTCGGTAACTTTTGGATTTGTCGCAGCACCGGGCACCGATCGGCTACCGCCCTTCAATTACAAGTTGAATGGCCAATCTTCGGGAGGAACCACGCCAGCCCCCACTCCCGTTCTGCCCACTCTGGCCGTGGCCAGTCCTAAATTGGCCGAGGGAAATATTGGTGGCACCAGTACCCTCGATTTCGTAGTGGCACTGTCTGCCGCCAGTAGCAAGACCGTCACGGTTAACTATGCCACAGTTGCTGGCTCAGCCACCGAGGGGACAGACTACGCCAAAAACACCGGCACCCTCTCTTTCCTGCCAGGTGAACTTTCCAAAACAGTGAAAGTGGCGGTGATAGGCGACACCGTGGTGGAGGCCGATGAAACCCTCACGCTGAAACTGACCAACCCATTAGGTGCTACCCTGAAAGTGGATACCGGCACCGGCACCATCATCAACGATGACGCCGCCCCAACTCCCCCCGCCACAGGCGGCGCTGTGCAGGTGAATGTCACCAGTGATTGGGGTAGTGGCTATACCGCCAATGTCACCATCACCAACACCAGCACCACCACGCTGAACCCCTGGCAACTAGGCTGGACCTTCGATGGCCAAGTCACCTCCATTTGGAGTGCCAAAGTTGCCAGCAAAACCGCTGAATCATGGACCATCAGCCCCGAAAGCTGGAACGGATCAATCGCTCCAGGCGCCTCGCTGTCATTTGGCTTCAACGGAGCCCCCGGAGCCAAATACAAGGTTCCCGTCAATTTCATCCTCAATGGCAGCTCCACAGGTGGCGGCGGAACCGCCCCCACCACGCCCAACCGAGCCCCGACAGCGGTGGCCGACAGCGCGTGGGTAATCGCCGGGGGTAAAGCGACCATCAGTGTTCTGGCCAACGACACCGATCCCGATGGCAACAAGCTCACCGTGAAAAGCTCAACCGCCGGAACCTATGGCACCACCACGGTTCAGGCCGATGGCACTGTGCTCTACACCCCCGGTACCAATTTTAAGGGCACCGACTCGTTCACCTACACCATCAGCGACCCTGCGGGCCTCACAAGCTCCGCTTCGGTTTCGGTCAACCTGCTGGCCGATGGCGTGAAAGCATGGCCCGGCCAGGTTTTCGCACCCTATGTCGACACCACTCTCTGGCCCACCCTCGACATGGCCAAGGTGGCCAGTGAGCAGGGCTTGCGCTACCTGTCACTGGGTTTCATCACCGCCACCACTGCCAACAAGCCCGCATGGGGCGGGTTCACCACCTACGAGATTGATGGTCAAGATTTCGACCTGAAAATGCGGGCCCAAATCAGCTCCATCCGTGCCATGGGCGGCGATGTGAATGTCTCGTTCGGCGGTGCCGCCAACCAAGAAATGGCCGAGGTACTCTCCGACAAGGCCGCCCTGAAGGCAGCCTACCTGCAGGTGATCAATACCTACGACCTCAGGCGCATCGATTTTGATATCGAGGGCGGTGCGCTGGCCAACAAAACCGTTATCGATCGCCGCAGCGCGGTGGTGGCCGAAATCCAGGCCGACATGTTGAAGGCTGGCAAACCACTGGAAGTCTGGCTCACCTTGCCTGTCCTGCCCACCGGACTCACCGCCGACGGGCTCTACGCGGTCAATAGCGCCGTCAAGGCCGGCGTGCGTCTGGGCGGTGTGAACATCATGGCGATGGACTACGGCGACTCGGCAGCCCCCAACCCCTCGGGCAAAATGGGCGACTACGCCATTGCAGCGGCCAACAGCTTACAAGCCCAACTCAAGCAGATCTACGCTGGCTATGCCGATGCCAAGCTCTGGAGCATGGTGGGCATCACACCAATGATTGGCATGAACGATGTCCAAACCGAGATCTTCGATCAGCAAGAAGCCCGCGAAGTGATGGCCTTCGCCCAGCAGAAAGGCATCGGCAAATTGTCTTTCTGGTCGCTCAACCGCGATTTGCAAAGCCCCAAAGGCGTCTTGCCCAATGTTGATAATTTCTCATCCAGCATTCTGCAAACGCCTTACGAATTTTCGGGAATCTTCAAACCCTTCACCACCAGCTCCACTGGCGGAGGTGGCTCCACCACCCCAGTGGCACCTTCGCTAACTGTGGCCAATGTCACCGTCACCGAGGGCAACAGCGGCACCGCAAGTATGGATTTTAGGGTGAAGCTGTCCGCTGCCACTGCGTCCGCTGTCTCCTTCACCGTCAACACGCAGAACGGTACCGCCACCGCCGGGTCTGACTATCAAGCTTTGGTGAACAAACAGGTCACCATTGCGGCGGGCCAAACAGAAGTGGTGGTGAGCGTTCTGGTCAATGGCGACACAGCGGTTGAGGCGAACGAAACGCTCACCGTGCTCGTTTCCGGAGCTACAGGCGCCACCATCGCCACCCCCAGCGCCACCGGCACCATCAACAACGATGACACGGCTCCCGCCCCAACTCCGGGCAGCGGCGGCTCAACCACCAAAAAACGGATCGTCTCCTACTTTGCCGAGTGGGGCATCTACGACCGCAACTACACTGTGGCAGATCTCCCCGTGGACAAGATCACCACGGTGAACTATGCCTTCGCAAAGATCACCGACTCAGGCGAGGTGGGCATCTTCGACAGTTGGGCCGCCGTGGAGAAACCCTTCGGCCCCGACACCTGGGACACCCCCATCCGCGGCAACTACGGCGCCCTCAAACGCCTGAAGGACGCACACCCAAGCCTCGAGGTGATGATCTCGGTGGGTGGCTGGACACTGTCCGACAAGTTCAGCGATGTGGCCCTCACTCCCGCTTCCCGTGAGAAGTTCGCCGCCTCCTGCGTGGCGTTCTGCAAGAAATATGGCTTCGACGGCGTAGACCTCGACTGGGAGTACCCGGTCGGTGGCGGGCTTGAAAACAACAAATACCGCCCCGAAGACAAACAGAACTACACCCTGCTGGTCAAGGAAATTCGCCGCCAGTTCGACCTGCAAGAGGCGGTCGATGGCAAACAGTGGCTCATTTCCATCGCCTCGCCAGCCGGCTACGACAAGTATGTCAATTTTGAAATGGCGGAGTTGGCCAAGACCCTCGACTTTATCAACATCATGACCTACGACTACCATGGGTCGTGGGAAAACACCACCAACCACCAGGCCCCCCTCTACGCCGCCCCCTCCCGCGCGGGTGGAATCGATGGCAAGTACAATGTCAGCTACACCGTTGACATGTACCTGAAGGACGGCATCGATCCCGCCAAGTTGAACTTGGGCGCGCCGCTCTACGGCCGAACCTGGGCCGGCGTGGGCCCCGCCAACAACGGCCTGTACCAGCCCTCCACCGGCGCCGGATCTGGAACTTGGGAAAAGGGAGTCATCGACTTCTTCGACCTGGCCAACAAGCTGAAAAACCAACCGGATGTCTACAAATTGTATTGGGACGAGGCGTCCCAGGTTCCCTATGTCTACGCCCCGTCCATTGAGGGTGGCTGGTTCAGCACCTTTGAGAACAAGCAGTCCCTCGGCAAGAAAATCGACCTCATCCTGGAAAAGGGTCTCGGCGGCATGATGTTCTGGGAAGCCGATGCCGACATCCGCGACAAAACCTCACCCGATTACCTGACAGGTTACGCGGCCAGCCGGCTCCTGTGACCGGTTGAAACCCATCTTCCAGGGGAGGGCGCACGGCCAAGACCGTGCGCCCTCCCTTCATTTTTTCACCGGCTTGTATTCCACAACCAAGACCCTGAGTGGTGTTCCAGATCGCTCAATTTCTCCCAAAACAAACCCCAACGCCTTTTCCCTGCCGACACCTCCGGTACCGGCACCTATAGTTGGAAAAGCGATGGATTCAAACCCTGCTTCCATCGCGACCCGCAATGCGTTTCGGACGCAATCCCGTATCGCCTTTTCGGAGGATCGCCAAAGCATGCTGATCCCCGCCACATGGATTATGGCCCGGTGGGGCAGCCTGCCCGGCCCGGTCATCACCGCCGAACCGAGGGGCATCGGCCCATGTTTGGCCAATTCCCGGAAGGGCCCGATGCCGCCCCGTTTCTTGATAGCACCCGAAACGCCCTGCGGTAGCAACAGCCACCAGGGGATGATGTTGCGGTTCCACGCGTTGACGATCACATCCACCCGCTGATCCAGCAAATCACCCTGGACCACCGTCACATCCACTGGGCTCATGGTTTTTCTCCAACAAACGCACAAGGCGGCCGATTCGGCCGCCTTGTCTTCTTCCTCACTTCGCTGCCGGATTCGTCGTCCGCTTCGGGTAAGGTGGCCTCACATCCGGCTTCGGTGGGTTCTTGGCCAGTTCAGCCAGAATCACCTCAATCGCTTTGTCCAGTTGTGGGTCTTTCCCGGCGATGACATCTGCCGGTTTCTGGTCCACATCAAAGTCCGGTGGCACCCCTTCATTTTCAATGATGTACCCGTCTTTGGTCCAGATGGCAAAGTTGGGCGCAGTGACTGTGCCGCCATCCATCAGCCCAGGGAAGCTACCAATCCCAACCAGGCCACCCCAAGTCCGCTTGCCCACCAGCGGCCCCAGTTTAAGTTGCCGAAACATCCAGGGTAGCATGTCACCGCCCGAGCCAGCCCCCTCGTCGATGATCATCACCGCCGGCCCATGAATCGCTGCGCTAGGTGTGCGCCAGTCAGTGCCATAGCGGGGTGCCCATCGGCTCAGCGGTGGCTTGCGCAAATGGTCAATGTAATAGTCGGCAATCCAGCCTCCGCTGTTCGCCCGCTCATCCACAATGACTGCTTGCTTGTCGATCTGCGGGTAGAAATAGCGTTTGAAGTAGGTCAACCCCATCGCCGCCGTGTCCGGCACATAGATATAGGCCACTTTGCCTGCGGTCGCCTTGTGTACCTTCCGCAGGTTCCCCTCCACCCAGTCCAGATTGCGAATGGGATATTCATTAGCCAAAGGCACCAAGGTCACTGTGCGGCTACCCGTGCCATCCGGATTGGGCCCCACGGTGATCTCTATACTCTTGCCGGTGGTGTTCTCAAACAGGGAATACACCTCCGTGGGGGCGGCAAGGTTCACACCACGCACCGCCAACAGGTACTCCCCTTCCTTCACATTCACTCCGGGTGCTGTGAGAGGCGAGCGCAGGTCTTCTGTGCTGTTCAAACCACCGTATATTTTCTTGAATCGGTACCTACCATTAGCAGTCTCATAATCGGCCCCCAACAAGCCCCCCGGTACCGTCTTGCGCTCAACCATGCGTTCGCCAGGCGTGTGGTAACTATGGCCAACGCACAGCTCAGCCAGCATCCACTTGATCACCCGGTACAGGTCACCACTGTTGGTCAGGTGCGGTAAAAACACCTCGTACTTCTGTTCCACTGCTGGCCAATTGGCACCATGCATGGTGGGGTCATAAAAGAAGTCACGGTTGATGCGCCATGCCTCGTGAAAAATCTGTTTCCATTCCTGCTCAGGGTCAACCTTCACTTCAATGGCATCCAGATTCAAGGCTTTAGGCGTTGCCCCGGCTGCTGCAGGCACCGCGGCAGGGGCACTGGGAACGATGTGCCAGGTTCCAGCCGGGGTGGAATAGAGCATCTTCTTGCCATCGGGGGTGAGGGTGTAGCCGGCCACTCCCGCCAAAAGGGTCTCGTCCTTCCGCTTCTCCAGATCAAATCGACGCAGCGTGGCACCACCGTCCGGACCTGTTCCTCCCCTTGGTGTCCCCGCATCAGCTCGGGCCATAAAATAAAGGTGCCCACCAGCCCCAGCCTGCAAGCTTGAATAATTGCCCGCCGCGAGCGGCAGTGCCAAAATTCGCTGGTCAATTCCGTCAAAATCTATTTTCACGGCCTCCGCTGCTTTTTTGGCAGCAGGCCCCGTTGCATTGCCGGCTGCTGCGGGAGTGCCAGCAGGCGCCCCCGGAGCCACAGCCCCAGGGGCTGGCACCACGGGGGCTTCGCCTTTTTCCTCATCGCTTTCACGCGAAAAAGGCGATGAAATATCCTTGCGCAGCACCACCAAATTGAGGCTGTATTTGGGCCGCTGGCTATCAGCCGACGACTGCATAAATCCGTGCTTGCTCAAGCCTGTATCGGTGGAACTGGCAAAGTACAAATACTTGCCACTGGCATCAAAAACCGGTTCAGCAGCCTCGGTCAAACCGTCGGTCACTGGATAAACCTTGCCTTCCGCCACCGAATAGATCTGCACACGCGAAATCTTTGCCCGCGTGTCGGTAGCAAAGGCAATCCAGCTCCCATCTCTGGACCAACTGCTGATCTTCTGGCCCCGCGCCCGACCGTCTGGAGATTCCGCCACTTTCTTCACAGTGCCAGTGGCAATTTCCAGCAAATATAAAGTATCCGCATGGTCGTAGTAGGTTGCCTTGGTTGAATCGGGCGAGAACACCAGATTGTTATAAAAGCCTGAGCCTGTCACCTTAATTTTGCGAACCTCGCCTTTGCCCCCTTGGGGAATCAGGTGCAATTCATATTCACCCGAGGCATCGGTGAAATAGGCCACCCATTTTCCATCAGGGCTCCAAGCAGGCGAACGCTCGTGCGTGCCTGGGCTGTTGGTCAGGTTGCGGGGGTCGCCCTTCTCCGCTGGCACCGTGACTATTTCGCCCCGAAACTCAATAGCGGCCCGCGCGCCACTGGGCGATACCGCCGCGCTCCGCGCATATTTGCCACCCTTGGCAAATCGAGCCCTGACCTCAACCAGATCGGTCACCAACCCTACCGGCACCCGCACAACCTTGCGGTCGCTGGTGTCGAACTGATGCAAATAGCCCGCCTGCTCCAAAAGAATGTTGTTGCCATGGATGGAAATATCCAAAACAGGGAAGTCAGTGAACTGCGTCACCTGAGTCACGGCTTTGCTGGCTGGGTCATAGACAAACAGGTTGTATTCCCCCGCCCGATCCGACCTAAAAACCACCTTGCCGCCATACCAATTGGGGTCCAGGTCGTTGCAGCGGCCTTCCGGTTGCGGAATTTCCTCAACCGCATGCGTGGCTCGGTCGTAAACCCATACCCGCGAATGGGTACCACCACGGTAGTTCTTCCACTGACCCGTCACATCACGGTGCGGGCAATACGCGATCTTTGTGCCATCGGGTGAAATCGACGCTTCCCAGGCATTTGGAATAGGCAACTGGGTGGGCATTCCCCCCGTCACAGGCACGGTAAAAAGTTGCTGGTGCCGGGTGGTGAACACATGGCGATTCGAGCCAAAAAGAATGGTGCTACCATCGGGTGAAAAGCCCCGTACTATGTCGGGCGATGGGTGGGCTGTCAGCCTTTTAGGTGCCCCGCCTGATATCGGCAGCAAATACACATCGGTGTTGCCATCGTACTGCGCGCTAAAGGCAAGCCAGTTGCCATCGGGTGAAAAGCAGGGGTTAGACTCCACCCCCGCATCGGTTGTCAACCGTTTGGGGCTACTCCCGTCCAGATTGGCCATCCACAGGTCTTCATCATAGACAAATGCGATGTTTTTTGCACTCACCGCCGGCTGGCTCACCAGCCGCGTGTCCTTCACATCGGGTGCAGACTGAGCCAACCCAGCAGCAAGTCCAATCGCCAGCGCGAAAAAATTTATTTTCCAACGCATCGTTATTCTCCGCATCGCATCAAACCTGAGAAAGCTGTCAATCAGATTAACCTAGCGCCACAGTATCTGCACAGCCTGCCGCACTGTATTAAGGTGAATCTCCACAGTGTCAGCCACCTGCCGAGCGTAACCCCCTGCCATGCTCACCGCCAAAGGCAATCCCGCCCGTTTGGCACGGTCAAAAACTCGCCGGTCACGCTCAGCCAACCCACCCATGCTCAGCGCCAACCGCCCTAGTGTGTCATCCAGAAAAGGGTCAGCCCCAGACACATAAATCACGAAATCAGGGCTGGATTTTTCAAATGCTTCGCCCAGTGCTGCATCCAATGCAACAAGATAAGCCTCGTCATCAGTACCGTCCGGCAAAGCAACATCCAAGTCGCTGGTTTCCTTCCGCAGCGGAAAGTTCTTCTCCCCATGCATCGACAGGGTAAAAACCTCGGGTACCTCGGCCAGTATGGACGCTGTTCCGTTACCCTGATGCACATCCAGATCCACCACCAAAACCCGTCTTGCCAAGCCTGTTTGCACCAGTTCTAACGCTGCGATGGCCGAGTCGTTGAAAACGCAATAGCCCTCGGCTGCATCCCTGAAAGCATGGTGGGTGCCCCCGGCCAAATTGACCCCAATACCATGATCGAGAGCGGCTTTGCACGCCTCAACCGTAGCCCCGCTTGAGCGCAACGATCTTTCCACCATCTGGCTCGACCAGGGAAAACCAAGCCTGCGCACCTCCGACTCGCTCAGCAACCCCTCGGTGGCACGGTGCACATAATCCAGACCATGCGCCCGAAGAAGTTGCCCCCGCGTCGCCACAGGCGGATCGGCAAACCCCCGCACCGCCAGGTTTTCCATTTCCACCCGCTGCCTCAAAAGGGCGTATTTGCGCATGGGAAAACGGTGCCCATCGGGCAAAGGCAGCACATAGTGGTCGGTATAAAAGAGGGTCATGCAAAAATTGTAGTGAGGCTCAATTCTTCAAGGCCCGGCAGAAAATCAACTCCATTTATTAATTTTTACTCATTTTTGTTGACCAGCCGCCCTCCAGCAAATTTGTGACCTAGGTTTCGATGAAATTTAGCAAGTTGGTTCAAAAAACCTCCTGCATCGTTTTAACCAATCGGTATCTGAGCATTGCAAGTTCCAGGGGAATGTTGATGAACAGGCGAGATTCACTCCGGGCCGGCGGTTTGTCGTTGATGGCCATGGCTGCGACTGCGGGAAAAATTTCAGCAGCGGCCATTCCCAAAAAAGTGATTGTTTTAGGGGCGGGTGTCTCCGGCCTGGCCGCTGCCAAAACTATGGTTTCTCGCGGGCATTCGGTGACTGTGCTGGAGGGCCGCAATCGTATAGGCGGGCGCATCGCCACCAGCTCCAAATGGGCCGATGCTCCAGTTGACCATGGTGCCTCATGGATTCATGGCCAAACGGGAAATCCAATCACCGCTATCGCCAAGCAGGTGGGTGCCCCACTTGTCACCACCAATGAAAATTCCATGATCGTCTATAACACCGATGGAAAAGTACTCGATGCGACCGCCAGCAAAAAGCTTGAGTCGCTGCGCTCCACCATCGCAAGCTCCGTCACCAAGGCGCAAAACAGCCTGCGATCCGACATCTCATTGCAATCGGCCATCGAGGCTGGCACAGGCTGGGCATCCCGCCCCCTGCAGGATCAAATCTGGATGCGCTACCTCATCAATAGCGATTACGAGCAGGAATATGGTGGCTCGGCCACATCCCTTTCGGCACTTTGGTTCGACCAAGATTCCGATTTTCCCGGCCGAGATCTCCTCTTCACCAAAGGCTACCGCTCGGTGACCGATTTCCTCGCTCAAGGCCTGTCTATCCAATTAAACCAAATTGTTACCCGCGTCCGGATTCAGGGTGCTCAGGTCATTGTCGACACCAAAACTGGCTCATTTACTGCCGACAAAGTGGTTGTCACCCTGCCCCTAGGCGTTTTGAAATCCGGAGCCATCCAATTTTCGCCCGCATTGCCACAAGCCAAAGTCAATGCCATCAACTCCTTGCGCATGGGAATCCTCAACAAATGCTTCCTGCGATTCAATAGCGTCTTTTGGGCCCAAAATTACGACTGGATTGGAACTATTCCCACCCTTAACGGGCGTTGGGCTGAATGGTGCAGCTTATCCAGACAAACGGGAAAACCGATCATTGTCGGCTTCAATGCGGCCGACTACGGCGCCCAACTGGAGTTTTCAAACGATGCGACCATTGTGCAAGAGGCCATGGCGACCCTGCGCAAAGTTTACGGCAACTCCATACCCAACCCGGTCGACTACCAAATCACCCGCTGGGCGACCGACTCGTTTTCATCAGGCTCTTATTCCTACATCCCAGTGGGCGCCAAAGGCTCCATGATGGATGACCTTGCGGCAAATGTGAGCCAGACTATCTATTTCGCGGGCGAGGCCACAAACCGCAAATACCCCGCCACGGTGCATGGGGCATACCTGTCGGGGGTACGAGCTGGCACAGAACTGGTCTAGGGCCATGAAACCAATTTATCTGGTCCAAAACCCTTTTTTTAGCCTTCAACAATTGCCCGATAGAGGCTTGTTGATGCGCGTCGAATGCGGCACTAGCGCTGTATACGACATCACCTTCCAACTCGATGATGCAGAAACAGCCCTGTTCAAGCGTGATGGTTCCAACTTTGTGGAAAGCCTAGCCAACCTAGTCATGGCTTTTCCCGATCACTTCAAAGACCGCCACACAACTCGCTGATTTTTAAAAACCATATGGGCCTGAGTTATTACCTCAAGCCCGGCTCACGCCGCACCCCAAGGCCGGTCAGATACGCCGTTCCGCCTGGGTGCTGCGTAAATGGATGGTCTTGCGGTCTAAATCGTGATGAGACTCGACAAAGCGAACCGTCCCGCTCTTGGCCCGCATCAGAAGTGAATGAGTGGTAGCGATTGAACCCCGCACGCTCACCCCCTGCACCAGCGGGCTAGTGCTAATTCCAGTTGCCGTGAATATCAGGTTCTCCCCGCGCGCCAGATCACGCGACATGAACTGCTTGTCGATGCGGTCGCCCCATCCCATCTTGATCAGGCTCTGCCGCTCCCCTTCATCACGCGGCCAAATTTTAGCCCGCATGCCACCACCCAGGCAGCGAAGCCCCGCCGCCGAAACCACAGCCTCAGGCGCCCCACCAATCCCCACATACAGGTCAATGTCACTCGTCCGCATCGCGGGTGCGAGGGCTGCTGCGATGTCACCATCCTGAATCAGCCGCAACGCCGCACCCTTGCGCCTGATTTCTTCGATCAATTGCTGGTTGCGCGACCTGTCGAGTGCGCACACCAGCACGTCACGCACATCCTTGCCCAAAATTTTGGCGGTGACATCAATCACCTCGCTCACTGGTGCGTCAATGTCTATCGGCAGTTTGGGGTCAGCAAGCCACGCCTTGCGCACGGCTAGTGGATAAGCCAGTTTCTTCATGTAAAATGCAGGAATATCCAATAGGCACGGGCCCGACTCACCATTCACCTGCGCCGCGGCGATACAGCTCAGCGAGTTGGGCATGCCCTTCGCCACATTGGTGGTGCCGTCAATCGGGTCCAAGGCTATCTCAAACCGGGGCGCACCCGGCCGCCAGGTGCCCACTTTCTCACCCTTGAACAAGCCGGGTGCATCATCCTTGATCCCCTCGCCAATCGCCACCTCGCCGCACATGTCAGTCAGGTCGAACATGCCGCGAATCGCGTCGCAGGCCGCCTCATCAGCCAGTTCTTTCTCACCCTTGCCCAGCCACTGCAAGGTGTTAAGCGCGGCTATTTCAGTTGCTCGCAAAAAATCAAACGCAATCTGCCTTTCAATATCTGGTTGGAATTCCATAGACATATTGCTTCCACTTTGTTTTTGGATGGGGACGAAACAGGCACGGCCGGCTGGGAGAAGCCGGTTTCTAGATCATTCGCAGTTATTGCCAAACCACCGCAGCAAAGCCACCTGGGTTTTGCCATCCACTATGTCACCGCTTCGAATCATTTCCAAGGCCTGACAACTGGGCAAAAAGCAGGGAATCAAATCCTCATCTGGCTCAGGGCACGATTCAACCTGCTTCAGCCCGGTGGCCACAAAGAGGTGAATCACTTCTGAAAGCAATCCGGGGGAGGGAATAAAATAACCCATGGGGCGCCATATGGAAGCCTCCAGGCCGGCCTCCTCAACCAACTCGCGCTTGGCGCAATCGAGCGGGTCTTCTCCCAGTTCCAAAGTCCCGGCGGGAATTTCCCACAACCGCTGCCCCACCGCCGGCCTCATGTTCTGCAGCAGGCAAATCTGGTCATCTTCGCGAATCGCCAAAATTGCGACAGCACCCGGGTGAATGATGATGTCACGACGGATGGGCCGGCCGTCGGCCGAGGTGCCCTCTTCCACAAAAACCTGTATACGCCGGCCCGTGTGGGCCAGCCTGCGTGTGGTGTTGCTCATAGCCTTAGGTTATCTGTTCATGTGCCATGTTGCCAGATAGCCATCACACCGAAACAGGCGTGTTCGCCTCGCGGGCGGCGATTTCTTCTTTGAAAAGCGTACGCACCTTGCGGCGCATGATCCGGTCCACCATCCACGGGAAAAATTTGTTGATCGCCAGCAAAAGACGGCCCTGGCGGGTCAAAAACACCCGGTCCTTGCCCCTAGTCGAAGCTTCCCACACCGCCTCGGCCACCTGCTCACTGGTCATTCCACGCATGTGGTCCAGTTGCACCTTGGCGCTTTGCTTCAGCATGTTCTGACTGAAATTGGTCTGGGTGAGGCCGGGTGCCACCATCAACACATCAACCTGGTCTTTGGAAAGCTCGCTGCGCAAGCCATCTGAAAAGGCGTGCACCGCAAACTTGCTTGAACTGTAATCGCTGCGGGCGGGGAAAGCCCTCTCACCCACAATCGATCCAATGTTGATAACCTGTGCGGTGTTGCCCAGCTTCAACAGCGGCAGCAGTGCCCTTGTGGTTTCAGCCAACCCAAAAACATTGACCTCAAATATCCTGCGAAGCTGCTCCGCATTGCCATCGATAAAATGCCCTGTGGCACCAATGCCAGCGTTGTTGGCAAGAATATCCAGCCCACCCAGTTCTTTCAGGCAAAAGGTGGCCAAATTCTGCCGGTCTTCCTCGTTGGTCACATCACCCGCGACGGTATGCAGGGTTCCCGGCAGGTTCATGCCCGCCACTTCGGCCCGCAACAGATCCAACAGGTCGGCCGATCGCGCTTGGGCCACAACCACCATCCCACGGCGCACACCGTCCAAGGCCAATGCCCTGCCAATGCCCTGCGAGGCGCCCGTCACCACCGCCCGAAGCCCGTGCAAGGAACGCCGTCTGCCCATGATATATATACCCCATCAAACGCCCTAGATTGTCCCTCTTTTAGCAGTCTACCCCCGGTGTCAGGAAAGGTTGACTGGAGTGGGAAAATAAGGCGGGAAACCAGGGCTGGCTATGCCACGCAAACCTACTCTGACGATTTTGCCGGGTATGATCGCAAGCTGGCGCCCCAATGCCCATCTTGGCCCAGATCGTCTCCAAGCAATTTCTGGGCCCCCTCCAGCGACTTGGCAATGTCTCCACCCGCCCGGTGCCAACCCGCAAGCGTTGTGCGCACCTTGTCCAGTTGGCCACCCGCGACCGGGGTTGGGTTAGTGTTCACCAAATACCTCAATCGTCTGGGGCTCACCAGCCCTGCCAGCCGCCACCCCAGTAGCAGCATCCCCGGCAAGAACGAAGCCGCCACCAATAACCCTGCTTGCAGAAAAAAAGAGGTGGAGTGGTAATTTTCTTCCCACCAAGATTTGCCTAGGCGCCACAGCACCCAGCCAGTCATGGCCGCCACCAGTGCGTTCCCAATCACCACGCAACTGCAACCAACAAGCCCCGAGGTTGCCAGCCGCGCTGATTCCCGACCCGCAGCTTCCACATCAGCCTCCACGCGGGCCAACAGTTCGGGATGAATGTCTGAAAGGGTCCACTGTCTCAAAAAACCATCCACCGCCACACCCAAGCCTGAAGGTACTTCAGCCTTGCCATCCTGACCAAGCTGGGCCAACCGGTTCCCAGGCACTCCCAGTCGATCAAGCCCCGCGTCTTCCAGCGCGCGACGCGCATCGTTCTCTATGGCGCTTAGCGTATCCCTAAAGTCGTCTCCAAGCGCTTGGGCAACCTGCCGCAAGGGGCTCAGCCCTCTCACCGCCCACAACGCAGACGCCCCCAGTGCCCCAGCGATGCCAAGCAATCCCCCACGCAAACCGCGTGTCAAAGCCCAACCGGTGGCCAAGGGCTGCATGCGAGCCCTACCCCACACCGCCGGAAATAAAAATGGGCCCGACCTCTCCCCCAGCTCCTTCCAGGCGACCTGCCGCACCACCCGCGCAAACGAATCCGCCGCCCGAGGCTCGGCCAACGCCCGCAAATAGGCCTTTTCTTGCCGATCACGCCCTTGTTCCACCATGGTGGAAAGTCGCTCAGCCTCAGCATGAAACGGCTCAAGATAACCCGCGTTCAATGCATAGGCCGACTGCCGCAAAAAGGCGTCCTGGCGCAACAGGGGCATACGGTTCTCATCCCCGGGGCGCAACACCGCCTGCCGCAAACGCGCGATGCCCGGGTCACCTGAACGAACCGACGAAACCACAAAAACAGATCCTACTTCACCGGAAAATCCTATTTCCCCAAGCCGCTTGCCAAAGTCCCGGGCAATCTCTTCCATCTTTTCCGGATACTTGTCAGCCTTGGTCAAAACGAACAGCCAACGCTTCCTCGGGGCCCACCGCCGCAATTCCTGTAGCACCTGCAGATTGCCACGCCGGTCCGGATCGGTCACAAAAATCACCAAATCCGCCTGTTCAAGAATCTGGCGTGTCACGCCATGGTGCCTTTCAATCATCCCATCCACATCAGGCGTGTCAGCCAGAACCACTCCACGGGGTACACCCCCCTCCACCACAACCGGTTCCAAACCCTGAAAGGCGGGAAGATGGGCCATGTCCAGCGAATGTACCGCTAAAAAAGGCTGGCTGGTGTGGCAGCGAACCGTGTCTGAACTGGGGCTGGCTCCAGGCTTGCCAATCAGGGCGCCAAACAGCTCTGACTTCCCTACCCCTGTGCCCCCCAGCATCACCACCAGCGCAGGAACCGCTGGCGGCACCTCCAGCGACGCCAGCGCCCGGTCCAATTCCACACCCACGCGCGCCGCTGCCGGCCAACTGTCAGCCGCCAGCAAATCCTTGCGAAAATTGCCAACCCGACCGGCCAGTGCGGCAATCCACGGCAGCAGCCTGATTTCCAAGGGCATTTTCCCATCCATTTTGGTGGTTACGCTATCAGACATGGTCAGGCTTTCGTTGAAGGTCAGAGGCCAAGCGCCGCATTTCATCCAAAGGGAAACTCGTCAGAAGGTCGGCATCCTTCAGCTTTCCCCCCAAAACCCCGGGTAGCAAGTGTGTGCGCAGGTGGTCTGCCACCTCCCGCCCGCGCTGCTCGCGCCAGGCCCGGTCCGCTACTTCCAAAACATTCTTGAAATGCATTTTTTCAGCCATGCTGAAAAGCATCGCGGCAAGCCCAGCGCCTCCGGCCGCCAACCCTCCAGCCCCAAGCGTCCCCAACACCACATGGCTGCCAAGAAGTCCACCCGTGGTGGTTACATCCAACACAAAAAGCCCCAAACCGCCCACTGCTGTCAGGTCCAAAGCCACCGGAAGGCTGTGTGCCCAAGCTGGGTTCTGCTCCACCCACAGGCGGGCAGATTCACGCAGCTTCGTTTCCCATTCAATTTCTGGACGGCCAAGCTTGGCATTTTTCAACCCGTCACAGGCTTTGCGACAGGTGGCTCCGTCCAGTGTACCCACCCAAGCAGGCCATTTATCACGCCAACGATCGACCAACTCTTCAGAAACCCGCTCCAAAGACTTCCGTTCAGCGTCTTCTAGGTTCACCAACTCACCGCCCGCCTTCGGCTTGCTGAAGGCCAAACGGACAGCTTCAGTGAGCACCTGAAATCCTCCTTGCATCCATGCGCTCACCCGGGTGAACGGGTAAATGATCCAACGAAAAACCTGATTTTGCCCCGCACGAGCCTCCTCCATGAGCACCTCTAGCGTGCGCCCGATGGGAAACTCATGCCCGGCCACCGCCAGGCCGGCCTTGGCCAAATCCTCGTCAATCGACACTCGCCAATTCAGCCTGGCCTGTCTGGCCGCCATCGCCCTATCCACCAATTTGCCTATCCATTCCGCTGAAGAGGCTCCCGCTTGGAATAAACCCTCCGAAGCCACTTTCTCTGCATCCATCCCAAGCAAAAGCGAGGCTAGCGTGGGGGCTCCTTCAGAGACTGGCCGCAAATCGTCCAGTTTGGGATGCTCCGCAAAAGGCCAGGCGTGTAACGGGCAATCCCGCAAAAACGCCTCCATCGTCCGCCCGTCCTCACGCTTGCCCTGAAATTTCTCCCTCCAAGGCTGGTCTGGCCTGGTGAGCTTTTCGTTCAACAAGTCGGCCCATTTCAGCCTGGCCTTCTCCTCGTTACCCACTTTGGTGATCAATATCACCAGCCGCGCTGCCACCTGACAGCAACGCGCCAGCTCTTCCACCACCTTCTGGTCCGCGTAAGAGTCCCCCGTCACCACAAACACCACAACCTCCGCCCGCCTCAGCACCCGCTCGGCCCGCTCGTGGTTGGCAATTTCCAAGCTGTTGAAATCGGGCACATCTACCAGAAATAGACCAGGCGCCTCAGGGCTGGCATCGCTCCGGGCCTCACCTCCAAGTTGGTCCGCTCCCCGGTACCAGATCAGCCCTTTCCCATCCTCTTGCCGCAACCGCTCGGGCCGGTCCAGCGGGCGAATATCAAATCCGGGCAGCACCCCGCGAAGTACCGGTTCCTGATCAGGCTGGTCATAACCCAACGGCACCGCCATCGCACAACCGCGCGACAAGGGCCTGATCTCATCCCCTGCAGGAACCTCTATACCTGTCAAATTTCTAAATAGTGTGCTTTTACCGGCTCCCGTGGGGCCGTAAAGTGTGGCAACCAAGGCAAGTTTCCCGCCTTGTCGGCGCAGCGCCCCGGCCCGCTCCAACAGGGCACACCACCCGGTGGGCAAATCCCTAACCTCACCCTGGTTTTCACCCAACAGTCGAATCAATTCCGGAACCAACACACTCAGTCGATCCGTTGCTGTTAAAAACGATTCCAAATTCATGATGTTTGTCCGTCAATGCCTATAAAACTGACTATATATCAAATGATTGCCACCATTTACCCATAGAAATATCTTACCGGATCGGCTCAAAACACACTCAGGGTTCATGCCAAAATCTGATTCCGTATAGCTCAAAGCTTTTTGCAGCAATTGTCAGGTAATTCCCTGACGAGGGTTCATGCCAAAATTTGATAACTTACCATATAAAATATTTGTGTTTCGTATCGATCACTTCTCCCCGGGGTTGATCCATGGCACATTTCTCGACCCCTGAAGGGATTCGCGCGGCCACGCTTGATCTTTTGGAAAAATACCAAGATTCGCTCGATGCCGGGGAACCACTAACCCCTGAATTGTTGTGCTTGGACTGTCCCGATCTACTCAAACCCCTCCAAGAACAAATCAAGGCCTTGGCCCGTTGTCAGCAGGTCCTCTCGCCACCCGCCCAACCTCTGACCCAACCCCTCACCGGGCCCCGCACCCTCTTGGGGCGCTACCGACTCGACGCCCTCATAGGCGAGGGCGGCCACGGGCAGGTTTGGCGCGCACTCGATACCCAGTTGAATCGCATAGTTGCGGTGAAAGTGCCCAAACCATCCCGATGCCTAAAACCCAACGAAATCAGCCAACTGCTCGAAGAGGCCCGGCATGTGGCCCGCCTCAAACACCCCGGAATCGTACCCGTTTACGATGCTTGCCCGGAAGGGGCTGCCCATGTCGTCATTAGCGAATGGATCGACGGTCCCAACCTGCAAGCCTTTCTAACCAACGCCCCCCTTGGTCTTTCCCACTCCCTGTCACTCGCCTCTCAATTGGCAAGGGCTCTCGAATATAGCCATGGCCAAGGCATCGTCCACCGGGATATCAAACCTGCCAACCTGCTCCTAAATGCCGATGGGCAGCTTCAGCTCTGCGATTTTGGCATTGCCGCCTCACAACAGGAATTGCTGGGCAACACAGACCACCGCTTCACCCTCGCCTACGCCAGCCCCGAGCAGATCCAGGGCGACACAGTTGATCACCGCTCCGATATTTGGAGCTTAGGGATTGTTTTATACGAAATGCTTGCAGGCCAAACACCATTCCAAGGCGACAGCCCGGCACAATGCCGCAAAGCTATTCTCAGCCAGCCCCCCCTCAAGCCAGACAGTACCGATCCTAAAATATGGCAAATATGCCTGAAATGCCTCGCGAAAAATCCAGATGACCGCTACCCCACTGCCTCCAAACTGGCCGACGATCTCGAGGACGAACTGCTACGGCTGGAAGGGCTGGAAAGTGAAAGGGTTGCCCGGGCCCAGACCGGCCGCCGCCTTCTGGCAACTGCCGGATTCGCCGCAATAGCCCTGGCTGTGCTGGGCCTGCTGATTACCCTTGCGCCCCTTACCCAGTTGGGTATCGCCACACAGGCCTCCGCCAGCGAATCCCCCACCGGCCAAATTGCGCAGGGCAATAAAACCATCCCCGCTTTGTCAGTCGAAGGTTCACCCGGCATGCTCGATTGCCGTGATGGTGCCACACCCCTGCAAGTCCAGGCCATGCAAAAGGCTTGGTCCAGCCACTTGGGCGTCCCTGTCGAATGGCATTATGAATTGGATTCTGATTCGGTGATCTATTTCCGCCTGATACCGCCTGGAATTTACACCATGGGGTGGAGTGACCAAAGCTCATCCGCGCCAAGCGATGAGATCCCACGCACCGTGACCATCAGCCGCCCGTTTTACATGGCGCGCCACCAGACCACCCAGCGCGAATGGGAAATTCTTATGGGTGAGAACCCCAGTTGGTTCAGCCGCTTCGGCGGTGGCAGGTCCTTAGTTCAAGGGATGTCCACAGCCCGGCTCCCGGTCGAGTCCATCAGCCAAGACCTTGCATGGAAGGCGTGCGAAAAACTGTCCCAGCGCATTGGGGAACGCTGTTTCCTCCCCACCGAGGCCCAGTGGGAATACGCCATGCGCGGTGGAAGCACCCACCATTTCCACTGGGGGCCAAATGCCCAAGATGGTATCAACACTTTCATTCGCTTGCCCGGAGAAGGCCAGCAAATTCCGCCCGCCCCCGATGGCAAAACCATGCCCGTGGAATCATTCCAGCCAAACCCATTCGGCCTTCACGATACCCAAGGCAACCTGACTGAATGGTGTGCCGATTGGTACCAAAAAAAACCATCTCTTCAGTCCATCGACCCTTTCAATTCCACAGGGGACCTGCCTGTGACCCGTGGTGGCTCTTGGCGTGACACTCTCGAAGATTGCCGGGTATCCCGACGCGGCCCCCAGCTTTTCATGCCCTCCACCACAGGCTTCCGCTTCGCTCTGCAGGTCAAATAAACAGTAAAATCAATCCGGCTTAGGAATTATTTAAATCTCTCAACCAAGGCCGGAACACTTTCCGTTTCATAATCCCTATCACCGAAGATTAGCCATCTTTTGCAGAGCCAGAACCAGCGACTGAGTGCCCTTCTTGCCCATGCCCTGAGCCTGCACCGCCATGTAAAGCTGCTGTGCCAACGCCAAGCCGGGCATGAACAATCCCATCCGTCGTGACTCCTCTAGCGCAATCCCCATGTCTTTGATGAAGTGCTCCACATAAAAGCCCGGCTCAAAATCGCCCTTCAAAATCCTTGGCCCGAGGCTGGTCAGCGAAAAACTACCTGCGGCCCCGCTGCTAACCGACTGCAGCACTTTTTCCACATCCAAACCCGCGCGAAACGCATAAGTCAAAGCCTCGCACACACCCACCATGTTGCCCGCTATCAAGATTTGGTTGACCATCTTGGAGTTTTGGCCCGACCCCGCCGCCCCATGATGTACGATGATCTTGCCCATCGCGTTGAACAAAGGCCTGACAGCCTCCAGCACCTCCACATCGCCCCCCACCATGATCGAAAGTGCCGCATTGCGGGCGCCAATGTCACCGCCTGTGACGGGTGCATCCAGGCTAAACACGCCCTTTGCCTTAGACCGGTCATAAATCTCCACCGCCAAGCTCGGCTTGCTGGTGGTCATGTCCACCAAAATGGTGCCGGGCTTGGAACCCGCCAGCGCCCCTTGCTTGCCCAGAAACACCTCTTCTACATCTGACGGAAAACCCACGATGCCAAATACCACATCACACTGGCCGGCCAGTTCCGCTGGTGTGTCAGCCCAAGTGGCACCCTTTTGCAACAAAGTATCCGCCTTGGCGCGGGTACGGGTGTGCACCACCGCCTTATAACCCGCAGCCATCAAATGGCCGCACATCGAGTTGCCCATTACCCCGGTCCCCATCCAACCAATCGTGGTTTTACCCGGTTGAGCCTGGCTCGGCATGGCACTTTCTCCATCAAAAAACGGTTATTGCAACTTCACCCAAACCGCCATCATAACCGCCACCTGCCCGCTTGGTTAGGGCCCTGCACCCGCTGGCTGGTCCAAGTGTCAAAACCGGCAATTTTGGCAAAAAAAACCTAATTTTCCCGATTTCTCCTCATCCTCCAGCCGCCTTAACCCGCATTCATTGGGCAGACTGTCTTTATGTATCCAAACCTCCTGCCTTGGCAGCAGGTGCCGGTTGTGGCTCATGTTTTTTTCCTCAGGGGCTTTCCATGTCGGCTCGCACCATGACACGGGCTATTGCCCGTTGCCTCATCGCACTGGCGCTTCTGGCAGGGGCTATCCACACCCCCACAGCCATTGCCGGCCCGTTCCGCATCATGGGCGGTGTGCCTATCAATCTGAAGGGTGAGCTGATTGATCTCACCAACGAAAACGGCAATGACAACCGTATTTGGTCCGACACCTTGGGTGCGTACCGCAACCTTTATATCTATTTGCCACCCGATTACGACCCCGCCAAACCAAGCAAGGTGATGTTCTGGTTCCACGCCTTCCTGCAAGAAACCAGTTGGTTTGCAAAAAATTCGCTGTCCGAAATCGATGCCAAAATGGCTGCGGGAGAATTGCCCTCCGTTGTGCTCGTTTTCCCCGATGGCTCACCTGCCACCAAAAGACGCCGCCTCTCCTTCCCCGCCGCCACCATGTTCATGGATAGCGAACTGGGCAATTACGAAACCCATGTGATGGAAGAGGTTTGGCCGCTGGTGCACGAGCGCTACAACCTGTCCAATCGCAAGGAAGACCATATCTTTGCCGGCGCCAGCATGGGTGGTGGCTCGGCCATGCGCATGGCCATCCGCTATCGAGACAAGGTAGGAGCCGGCATCAGTGTTTTCGGCCCGCTCGATCTGCGCTACCAAGATAACCGTGGTCGTTATCTGGGCAATGTTCCCCTCGATGTGCCCCGTTCCAATTTCAACCGCCCCAAACTCCCTGTGGCCAGATTCGGGCTCGTTGTGCCCATCTACTTAGGCCAATTCGCCGAACCGCTGTTTAACCTACGTGACCCACATGTCGCTTCGCACATCGCCGCACAAAATCCCAAAGACATGCTCAGCGATCTCAATGTCCAGCCAGGTGAACTCAGCGTTTTTGTAGGCTACGGCCGGTACGACGAATACAACTTCGATTCCCAAGGCAAAGCGTTCGCCAACCGCGCCCGGGAATTAGGGCTCCAAACCGAAGAGGTCGAAGATCGCTGGGGACACCACACCGTGCGCACCGCAAACCACATTTTGCCTTCCGCCCTCGATTTCATCCGCCGCTATTTTTCCGAAAACGAACCCACCCCCTAATCCCGTTACAATGGCCTCTGTTCATGGGGGGGGCCAAAGCATGTTCCAAGAACTGCTGCAAGATGCCGTCACACTTTTTGTGATTATCGACCCTATTGGCAATGTGCCTGTTTTTCTGGCCCTCACCCGTCACCTCGATCCCCCGGCCCGCAGGCGGGTTGCAGGTCGGGCAATCTTGGCTGCGACTTGCGTCCTACTCGGCTTCTTGCTGGTGGGCCAGTCACTTCTGGCGGCCATGGGCATCGGCCTGCCAGCCTTCAAAATTGCCGGCGGCGTGGTGGTTTTTCTCTTCGGCTTGCAAATGGTTTTTGAAACCGAACAAAAAAATAAAGACGCTCATGGCGAGGCCGGTCACGACATCGCCATTTTCCCCCTGGCCTTCCCCATGCTGGCTGGACCCGCTTCCATGCTCACCGTGGTGCTACTCACCCCTCCCGGCCAGGCTCAATGGGGACACATCGCTGTCATCGCCTGCATCTTGGTGGCGATCCTCAGCCTCACCTGGCTGCTTTTCCTGCGGGCCGAGCCCATCCAACGGGTTTTGGGCCGTGCCGGCAGCAACCTGATCAGCCGTTTTTTAGGAATGCTTCTGGCTGCACTCGCCGCCCAGACTGTCCTGACAGGCTTGGGCGAGTTCTTCGGCTGGCCCATTCAAGGCCCCTGAACCCTACCGTATGGGCCCATGCTCTCTGAGCCTGCTTCATCAGCACTACTTCGCCGGCAAGTTCTTCTTGAAAAAACGCAGCCAATTGCCACCCATTATTCCGTCTAAATCCGCTTCAGAATATCCTCTTTTCTTCAATATCGGCCGCAAACCCCGAACATCAGCGATAGTGTCCACATCCCCAGGCCCCTGTTCGGTGCCAAATCCGCCATCCAAATCAGTCCCAAGCGAAACCTGTCGCGCGTTCCCAGCCATCTGGCAAATGCGGTCAATGTGGTCCGCCACATGCTCCATCGACACCCCCGTATCCGCAGGCGTCGACTTGCCACGCACCCAGTTGGGAACCAACATCCATGCGTCAAACGCCGCACCTATCACCGCGTCTCGGGCCAGCAACTGCTTGATTTGCCCATCGCTCAGTTGTCGCTGATCATTCACCAGCGACCGGCAATTGTGGTGGCTGGCCAAAACCGGCCCGTCAAACCACTCCATCGCCTGTTCAAAAGCCTCGTCTGCCAAGTGAGTCACATCCAAAATCATGCCAACCCGCCGCATCGCCCTCAAAAGATCACGCCCGGGGGCAAAAAATCCTCCCACGCAACCCGTACCGTTCGCATAGGTGCTAGGCCCGTAATGAGCCGGCCCAATGATCCGCAATCCCAGCCCCCACCACAGGTCCACCTCGTCGGGAAAAAGAATCGGGTCTGCCCCCTCCATGCTCAATATGAAACCAAGCGGCTCCTTCCCGGCACCCCCCGGTCTAGACCATAGCCCCTCATGATTGGTCAGTTGGTGCTGGTAGCAGATCATCCGCATCTCACCGCGACGGCACATCGCCTCATACCAGCCCAGTTGCCCCCGGGCCGCCCCATGCGCACCTGAGATCGATTCATAACGCTGCAGGCCTGGAACCAGATCGCTCCGGTGCAACCGGGCTAGCAAAGTTGCCACTACTAACCCAAATCCACCCGCACGCAGGGCCGGCAACGAAACCGTGCTCACTCCACGCCCCTTGCCCAATACCCCAAGATCCCTCTCGCGCTGGCGAATTGCCTCAACCGGCAAACTAAGGTCCCGGTTCCAGTCCAAGGCGTTCCAAGCGAGGTCTAAATGGGCATCTACCAACATTTTCAAATCTCCGGGTTTGTCCATCCATGCAGCCGATTATTGGTGCTTAAGGGCGTTTTTGCCATCAGCCTTCAACGCAAATGGTCTGGGAAAAAAAACGAATGACTGCTATTATTGCATCCAAGTGATCTAGCCATGGCCCATCAAAAGGCAAGCAAAAGGATTCATTAACATGCCTCGCAAGCGCCCTCACAACTCGGTCCAAAAGAAGGCCCGCCAAGCAAAATTCGCCAAAAGGCGTGGCGAAACCAAAATTAAGCTGGGCATTCCCCCCAAGCTGGTTAAAGGCGTGATCGAAAGCTGAATAGAAGTCGCACTTCCTTCACGCTTTCTTATCTGTAACTGCCAAGCGCCCCTAATTTTAGGGGCGTTCTAGTTCTACTGCGGTCAACCAAGGTGTTAACCTGCAGTCCAGCTGCGGAATGGCTGCACTCACACTATTCAATCCCAACCCCATAATCACCATCTGTGGCCACGCTGTTGTCAAAATTTCTAAAAATCCCTCATTGCCCAAATTATTCTGCCTAAGCTCCAATTGTTTCAGCGATTCCCGGGCAGGCGAACCGGCTAGCACCCCAACGGCATCCGCCTCCAGACCGCAATTCCCCTGCCTCAGCTCAACCAGCGAATTTCCCAATTTGGCGATCAGTCTGGCCCAACCCTGTCCACCCGATGGCACCTCGCTCAGGTCCAGGTGCGTCAGATGACCCAACCACCGGGCCTGAGCCAAAGTGTCCAAAAATCCATCTCGCAACCGGTTACCAGCCAGGTTCAGTTCCCTTAACGACTGAAACGCTGCATCCAGCAACATCTCCACATCCAGCGTTTCCTCAATCTCGCCATGGCTCAAATTCAAACTGGTCAGGTTCTCGCAAATCGGGCTTCGACCCAAATTATAAAGCACTCCCAACCCCACGCCTGTCCCGCTCAAATCCAATTCGCGCAAATGGGGTAGGGCCCAACCCTCCTCAAAAAACACCACCGAGTCCTCAAAACTCAGCCGGTTGCGCCCAAGGCTAAAAGACTCTAGCCCCGGTGGCAGTCCTGCCCGACCCAGATCCAGCATCTGCTCAAATTCAATTTGGTTAGCCGGCAATCCCAAACTTCGCAGGTCTGGCACCAAAGCCGCACTGGGCAAAATCCCCAAGGCCATCGCTTTGGGCAAAGCCCAGCGCGAAAGGGTCAACTCTCGCAACGAGCCCAGCCATTCTTGTACCCCCCCGCTACGAAAAAGCCCGGTGGCTGCCCCCACTCCCGAAACTTCTAACGAATAGGGTTTTCCCGGCAGCGATGGAAGCGGGTCAAAACCCTGCGGCCCATCAATAGGCGAGCTAAACCGCCACGCTCTCACAGTAGCCAGCCTGCCTAGGCTTCCATCCAACCGCATCTCTTCCGCCCGATGCTGCCACAACTCCCACGGAACATGGCAAAGCCAAGGCAAACCTCCCCTAAAAACCAAATGCTCCCGCAGCCAAGGCGGGTAGGGCTCAAGTAAGGTCCGCGTGTGCTCTAAAAAATGGGCCACAGCCATATTGCGCAGTCGCAGGCCCCGCGCCAGCCCCTCACAATCCAAATGAGACGGTAATCTTAGGGGCGGGTCCTCTGGCAATTTGGGCAACCAACACGAAAAGCCTACCTCCTCGCACGCTACCTGCAAGCGAATAAATTCCGCCCGAATATGCCCAGAAGCTCCCAAATGGTCTTCCAACCAGTCGGCCAAAACCAGACGGGGAAACAACGCTAGCGGTCGGTCCGGGTGAACCGCCTCCTCGCTGGCGACCGCGTGCAACAATTCCGCTTCAAAACCCCTCATCGGCTTCGTCCGTACCCTCCGGTTTAGCTACCCCCTCCAAGCATAGTTGACAAAGGCATGCCCAACAAAAAACCGGGCGGGCCGCATGTCGCGACCCGCCCGGCTCTCCAAAGTGACTTGGCCACTTTTAGGCAGTTGCTTCCCCAACCTTGAAGCGGGTGAAGCTCACCAGCTTCAGGCCGGCTGCCTTCAGCAGCTCGCCCACGGTTTTGGATTCGTCCTTCACGAAGGGTTGCTCCTCAAGGACGCTCTCCTTCAGCCAGGTGTTCAAACGGTTCTCAGCGATCTTTTCCACGATGTTCGCAGGCTTGCCCTTCGACGACTCTGCAGCCTGCGCCTTGGAAACCTCGCGCTCCCTTTCGATCAGCGCTGGATCTACCTTGTCGCGGCTGATTGCCATGGGGGTTCGGGCCACGATATGCATCGCCACATCGCGAAGCAGTGCCTGGTCGGACTTGGTGCCCTCGCAGTGAACCAGCACACCCACGGTACCGTCATGGTGCACATAGCCACCCACTTGGCCACCTTCGTAACGCCCCATCCGATGAGGCTGGATATTCTCGCGCAGCAGGCCCACAACATCGGCAATCCGTTCTTTCACGGTCTTGCCGGCTTGGCTGTGATGCGCCTCGTCAACCATCGCCTGGGCGCTGGCTGCCACACCCTTCATGGCAACCTGCTTGGCCAAATCTGTTGCCAATTCCACAAACATCTCATTCTTGGCCACAGGGGCCGACTCGCAGCGAAGGTCAATCAGGCCGCCAGTCGAACCATCCTCAGAAACCCACAGTCCCACTCGGCCGTCGCCCGTCTCGCGACCCGAAGCCTTGGCCTGGATCGCCGTGTTCTTCTTGCGAAGAATCTCGATGGCCTTATCCATGTCGCCGTCGGCCTCAACAAGGGCCTTCTTGCAATCGCCAAACGGAGCGTTGGTACGGTCACGCAAGGTCTTAACTAGCGCGGGGGTAATCTCCGCCATGACAAATTCCTCCATTCCCAAGCGGGAATTTATTTCATTGGTGAACAAGACAGGTTTGAATGCTACGCATGAAAGAAAGCCGGCACCGGAAGTTCATTCGGGTGCCGGCCATTAAAACGGCTCGGCCGCGGATTATTCGCGTTCTGCGAGGGAGCGCTCAGGACGGGGCCGCATGGCCTGCTGGCTGCTCTCGCGATTCACATTGGCCGCGCGGCCGTCAACCACCGCGTCGGCAAGCTTGCCAACAATCAGCTCAATCGAGCGAATGCTGTCGTCGTTGCCCGGAATGGCCAAGTCAATGGTGTCTGGATCGCTGTCGGTGTCGATCAGCGACAGCACCGCAATACCCATGCGTTGAGCCTCTTGAACTGCAATGTGCTCGCGCTTGGGGTCGACCACCACCAACGCGTCGGGCAAACGAACCATGTCGCGGATGCCCGAAAGGTTGCGCTGAATCTTGCTCAATTCACGGCTGAGAGTACTCACCATCTTCTTGCTGTAGGTACGGATAATAGCCGAGTCGGGAGCCTTGCTGATATCCAGCCGGCCAGCCTCGTTAAGCATGGTCTTCATGTAAGCATTCAGGTCCACCTTGCTGGGGACCTCGTTCGCCGCCAGCCACATGGCTTCCAGCTCGGTCAAACGCTTCAAACGCTCGCGAATGGTGCGATAGTTGGTGAGTGTTCCACCCAGCCAACGCTCGGTCACGAAGGGCATACCGCAGCGCTTTGCCTCGCGCTCAACCGTTTCCTTCGCTTGACGCTTGGTGCCCACGAAAAGCACCAGGCTGCCTTCGGATGTGATCTTGGTCAGATACTTGTGCGCACGCAGCAGGCCGCGAACAGTCTCGCGCAGGTCAATAATGTGGATGAGCTTGCGCTTGCCGTAGATATACGGGCGCATCTTCGGGTTCCACCGGCTTGCCCGGTGACCAAAATGCACGCCAGCTTCAATCAACTCGTCCACTTTAATAATCGACACGCTCAAGACTCCTTGCTCTTCCAAAAAAATTCCCGCCACCACATGCCCCGCACGGGACAATGGCACTTCGGCGGAAGTTTTAATCATACCAAGGCCAGCTAAAGGCAAGCAATGCCCAAGACTGGACAAGCCGAAAGCCTTTTATACCAATTCGGCCCTAGGATAATATCGGCAGTTAAGCATGGGACCCTTTCGGAATCAAAAAATGCACACGCCAAACATACACAACGATATCAATAAATTTCAAGGGATATCTGTCGGAAGCACTACTGTTTCAAAATATCTCATCCGACGCCTACTCGAATTGGGTGTGACCGATATTTTTGGCATTCCGGGCGATTATGTGCTCGGATTCATGAAGCAAGTCGAACAAAGCCCCATCCGACTCGTCGGCACAACCAACGAACTCTGTGCTGGCTACGCAGCCGATGCATATGCCCGGCTCAGGGGGCTTGGGGTTGCCTGCTTCACCTACGCGGTAGGCACCCTCAGTGCCGCCAACGCCATTGCTGGTGCCTTCGCTGAAAAGTCGCCCATGGTGGTTATTAGTGGTGCACCTGGTCTGCGCGAATTGCGCAAGCGCGGCATGCTCCACCATATGGTGGGCCCAGCTGACACACAACTGCGCACACTGCAACCCATCACCGCAGCCCAGTGCGTTCTCGATGATCCTCTCACCGCGCTGCGCGAAATCGACCGGGTCTTGGCGGTTTGCCTCCGCCGCAAGCAACCCGTCTACATTGAGATCCCCCGTGACCGCGTCGACATGGAATGCCCCGAGCTTCCCATCCAGCAAGTTTCCTACCCCACCAGCGACCCGGACGAACTACGAGAAGCCGTGGGCGAGGCGATGGCTATGCTCCACACCGCCTCAAAACCCATCATTCTCGCTGGTATCGAGATCCACCGCATGGGGCTGGTCCCCCTTCTCACCTCCTTTGCCGAGAAACACCACATCCCTGTATGCTCAACGCTACTCAGCAAATCGGTAATATCCGAAAAACACCCCCTCTATGCCGGCACCTATGTGGGCGCGCTCAGCCGCCAAGATGTGGTCGAATTTGTCGAGGAATCAGACTGCGTCCTTTCCCTCGGCGCCATGCCCACCGACACAGACACAGGCATTTTCACCACCCACTTGGCCCCCAGCAGCACCATTTACGCTATCGCCGAAGGCATTCGCATCTGCCACCACTCCTTTGGCGATGTTCTGCTCGATGAATTTTTGACCCAACTTTCCGCCCAAGAACTGCCGGTTTACAGCCGCAAGGTCCCAAGCCTCAAAAACCCCTTGGCCGCCCCCTGGAAAGCAGATCAAAACAAGGAAATGACCACCGAAAGGCTCTTCCAAAAAATCAATTCCATCCTCGTCCCGGACATGGCCGTTTTGGCCGATCCAGGCGATGCCATGTTCGGCTCCATTGACCTTGCAGTCCACCAAGGGGCAAAATTCCTGGCCAGCTCGTTCTACGCCACCCTGGGCTGGGCCGTTCCCGCTGCAATTGGCGCCCAAATTGCCCTGCCAGGCCTGCGTCCACTGGTATTGGTCGGTGACGGTGCCTTCCACTTCACCGGCACCGAACTCTCCACCGCCGTCCGAATGGGCCTCGACCCTATCGTCATCGTCCTGAACAACCACGGCTACCTGACCGAGCGCTTCATACTCGAAGGCAAATTCAACGATGTCCAAGAATGGCAGTTCCACAAATTGCCCGCACTCTTCGACAGTGGCGAAGGCTTTTTGGTCCGCACCGAAGGCCAACTCGACGACGCCCTCACCAAGGCCCTGGCAAATAAGGGAAAATTCTCAATTCTCAATGTCATGCTCGACAAAATGGATTCCAGCCCAGCACTGCGTCGTTTGGGCGAAAGCCTCGCCAACCGGGTTGGCTAAAGGCCCGGCCAAACGCATAAGCTACCAACCGAGCAAGCTACCCAACGGGTCGGCTAAACTTTCGTCACCTTGTCCAGCCATCGCTCAAGGCCTTCCAAGGCCCGCGTCCGATGGCTGATTGCCTGCTTGACCACCAAAGGCAACTCGCCAAAGGTGGCATGGTACTCAGGAACCCAAAAAAGCGGATCGTATCCAAAACCGCCCGCCCCTTTCAATTCGTTCAGGATCAACCCATGGCAATGACCCTCCGCACGCGCCACCACCTTTCCCTGCGGATCAGACACCACTGCGTGGCAAACATAATAAGCCTTCCGGTCGGCTTTCCCTTGCAACTCCCCCAAAAGCTTGCGGTTGTTAGCTGAGTCATCCCCATGCGTACCCGCATAACGGGCCGATAGCACCCCCGGGGCCCCTCCCAACGCCGGCACAACCAATCCACTATCCTCCGCAAGTACCCACTCCCCCAAGGCCTGCGCCGTTTCACAAGCTTTCTTTTCTGCGTTGCCCCCAAAGGTATCTTTGTCCTCTTCCACCTCAGGGGCGTTCGGAAAGCCCGAAAGGTCGACCATGCTCCAACCTTTGGCAAGCAAACTCTGCCAACGGTCTGCAATTTCCAACACCTTGTGTTTGTTGCGCGTCCCGATTACCAATTGAGCCATGGCCTACCCCTCCCCAATGAAAACGCCCATTTTTGCGGCGGTTTTTTGAAAAAAATTCCTCAAGTCTTTTAGGAAACTGCCGGGAGCCCTTCAAGACTCACCCCGCAGTGCACTTATTTCTAACCATCTCGTCACACTAGGAAAAACTCTCATGGTTTGAACCTCTTCTGTTCGATCATCTAATCTAGTCGATGTTTTAATCGAGTCCCTCTGCCAGCCATCCCAAGGGTACCCCGCATGGTCCTGGGTCGCGCAATCTGGAAGTCACTCCGCCTGCTTTGCCTGGCGGGCACTTTCGCCTTGACGGCTTTCAACCAGCCCACCCGGGCTCAAGATTTCTCGCAGGTTTTTGCCACCCTACCCTCCTCCATGGGTTTCGTCGATGATGGCGAGGAGGCAGATTTCCCCAAACCGGCAGGGGTGGAAACCGGCCTGGATAGGCCCATCCCATGGGACAAAATCAACCCCCGCCACCGTAATGCCATGGCAAGTGTTGTGGAAAACCAGTCTTTTACCTGCCAAGGCCCGGTTGAGACTTTTCTGGCCAAGCCAAACTACTACAACTGGCTGCTCGACCATCCCGATTCAACCACCGCCCTCTGGCAAAAATTGGGGGCCAAATGCGTACCCATCACAGCCCTGGGTGACAACTCCTTCCGCTGGCGCGACCCCGATCACGGGCAAGTCAACTGGACCTTGGTTCACCGCGAAAGCGATATGCGGGTCTGGTATGCCTCTGGTAAAATTCGCCCCACTAAGCTGATGCCCCAATCCAATATCGAGGCCGTACTAGTCGCCCGCTACCAGACCGGACGCAACAGCCAAGACCGCCCCGCCATCCGCCACCAGTACCAACTTTTCCTACGGACTGACAGCCGCGCCACCGCCATGGCCGCGCGCTTCTTGGGGGCCTCACTCCCCAAAATTGCCGAACAGTACATGGGCCAGTTGCAGCTATTCTTCCATGGCATGGCATGGCTCGACGAGGAGCAACCACGCCGCTCTCAAAAGCTCGTCGACGGTATTGTGCCGCCCGAAGTCCTTCGCCCTGTAGTGGGCATGGCCAAGCCCGAAACGCCACAAATCACCAAGCCTGTCAGCGCCCCCTTGGCTAACATTCCATGACCCCCCCAGATAACGAATCAGCCTCAAAACTCTGGTGGCAGGTCGGTCTCGGCGTCCTTTCCGGGTTTGGCGCCATGGCCCTGTTTCTCGTCGCCAGCCTGTCACTCGCTTATCAAATTTTGGAAGAAGAAGGCACTTTTCAGCCCGAAACCTTCCATGTCACCCCGCTATGGCTTGCGGCCCATGTGGCTGCCGAATTGATTGCAGGTTCCATTGCCGGATTTGTGGCATGGTCTGTGGGCGGTAAACGTGCGCTCTATGGTGTTGTCGCCCTGCTTTTCCTCATGAGCAGTCTCACCTCTGCTGGCAAAATTAGTGAAGGCGACCACGGCACTCCGCGTGGCCCAGAGGAAACAGATGGCCAAATGGCCCAAACCAACGCCATCAGCCCAGTGTGGAAACATTTACTGTCGCCCATTTCCTTGGCTGGAATGGCGCTCGTGACCGGCTTGGTTGCTTCCCAAAGGTCCAGCCGCGATCCCTACTGAAAATTTCCGTCATTTTCCTACCTAGCTGGCACTTTGGGTTTGCCACCGTTTTTGTCGATTGCCTCCGGCGCCCACAACTCGGGCCCAGACTTGGCCGGAAAACGCCCCTCCTTGATCAGCTTTTGCCAAGCGACCGTTGCTGTTCGCCTGCTAGGTGGCAATCCCCTGCAATCAAACCGCACCAGCGATTTCCCAGCAGTGGGGTTTTCAGCCAAATCTTCCAGATAACGCTTGGCCACCACGCGCACGATTAACTGCTCATGCTGCAGCAATCCCGCGACACCCAGCAGGTTCTCCTTGTCCGCTATCTCTTCACGACTAGGCGAATGCAAAAGGTCCACCACCAAGTTGGCATCGGCTGCTGTCAGCTTCAGTCGATCCACCAAATAACCCGCATCCACCTGGGGATTGAATAACAACAATCCTCGTTTGGCCTCTTCGCTCACCCAGTGCCTAAGCGCGCCTGTAGCCGCTTGCCTGCGGTCTTCCGTTTGCCCCTCATCCCCCATATCTGACAGCAGCCGCTTGTATTCTCCCATGCAACCCAAGGCAAACAGCGCCACATGCCTCAAGGTGGATGTGGCCCCTTTCGAATTCAGCGCAAGATCCATACCAACAGTAGGAATTCTCTCCACCGGCATCTCTTTTTCAAGCTCGACAAGCGATGCCCTGAAACTGGCCTGCCCCTCCTCATTGCCCAGCCACTTTCGGCCCCACAGGGGCTCTGCCCTTCCCATGGCTTTGGGCCCTTCCACCATCCCGCGGGCACTGTTCCATTGAGCGAAAACACCTTTTCCCGGCCCAGCGCTTAGCCTCCATTTGGCACCCGGATTGGCCGTCACGGTGACTTCCCCACGAATCGCTGCCACCACCGCCTCCACAACCGGCTCTTCCCCCTCACGCCAGGTCGACTTGCCAGCGGCAAAAAGAGCCAGCTCCACCATCACCTCATCATCTGCCTTCGCCAGATCCAAATCCCAAGCCTGATCCCTAAACCGCACCCGCCAGGTCACCTGACCACTAGCAGCACCTCTCAAATAAACCCGCCCTTCCAGCAACTCAAACTCCCCATGCACCCCCGTGCCAGGCGGAAGCAGCCGAACTTCAGATTCCTGCACCATGGGGTTGTGGCTGGCCTCGGGCAAATTGCCCCAAAGGGTCATGCTAGGCCCCTTTTCAAGCGCCAGCTCCACTGTGTAACCCGGCAGGGCCATCAAATGGTCTTGGGAAATCACAACTCCCCCGTCTGCCACCCGCCTCCAAGGCGTGCTATCTTCCTTGCGACCTAGTAAAACCTGCCGCTGCGAGGTCACTCGACCCAAATCTTTTCGCGTCTCCCGGTCTGCCTTGGGCATTACCGGTAAAACCACCTTGGGCAATTCCACCACTGCTACAGGGGGATCAGGTATTGGTGGCTCAGGCATTACCATGGGCTTGGGTGGGAACCCTGCAGGCATGGGAACTGGTACAGCAACCGGCATCGGCTTAGGCGCTTCACCCACAGAAGCTTCTTTGCCCGTAGCCTCGGGCATATTGCCAGCCACACCGGGCTGCTCGCCCTTTGCCTGATCCAGTGCAACCTGAAACTGGTTATTCACTTCCTCTTTTCTTTGGCTAGGCCTCGGCCGCAAAACCAGCCCCGCCACTGCCACCACCAGCAATCCCAATGCCCCAAGCCCAACCAATAAATACCTCCGGTTCGCACGAAACTGGCTCACACGCTTGGATTGGCGCCCAACAACCTTTGGCAAATCCACCGGTTTCCGCTTCGGACGATCCTTGCCCCCCTTCACCAAGCCCACCATCCGGTCCCAATCAATTTCTTCTTCCTGCGCCCATTCGCTGCCTTTTTTCCCCTCCGGGGCCGTGCTAAGGCAAAAATGACTGGCCGCCAATTCGTGCAGCAGCAACTCGTCGCTCAGGGTTTTGCGCTCTAAATCGGCAACCGCATCCCGGCTTAGCACGCCGTCTAAATAGGCAGCCACCAGTTGCGGGTCAGGAAGGGTGCCTTCCGCCTCAATTGGCCGAATCTTCATGTGTTTCTCAACGCGCTGCAGCAGGCTTTGCGCCTCGGGGTGCTGCTGCAAAAACTCCGCCAGCTCCTTCACTTCGCCTGGAGACAAACGGTCCGCTAGATACAGCAAAATCTTTTTTAAAGTCAGATCCATCTGCCACCTCACAGCCGCATTTGCGTTTCATTTCCTTAATTAGTGCATAAAACCACAAACTTTCGTGCGTTTTTTTTCAGCAGACTGTTGCACAAAGGCGGTACAATTTAACACAAACCCATCATTGCCATAAACTTGTGACTACTTCACCAACCCTGGCCCTTTTCGCTGGGCACAGGGTCTGACAAGATACGCATAAGGTATTTCAGAAGGCTTCCTAGCCCCTACCGGCCAGGCCCTAACAAATACTTGCCATACAGATAGGGGATATGGATATCCTCAAGACTTTTTATGCCGTGCAGGGGTCATCGCTTTGGGTGGAATTAGCCTCGTAACCGGAGCCACGGGCTTGCTGGGCAGCCATGTGGCAGAACAGTTGGTTCGTCGTGGCGAACGCGTTCGGGCCTTGGCCCGTGCTAATAGCGACCGATCCTTCCTCAAAACTCTGGGCGTGGAAATTTTTACAAGCGACCTCGAAACCAACCAAGGCCTCGAAGCTGCCACCCATGGGGTTGATCGGGTTTTTCATTGCGCTGCCCGGGTGGGCGAATGGGGCGATCCAAAGCAAATTCGCGCCCAAATTGTTGATCTCGCCCAAAACCTGAAAAACGCCTGCCAACTATCTGGCAGCCCCCGCGTGGTTCATGTCAGCTCTGTCACCGTATATGGCAAACCTAATGGCGCGGGCCCTTGGAGCGAATCCGAACCTCTCGGCCAAAATGTCTACCGCTCTAACCATTACTGCCACGCCAAAATCGCCGCCGAAGAAGTCTGGAAAAACTATGGCGGCGAGGTTGTTATTGTCCGCCCAAGCTGGATCTACGGCCCACGCGACCGCGTCACGCTACCCCGTGTGATTAAAGCTTTTCTCAGCGGCCGCTTGGCGCTTATTGGAGATGGCTCAAATCCTTTGAACCTCGTCTTCGCACCCGATGTTGCCGATGGTTGCCTGCGCGCCATGGACAAGGCCCCCGATCGCCATGTCTACAATCTGAGTAGCGCTGGCCAAGCCTCGGTCAAGGCATTCATGGACACTCTGGCCGACCAGCTTGGGCTGCCCCGCGTGACCCGCAGCTACCCCCTTGGCATGGCAAAGGGTTTGGCTATTTTCAGCGAGTTTGTCGGCAAGCTCATTCGCATGAAACGCCCCCCTCACCTCACCCGCTACAATTTGGGCCTTCTCACCCGCCCGTGCCTTTTTTCAACAGAAAGTGCGCGCCTCGAATTGGGCTGGCTCGAAAAAACATCCCTGGAAGAAGGGGTTTGCAAAACCCTCGAATGGCACTGGCGGGACCTGCCTCCAACCGCCCCCGTTCGTAAACAAAAAGAAGGCGAACTCGCCGCTGCTGAAAAAAACACTAACCCGGCAAGCTGAAGGAAACATCATGGGGTTTGGCGAACGATTGACTGAGGCGACCCGCAAGGCCGGTACACCACTCTGCGTGGGGCTCGACCCCCGCTGGGAATCCCTCCCCATCGAGCTGCGAGCCAAGCGCGGTGGTGAAACCCCCGAGTCGCTCGAGGCCCTTGCCGATGCCTATGAGGAATTCAGCCTCGCAGTGCTAAATCTGGTCCACGGCCTCACAGGCGTGGTCAAACCCCAAATGGCCTTTTACGAGGCCGCCGGAACTGCTGGCCTCGTCGCGCTGGCGCGCGTGATGCAACAGGCCCGAGCCATGGGATATATAACCATACTCGATGGCAAAAGAGGCGATATTGCCAGCACTGCCGAAGCCTATGCCCAGGCAGGCCTTGGCGGTGCCCGCCACGGCAAAGGCCTTTTTCCCGTCTGGGGAGCCGACTCACTCACCGTGAACCCCTACCTGGGAGCCGATTCCGTCGAACCCTTCATCGAGGAGGCCCGCCGGGTCGAAGGGGGACTCTTCATCCTCGTCCGCACAAGCAACCCAGGCAGCGGTCTCTTCCAAAATCTCGATTGCCAAGGCGAGCCCCTTTGGCAAAGAGTGGCAAGGCAAGTAAAAGCCTGGGGCCAAGTTAGTTCAGGCGAAGCCAAACTGGCCGATGTGGGCGCCGTAGTCGGCGCCACTCAACCAGCCGAGTTGGCTTGGATGCGGCAAAATCTCCCTGCGGTTCCCCTACTGGTTCCAGGCTACGGCGCCCAAGGTGGCGCCCTCGATGCCATCAAACCCGCCTTTGGCCCTAACGGCTCAGGTGCCGTCGTCAACAGCTCCCGTGCCATCCTCTTCCCCTACCAGCCAGATGCCACGGATTGGCGCCAAAAAATTTACCACGCCGCCCAAAAATCTGCAAAAGAACTTGCGAACATCAGCGGAATGGCGGGTACTTGATGGCCACATTGGCCCGGCTGGGTGGTTGGGCCAATCAATATTCGGCCTTGTCATGCCTGCTGGGTGCCTTGGCAATAGTTTCCAGCCTCATCCCTTCGCCAATCCCAATTAATAATCAGATAACCGGGCGTATCCGCACACCTAAAGGCCCGGCGTCTGGAGCCTTGGTCTCTCCAGCCAGCCACTCAGGCTTGGCTGCTCAAACTGACCTATCTGGCAACTATTCAATTCCCCGTCAGGGACAATTCAATTGGATTGCTGCCTTGGAAGGCCATTACCTGGAACCAACCTCAGGGGGTGACCTGCTACTGACCCCAATCCCCAAAGACCATCCTGATTCACCATGGATTGATCCCACTCCGGGCGCCTCAACCAAAGCTTGCGGCAACTGCCACCAGCAAGCCTTCGCTCATTGGCAAAACTCAGCTCACCAAAAATCCGCTTCGGGCCTCATCTTGCAAAATATGCTGGCCCAACCCACTGGCAATCAATACTCTTGGCACTTGCTGGCAACCCACCCCGAGGGCGCTGCTGCCTGCATCGCCTGCCATGCTCCAGGACAATCTTCCCTCAATGCCGAATTGCCACTCCAAGGCCCGCTATCGGGAACTCACTGCGACCTCTGTCACAAGGTCAAGGCTTTGGCCTCAGGCACGCCCGGCCTCACCCACGGCAGAGACCTTTTCGAATTCGCCCGCCCCGCCACTTCCCAGCGCCCGGTGGTCATTGGCCCCCTGGCAGATTCAACCCGTGAAAATGTCGCGTATTCAAGCCTTTTCAAAAAAAGCCAAATCTGCTCACCCTGCCACGAGGGAACCGTTCTCGGGGCCAAGGTCTACACCTCGTTCTCCGAATGGCAGGCATGGGGGGGCAGCCAGACCTGCCAAGACTGCCACATGCCTGCCATTAGCCCTAGGGAACACCATCACGAAATGTCGGCTTCCCTGGCGCGTCAAACAGGCGGCCTGCGGGCCCGCTGGTCAACCGAAAAATCTCCTAACGCTCTGATAGTTCATTTGGACATATGGGCCGAAGGCTTGGGTCACGCCTTGCCCACAGGCCATATTGATAGGCACATTCTCGGAACCATCATGGCTACCGATGCCAACAACCGCCCACTTAATTCCCTGTCGGCTGACAATCTAGTCCCGGCATGGGCCTCCGGTTTACCCAACTCAATCCCAGGCTTTCTGTTGGCCAGATGGCAGCAGATAAATGGCACAGCACCACACCCATTCTGGATGCCGGGTGGCAATTGGTACGACTCCCGCCTGCTGCCCGCCAGCCGCCAACACTTCACCTGGAAATTTCCGCCGCAAACTTCCAAGCTACACCTGCGCATCGAGCATCGCAGGGCCTGGCCCGAATTGCTCCGGCAGAACAACCTCACTGTCCCAAGCGAGGTTCTATGGGATGAAACCCGCAACCTGAATTAGGGTTCCTTCTCTCGCAGGTGTTATACGGGCATCAGGCTCACAGCCTGTCCGATCCACCGCCGGGCATCCGTTTCCTGCTCGCTCTCGGCAATAATGCGGGCAATCGGCTCGGTATTGCTCGCCCGCACCTGAATCCAGCCTGCCGCACTTTCCAGCCGCAAACCGTCCCGCTCATCCGCAGTCCAATCCGGCCAGTTCCGTTTTAAGGCGGCAAGCCATGCCGGCAAATTCTCGCGCACTAAGGGAGTTTTATCTTTCAGGATCACTTGCTTGGGCAACGCATCAATTGCCTCGCGCAGCTTTTTCCCAGACAAGGCCAGACTTCCCAACACCAGCGCCATGCCCACAAACGGGTCTCGCACCCAACCTACCCGTGGATCCATCACCCCACCATTCCCCTCACCGCCCAAAACCGCCCGGTGAGCTATCATTCCATCCACCACATGCGCCTCACCAACCGGGGTCCGAATGCAGGCGCATCCCCGTGACTGGGCAACCATTTCAGACAACCGGCTTGTCGACAGGTTGATCACCAGCGGCCCAGGTCGACGGGCCAAAATCCCGTCTGCGGCTAGTGCCAGTGTGTATTCCTCTCCCGGAAAATTGCCTTCCCCATCCAGTATCGCCAACCGGTCCGCATCCGGGTCCAACACAAAACCCAAATCCACTCCCGCCCCACGAACTACCGAAGCCATCGAGGCCAAATTGTCCCCGGTGGGTTCAGGCGGGTGAACAAAGTCACCATCCGCTTCGCAGTGCCAAGGTACCGTTTCAACTCCCAATTCGCCCAGCAGTTTCAGTGCTAGGGGTCCCCCTGCACCGCCATTGCCGTCGACCAACACCCGAAACCCAGCCTGCCGAATCGGGTTCAATATTCCATCCTGCCTGGCAGCCTCAACAACCGCCTCCACATGCCAATCAAGTGCTTCATGGCAACTGCGAACCTTGCCGCATCGGTCCCAACTGGCTGGCAAAAACCGGGTATCACCAAGGTATGCATCTCGTACCCGCCCAGCCGGCCCGGCCGGCAACACCCGCCCATCGGGCCCGAACAGTTTAAGCCCGTTGTAAGGCGATGGGTTGTGGCTGGCTGTGACATGCAAACCACCCGCTGCCACAAGCCTTCGCACCGCCACACCAACAGTAGGAGTGGGAACGATCCCCAAATCAATGACCTCCCGCCCCGCTGATTCTAAAGCCGCACTCGCAAGCCGCATCAGCCACCGCCCTGATGGACGGCTATCTCCGCTCACCGTGACCGCTCCAGGTTCCAAATTCGCCGCCAGCGCCTGTGAAAACCGCAGCGCTGCGTTCGCATCCAGGCTCTCCCCCACAATCCCGCGCACGCCCGAAATACTGACAATCAATGCCTCAGCCATGTTGTTCAACTCCAAACCGGTGAACACTTCACCCGTTAATTCTCATCTGACTTCTAGCGCAGTTCTTTTGACCGGCTTTTTGCCTGCGAAATCCGCTCCGCAACCTCCCGCCCATGTTCCGGGGTTGGCAGCCGACTGAAGGCCTCGCGCTTGTCCTCTTCGGCCTCCGCCTCTTTTCCAAGAAACGCCCGCACAAACGCCCGGTTGGCCCAAGTGTCGTAAGACTGCTGCAACATGGGATTGGCTTTAAAAAGATTGATGGCCCGCGTGAAATCCACTTCCGCCAAAACAAATGATTCCCGCTTCAGATTCTTTTCGCCATCCACCAAATGGCACAGACCGCGCAACAAAAAAATCGTGGGGTTGTTGGGCTCGGCCTCAGCAAGTTGGCCAAACTCAATCAGCCACGGGCCAGGTTCCGCCCTCAATCGCGATTCCAGCGAATCATCCAGGCCGCGCCAGTTCAAATACAGCTCCAGCATCACATCCTGCGCCATGGCCTGACGCAGGTCACTTTTTGAGCGCTCCTTCTCACCGGTTTTTGCCAGCAACATCCCTCGCTCATAAAGCCCTTCGGTTAATTGGGTGCGTCCGCCAAGCAAACGGTCCAAATCTGCCAAGGCTGCCGGATTTTTGCCAAGGGCTATTTCGCACCGTGCCCGCTCGAGCAACGCCTCCGGCAAATCTGGCTGACTCGCAAGCAACCGGGTCAATAATTCCAAAGCCTTGGCCGGCTGCCCTTTGGCAAACTCCAACCGCGCCAACTCAACGGGCGACGAACCACTACCCGAGTCCGTCTCTTGTGTGCGGGGAAGGCGCTTCGCGCACCCAGCCATCTGGGCGCAAGCCACTAGCATGCACACCCCTAGGCACCGCCAAAAAATGGTCGCAGGCTTCACTGGGATCATGCCTCCCTAATTACCGACAGACTAGCTGGCGCAAAAACTACACCACTTGGCTATCCGTTAGTATCGGTTGCAGCTGTGGTTTGGGCCACAAGCTCCCCGTTTCTGGCCCAAATTTAAACCGCTAAATGACCATAAAAAGACAAACGACTCTAATTTCATGAAAACTTTCGACCTTTGTCCAAATCAGTGATCGTCGAAGGGCAGAAAACTTCAATCCAAGCGGCCTTCTCGCCCAAATCAAACAAACCAAATGCCCTTTTAATCGTTAAAATTAAAAAAATGTGTTTTCGGGTTTCCATCGAAAATTATCGCCAAAATTACCCAGGCCGCCTGAAAGACACCGCAAAAAGCCCTGTAATTCCAGAGTCCCCACTTTAATAAAACTAAAAATTCTTTCAAAAACCCTCAAACTAAGGCACGCCCCAAGCGTCTCAACTAATTCAAATATCCCATTTTGCACCTTGACTACTTTCTCTCCCGGTTTAACTTTACAGTGCAGCAAGCGCAAATCGCCTATGTTATCTATTCGGCGGTGGCCTTGTGGAACGAAGAGGCAGGTAGGTTCCTGCTTTTGTTTGGTTGAGTTGTTTCATCTGGAGAGTCCCTACTCATGTTTAACGTAGTTTTGATGGCTGCCCTCGCAACCGGTACCCAAACCCCCGACTTCTTCTTCAAGAACCGTCGCTCCTGCAAGAGCGAGACAGTTGCTTGCACCACCGAAGTCATGGTCAAGGGTAGCGAAGTTAAGGGTGGCCAAGCCGCCGCTGCTCCCGCGACCAAGGGTCAAGGCGCTCAGGCTCCTGCCGCTGGTTCCAAGGGTATTCAAGGCGCCGCTGCTGCTAGCACCACTCCTGCAACCAAGGGTCAAGGCGCTCAAGCTCCTGCCGCTGGTTCCAAGGGTGGCGAAGGTGCTAAGGGCCAAGGCGCCCAAGCTGCCGGCGCAGGTGCTAAGGGTGCTCAAGGCGCCCAAGCTGCTACCGCTGGTTCTAAGGGTGGCGAAGGCGCTAAGGGCCAAGGCGCCCAAGCTGCCGGTGCAGGTGCTAAGGGTCAAGGCGCTCAAGCTGCCGCAGCCGGCGCTAAGGGTGGCATGGGCCAAGGCGCTCAGGCTCCTGCAGCCGGTTCTAAGGGTGGCCAAGGCGCTAAGGCTCCTGCCGCTGGTTCCAAGGGTGGCGAAGGTGCTAAGGGCCAAGGCGCTCAAGCTCCAGTAGCCGGTTCTAAGGGTGCTCAAGGCGCCGCTGCTCCCGCAACCAAGGGTCAAGGCGCTCAGGCTCCTGCCGCTGGTTCCAAGGGTGGCGAAGGTGCTAAGGGCCAAGGCGCTCAAGCTCCAGTAGCCGGTTCTAAGGGTGCTCAAGGCGCCGCTGCTCCCGCAACCAAGGGCCAAGGCGCTCAGGCTCCTGCCGCTGGTTCCAAGGGTGCTCAAGGCGCTCAAGCTCCTGCTGGCAAAGGCTCCAAGTAATAACCTTTCGGTTTAGGAACTCAACCAAGCAAGGATGCCAGATGGCAACCGGGGGAACTCGCTAAAGCGGGCTCCCCCGGTTGTTTTTTCACACCCACCCTGCTTGAAATCCGTTGGCCAAAGCAACTGCGAGGGGTAATCTCTAGTCTGGTTTTCTATCCGGCCATACCTTTGCATAATTGGAAACTGGCATGGCACAAGTGGTCTTTGCGGCACTACTCACCGCCTTGAGCGCACTATTGCTCATGTCGGTTCAGCCCTTGGCGACCAAAGACTGCCTGCCGCTTCTGGGTGGCACACCCGCTGTTTGGGCCATTACCCTCGTTTTCTTCCAAATCACACTCCTTCTAGGCTATGCCACCGCCATTCCGCTGGCCCGCATGGGCACTTTAGCCCGCTGCCTCATCCTCACCCCGACTTTGGCCCTGGCACTCTGTTTTCTTCCTCCCCGCATTGATCCCGAAGCTCTTGCCGCCACCATGGGTGAAAGCTGGCCTTGGTGGCCTCTTTTACTGGCCTTGGCACGCGGCTTTTTCTTCCCGGTACTTGCCATAAGCATGTCGGCACCTCTGGTGCAGGCATGGCTTGCAAAAACTCGCCAAGGGCTCGACCCAACTCCCCTCTACGCCGCCAGCAATGGGGGAAGCTTGGCCGGCTTATTAGCCTACCCCCTCCTGCTCGAACCACTTTTTAACCTCAACCAGCAAGGCCTCCTCTGGTCGGTTGGACACGCCCTTTGGTGCACGGGTATTGTGGGCAGCGCCCTTTGGTTTCGCCCAACTCACTCTGGCCCCGCACTAACACCTCAGCCCAAACCAACACCTCCCGACCAATACCCTTGGAAAGTTTGGTTGGCCGCATCCGCATTCCCTTCCATGCTGATGGTCGCCCTCACTACCCATCTGGTAACCGATGTCGCCGGCGCCCCACTTCTGGGGATTTTGCCCCTCGCCATTTATCTGGTTTCTTTCATCCTCGCCTTTGGAAGTTCAAAAGCCTCCGCCTCACCCCCCTGGCTCTCTCGGGCACAGGTTCTCTCCGCCCTTATCCTGGCGTTGCTCTGGGGGGTGGGAAGCGTGGAGGTCCGTGGAGGACTTGCATTCCCTCTACTCCTCGCCCACTTGGTTTGCTTCCTTCTACTCACTTGGGGAACTCACCGCCGCCTAGTGGAAACCCGCCCTGCCCCCGAGGGGCTCCCTTGGTTCTACTTCGCCCTAAGCCTGGGCGGTGTGCTCGGTGGCATTGCGGCGGCCCTTCTCGCACCCATTCTCCTTTCCCGCGCTGGTATTTGGGAATACCCCATCGCGCTGGCCGGTTGCTGCCTGTTTCAACCAGGTGGCCCCATTTTCTGGACAAAAGGAGACACCCTCAGGGTTGCCACAGCCGCACTTGCGGCTACGGCTTTGGCCGCCTTGGCCTGGATGCTTGATCTTGGCCCGGGAGGCCCTCGCTGGGCCTTGATTGTGGGCCTACCCCTCTTAGCCGCTCATTTGGCTTCCTTCAGGCCCGGTCTGCACACCGCCCTCTTGGCTATCGCCCTCCTGGTGGCCAAGCTTGCGCCCGACCCCACAGGCAGGCTCATCTGGCAAGAACGTTCCTTCTTTGGTTTGGCCCGGGTCGAACAAACCAATGGCCCATCAAAAGGTGAAACCATCACCCGCTTGGTCCATGGCGGCACCATTCACGGCCAAGCATGCCCCTCCTGGGTGGATAATCAGGGCAAAGTCATCCCCCTCGGCTATTACCACCCTCGAGGACCTGCAGGTGACCTGCTTAGCCTTCCAGAAGGTTCAATCAGTCGCAAACGCGTCGCCGCCATCGGCCTGGGCGTTGGTGCGCTGGCATATTACGCCCGTCCAGGAGAGGATTGGACTTTTTTCGAAATCGACCCGCTCATGGAACGCTTGGCGCGTCGTGCCGAATGGTTCCCCTACCTCCAAAATTGCCAAGGCACCTGCAAAGTTGCACTGGGAGATGGCCGCCTGCGCCTCGCTTCACAACCCCAGGCCACCTTCGACCTGATCATCCTCGACGCCTTCAGCTCAGATTCCATCCCCGCCCACCTGCTCACCACCGAGGCAATGGCCGTCTACACTGCCAAACTCGCCCCGGGTGGAAAGATTCTGGCCCACATTTCCAATCGCTATCTCGACCTCTTGCCAGTCCTTTCAGGCTTGGGCCAAGGGTCTGGAATGCCCGTACTAACCTGGTGGGATTCCAGTAGCCAAGCCCAAGGCGATGCGGCAAAAGGCTGGATGGCCTCGCGCTGGGTAATCTTGGGCGAAAGACCCAAAGGCCTCAAAGGCCTTTGGACACCACCCCAAAACAACTCTCCCATTGTGCAGTGGACCGACGCACACGCCGCACTCTGGCCCCTGGTCCGCTCAAGCAATTCTGAAGATTGAACCTAAATCCAAATCGCTTTTTTCCTGCACAAACCATCTTTCAGTTATTTCCACGAATTTCCAATCTTTTTGAATTCATGGCAGGGTGGAACGAATTTTTCAGGCTATCCTTTGGGGCTTTCAAAAAACAAAACTAATTACCTCTCTTAGCCTTGAGGTACTATCTCATGCCGATTATCAAAAAGAAGTAATCCTCTGGAATTGGCCGGCGAGTTTGGCTCATTTTTTCCCTTTCGAAGGTTCGCACATGGCAAATTATCCAGTCCAAGATGTTGAGGGAATCGGCCCCGTTCGCGGCGAGGCGCTTCGCAACGCCGGCATTAACGATACCGACAAATTGCTGGCCGCCACCAAGACCCTCAAGCAGCGCCAGGAATTGGCAGCCAAAACTGGCATCTCCGACGCCCACATCCTAAAATTTGCCAACATGGTAGACCTCTACCGCATTCAGGGAATTGGCTCCGAATATTCCGAACTGCTCGAATCCTCTGGGGTCGATACGGTTGTCGAACTCTCCAAGCGTGTCCCCGAAAACCTCCACGCCACACTCGAAAAAGTGAACACTGAGAAAAGCAAAACACGCCGTACACCAACCCAGTTAGAAGTGACCCAATGGGTCGCCCAAGCCAAAACCCTTCCCCGTGTGCTCGAATACTAATTGCCGGGCAAAACCTTCGCATGCTGCCACTCTGGGGAGAAAAATTTCTCCCCAGAGTCTTTTCAAGTTCCCCCTCGGCAATTTTTTGGGCAATATTACATGTGCTTCCGTTTTGCCCAGGCGAATCACTCCCAAAACTTTACGGCAACACAGCATGCTAACCCCTGTCAGCTTGCTCACCCGCATTCAAATGAGTTCCAGCGATCCCGACTGGACAACCTTCTGCAAACTCTATTACCCACTAGTTCAGCAATGGATCAAACGCTCTTCAAACCAAGTCGAACAAAATGAAACCGAGGACTTGGTTCAGGAGGTATTTCTCGATGTTCACCGTAATATCAGCCACTTCATCCGCCACAAGACCGGCTCTCTAAGAAGCTGGCTTCGCTGCATCCTTCACTCAAAACTAACCGACCTCAGGCGAAAACAATTCCCCGATTTGGTCAATTTTACTGAGTTGCAAGAACTCATCATCGCTTCCTCTTCAGGTGCCTTCGAGGAAACAAAACTTTACGAAGATCTCTTCGAAAAAGCATGCAATATGACCCAAGTTGATTTCACACCCTCTACATGGGAAGCATTCTTTCGCACCCAAATTCAAGGCGAAGACCCTCAATCAGTTGCCCAAATCATGAATATCACCCGCAATGCGGTTTATATGGCCCGATTCCGCGTCCTAAAACGCATGGAAGAGGTGCTCGACCACTTATTGGGCTAGGAAATAGGTCCCAAGTAAGCCCAAAATCACCTTCACCCCACCACTAATCCAGCCAATTTGCCAAATCTCCTGAAAGATTTCCCAAAACCAATCGGTATTATTTAGGCAGGATATACTAGAAGCGTCAGACTTGGGACCATCGTCCTACCCAACTCTGGCGCTTTTAGCCCTCCAGCCCTTGGCCCCTCTCTCGCTAGATATCCCTTCGTACCGCCTTTTTAGTCCGTCCTTCTGCGTTTAGCCGATTTCAACCCACCCCTTAAAGCTTGACACAGCATGACCATTTCTAACGGTAATCTTGGAAACACCAGCCAACCAGACAAAAATCCGTCTCCCATATGCCCGGATGATCAAACCCTAGCTCGGCTTTGCAGAGGAAAGGCTGACGCACTCGAAACCGACCGTTTTATCCTGCACCTCGAAAATTGCCAACTTTGCCCCGATCGGGCTGATGCCATCTGGAAAACAAGTTCCAGCCCCAAAACTGCAAAAATCACTACTCACTTGAATTTTGCTAGCCCACCAAATGGCTTGAGCAATCTCCTCGCACGGGCCGAGCTTGAGCGTAGCGGGGTCGCCTTTCTACCACCTTCACCAAACACACGCGCTTTAGGCAGGCTTGGCGGTTATGACCTCCTCCGCGTTATTGGCACTGGCGGGATGGGCATCGTCTTCGAGGCAGTCTCGCCAGATTCACCCACCCCAATTGCGCTTAAAACCCTCAAGCAAGGCCCCACTGCCACCACCGCGACTAGGCAACGATTCCTGCGCGAAGCCCGCTCAATTCAATCGGTACGCCACAACGGCCTAATCCCAATCCTTGATACCGGAAACGATGCCAACATCCCCTTCATGATCATGCCTCTCCTCGAAGGCCAAAATTTTGAACGACTCATAGCCCGCCAGGCTCCGTTGAAATTTGAACTGGTCGTTGAACTCGCGCGCCAAATCTGTCAGGCACTCCATGCCGCCCACCAAGCAGGCGTCGTCCACCGCGACATCAAACCTTCAAACCTTTGGCTCCAACCACCCGATCCTTCCCACCCACATGGTCGCGCACTTCTGCTCGATTTCGGCTTGGCGCAAGCTGAAGACGTGGATGCCACCCTCACCTCTATAGGCGTCACCCTGGGCACCCCGGGATATCTCTCACCCGAACAAGCTGAAGGCAAAGCCCGCGTGGGCCCGGCAAGCGATTTGTTCAGCCTCGGTTGCGTCCTATACGAGATGGCCAGCGGGCGAAAAGTCTTCCCCGGTGTCACCACCATGGAGATTCTGCGAAATATAGCAGCCTTCAATATCGTGCCGCCCAATCGTGGCCAAATAAGATTCCCGCCTAAGCTAAATTCTCTCATTTTATCCCTATTAGATCACAATCCAAAAAATCGACCCACATCCGCACAAAACCTACTCGCCAAACTCGAAGACCCCAACTTGCTCTTGCAACCCTTGATAACCCGCCGCAGCATTATCACCACTGCAAGCGCCCTCTCAGTCGCGGCTATAACCCACTCTGTTTGGCGTGCCTACCAACCCAAACCAATTTCCCAACTGAAACCAACACACAGCTTCTCCCTGCCGGGTGCTACCCATTTCTGTCTGGCAAATAGCGGGGATCCCAAAAGACCAACCAATGAGGTTATTTGGGCCGATTCCAGTGGCAACCTCCACAGAATTCTTCTCGATGGGTCACCATCCGAACTGATGGAAAATGTGGGAAAAAATATTCATAAGCTGGTAAACGGCGGGTCCTCAGTCGGAATTTGCGACACTGCCGGCGTGGTTCAATTCCTCGATTTCGGAAACAATGTTCGTGCAAAACGTAAAATCAGCTCGCCTTTGCCCCATTCCTTGTCCGACCCACCAGCCGACTTTGTTTTCGATCCTTTGGAAAGCCGGTTCCTGCTGGCCCTCGGTGATCAAATCTCCATCTGGCCCCAATCCAGGAATGCCCAAACAGATTACTACTCACCCCGTTGCCGGGCCAGAGTAACAAGCTTCATCCCATGCCCTCCCACAGTTGGAAAATCCCGCCACATCGCAATCTCCATGGAAGACGGCACCCTAGGATTTCTCAATAATGGCAACCTGCTTCTCTATCAGGAAGCAATCATGGAAAACCCGATGGATTTCCGAATCGCCATCCGCCATGACGGGGTTGAGGCCGCCGTGTGGGATCTCTCAGGCCGTATCTTTTTTCTTCAGGCGGACAGCTTCACCCATCGTCTGCGCTCATCAACCCTGCAAGGAGTGCAATTGCCTAGCTTGATAGCAGGCCAACAAATCGAGGCTTCGTCCCTCCAGCCCATTTCCATCAACTACGCCTTGGGCGGAAACTTAATGGCATTGCTGGGTAATTTTAATCACAAAAATCACGCCCTCTTGTTTCACTCTACAAGCCAAAAAATTGTCGCCCAACTGGCAGTCGAAAACCCTCTTGAAATGATCGTTGACAACCATGACCTCTGGATTCTAGACAGCCATGAAACCCTGCACCTGTTCGAACCCAGCACACATCTCCTCTACTGACCATTTCAAAAAGCAAATAGCCACCGGCCCCTCACAAGGCCGATGGCTTCCTGAATAAATTTAATTCAATCGATCAGGACTACCGCCGCACACCAGCCAAAAACATCCGCTTCGACAGCGGCAGGGCCACCGCGTTTTGGATCAGCGCGAAGTCATAGTTCACACCATCTTGGTTGGTGTTCAAGCTCACTGTCATGGTCGTGCTACTCAGAACACTTCCACCCAAGTTGCCAGTTTTCGCTGAACTCGAGGTGTATCCGTTCGGGGTCACTTGGGTCACCGAATAGCTACCCGAACGCAGCGGGTTAAAGGAATAGTGCCCACCAAGGGCCGAAACAGTCGTCATGCTCACAATCTGGCCCAGGTCATTGTTGCCGGCCAATCGCAGCGTCACACCAGATACACCTACTTCACCTGCATCGCGTACGCCATTCTTGTTCGCATCTAAAAACACCACGCCTGAAATCGATGATTTCAAGGCTTTGCCAAATAGGTAAGACTCGCCTACCATTCCCGAACCCAAAGTGATCTGCTGGATCTGCTCAAAGGTGTTAGCCACCACCCCTCCGGCCGCACCTGCCCGGGCCGATTGCGCCAGCCATGAGCCAGAAGTCGGGTTGGCAACCGTGTAAACCCCAGGTTTCAAGTCGCCAAACTCAAACCAGCCAAACTCGTCGGTAATTACCGACTTGCTGGCCCCACCGGTCAATTGAACCGTCTGCCCGGCAATACCTTGCTCGTCTGCGTCCTGCCAACCATTCCCATTCATGTCTGCATACACGGTGCCCGACAGACCCGCGCCAACATATTGCCCAAACTGATATTCAACTCCAGCGTCGCCGCTCTTCACCTTGATGCCACTAACTGTCAAGGTGCTCACCGTGCCACCAAGATTGCCCGCCTTCGTAGATCCCGCCACATTTTTGTCCAGCAGCGTTGAGATCACCTTGTAGGTTCCGGGCCGCAAATCAGTGAACTCAAACCGCCCATCATAACCCACCACTAGTTCCTGGCTCACCACAGCACCGGTGTCCGCGATGCCGCTCAATCTCACCATGGCGCCCTCTGCACCATAATCACCAGCATTCAGCACACCGTCAGCCATCGCATCGATGTAGCTGGTGCCACGCAAGCTAGCCGCTTTCACCTCGCCAAAGTTCACATTCGAAAGGCCGTTCAGCCCCAAAGTGATACCCACACTGTCGGTACCAATGGTTCCCGGCAACACTGTGGTGCCAATTGATTCAAAACCATCCAAATATCCAGATGGCTGCACTGGCTCCACCACTAGGTAAGAACCAGCCTGAAGCATCCGGGAAGGAATGAAATTGTAAACCACTTCCAATTCAAGACGACCTTGAGTGGTGATCGAACTCATCAGGTTGGTGTTCGATTCCTGCACCGAGGTGCCGCGGGCTGCCGCGCGAAGGTTCACCATGCCCGTGCCTGTCCATGCCGACAAGCCTTGGGCCGCTGTCACCTGGCTGGTGGTTATCACATCCATGGTGCGAGCGCCCGGGTTGAAACCGCTGGCCCCGCCAAAATCCACCGAGCCATCAAAGGCCGCCATGGTCGCACTATACAGGTTGGGACCGGCCAATCCTTCAATGGTCCCGCTCGGCCCAAGCACAAATAGCTTGTTGTTCAGGGCCAACTTGGCGGTCGATGCATCAGTGTCAAGGTTCTCAACCTTCACCGAGGTGGTAACCTTCCCGTTCACCTTCAGATCAACCTGTGTCAGCGTGCCCAAAGCCGGATTGAAGGCGTTGATGCTCGACTGCCCGCTCCATGCACCTTTCAAATTCTCAAAGACCAATTTTTGCGCGATCGACTTCGAAGTTGTTCCCGCGGACATATCCTGGTCAAATCGATACTGGCCCGTGCTGTCTGTTGTGGCGCTGCTCACCATCACACCCATAGGCGTGCGCAGCTCCATGTTAACGCCCGCCAGAGCCGCCTCACCAGCATCCCGCTGCCCGTTACTGTTGGCATCATTGAAAACAAAACCACTAACCACAGGCCCTAAGGCGGCCGGAACTGCCCGGTCTTCCAGTGCTTCCAGCCCAATTCTAACCTTGCGCCTTCCACCCGCGGGTTTATCCCCCCGGGCTGCAAAAAGCTCTTTCACAACAGATAAGAACTTGAAATGGCTCTTGATCGAATGAAACATGGTCCCGGCCTCCTAGCCTGGATGCGACCCTTCCATGGGCCACAAGTCGAAATCAAGAAACATCAGGTTATTTATCAGGGTGGCAAAGGCCTCCGCCCAACAACTCTGGATGGCTTGCTTAGTACTTCAGCTCAAGCCCCAAGGTGATACCCTGAGCCCAGAAGTCGGTGGTGGTATACTGGCGATAAGGCGGGCCAGCAGAAGTGGTTGACGGTGGCAATTGCGCTGGGTTGACCTGGGTGTCAATCATGTTGCCAGCGCGGGCCACATTGGTCCAGTAAATGAGGTTATAGCCAACCATCATCTTCACATTCGAATTGAAATTGTACCCAACCCCCAATCCTAATTCGGGAACAAATGAGGTCTCGCTGAAGTTAAATGCCCCAATGTTCGATCTCTGCCCCAGCAAACCACCTGTGTAGTTGGTCACCGCGCCATTAGCGCCCGTCACCGTGGTGTTGCCCAAAATGTTCGCATGCACCTGGTTGGTACCAGCGGCCAACTTCAGAGTGGTGTCAAACTGCCAACGGTTCAGGTGGAGACCCAAAATACCGCCTATCTGGCCACCATAAAAATTGTTCTGGGTTGAAAACTGGTCCATCACCGTGATACCCGATCCTGCCGTACCTTCTGGGAATCTGTTACCGTCTCCGCCGTAGGCATACAGGTTTTCGGTCAGGCTCAAGCGGTCACGCAAACTCAGGTACTTGAACCCTGTGATTGCGTCCAAGGTCCAATACTGCCCGCGAATCAGACCATAACGCAGGTTCAGGTCGCCACCATAAAATTGTGTTATTTCCTGAATCTTGAAGCTGCCACCCAATATCCCCGGAGCCGCTACCAACTGCGCATTTTCTGCTCCAGTTTCCGAGTTCAAAAACGGTCGGCCAATGGCTGGCGAATTGTACGACTGGAATATGTCGGTGCTAGTGTTTTGCTCCACGCCAAACAGGCTGGTATCCATACCAATGCCTTGGTCGTCCGTGAACCACATGCCTAACTGGCCACGGGCACCCGAAAGTACATCGTTGTTCACCGTTGATGGGCTCACCACCACCGGACTTTCAAAACTATTGGTCCCAGTGTTATAAGGCCCCTGGATGGCTAATGGAGGCAGGCTGTCTCCCTGCAAGCCCCAAGCAATATATTCCAAGTTGCCCCAGAATCGGTTGCGGTGCAGGTTGTGCTTATCTTCGCCAAAACATTCCAAACCACATGCCTCGCCACCAATCAACTTGGCCTTGGTGCGGTTCCACCAGGTCGCCGTAGGGTCTGACCCGGAAATGATATTGCCATTCTCATCGATCACCGTGCCTGCTGGTAGCCCAGATATATTCCCAGGCACGCTCGCCCCACCTGAAAGCGGCATCGAATTCACCGGCCCATCCATAATGGTTGGCCCGTTGACAATATCCCCCGGCTGGATCGGGCGAACCGTTCCGCCACGGGTCGCCGCAGAATACATGCCAGCACCTGTGCTGGCCCCGCTGAACACCCTAGTACCAGTCTTGGGCTGCTCCACCATCATTCCCCGCGGCAGCGGCTGCTCGACAATTTCATTGGGCAAGGGTTGACGCATTGTCCCCATGGGGCCCATCGGGTTCGTCGTCATTCCGGGCTGGCTGGTTCCCAAAGGGGTGCTAAGTGCCCTCGGCATCGGTGCCGTTCCCATGGGAATGGGCGCACTCCCAGACATTGGTGGCATATCAACCATCGGCTTGCTTGTTGCCAACGGCTTCGGCTGGTCTTGTCCAAACCAGTTCAAGAAACCCGAGGCAGGCATGATCGCTGGGTCAACCTGCGGTTGGCTCACACCTGGCGTGTCGGGCAAAATGCGCGGCTCGCCCAAACTCACCACTGGCATACCCAATTTGGCAATAGGGGCCCGGTTTACCACCGCATAATGGCTGGATGGCTGCGTGAACACGGGCGCAGCTCCGGAACGGGCGATGGGTTGGATAGGTTCTGCCCCTTGAGCCATCGGAATGACTACAAGGCTGAAGGTCCAACCAGCCAATACACGCTTCCATGCGCGATTCATCCGGTACTCTCCATCCATGGGTCGGGGTGCGAATCTCGTTGCTGGTTCAATGCTGGGCTCGGCAAATCCTCTGCCGATAATTCTGGTGCCCGTAAAGGCACCTAGCTCTCCCCTTCTCCTAAGTTCGACCACCCTTCCCAATTCCGGCCACCAAGACAAACGCTTCCCCCAAACTTCCACCGAATTCCGCATCATCCATCCGGATTTGTCCGCAAGTTCCGCGCAATCCGACTTTTTTCCCTAATTGATAAGTCCACTCTTTGATAAATTTCATTTAGACTCAAGTTTCCCTAACATCCCAAAACGGAACCAATCATGTGTCATGCCATCCTCACTGGCTGGGCCCTCACTGTGGCGCTCTGCGCCACTTCCGCCGATTGGCCCGAATTCCGTGGCCAAGGCGCCTCAGGAATTGCACCGGGAAAACTACCCGCCCAAAATGGCAATCTTCCCCCAGCCCAATGGTTTGTGCCTATTGAAGGCCAAGGCTGGTCCTCTCCCGTTATCCGCCAAGACTTGCTAGTTCTCACCGCGGCAATTCCCGATGCCGAGCCTGCCAAAAATTGGAAGTTCATGGTTTTGGGCCTCGACCCCACTACCGGCCGCGAACGGTTCAAAACCGTGGTGTTCGAACGCAAGGCAGACACCTTGCCAAAAATTCATTCCAAAAATAGCCACGCCAGCCCCACACCTGTCCTCACAGACAAAGGCATCGTCGCCCACTTCGGCCATGTCGGAACATGCCTCGTCGACAACTCCGGCAAAATAGTCTGGAAAAAAGAGGGCCTCTATCAAAAACCAGTTCACGGCGGCGGCGCAAGCCCCGTGGTGGTAGCAGGCAAAGTTATCATCCCCTGCGATGCAACAGATCTCCAAGCCCTTCTCGCCTTCGACCTCAACTCGGGAACCGAAGTCTGGCGTCTGCAACGCAACGCCAACCCGCCACGCCCCTTTTCCTTTTGCACCGTATGCCCAAGCCAGGAAAACGATGGCACCAAGCTTCTCAGCGCCGCTAGCGATATTCTCCAACAGGTCGATGCCAACTCCGGCAAAGAACTATGGCGCATGCCCTACACCGGGTATTCAGTCGTCCCCCGCCCCGTTCAGGTGAATGCCAATTTGGCCGTCTTCAGCACCGGCTACGACAAACCCAGTCTCTTGGGGGTCCGCTTGGGAGATTTGAAGGCCGGCGAAGAGCGCCTCGCCTGGACTGTTGAAAAAAATGCCCCGCTCACACCCACACCCTTGGTCTCGGCGGGTCGCCTTCTCATTCTTGCCGATAACGGTGTTTTCAGTGCGCTAAAACCAGAAAACGGCGAGCAAATTTGGCAGGAGCGCCTTTCAGGGGCCTACTCAGCCTCCCCCATCGTCGTTGGCGACCAAATCCTCACCGTGAGTGAGACCGGACGAGTGACATCTTTCACAGCCGGCGAAAAATTTGGCAAAATAGCCAGCCTAGACCTCAAGGAAAGGTCTCTGGCAAGTCCCGCTGTAGCCAATGGTTGGCTTTACATCCGAGAAGGGGCTTAGGGCTTGGAAGCTGCCCTCTTAATAAAAAGCTGCCTTCATTAAAGGCCTCGCTAAAAAATCACTCGGCGGATGAACCTTCGTCGAGTGCTTTCTCCAAAAGCCGAATCGTGCTCACTATCCCATCCATATGTGGGTTGATCCGGTGCGCTGCCCGAAAAGCCCTCAATGCAGCCGCATGGCGACGCATGTGCATATAAGCCTGAGCCATCCCCGCTTGCGCTCCAAAATGCCACGGATTCAGTTGCAGGGTCTTCTCGCAGTCGTGAATCGCTTCCTCAAACCGCTTTGCCTTGAAATTCAAAATAGCGCGTTGGTTCCAGGCCTCGGCAAAATCCGGTGCCTCCACAATCAGCGTGTTCAGCCCTTCCATTGCCTTCCGGCGGTCGCGCAAACGCACAATCCGTCTCAGCTCTAGGCTGTGCCTAGGCTCATGGGAACGAAACCAAAGGCTCCACATAGCCTCTGCGGCCATCTGGCGAATTCCCTCATCAGCATCTTTTAGCGCCGCCGCTAAATGCGGGTTCGAGTCCCAAGTACCCAAAATGCCCAAGCAAAACGCCGCCGCATCTTTCGCCACCGGCTCGCCATTGGCAAGCAAACGCTGCAAAGTACATTCCGCATAGCGCGAAGTCACTTGGTTTTGAAACTGCTCAATCGCCTTCTTGTGGTTCTTGAACCAAGAGGGAAAGCTTTCCCGGGTGCGGGGTCTGGGTATCTCCTGATACCACTGCACCAATAAAGCGCAAGCCATGCCTCACCCCACCCAGAAATGAAAAACAGCAAAAGGACGACGAAATTTGCTTTCCGCTGGCACACCTGCCTTGGGCAAACACCATCTTTCCACACACATATGCTACGGATAACACGGCCCTTCCGCCAAGGCAGGCAACCCCCTGCACCCCCTACAAACCTCTACCCCTGCCAGATTGAGAAGACCGACCGGGCTTTTTTATTCATTTTTCCCATTTTAACCGTCAGCATCCTTGGGAATGCTCCACGGCCCTTCTACACTGCATCAAGCAGCTTTGAACGATTTCCCAAAGCCCAACCAACGCCTAACCCCGCTGCGGGGTTATTCCTCTGTGGCCTTGGTAGGCCGGTAGGTGTGAGGTGCCTTGTGAACCCAGGGAACTTTCCTACTGAGCCTGGTCACCCCGACGACACCCAGCTGGTCTTGGCTGCCCAGTCAGGAGATCGTGCCGCCTTCGGCGCTCTCGTCGAACGCCACGGCGACCCACTCTTCCGCTGGCTGTGGCACCTCACAAGGCGCCACGATCTGGCCGAAGACCTCACTCAGGAATCCCTTTTGCGCGCCTTCACCAGACTAGACCAGTTCGAGGCCGGAACCAATTTCCGCGGCTGGCTCTTCCGCATCGGCCACAACGCCCACGCCAACTGGTGCCGCTCAAAAGCCCGCAGGCGCGAAGAGACGCTGCCCCCTGGTACCGAGGGCAGGTCCCCGGGCAACCACAAGTCAGACCCCAGAACCATGGACCCCTCGTCCACCCTCGAAGATGACGACACTCGCCAACATCTACTCGGCCTGCTCCAGGGCATGCCCGAAGATTACCGCCAAGCACTTCTCTTAAGGGTTGAAGGCGAGCTGTCTTTCAAGGAAATCGCCGAGCTGTCGGGTGTTTCAGAGGAGACAGCCCGCTGGAGAGTCTTCAAAGGTCGCCGCTGGCTGGAAGATCGCGCGAAACTTGTAGGCGAACCAGCCCCCCAATAAACACTATGGCTGCTATCAAATTAAAAAATTGCTTTTGGCCCGGAGCTTCACATGAACGATTCAACCTCTGATACCGAAATGGGCCTGGCGCCCGACTGCTTGCAAACGCGCCTCGGCTTTGGGGCTAACTCCTCCATCGCTACCCGCCACCTCCTCGATTGCCCGGCTTGCGCCGAATGGGCACTCCGCACCAATACCCTCCACCAAGCCATTCGCTCCCTGCCACCCAAGGGTGCGCCCGATCGCCTCCTCAAAGTTCTCGCCCGCGCCCAAGGCCGCCAAACCGGTTGGCCCTTCCGGATCGACCAGCCACACTTAACAGGTCCAGATCCCCTGCATCAAGGCATCAGCCGCCGCGCCAAGGGCCGAATCCAGGCTGTCCGAAAAATCTCCGTCGCTGCCGGCATTTTGGCCGCTCTGCTCCTCGTTTCGGTGGGCATGTGGTTTGGCCGTCACCAGGCCATGGCGCTCCGGGGCAACCAACCGGTTCTCGATGCCCCTGCCCGTTTGGCAGCCCTGCTCGAACTCACCCGTTCTTGCAGTGATGAAGTTGAAAAACTGGTTCGCACAGGCCCGACAGACAACCTCAATAGATTTGTTTTGGAAAGGCTGCCAATCAACCGTACAGCGGCCGAACTCGAACGCCTCGCCATCGCACTGAAAATGCTTGCTCCCAGACTTCTCGATGCCGCAAGGGCCCTCCCCGAAGAACGCCGCAAAGAATCCCTCGCCAGCTTGGCCTCCGATTGGCAAAGACAGGAAAGCCTCTACCTTCGACTCGCCTCAGATCACAACGGCCCCAAAAACCAGCTTCAAGATCTCGCCCGCATCGCCAAAGCCGCGCGCGAAGAAGCCCTGCGAGAACACGCCCTTATTTGATCCAATAGCCAAACCACCAATATAGGGGGCACCAAGGTTTGCCAACCCAAGTGCCTCCCTGCACCGAAAACTCCTGTCAGGCTGCTTTTCCCGTAGATTTCCTCCGCCCCCGATTTGACTTACCAAATACCTTACTTCCCTTCAGCGACTCCAAGACCAGTCGCCACAAACCATTCAAAATCATCATATTGCGGCAATTGTCCACAGGGCCGCTTCCATCTCTTCCCCTTCGACCCACTAGTTGATCAGCCCGCTTCCCACAGACTTTTGCTTTAAAACCAAACCGGTCCACCCCCTTTTCATCCAATCCCGCAGGGCCGGCTTAACCGGCTTCACAGGCTGGGAAATGTAGGCCATTTCAACCTTTTACCCAAACCCACTGTGGTGGTTACCCTCCTACTTTCGGTAGAATAACCATCTAGCGCTCAGGGTTGCTCAGCTCAACCTGAACAATTCAAGCCAACAAAAGGGCGCGCGCATGAGTTTCCATGGAGCCTACCGACTGATGGACACTACCGAGTCGGGGGCTACTTCACCCTTAAACGCCAGTTCCTTGCTGCCCCAAACCCAACTCGGCGGGTTGAACAAGGAAGACCTCTACCTCTTCAATGAGGGGCGACAGTTCAGGCTTCACCAACATTTGGGGGCCCACCCGGGCTCTGTCGGTGGCGTTCCAGGAACACGCTTTGCCGTCTGGGCACCCCATGCCGCATCCGTTTCCGTTATTGGCGATTTCAACGGCTGGAACCGCGTGGCTCACCCTCTCACCCATTTGGGCGCCTCAGGAGTTTGGGCTGGCTTCATTCCAGGCGTGGGCCCCGGTGCCAACTACAAATATCACATCGTCTCCCACAACTCCGGTTATGCCGTAGACAAGGCAGACCCGATTTCATTCCGTATGGAATGCCCGCCACGCACTGCCAGCGTGGTTTGGGACCTCTCCTACAAATGGAACGATAGCTCCTGGCTGGCCGAACGCGGCCAGCGCCAAAAATTAGATGCCCCTTGGAGCATCTATGAAGTCCATCTGGGCAGTTGGATGCGCTCCCCTGATGACCCGGGCCATGTTCTGGGCTACCGCGAGCTGGCCCCGCGGCTGGTCGAATATGTCCGCAACCTGGGCTTCACCCATATCGAACTACTCCCCATCATGGAGCATCCTTTTTACGGATCATGGGGCTATCAGGTCACCGGTTTCTTCGCACCCACCAGCCGCCATGGCACCCCTCAAGACTTCATGTTCCTGATCGATTCGCTCCACCAGGCTGGCATTGGCGTCATCCTCGACTGGGTCCCCAGCCACTTCCCCTCCGATGAGCACGGCCTCGCCTACTTCGATGGCACACACCTGTACGAGCATGCCGACCCTCGCCAGGGCCATCATCCCGACTGGAACTCCTGCATCTTCAACTATGGCCGCCACGAGGTCCGCAGTTTCCTAATCTCCAGCGCGCTATTCTGGCTCGAGACCTTCCATATCGACGCCCTTCGCGTCGATGCCGTCGCAAGCATGCTCTACCTCGACTACTCCAGGCGCGAGGGCGAATGGATTCCAAACCAATTCGGCGGTCGCGAAAATCTCGAGGCCATCGATTTCCTGCGCCAGCTCAACCAAGAGGTTTACCTCTCCTTCCCCGACACCCAAACCATCGCCGAGGAATCCACCTCATGGCCCAAAGTTACCCGCCCGGTGTGGGATGGCGGCCTCGGCTTCGGCTTCAAGTGGGATATGGGCTGGATGCACGACTCCCTTAGCCACATGCAACGCGACCCCGTCCATCGTCGCTGGCACCATCGCGAACTGACTTTCCGCGGCCTCTACCAAAACTCCGAAAACTTTGTCCTGCCCCTCTCGCACGATGAGGTCGTGCACATGAAGGGTTCCCTCTTTGGAAAAATGTTCGGCGACCACCCGAGCAAATTCGCACAGTTGCGCCTCCTCTTCGGCTGGCAGTTCGGCCAAGCTGGTAAAAAACTCGTCTTCATGGGCGACGAATGGGGCCAATGCGGCGAGTGGCAACACGAACGCAGCCTCGACTGGCACGAAACTCGCGACTCCAGCCACGCTGGCGTCCTCCGCTGGGTCGGCCACTTGGCCGCCTTCATGCGCTCAGAACCAGCACTGCACGAGGGCGATTGCGAGCCCTGGGGCTCCTGGTGGATCGAGCCCGACGATTGCGACAACGGTCTCATTATCTTTGCCCGCCGCGACAGGGCTGACAATTCCGTCGTTGTGGTGGCCTGCAACTTCACACCAATACCACACTCAGGTTGGCGCATCGGCTTCCCTTGGGCAGGTTCCTGGCAAGAGCGGCTCAATTCAGACTCCCTAGAATATGGTGGTACAGGCATGTCAAATAATGGCGGCATTCAGGCCGAACCAATGCCATGGCAGGGCCAGGCTGCAAGTGCCGAAGTGAATCTGCCACCCTTCAGCGTGGTTTTTTTCCACGCCGCCAAAAACCCCGTTGCGAAAGGATCCAGGTAAGGCCAGCTATGCGGGTTCTCCTTGCTGCATCCGAGGTTGTGGGTTTCGCTAAAACCGGCGGGCTGGCTGATGTGGCCGGGGCCCTGCCCAGGGCGCTCGCCAGACTAGGTGTCGATTGTCAGGTCGTCATGCCCTTGTTCGAAAGCTGTCGCCGCACTGGCCGCTGTGAGCAAACCAATCTGCGCTGTCGCGTCCCCGTCGGCCCCGGCGATGGCGTCAAGGTCGAATTCTGGCGCTCCACCCTGCCAGGTTCCGCCGTGCCTATCTGGTTCATAAGTGCCGGCGACATGTTCAACCGCGACCAGCCCGAATTTGGCAGGGGTCTCTACCAATTCTCCGGCACAGATGGTTCAAGGCGCGACTACCCCGATAACGGTGCCCGCTTTGCGCTTTTCGCCCGCGCCGCACTCGAACTTCCGCGCATGCTCAATTGGTGGCCCGATGTCATCCACGCCAACGATTGGCAAACCGGCCTTCTCCCCGTCTACCTGCGCGAGCATCTCGATAACCACCCTGATCCTTCCATTGCAGCCCATTCAAAAAATATCTCCACCCTCTTCACCATCCACAACATCGCCTACCAAGGCGCCTTCCCTCCTCCCATGATGGAATGGGCCCGGCTCGATTGGCGACTCTACAACCCGTTGCAACTCGAGTTTTACGGCCAACTCAACTTCCTCAAGTCAGGCGTTGTCTTCTCCGACCAAATCTCCACAGTCAGCCCAACCTACGCCCGCGAAATCCAGACTCCCTGGTTCGGCTGCGGCATGCAGGGCGTCCTCGTCGAACGCGCGTCAAAACTTTCAGGCATCGTCAATGGCGTCGATTACGATGATTGGAATCCCGCCGTCGACCGCTTGCTACCCGCCCGTTACGATCACACCAACTACCTCACCCACAAACCCCGATCCAAAGCTGCACTCCAGGTCCGCATGGGCCTGCCCGGCCTCGCTGATCGCCCCGTCCTGGGAATGATCGCGCGTCTGGTTGAACAAAAAGGCTTCGATATCCTACGACCTGCCGCCCAGGCCTTCCTCAGCCAGGGTGCTCAGCTTGTCGTCTTGGGTGAGGGCGATGCCAGGCATAGACAAATGCTCCGCGGCCTCGCCGAACAATACCCTAACCAGGTTGGCATCTACCTTGGCTTCGATGAAACTCTCGCCCACCTCATCGAGGCCGGTTCCGATGCCTACCTCATGCCCAGCCAATACGAGCCATCCGGCCTCAATCAGCTCTATTCCCTCAAATACGGCACCCCGCCTATCGTCCGTAGTACCGGAGGCTTGGCAGACACCGTCACCGACACCACTGAGGATACTTTGCAAAATGGCACCGCCACTGGCTTCGTCTTCCAAGACTACTCACCCGAGGCTCTACGCGATGCAGGCCTCCGCGCCATGAACCTCTGGCGCAACCAACCAGAAAAATGGCAATCCGTTATCCAAAACGGCATGCGCCAAGACTGGTCCTGGTCCCGCAGTGCCACCAGCTACCTCAACCTCTTCAACACCATGCGCCACGGCCACTGATCCAAGCCAGCTCCAACCTTAGAACCCGGTTTGCCCCACCCTGCCAATGCGGGCTTACACCGCCGCTGCAATTTGGCATACTGGGTTAGGGCTCAAGCGACCTGCTCGCCCAATCATATCGAAAAACCAGAGTCTAAATTCCATGCGTGTGGCGGTGATTGGCGGGGGCATCAATGGCGTCATGTCCGCTTGGGAGCTGGCAAAAACCGGCCACCAAGTCACCCTCTTTGAACGCCATACACTCATGGGAGCCACCAGCTCCGCTTCCACTAAATTGCTCCACGGTGGCCTCCGCTACCTCGAGCAAGGTTCCCTACTGCTGGTACGCGAATCGCTCCGCGAGCGCTCTTGGTGGCTACAACAAGCACCCGCCTTGTGTCACCCTCTCCAAATTCTTCTACCCCACTACCAAGGCCGCGGCCGCCCCCGCTGGATGCTCGCCATCGGGCTCTTCCTCTACCGCCTCTTGGCAGGTAGCGCCAATATCGCTCCCCACAAGTGGCTAAATCCCCAACAAGCCCTCCAAATGTCCCCCCACCTTAAGCCAGAAGGCCTTCTGGGTGCCTACGCCTTTTGGGACGGCCAAATGGACGACTACAAACTCGGCCTCTGGGCCGCTGATCAAGCCCGCGCAGCAGGCGTTACCTGCAAAGAACATGCATCGGTAAATACCATCTCACAAGATGGCGATCTGGTCACCTCTGCGGGCATCCTGCACTTCGACGCCATCGTCAATGTCGCCGGCCCTTGGGCCCGCCAGTTGCTCGACGCTAGTGGCATCCCCTCTAAGCACCAACTCGATCTGGTACGCGGCAGCCACCTCCTGGTCAACCGCCCCTGCCCTGCCGCAATTCTGGCCGAGGTTCCCGCTAGCAAACGCATCGCCTTCATCCTTCCCTACCAGGGTAAAACCCTGGTGGGAACCACCGAAGAGCGCCAAAGCCTCACAGACCCAATCAACTGTTCTGACCAAGAAAAGCACTACTTGGTCCGTTTCCACGACAGCCTCATGACTAATCCCTTGCGCCCCGACGAAATAAGCTCCACCTTCGCCGGCATTCGACCACTACTCTATTCAAACGATGACCCGCGTCAGGCTTCCCGCGAATACGCTATCGAACAGCAGGGCAAAGTGATCACCGTCTTCGGCGGCAAATGGACAACCGCCCGCTCTCTGGGCCAAAAAGTTGCCAAAGTTGTCGCCAAGCTGGCATAGGTTAAACTGTCTCTAGCCCAGCAAACGAGACATCGCCATGCTCCACTCCAACCGCCGGACTTTTCTAAAAACTTCAGCCGGCTGCGTCGCCGGATCAATCATGGGAACCCCTGCAATGACCACCTCCACCAAACTCCGCCTCAAACACTCCGTGGTAGGCTGGTGCTTCCAAAGCCATGGCGAAAAATGGGATACCGAGACTCTCTGCCAAAAAGCCAAAGCAGCCGGCTGCTCGTCAGTCGAACTGGTCGACCCTTCAGACTGGCCCACCCTTAAAAAGCACGGCCTCGCCTGCGCCATTGCCTCTGCGGGCACAGAAGGTGTATTCACCCGTGCTTGGAACAACAGTGCCTTCCACCCCGAATTGTTCGATCAATCAAAAGCAGCCATCGAAAAATGCGGCACCCAAGGCGTCGAACGGGTGATTGCTTTTGTGGGCATGCGCTGGCGCGATCCCTCCAAACCAGGCATCAACGAAATCCCCCGTGACGAGGCTGCAGCCTCTTGCCTCAAAGGCTGGAAAGAATTGGCCAAACTGGGCGAAAAACACAAAGTCACAGTTTGCGTCGAGCATCTCAATAGCCGGGTGGCCGACCACCCCATGAAAGGCCACCCCGGCTACCAGGGTGATGACCTCGACTGGGTCACAGGCCTTATTCGACAAGTCGATTCGCCCCGCCTCAAGCTGCTGTTCGATGTTTACCATGTGCAAATCATGCACGGTGACATCCTGCGCCGGCTCGAAGAATGTAAAGATGTTATCGGCCACATCCACACCGCAGGTAACCCCGGCAGAGCCGAGTTGGACAACTTGCAAGAAATCCATTACCCCGCCGTTGGCGCAAAATTGCACCAAATGGGCTACACAGGCTTTGTCGGCCACGAGTTCATCCCTACCCGCAATCCTGCAGCCGGCATTTCCGAAGCCATCCAGGCTTGCGAGGGTTTCTGACCTGACAGGAATATCACTGCGCGAAATATTTCACGCTTCCATCACGAATATCACTCCGCTCCCTCTTGGGCTCTCTGCTTCGATGAATGATTAATCGCTCGTCGACCACAACAGTTCACTTTGCCTTGAGAATCAACATGCTCAGCCGATTCATCGCCGGGGCCTTGGCACTGCTTGTCATGGTCGCCTTGGTTATCGCCACTCGCGCTACCTTCGTTGCTGATTTCACCACCCCCCAGGCCCAGTGGAAATTTGATTCTAAACAATTTGCCAACAACAAATTGGCTCCAACAGAAGGCACATGGGCCCTCACCATCCAAGGTCAGCCCAAATGGGACCCGCAAACAAAATCAGCACATTTCTCAGGCGGCATGGACCAAGCAGTTTTGCTAGTGCCAAAAGACCAATCCGCTCCCTCTTTCGGTCCCGAAGCCGTCTCGCTCGAAGCCTGGGCACGGCTCGACTGTGGCAGCCGCAAAGGCGGCCTGATCGGCCAAATCGATGACAACCGCTATGGGGGCCAAGGCCTGTCCCTGGGCTACGACGAAGACCGCTTCCGATTCGGCTTGGCAAGTGAAGGAGCCCGCAAAGGTGATGGCATCCTCACCTGGATCCGCTCCCGCTCACCCATCAAGCCTGGTATCTGGACCCATCTGGTTGCCACCTACGATGGCACCACCATGCGGCTCTATGTCAACGGTACTCTTGAGGCCCAATCCACCCAACAGCAGGGAAATATCATCAATGCCTCCGCCCCATTTGTTGTGGGTGGCTACATCGATGACGATGAGCGAGTCCCCATGGTCGGCGCCCTCCACGCCGCCGCCTTATTCAACACCGCCCTAACTCCCGAAGCCATTATCACACGCTATCAAGAAGGCAAAGATCAAGAAGGCAAAGCCCTGGCCTTTTTGCCTATCGTAGCCGCTGCCCCCTACTTCCTGGTTAGCCCCTACCTCCAATACCCCACAACCGATTCCATCCGCATAGGTTTCGAAACCTCCGAAGAGTCAACCGGCCTAGTCGAATACAGCGAAAACTCTCCCCTAGCCGACAAGGTCGAAACCCCAATCGGCACCATGCACCATGCCACAATCACCGGGCTCAAACCTTCCACCAGCTACTTTTACAAAGTCACCGCCACCACTAAAGCCGGCGACAAAATCGTCGGTCCTCTCTTATCCTTCAAGACCGCCGCTCTCCCCGGCGAGTCTTTCAACTTTGCCGTTTTCGGCGATTCCCAGCGCAACCGCCGTCTCACCGGACAGGTCGCCACAAGAGCTTATGAAAATCGCCCATCATTTGTCTTGCACTTAGGCGATGTGGTCGATGATGGTTCTGACAAGTCACAATGGCTCAATGATCTCTTCCGCCCCTGCCAAGAGTTGTTCGGCCGCGTCGCCATGATGCCCACCATCGGCAATCACGAGCGCGATCACCCCTTCTACTACCAATACTTCAACCTGCCCGAGCCCGAATTCCACTACAAGTTCACCTGGGCCGATGCCGATTTCTTTGCGATCGACTCGAACAAGCCACTCGAACTGGGCAAGGGCCAGATGGCTTGGCTCGAAAAAGAACTCGCCGCTTCAAAGGCGAAGTGGAAATTTTGCTTCCACCACCATCCCTGCTACTCCAGCGACAGCGACGACTATGGCGACACCTTCAATGGCAAACAGTCTACATTTGGCACCGACAAAATGCAAAAAATTACTTCGCTGTACGAAAAGTACAAAGTCGATTTCGTGCTCAACGGCCACATCCACGCCTACGAGCGAACTTTCCCCATCAAAAACAACAAAGTCGACAATGATGGCGTGGTTTACCTCACCAGCGGCGGCTTTGGTGGCGGCCTCGAAAACTTCACCCCCACCCCTGCCTACTTCAAAGCGGCCAACAGGGTCGACTACCATATGGTCCTCTTCACAATCACCAACAACAGCCTGCAACTCCGCGCCTATGACAAAGACGGCCAACTATTCGACACCTGGACCAAATCAAAATAAAGCGGGCTTTTGCTTAAATATCCTGCATCATTTCATAAAACGAATTAATAAATCCGTAACCCTGTTCATCAAATAGCCCAAAGGCGGGCCGTGAAAATAGTTCTGGATTGAATGATTGATTGGTTCTATTTTTCCGTTTAAAATTTGTCTCACGCCTGCTCGAGAAAATACGATGAAAAAACGCATCTCGACCAGTTTGTTGCTGTTGATGCTCTTCACATTGCCGTTACTGTCTTTGCTGGGCGCTCAAAAAGAGGCCCAAGACAAGTCCGACAAGAATCAGCCGGCTGCGAAAGAATTACCCGACAGGGATCTTTTCGGCCTGACCAAGGTTTGGCAATTCCACCTCGAATTGACCACAAATGCCTTCGAAAAGATGCAACCGACCGGTGGCATGCGTTCCCCCGGCGGCTTTGGCCCCAAGAAGTCTGATAACAAAACCGCCGGCAAACCAGCCGATGTGCACAAAGGCAGCGGTTTCGGCCTTGAGTTTCCCTATGTCCCCGCCGATCTTTCTGCCGAGGGCAAAAAATACAAAGATGTCGGCCTGCGCTACAAAGGTAACGCCAGCTACGGCACCACTTCCCGTGGACTAAAACGCAACTTTGTTGCCGACATGGATCATTATAAGAATGACCTGCGTTTTCACGGTCTCAAATCCGTCGTACTCAACGCCGGTGGTCTGGATCCCTCTCGCGGACGGGAGACTTTCTCCTTTGCCGTGTTCCGGGCAATGGGCGTCCCGGCACCCCGCACAGCTTTTGCCGAAGTCTATATCTCCATGCCCGGCAAGTACGACAACGAGTTTGTCGGGCTGTATACATGCATCGAACATGTCGACAAGACCTTCCTCAAAGATCGCTTCCAGAACAATAAGGGCCTACTCATGAAGCCCGAGGGGCTGGGTGATATCCGGTACCTAGGCGAGGATTGGAAACGTTACGAACCACAATATCGCCCCAAGCACAATCCAACCGACAAGGAAAAGCGCCGGGTCATTGAGTTCGCCAAACTGGTTGACAAAGGCAGCAACGAAGAATTCCAAAACCAGATCGCCTCTTACCTGGACATGGATCAATTCCTGCGTTTTGTCGCAGCAAACGCCTACCTGGCCACGATCGACAACTTTTTTACCGGGCACAACTTCTTTATTTACCTCAATCCGCAAACGAACAAGTTTGTTTTCATCCCTTGGGACATGGATGTGTCGCTGGCCGGGGTGCCGTTTGTCGGCACGGCAGAAGAACGGATGGACCTGAGTCTGATGCATCCCCACATTGGAAAGTACAAGCTATTCGACCGGCTCATGGCCATAAAAGACATCAACGAACAGTATCAAAAGCTGTTGAAAGAGTTGGCCATTACCGAATTCTCAAAGGAACGCTTACTCGCATTAGTTGATGCCATTGAAAGCGTCACCAAGGAACGCCTGCACCGCGAAAAGATAGCCACGGAGGCCCGCAAGGAAGGCGCAGGTGGCCCTGGCTTCGGTTTTGCGCAAAGGATCGGCATGTTCGGACAAGGGCCTTCCCTGCGAACCTTCATCGAAAAACGGACAGCTTCAGTCGCTGCCCAACTGGCTGGCGAGAAAACGGGTTGGGTCCCCACAGGCAAATTCGGTGCTCCTGGCGGCGGCTCGGGCGAGGGCCTGGATGGTCTGGGAGCGCGCTTCATCATTTTCCGCGACAAAGTTCAGGATGAGCTCAAACTCAACGACGACCAAAAGAAACAACTGCAAAAGCTGCTCGAGGCTACTAGCACCCAAGCCCAAGAGTTCTTCCAAAAAGCCCAAGATCTCAAGCCCGAAGAGCGCGGCCCAAGGATGGAAGAATTTAAAATGAAGGCCAACCAGCAACTCAATGCTTTCCTGAAAAACACCTTGAAAGACGAACAACTCAAGCGACTGCGCGAACTGGTACTGCAGCGTGAGAGAATTTTCGCCGCCATGCAGCCAGAAGTGGCTAATGAACTGAAAATCAAGATGGATCAACAAAAGCAGTTCATGGGCATCGTTCAGGAAATGCAAAAGAAGTTCGAACCCCTAATGAAAGAAGTCCAGTCCGGCGGAAATCCCCAAGAGATCAGGCCCAAACTGATGAAAATCCGCATGGATCACGAAGGCCAGATCGAGGCTATCCTGAGCGATTCCCAGAAAAAGCAGTGGAAGGAAATGCTCGGCAAATCATTCGATATGGATGATTGAGCCTGCCTTATTAAAGAACAGGTTTAAATCCCTTTCCCCATACCACCTGCAAATTAGTGGCCACTATGATTGGCTTATCCAAATCCCGGCAGCGTGTAAGCTGCATGTGCGCGTTTTGTTCAGGAATTTTAACCAATCACTTTTGGAGCCAGTACCATGCGTATTTTTTTTCTCAGCTTGTCGTTTTTTGCTTTGGTCGCGTGCACACCCCAAAGCCGTGCCCAAGCCCCTGAGAATAAAGAGCTGCTCGCCAAGCTAACCAAGCTTGAGAAGGATAGTTGGGTAGCCACGCAAAAGCGGGGTGGGGAGTTTTTTCGCACCTACATGGCACCCGAGTTCCTTGGTTTTTTTGCCGACGGAACCAGCGCCGATCGAGCTGCATTCATTCGCAACCTCGATGATTTTGAGCTGACAGAATTCCAGATGGGCAAGGCAACCATGCTGCAGATCAATGCCGATGCCGTGATGATTCTTTATCGCTTGAATTATCAGGGCAAGCATAAAGGCAAAGTGATAAAAATGGAGAATATTGAGTCATCTTCTCTTTACACACGCCGTGATGGCAAATGGCTGGAGATTTTTTACCAAGAAACGCTCCCGCCCAAGTCTTGAGGTCCGGTCTGGATTTCCTAATACGCCTAGTTGGGTATGCCCTGATAGAATCGGGGCAGGAATATTCTGCCCGTGAGCAGGGCCGGGAGAATCAAATGGCGACCAATCGTAGTGCCATGACGGCCCTTGTCTTTCTCATCGCATCAGCCAGTCACAATTGGCAATCAGCCCAAGCCGATGAGAAGGCCACACCGCCACCACAACCCGGCCTCAGCACCCATGTTCTGAACACAGCGACAGGCAAGCCTGCCTTGGGCGTCACCGTCATCCTGCAAAAGCAAAAGATGGAAGGGTGGGAAGAAATGAGCAGGGCCGAAACAGACGCCCAGGGCCGTGTGAAAGAGTTGCAGCCAGCCGGCAAGAAATTGCCCGCAGGCACTTACCGACTGGTTTTCGAAACAGGTGCCTACTTCAAAGGCCAGGGTGCAAAATCCTTTTTTCCCCGTGTCGACATTATTTTCTCAACAGAAAGCCCCGACGAGCACTACCATGTCCCTCTGCTTCTCAGCCCGTTTGGCTATTCCACCTACCGCGGAAGCTGATTGCTTAGCCTGAGTCAAAGGCAATGCGTCGCTGGCCCCAAGGCCACCCCGGTTTCAGTCCGGTACCACTTCGCCGCCAGCCTTGGTGGTCAAAATTCCAATCGTGCGCGCACTTATACCCTCGCTTGTAAACCGCACCGATCCATCGGCAAAAAGTAGGTTTGCACCCCCGGCATGCAGCGATGAGTACAGGTAGCCCCACTCGTTGGAGCCGTTAAGTTTCAAGGGCAAGGGTGGAAGGCTAGGTACCGCCCCGCCGTTGCACCAATTGATCGCCTGCCCAATCTCGTAGGGACCATCGTTGGTTGCCCAGGCCCCACCACGGGCCCTGGCGCAATTGGCCGCCGCGGAGTTGGCCACAGACACGGACAGCAGCCTGCCGTTGCGGTAGACATCTTCTCGGCCTGCGTTTTCACCCACCAAGATGGTGTTGGAACTACCATCCTGGATGTCGGTGAACCGGCTGCTGGGCCGGGGATCAGTGGCAAGGACCCATGGCGCCAAGACTCCCTGGCGGGGGCCCGTCAACTGGCTGGCGCCGGTCAAGGCCGCATTGGTATTGAAACTGGCGGCGATACCCTCGGGGGCGAAATAGTCGGTGCATGCCCCGATCTTGTTGGGCGGTGTTGGCTCCGTCTTGTTCTGAAGGCGATCCGCATTGGGGGTGGTAGGACATTTCAGCAGTTTGATCTGAGTTTGGGCGAGGGTGCCGTTGCGGCTGGTGGCGTTGTCAATCCACCAGTTTTCATTCAGATTCCAAGCCGCAAGTATGGCACCCTGTTCAATAAACGGTAGTGTGTCTGGTATCCAACTCCGTTGCGCCGTCTCTAAAATCCCGCTCGCTTTGAATCCCCGACGGGACATCGGAAATTCACCCCGGCTATCGTGATAATTGTGCAAGGCCAAACCAAGCTGTTTCATGTTGTTCGAACAGCTCATCCGATTGGCGGCTTCCCGAACCTTCTGTACCGCCGGAACCAGTAGACCCACCAATATTGCAATGATGGCTATCACCACCAGCAACTCAATTAGCGTAAATCCCAAGCGTTTGCCTGAACAGGCCTTCATAGAGTAATACCCGCAAATTTCTGCCAAACCTGTTTCCATGTATAACAATATGGCAAAAATCATCCGCACACAGCTTTAATTTTTGCCAAAAAACCATCTCGCAATCCAATAGCAGCCCAGCAAAATAATTCCTGAGAAAAGAGTTAAACGCAGAGGGGTAACCATCAGCCAAAATCTCTGTCCCTTTCTTGGTAATCGCCGGGTTTTGCCCTCCAACCAACGCAAAATCCGCTTGGGAGAAGGGCTTCGGCAAAGCCACCAAGCCAAATCCTCCGCCAACTCACTCCCAGTCCCATGCTTCAACGCCACTTCCCGCATGGCTTCAAATCGGCAACCAGCCTCGGGAAGGGTCCCTGTTGCCAACTTCCATGCACACACGCCCAAACTGTGCCAATCCGTATGCGGGCCAGGCTCAGGTCTATCGGGATGGCCAAAACCGTGCGTGATTCCAATCGCACCACCCTCCACACCCGCCCAGCCTGCTTTTCCAATTCTTTGCGCCAAACCCAAATCAGCTAGCCAAACCTGCCGGCCTAAAGAATCTAGAAGAATATTGCCCGGCGTCACATCTCCATGAATCACACCCATACCATGCAATTGATTCAATGTTCTGGCTACAGAAGCCAATACGGCCCTCAACCGTTCCCAAGGCTCCCCGGTCAATTCCTCCAGCGATTGGGGGTACCAAGGAAATACCATCACCGTTTCGCCATTCCATTGAGCCACATCAAGAAGTGCCACCAATCCAACAACGCCCTCCCGGGTCAATTCGGCAAAAAGCAGCGCCTCTTTCTCAAATCGGTCCAACGGAAATCCCGATTCCGCATCACGCCTCTTTATGGCCACTGCCAAACCGTCCGACCGCTTTGCTCGCCATATTTGGCCATGGCTGCCCCGCTTGGCCATTCCCTCCAGCCGATAACTGAATAGGTGACTCCCAAGGAGCTCCAAGCCAGCTTGCTCAATATTGATGTTTGTAGCTCCTGCCTAAAAAATCTAATCTTCCTTTAGATTATCGCAACCAAATCTTCCAATTGCTCATGAATCCAAAAAATGAAATGAAAACTCCAAAGCCCTTTTATGTGGCGGCCACTGCTCGATGTTTGTGCGCCCCTGTTAAATTACCACCAAGGGAAATCTGCCTGTATAAAAATTCAAAAAAATAAACCCCTCAATTTCCAAGCTATTTCCTAACCCCAACAGCTTTTCCCCCTATTCACATTGGGCTTTCCGCTCCTCATGGCACGATCCTTGCAAAAACCCTGCCGGATCAGTTTTGCACGCCCGGGAGGATTGCACTCATGCGCTCAAGGTTTTTATTAAGTCTGGTACCTTGCCTGCTGTTGGCAGGTATGAATCCGAACTTGGGATGGGCCCAAGAGACCAAGGATAAGCCAGCCGCCGCCGCCCCTGTTGATGCCAAGGCGATAGACGCTGTGACTAAGCTCACCACGCAAATTAACGACCTCGAAAAAGTTCTAAAAACCATGGCCGACGATGCCACCGCCAAAAAAGGCGAAATCGATACCGCCATTACCGATGCGAAAGTCAAAGCCGATACTGCTTGGATGCTGGTCTCCAGTGCCCTGGTAATGCTTATGGTTCCAGGCTTGGCACTCTTCTACGGCGGCATGGTTCGACGCAAAAATGTCTTGGCCACAATGATGCAAAGCATGGCTTGCTTGGCACTGGTGGGCCTGTACTGGGTGGCTATTGGCTATTCACTAGCCTTTGGCAAATCAGTAGGTGGTTATGGCATCATTGGCTGGAGCCCCGACTTGATTTTCCTTCAGGGGATTGAGGCGGACCAATTGCTCCCCGGCCTCAATATTTCAGTCTACGCCCATGTCATGTTTCAAGGCATGTTCGCAATCATCACTCCAGCCCTTATTTCTGGTGCACTGGCAGAGCGCATCCGCTTCTGGCCATTTATGGCTTTCAGCCTGCTTTGGATAACTTTTGTTTACTGCCCACTGGCCCATATGGTTTGGGCTTTTGACTGGTTCTACGCCATACCTGTAGACAAAGTTAAAGGTGTGGGTGCTTCCGCAGTTGGCCTTATCGGCCAAATGGGTGCTCTCGATTTCGCAGGCGGCACAGTGGTTCACATCGCAGCCGGTGCTGCGGCCTTGGCCTGCATCCTTGTCCTGCGCAAACGAACCGGATACCCTGAACAACCCGTTCAGCCCAACAGCTTGGTTCTCACCCTGCTGGGTGCCGGTCTTCTTTGGTTCGGATGGTTCGGTTTCAACGGCGGTAGCGCAGGTGGGTCCGGAACCCTTGCCACCTCTGCTTTTGCCTCCACTCAAGCTGCAGCCGCTGCAGCAGGCCTTAGCTGGATGCTGGTCGAACTTCTCCACAAAGGTAAGGCAACCGCCCTTGGCCTGGCATCGGGCATTGTTGCTGGCCTCGTAGCCGTCACCCCTGCTGCGGGTTACATTTACATTTCCGGCGGCGTTGCCATCGGTATCCTTGCCGGCATCGTTTGCTACGGTGCGGTTGCCTTAAAAAGCTCGCTTGGCTACGACGATAGCCTTGACGCCTTTGGTGTCCACGGTGTGGGTGGCTTCTTGGGTGCTGTCCTTACCGGTGTCTTCTGCCATGGTGCTGTGAACTCTGCAGGCGGTTATGGTTACACCGCCTTCATGAACATGGAAACCACCATTTCGGGCCTCAAGGCCGAAACCAAGTTGGGCTCGATTGACGAGATTTCGAAAAAACTACCTTCCTTACAAGAGGCCGCTAATAAAGCGTCCGACGCTTTGTCCTCAGCCAAGGAGGCCATGTCCAAGGCTGAAAAAGACGAGGACAAGAAAATCGCTGAAGGCCCTCTCGATAAGGCTTTCGTCGAAAACTCGCAAGCTTCCGGCCTCTTGGGAAATGCTAAGTTGCTCGAGAAGCTGCTGCTAAAGGAAGAGGAACTGAAGAAGGGCGAAAAATCCCACTCCAGTCAGGTGGTTATTCAGTTCAAGGCTGCAGCCCTGTCGGGAATCTTTGCCTTTGGTATCAGTGCCATCTTGGCGATTGCTGTCCAAGGAGCCACCGGTGGCAACTTCACAACAGACCTGCAATCCGAAATGGAAGGCCTCGACGCCACCGAACATGGCGAGATTGGCTTCGACTACGGCCCGTCCCTTCTTACCTCGGTCGATCGCCCAGGGCCTATGCCTCGCGCTGCGGTTGCACCACCCTCGGGTGGCAAGCGATTCGTACTGATAGTTGATGGCCCTTCCAAGGAGGCTGTACTCAGCGCTTGGTCCGGCTATTGCCAAGAGGGCCCCGGCGCCCCATCGGCTGACTTCCTTGCGGTTTATCCCTACCTGACCACTGTCTCTGAGAACAAGTTCCGTTTCTCAGGCGGCGATCAGGCCAAGTCGAAAGAAGCCCTGACGCGACTGTTACAAAAATCCTTCGGCCAGTCGGTAAAAGTCACCACCGAAGGCTGATGATTTGTCATCAACCTTCAGGCGGCTTTCCCGGTATGCCAACCATGTAACATTCAGTTAGACAGATTCAAACACACGATTTTGCGATAAGTAAAGGAAAAAAGTCATGAAACTGATAACGGCCATCATCAAGCCCGAAAGACTGGAGGCGGTCCAGATCTCCCTCAGTCAGATCGATGTCTATCTGATGACGGTTTCCGAAGTGCGCGGCTGCGGCCGCCAACGCGGTCACACCGAGGTGTACCGCGGCTCCGAGGTGCAACCCCGACTGTTGCCCAAACTGAAAATCGAAATCGCTGTCAATGAACCATTCATTGAAGCCACCATCGAAGCCTTGGTCCACGCGTCCCGCACTCCGCCCACCGGCAAGATTGGAGATGGCAAAATCTTCATCCAGCCTCTTGAAGATTGTGTTCGCATCCGAACCGGCGAGCGCGGAACCATCGCCATCGGCCCATGATCCATTGGTTGGCGCGATCCATTGCGTGGGTCCGCCGCCTTTAACGTCCCTCCGGTAACGCCCAAACCGGAGTTTTGCCCCGGGGTCCCAAATGCCCCGGGGCATTCGTTTACATGGGGCTATTTTGGGCTATTCCTGATTGTCCGCAACGCCTGTAACGGTTGCACTAGCAGCTGCACAATTGGGCAACGCTTTTAACTGCCAATACGCCTTTTCCCATCGTGCCAACTTGGCAAACATGGAGAAATGGGCACTTTGCGTTAAAAACGAATTATTTGCGGCCAAGCGAAACCCATGAGCGAACTCGACGAGGCAACGCGTGAATTTCTGATCGAGGGCCAAGAAGGATTGGCCCAGTTGGAGAAATTGTTTCTCGAAGTTGAAGCGGTGGCCCCAACACCTGAAAACCTAACCGCCGCATTCCGCTTACTGCACAGCCTCAAAGGGTCTGCCGGCTTTTTGAACTTTCCCAATCTTGAACAAATCACTCACGCAGCCGAATCGTTGCTGGCCAAACTGCGTTCAGGGGATTTGCCCTTCAATGCCACCGTTGGCAATCTGCTCCTGCGCGTGGTCGATGCGCTGCGCGAGATTTTCTCCTTTATCTCCCAAGCCAGTGGAGATAATCCTCCCTCGCTCGATAGTGAAGGCTTGATCCGCCTTCTGACTGCCTCTTCCACTCCAAGTACTTCAGCCTCGGTATCCAAACCAGCAGCCCCGGCCCCTCGCCCAGACCTCGACACTCTAAAACCCGTTGCGCCACCCCCTGCTGGCTTGTCCCAGTTGGGCTCCTCCCAACAATCCCTACAGGGCAGCGAATCTGTAATTCTAGGACGAACCGGCCCTGGCAAAGGCGACAAGGAAAATTCGGTTCGCATTGACCTCGAATTAGTCGACCGCCTGATGGCACTTGCCGGCGAAATGGTTCTGGCGCGCAATCGGATCATCCAGCAAGTAGGCCAAATCAACCACCCCGCGCTCTCAGCAGCCTCCCGCCAGCTCAATCAGGTGACCACCGAGATGCAGGAGGCGGTCATGAAAATGCGCATGTACCCCATCTCCAATTTATGGTCCAGACTGCCGCGCATTGTTCGCGATTTGGCACAGCAAATCGGCAAAAAATGCCGGCTGGAAATGGAAGGCGGCTCGACGGAACTCGATAAAAACCTGATTGAGGCAATCAAGGATCCGCTCACCCATCTGGTTCGTAATGCCGTCGACCACGGCATCGAATCTCCAGGCGATAGGCTGAAAGCCGGCAAACCAACCGAGGGAAAGCTTGCCCTGCGCGCCCGCCACGAATCAGGCCAAGTTATCATTGAGCTTCAAGATGATGGCAAAGGCATGGACCCCGATTCCATACGCTCCAAAGCTGTCGAGCGCGGCATAGCCACAAGAGATTTTGTAGATCGTCAAAAAGATCAGGATGTTTTCGCTTATGTCTTCCTGCCTGGTTTTTCAACCGCCCGGGCGGTGACACAGGTCTCCGGCCGAGGTATCGGCATGGATGTCGTAAAAACCAACATCGAAAGCCTGGGCGGTGGCATCGATATCGACAGCCTGCCCGGCAAAGGAACCACGGTCCGCCTAAGAATCCCCCTCACCTTGGCTATCGTTAACGCCTTGGTGGTGGTCTCAGGCGATTCCTACCTGGCGTTGCCTCAGTCAGGAATTGTCGAACTGCTCAGGCTCCAAGGCCAAAGGCTGAAAACCCTGGTGGAAACATCCGCCGGAACCAAGGTGCTGCGCTTCCGGGGCCGTTTGCTGCCGCTACTCGATTTGCGAACCATCCTGAACCCTGCCCAAGACAAGCCCATCGAAGACGAAGACAGCGCCATTTCAATCGTGGTCGTCAGGGGCGAAGGCCGAATCTTTGCGTTGTCAGTCGACCGAATACTCGATGCCCAAGAAATCGTCGTCAAGCCATTGCCCGCCCCGCTGCGCCATCTGGCGGTTTATGGCGGCACCACCCTGCTGGGTGATGGCAGTGTGGCGCTCATTCTCGATATTCCAGGCTTGGCTGACGCGGGAGGGGTTTCCGGGGAAGCAGGTGCTTCCACTGATATTCCACCAGCCCAAGCTTCGGCTGAACAGGTTCGCCCGCTGCTCTTGGTCGAATTGGTTGCGGGAAGGCGCCATGGATTCTTGCTCGATCGCGTCGAGCGTTTGGAAGAAATCGAAAGTTCAAAAATCGAAATTACTAGTCGCGGAATGGTCACCCCGTACAGGGGCGGGCTACTGCCCCTGATCAATCTCCCCGAATTGTTCGGCGGTAACTCCGTCCCTGGACGAGAAAATATCCACCCGGTTGTTGTCCATAGTCAAAAATCTGGTCTGTATGGACTCATGGTTCGCCAAATCCTCAACACTGTGGAAGAACCCTGGACCATTGCTACGGGAGGCGTTTCACCCGGAATCGCCGCTTTGGCATTAGTGAGGGGAAGACCCACCGAAATTCTGGATCCCTCCTACTGGTGTGATCAAGGGGTTCACCATGGTTGAAACCCCTGCCACCCCAATGGCCACCATTAACCGCAGCCAGAACATCAGGGTCTGCGTCTTTCGTTTGGCCGGACTGAGGTTGGGCCTGGATGTCCGTTATGTTCAGGAAGTCCTCAGGCCATTGGCTGTCACGCCGGTGCCTTTGTCGCCTGCCACTATGGACGGACTGGTCAACCTGCGTGGCCAGATTGTCCTGGCATTTAATATGCGCAAGCGTCTTGACCTGCCCGATTCGGCCTGGGAAAGACCTTTGCAAGTGGTTTGCCTTCATTTGGGCGATCTCGTCAGTTTTCTGGTGGACTCTTTGGAAGAGGTTCAGGAAATTGAACTCGGCAAGGTAGTCTTTACACCCGCCAACTTGCCCAAGCGCTTGCGCGAGGCACTTTCCGGCGTCGTGGATGATCATGGTGAATTGCTCATGATTCTTGACCCGGCCCGCATTTTGGGCCTGGGCTCAAGTGATTTGGAAAAGTCAACGACCGGCATCTGACGCAAGCGTTTGCCTGTGACGGTCAAGTGGATCAGGAGAAGGGTGAATTACCATGGAAGCCAGCTTCTGGTTGGATTGGTTGACAGGCAGGCGGGTTGCCGCCCGTTTGGTTTGGATTGCCATTAGCTTCCTTCTCCCCTTGATGGTTTTGCTTTGGATTTACTGGAATTCGGTGAGTGGCCAGATTGATTTTGCCCGAAAGGAAATCACTGGCTTAAGTGCCAATCGCGTTCTTTTCGACGCCTTGGTCGCTTTGGAAAGGTACCAGTCACTTGTCGCCCTGAAGGCCGACGCAAGCGAGCGAGCCACCGCGGCTGACGCATTCGAGCGTTCTCTGGACCGGATTGATCGCATGGTGGCACAAATTGGCAAGACTATCGGCCTGGATGATGAAGGGTTCAAGGCGCGAAAAAGAGCGTGGGCAACACCTGAGGAATTGCGCAGAGTCTGGCGATCACCCGACCCAACGGTTCAGGCAAAGGCAGAAACGATCCTTTTTGAGCAAATTGCCCATGTCGGCGATACTTCCAATCTGGTGCTTGATCCGGATCTTGACAGCTTCTATTTGATGGATTGCTGCGTGGTTGCCCTGCCCGGCATAACTCAAAGACTATCATCCATGTCTCAAGCAGTGGCCAAAGGCGAAGCTTTAGGAACTATTGACCTTGGAATCGCCAGCCGGAGACTAAGGGAAGACAATCTGAACCGCTTCACCAAAAATGTGGAAATTGCTCTGGCTGAAGATTTCAACTTTTATGGTGAAACTTTGGATTCTGACCGTTTAACCCAAGTTGCCAACCTGATTCGCAGGGATATCACCGTATTGGCCGACCAGGCTGACAGTATCGTGTCAAAAAGCTCAAAATGGGATTCGAATCTTAGTTTGGGCAAGAAAATAATAGCTACTTTTGAGATTTGCCATGAAGCTTTTACACGTTGCGACGAAAGCCTCGAAAAGGCGCTGTTGAATCGGGTCAATCTGTTCAACCGTTCCCGATTGACAGGTGTTTCATTGACCGGCTTGGCGCTGTTCATTGCCTTGGCCTTGGTTTTCTGGATTGGCATGGGACTGGTTCGGCCTATTTCCGCAACCAGACAGCGGCTGCGTCAACTGGCCGATGGCGACCTGGCTCAAAAAGTAGAGGTGATAGGCAGGGGGGAATTGAAGGACATGACCTCAGCCCTCGAAGGGGCCGTGGACGGAATG
>Ga0255132_1000009_pt1 | contig 86072 bp, 68 predicted proteins | sample Law_Law_RepA_8d_FD_188551 | JGI IMG/M metagenome (GOLD analysis project Ga0255132, IMG submission 188551) | Freshwater microbial communities from St. Lawrence River, New York, United States - Law_Law_RepA_8d | ecosystem: Environmental > Aquatic > Freshwater > River | place: USA: New York...
TTCTTCCACTGCTTCTTTGGAAGATGCCACCTCGGGCAATGGTTTAGGCGCTTTAGAGGCAGGCATTGGCACAGGATTAACGGGCCGACCCCAAAATTCATCGATGGTGGGGAGAGGTGCATCCAAAGTGTCGGGTGAAAGTAATGCCGGTTGGCGGAATGAGAAATGCAGGCTTGACCCGTTTTGGTGAGCCAAAGCCAAGCGTGGGCCCAGTTCTTCCAGCGCAGAACGATATACAGCTATGGTGCGAAGGGGATCGCGCATGGCCTGCTCAAAATCGCGGGTGGTTTTGGCCTCGCGCTCGCGCTCACGGGCAGCTTCGGGGCCTTTGCCCAAATTGAATTCCTTGGTGGCATTGGCGGTGATTTTGCTGGCGGTGGCTTTGAGAGTTTTTTCACGCTCGGGGCCAACCCCCGGAACATTTTGCAAAGTGAAAGCATCTGCCACAGCGCCCACATCGTAGTAACCGGCCTGGCGAAGGCCATCAAGTACCGAGGGGCCTATGCCCTGGCCTTGTTTCAACAAATCGAGCTCCAGATCAGCAAGGTGTTTTTTCAGCGCCTGGGCGCGGGCCTTGGTGATATTGCTAGCTTGCTCATTATTGGCGGCCTCGATTTGAGACTCGGTTTGTTGGAGACCCCGGCGTAATTCTTTTTCAAGTTTTTCGAGACGGATAGCCCAGAGGTAGGTGGGGGAGCTGGAAAGCTGTTTGAGGCGAAAGAAGTAGAAAAGTACCAGGGGCAAACCAATGGTCACCAAGACTACCAGGAGTGTTTGCACCCAAAACATAGCCATCCCCCACAGGCAACGACATGCCAGCCTTAAAAAGCAGGCGCTTTTGGTTTTTACCAACTTTGGCTGACAACACTCAGGGCATGAGGGCTAAATCTTTTGGGAAAGCTTATGACGCAAAGTTTTGCAAACAGATCAATATCTAAAATATGCCACTGAATAGCAAAATAAATCATTTTGCAATCTTGCTGGCGTGGTTCAACAAATGGATGTAATATTTATGGACCTACCTCAGCGACTGATTCCACTTTTATCTAACTTGGATGCCCGCAATGGCGAAATTGTATGCCAAACGGCCACACAGGCGCGCCTTTTTGCACGTAGGTCTACCGGTGTTGGCTGGCGGGCTTGGCAACAACTTTGCGCACGGTGTTGAAGCGGACCGCAGAAGTGCTTTGAAAGACCATTCGGTCTTGATGATTTTCCTGCATGGTGGGCCCAGCCAGTATGAATTTTGGGACCCTAAACCTGATGCACCCTCTGACATTCGTACAGTGACCGGACACTTGCCCACCCGATTGGCGGGTGTGCGATTTGGCTCGCATTTTCCTAAGTTGGCCCAGCGAGCTGACCGGTTTTGCGTGGTTCGCTCTTATGTGCCTGGGGATGGAAACCACGATCTGAAACCGCTTGTCAGCCAGCATTCGCTGATGGGCAGCCTTGGTGCTGCGTATAACTCGATAGCGGGCCCGCAAAACCCGGTCACAGCGCTGCCCAGCAGCCTGCATCTGATGCCTGTGGCTGTGGGTGAAAAGCGGGTACCACCACCTGATTTTGGACTGGCTGAGTTGCAAACTGCCACAGGACCATTTGCGCGGTCGAACAGCCCATTCATTCCCGGTGGCACCGGCCCTGCGCTAGCCAATATGACTTTAAGCATGCCGGCCGACCGGTGGGGGGATCGTAGCAGTTTGCTGAAACGCCTGGATGAAAATGAAGCCCGGCTGGATGCCTTGAGCGGAACTGAAGGGCCACGGGAAAGGGCAATGCGGGTCTTATTGGCAAATACTGGCAAAGCCTTCCAACTTAACCAGGAACCCGAACGGGTGATCGCCCGTTATGACACTGCCGGCTTGGTAAGCGAGGCCTCGATTGGAACCACGCTTAATAACCACAATTTTTACAAAGAGCATGTCCGATCGCTTGGAAGATTATTGTTACTTGGGCGCAGGCTGATTGAAAATGGCGCTGGACTGGTGACTGTGAACACGGCGTTTGTTTGGGACATGCATGCAGATGTGAACAATGCCCCAGTCAAAACGGGAATGGACTGGCTGGCACCACCTCTTGATCATGCACTGAGCGTGCTTTTGGACGATATGGAAGACCGGGGCTTGCTGGAACGAACTTTGGTGGTGGTTTGCGGTGAAATGGGACGAACACCCAAGGTGAATGACAAGGGAGGCAGGGACCACTGGGGCGACCTTGGTCCGTTGCTTTTAGCGGGATGCGGGGTGCCTCGAGGAGCAGTGCATGGTCTTTCGACCCGGGATGGTTCGAGGCCGGCAAGTTCGCCGGTGACCAACCAGAATCTTTTAGGTCAAATTTGGAGCACCTTACTAGACACCCAAAAACTACGCCTGAGGGCTGACCTTGGGCCAGCCTGGACGCGCATGCTGGGCTATCCAACAATTTTCACCTGATATTTTCAAGGGCCAACCCATGGCTTACCCTCACGATAAACTGCGATTCGCGCTGGATAGGCGTGTATTCCTGCAAGCCGGCTTGGGAGCCACCTGCCTTGGTTTGGCCAATCGGCCCCTTGGGGCCAACGCGGGTGGCAAAGCAAAATCGGTGATCCTTTTTTGGCTTTCGGGTGGTGCCTCGCATATCGACACTTGGGACATGAAACCCTTGGCGGCTGCGGAATACCGAGGGCCCTTCAAGCCGATTGCCACCCGTGTGAATGGCATTCAGGTGTGCGAGCATTTGCCCGGGTTGGCTAAACGCATGGACAAGGTGGCACTGATTCGCTCGGTGGGGATGCGAAAACGGGACCTGACTGGCGATCACCATGCGGGATATTATTACAACCAAACGGGCCATGCTCCGGACAGCACCTTTTTGACATTAGGAAACAATCGCAAACCTGAACCAACCGATTGGCCATCGATGGCGTGTCTTGCAGGACGCGCTTTGCCCAGGCGAAGCCCCTTACCCGCCACCATTGCTTTACCCGAAAAGCCGGGCGCACCTGAATTCACCCGGCCGGGGCAATTCGCCGCCCGACTGGGGCAGTTACATGACCCGTTTTACCTGATCGCAGACCACCCAAGGCCTGAGGAATTCAGTGTGCCCTCGATGACCTTGGCGGGTGGACTGGATGTGGAACGGTTATCGGGAAGACGGGGCTTGAGCGGCTCGCTGGATTTGCTTCCCAGGGCGATAGACCAGTTGGGTAGCGACCTGGATTTGCAAACTAGGCGGGCCTATGAGCTTTTGTCTTCAGCCAAGGCAAGGAGCGCGTTTGATTTATCTGGAGAGGCCAAAGAGCTGAAGGACCGTTATGGGTCAACGGTGAACGGCACCTCACTTTTGCTTGCCCGAAGGTTGGTAGAAGCGGGCGTGTCCTTTGTGAGTGTTTATTGGCGAGGCGACCTGAAACAGAGCGACAAACTGAAATGCGCCAGTGGTGGAGGATGGGACACGCATGGCAACAATTTCCAATGCCTGAAGGATTGGCTTTTGCCTGAATTTGACATGGCTTATAGCGCCCTTTTGGACGACTTGGAGGCGCGGGGCCTTTTGGATAGCACACTAGTTTTGGTGAGCAGTGAAATGGGACGACACCCCAAAGTGGGAGACATTCGCTCAGGGGGAACATCAGGTGCTGGGCGGGACCACTGGACCCATGCGATGAGCATTTTGATGGCTGGAGGCGGTGTGAAGGGTGGGCAGGTATACGGCTCAACCGACAAGGTTGGTGGCTACCCTTCGGAAAAACCATGCGGGCCTGAGGACATTGCAGCAACAACCCTGGCAGCATTGGGCCTGAAGGGGCCACTCATGCTGAACGACCGAGAAAACAGGCCAACCGATTTTTGGCCCGAGGGAAGAATTTTGACGGAGGTATTGGGTTAGGGGAAAGTTCCTGCAAACAGGAAACCTTTCTGCGCTCAGCTCAATAATTTCACAAACAAGGAACGCGTGCGAGAACGCAGATTGGCTATATGGGCAGACAGATCGGCTGGGGCATTGGGGCCCAGGCGGCGGCGGAGCTTCTCGAGTTCGGCAGGATCGGCAGGCAATTCGTCGAAGGCGCGATTGTGCACGATTCGCAAGCGCATGAGGCAATGATTTAAAAAGGCATGGGCCTCGCGCAGTTGGGTTGCAGAAAGAATGTCCAACAGGCCCAAATCTTCCAGCTTGGAAATGGCATCGAGAGTATTTGGCTCGATTTCTGTCACATTTCCAGACGCATTTTTGCATTGCAGAATGGTTGTGATGAACTCGATATCGGTCAGCCCACCCTGCCCCCGCTTCAGGTCGCGCTCGGGCCTGCTGGCTTCGAGACGCTGGCGCATGGCCAGCATCTCACGGGTGCCAGATTCGGGCCATGGAGCTTGGGTGGCACGGGCAAGGGCAGCGCGAACTTCTTGGACAAAGTCGGGATCGCCATGGACAACCCTGGCGCGGACCAGGGCAATTCGCTCCCACAACTGGGCATTACCACCCGCCGCGTGGTAGCGACTGAATTCGGGCAGACTGAGCACCAGGGAACCGGAACGACCTGTGGGCCTTAGACGCATGTCCAAGCTGTAGAGGCGCCCCTGCCCTTTCTGACTTTGTTGGGTGGCGTATCGAATGACCCTTTGGGCCAGTTCAGTGAAATGATGATGGCAGTCGGCGTTGCTTCCGCCCACTTGGCCGGCGCCTTCCCAGGCGAAACGGCCAGCCCCCTCGTAAAGGACAATGATGTCGAGGTCGCTGTGGTAACTCATCTCCCTGGCGCCCAAACGGCCTAAGGCAACGATAGCCCAACGGCAATGCTGGCCGGCACGGGGGCCTTCTGTGAGGTTGGGAGTGCCCGAACGGGCATTCAGTTCCATTTCTGCTCTTTGGGCCAAGGCCCCCAAGATCACTTCGGCGATATCGGTGAGGGCTTGGGAGGTGGCGCGGGCATCATCTTTACCCAGAATGTCGCGAACTCCCACACGGAGAAATTCTTTGTCTTGGAAGCTACTGAGAATGGTTTCGGGATCTTCGGCCCCTTTGAGGAGCGTAGTCACTTCGCGGTCGAGCATTTCCCGGGTTGGAGGCTGATCCAAAACCAGGGTATCGAGCAGTTCATCTGCCATACCGGGGTTGGTGATCATAATCTCGCTAAGAAACTGGCTCCAGGCACACAGATCCACCATCAAACGGAGAGAAGGTGGGTGCAGGCGAAAGAGCTCGTAGAGTTCCGCCCGGGCCCCCAAGCTGGCTGTGACACGCTCGAGGTTGGCAAGGGCCATGTCGGGATCGGGTGCCTGTGACAAGGCGCGCAACAACTGGGGTGCGATGCTGGCCAGAAAGTGCCGGCAGCGTTTGGCACTCAGAAATGGAACTGGTTCACGCGCCAGCAATGCCAAGTTGGCAATCGCCTTGGTTGGGTCGTTGAAGTGGTGGCGCCTGAGGATGCGCTCTGCCTCGGCGGGGTCGGTATCAGGATCAAGGACCAGGTCAGTCTCAGGTTCGGCCTGACGCTCATCGGTGGCGAATGATTGGTGGAGTAAATGATCGAGGATGGCACGGGTTGGCCCGGTGCAGCAACGAAATTGGACCATGAAGGCATCGGCTGCACTGGTGCCATCTTCCAAGCCGCCCAATCCCATCCGGCGTGCCAAGCGCTCGAGTCCACCTGCATCGTCCGGCAGACGATGCACCTGCAAATCGAATAACATTTGCAGGCGGTGCTCGGTCTTGCGCAGGAACCGGTAGGACTGATCTAGAAGGCGGTATTCTTGGTCAGTCAGACAACCTGCGCGCTCGAGGGCCAAGAGTGCAGGCAGCGTGCCGCGAAGGCGCAGGGCGGAAAGATCTCCACCGTTTGCCAGCTGAAGGAATTGCACCGTGTATTCGATATCACGAATACCGCCACGGCCGGTCTTCACATCAAGATCTTCGCCGCCGGTGGTTTTGGCGCGAGATTCAATACGCCTTTTCAGGGCCTTGATTTCGTTTATTTCTGCAAATGAAAGGTATTTCCGATAAATGAATGGCTCGATGGCCTGAAGAAATTCCCTGCCCAAATCGACATCGCCGGCAACGGGCCTGACCTTGATAAGCGCCTGCCGCTCCCAAGTGCGGCCCATGGAATCGTAATAGGCCATGGTGGCCAGCAGATCACGAGCCACCGGGCCCTTGCCTCCATCGGGCCTTAGGCGCAGGTCGACGCGGTAACCGGCACCGGCATCGCTGGGTGCCGCCAGCAAGCGAATGACCTCGGCAGATAGCTTGGCAAAAAATTCGCCTGCGGAAAGGTGCATCCGGCCGCCCTGGGTTGTGCCTTCGCGATCGAAGAGGAACATCAGGTCGATATCGCTGGAATAGTTGAGTTCCTCACCTCCCAGCTTTCCGAAAGCGAGACAGCACCCGCGAACCTTTTCACCATCGGGTGCGACCGGCTCGCCAAACCGTGCGGCTGTGACCCGCCAAGCCCTTTCATAAGCGATCTGAATGGATGTATCGGCAACTCGGCTCAAATCGCGGGTGATCTCCTCAAGGGGGCGATCCCGGAGGACATCGTTGATACCCACCCTCAGCATGTGAGAAAGGCGAAAACGACGGAAGGCGCGGAGCGTGGCTGCATCATCAGCTGGAGCCTCGACCAAGGCCCGGTCGAGTTCGGCCCGCAACTCGACCTCTAGCTCATCTCTAGTAGGTGACCTTTTTAATCCTGATTGCGGCCTGAATCGTGAAAAAAAAGCGGGATGGCGCGTCAGAAGGTCGCCCAGCCAGGCACTTGTTCCGAGCAATATAACCAAGGATTCCAATGGCCGTCCACGATGCTCAATGAGGCTGGCTACCTGACGCAGGCGGTATTCACCGGCTGGCTCTATCATGCGGTCAAGGGCGTTGAGGGCCATATCCGGGTCGGGGCAGCGGTTCAAGGAGCGAACCAGCACCGGCACCATTTGGGCCCATAGGTAGGTGTCGAGGCGTTTTGCCAAGCTGTTCCAGTTTAACCGGGCACGATCCAATTGGCGAAAGACCCCAGAGGCCAAAGCATCCGGCAAGGGAACCTCGGAAGCTTTTCTGGATGGGCCCGGATCCGTCATTGCGGCGGTATGCCTAGGCGAGGGGCAGGCTGAGCCTGCCTCCCGCAACATCGGGGGAATGGGTGTTAGTGTCGCTGGTGCAAACTTCAGGTGTCTGAAGTACTTGAGATTCGCGGGCTTGGTGCTCACTGGAGGCCAGCTCGGCAGTTTCGACACGGGCAAAGAGTGTGAAGGCGGTTGAATCCTCCACACGCGCCTTGACGATTTGGCCAATCAGGCGCTCGGGCCCGTCAAAAACCACAATATGATCGGCCATGGATTTGCCGGAGAGTTGGGGTAGGCCAGTCCTGAAAGAGCGAGCAGTCTTGCCCTTGCCCTCAACGAGGACGGAAATTTCCTTGCCGATCATTGCCCGGTGAAGGCTCAAACTGTTGACATTTTGCACAACTAAAAGGTCATTATTGCGGCGTTTTTTGGTTTCTTCCGGGATATCGTCCTCGAATTTGTCGATAGCGCGGGTACCGGGCCTTGGGCTGTACTTGAAGATGTAACTGTTTTTGAACCTGCACTCTTGCGTGAGTTGCATGGTTTTTTCAAAGGAGTCTTCTGTCTCACCGGGAAAGCCGACAATGAAGTCGGAAGAAACTGTGGCCACAGAGCAGCGCTGACGGATGCGGTGCATCATTTCGCGGTATTGGGAAACGGTGTATTGGCGTTTCATGGCCAACAACAACTCGTCACAACCTGACTGCGCTGGCACATGGAGGTATTTCACCACCTTGGGCAGATCGCGGACGGCGTCGAGGAGATCGTCGGTCATATCGAGAGGGAAGTTGGTAATGAACCGTATGCGGTCCAATCCCTCGATGGCGTGCAGGCGCTCCAGCAGATCAGAAAGCCGACAGACTCGACCATCACCCAACGGGTAACGGTAACTGTTGACGGTTTGACCCAAGAGCGTCACCTCGCGGCAGCCCTCAGCAGCCAGCCGGCGGGACTCTTCGACGATGTGATCGGGATGGCGGGATTGCTCTGGGCCGCGAGTGGAGGGAACCACGCAATAGGTGCAAAATTTATCGCAACCAATTTGAATACGAACAAAGGCCTGAAACGGGGTTGGGCGCATGGAAGCGTCGCGAGGCGGGTCGAAACTCTCAAAACTGGCCTCCACCTCATTTCGGGAAGCATCTTTTCTACCCAAGCTGAGAGCCAGCTGAGGACGACCGGTGCGGCGAACCTCTTCGACAAGCTCTGGAATGCGAGCTAATTGGCCTGTCCCGCAGACGAGGTCAACATGGGGAGCACGGGCGAGGATTTTATCCTGATCTTTTTGCGCCATACAGCCCATGACACCCAGCACTTTGCGCGGGTTGTGCTCCATATGGACCCGCAGGCGGCCCAGGGCGCTATAAATTTTGTCTTCTGCATGCTGACGGACACTGCAGGTGTTGAAAAGAATGACATCCGCCTCGCGGGGTTCCTCCACCAGGGAATAGCCTTGGCGGCGCAGGGCACCCACGACCAATTCGCTATCCAGAATATTCATCTGGCAGCCAACGGTCTCGATATAAAGCTTGCCGTTTGAACCGTTCATATGAGCCTGTACACCCGCCATTAACCTTTTCAACGCCTATTTCCGGAACAGGCCGGTAAGGTCAATTATGAATTGTACCCTGTTGAAACAGGTTTTGAGTCATTAATCGAGGGGGTTATTTGCCAGCCATGTGCGAAGTCTAACGATTTTTTCGGGTTAAGGCGGGGGGCAGGAGCCAATGGCCCCCCCATCAACTGCTTGTGTTGGCGCTTTAGGGTGGGGATGCAAGGCATTGTCGAGCAATACGTTAAGGTCGGGCTGTACCACCGTAACGGTGATTTCTTTTTCCGAATTTTGGGGTTCAGGGCTGGCACTGGGAGCAGGGTGCATGGCCCATTGAAAACTACCCAACCAACCGGAACCATTTCCCTGCCCTGGCCACTGCTGCCATGTTCCAGAGGGCACCGGATCACCGTTGCCATCGAACCTTTGTGCGCGAAACTTTTTGCCAAACAAAGCCATGGGAATAAAGACAAGAACCAATAAAAGCACCATCAGCAAAAACAACAGGACAAAAAAGAACAGGGCAATGACAAAAACAACCGGAAGGCCCAACCAGGCGTACCAGGGGAGCTTTCGCGGTTGGAAGTTGAGCTGTCCTGGGTTCATACGATTAGTTTACCCAACCAAGGCACCAGCCGGAAATTTGCCCTGCTTTAGCTTTCATTCGCCCAGCTAAATGACTGTGAAGAGTTTGCCTTGAAATGGTGGCTGAGTCTGCCTTGGCCTGCCTAGGGGAACCGAAAACAAGGGCAGGACTTTGAGTAAAGCAACAGAGCCCTTGACAATAGGGTTCTTTCTTTAAACCCTATTGCCAAATTATCATCTCCACTTTAGGCAAACCTGTCTTTTTTTAATTAGCGCTTTGCCAATTTAGGTTTGCCTTGAGTCGGGCTTGATGGCTGACCTTGGGAAGCAACTGCCGCCCTAGAGCTCCACCAAAACTCGAACGGAAGGGTACCCAAGCCAATCAGTACCAGATGGCCAATCCATGTCCAACGAAGGGCGCTGGCAAGGGTTTGGTCAAAGCCATACGCATGCAAGCCCACACTGAGCTGGTTGGTTCCAAACCAACTCCAAGCGGTAATCATGTTACCGGCAATGGCCAGAACAGCCACACCGCGATCACCTACCATTTTGCCCCAACGGGCGTGCAGAATAAGGGCGTTCCAAATAACGATAAGTAGTGCACCATTTTCCTTGGGATCCCAGCCCCAGAAGCGGCCCCATGACTGGTCGGCCCAAATGCCTCCCAAAACTGTTCCAACAAAACTGAGCAGGGTAGCAAAGCAGGCAACCCCATAGACTTTTTGGGCCAAAGCCCGACCTGCAGGTTTGGTCATGTATGGGGTGCAAAGACCCCAGAGCACATATCCAATACCCAAGAAGCCTGCGACAAAGCTGGCTGTGTAACCAAGGGTGACGCAGGTGACATGGGTTGCCAACCAAAAATTGGTGTCCAAGACAGCCTGCAACATTTCAAGGGTGTCCCCCTTTTCGGAAAGGAATTGAGCGATTAGCAGGGAGAGGAAGCCACAAACCGCGGCAACGGCGTTTCCGGCACCCCGTTTGTCGAAGGCCTCAATAAAAATACCCAACCAAGCGCAGCCCCAACCGATGAACACAGCCGAAGAATACAGATTGGTCACCGGGGGCCGGCCATGCAGGTACATGCGGGCCACCAAGGCTATTGTGTGCAAGCTGGCGGCAATCACAGCGGTGGAGAAGGCAATGTCGCGCAGGCGCAAGGCAGGTGATGGCAACAACCACCCCATAAGGACCAAGAGTAGGACCACCACATACAGAACCAGCGTTGAGTAAAGCGGGTTGGCAAAGTTGTAGGCCTGCTCGACACGCATTTTACCCATCAGCAGACGCCCGGCCCGATCTTCCATGAGCTTGCCATACTCGGCCACTGCTTGATTGAATTCAGACGGTTTGCCTTGAGCGTAAGAACCCAAAACGCGACTAAAAGCCTCGAGTGCCGGGTCGATTGACTGGCCCTCGCCACCGGACCGCAACGCAGTGAGGAATGGTGTCCAGATTTGCCTGTCAACCGATTGCGACCCGGAGTTCTCAGGGTTTGAAGGAGGGAACATTCCGGTTTCAGGCAGGGTGAAGGTAGCTAACTGAATATAAAGCTGCAAATGGTTGGCAAGCTCCAAAGCGCCAGCCTGGTAGGGATCGAGCTTCTTGCCTGCCCTTTTGGCCTCGTTGGCGCGTTTGGCATCATCCTCCAAGATGCCTAATTTGTCCTGAAATTCCTCTACGGCATAGCGCAGGCCGCTGCGGCGCTGGAGACCCAGGTTGGCCAAGAGCTGATCATTCTCAATGCGGAAAACCTTGAGTGCTGGGGGTTTCTCGCGATTTAGGCGAGAGGTCATCACCTTCAGCAACCATTCAATGGCGGGCCGACTGCGCCCGCGTTCATCGGTGTAAACAGTACGGGTAGTGATGATCATTAGGCTGGTGCGAGCCAAGCTGTCGAAAGGCTTGACCCGGCCGCCATTCTGGATGGGTAGGGAACCAAAAGCATCGAGATTGAAATCGGAACCTCGATAGGACGAGGCTACAAGAAGCAGCACCACCACTGAGGAAAGAATGGCTGCTGCCAGCCAAGTCCACCAAGGTTGTTGGGAGGAGGCTGCCGGCACAGTGGCGGGGGGTGTCACCTGGCTCATGCCTGTTTCCTCATGTAGCGAAGCAATGTGGCACCAAAATGGATCAGCATACCCATGCTGACCACAGCGCACGAAAGATAGGGCAGGGTCCAACCTGGGTTCCGAACGACTTGCAGCACGCTGCCTGAGTCGCCCGCCAGAGCCTGATGCTGGTAGAAGGTTTCACCCGCATGACGCATGGGCTCGTTCATCTTGATGACCGTGGTGCGATCGATTCCCAAATTCGAATCTTGCAGCAGGACATCAGACTGAAAATTGAGCGGGGTGTTGGTGCCCGGATAAACATCGTGGGTGAATTTTTCCAAGGTGATGGTGTAGGGCCTGTAACTACGCTTGTTGCGTAGGGCAATTTTCCAAGGCTGACCGTCACCGAATTTGATCTCTTGGTTGCGGATTGGACGGGTAAGCTGGAACAGGCCACTGACCAACCAAGTGCCTAACGGTTTATCGGTGGCCTTGTCGATCAATTCAACATAGGCCCCGGGCATGTTGATACGCTGTTCTGGATCGACCCCGGTCACGGGAGGCATTTCCTTCAAGGCCAACGCTTTGCCTTCGCCTTCGGTCGCAGGGTTCTTGAAATCTTCGGGGAACTTCTCAAGCAAGTCGCAATTACCAGCAAAGTTTAGAACTTTCACTTTGAAAGGTATAGCCTCGTCGGTTAAAACCTGCTGTGTCTTTGCGGCCTCCAACAGGATTGGCTGGGGAATGACAACAGAGTCGATCTGGCCGTCTGCACGCAGTCTGGTGAATGCCAATTCGTTGAAGCGGGTACTTTCCAGAAAACTGGATTTGCCCCCTTGGACCAAGGTCATCACATTTTCTTCAGCAAACTCCCGGGTAACGAACTCGCCGGCCATCATCATCAACAGGCCTGCATGTATGACCAAAATTCCTGAGCGAGCCCAAGAAAGACTGAACCTCACGAGGTGGGCACTCAGAAGATTGATCAAAAGGGCCCAGAAAAGCAGCTTGCCACCCGGAAACCAGAAGCCCGAGGCCCAATTGGCTTCGGGGGAGGCATTGAAAAAAATCTGGAAGAAAAGGAGTGTCAGCTTGTTGGGAACAAGCACCCACCAGGACCAGAAATACTCGTTGACCACATCCCACACATCTTTTTCCTTTTGGGCCAGTGTGCCGTAAAACACCAAGACCAAAGACAGAGAAAAAAGAACGACTGTCAGCCTGAGTGAGGCGATCGGCTTGAGCAGCCGCTTCCAGGCGGGGTAAGCACCGCGCGGGCGGGGAGAATCCACCTGAGGGCTGTGGTCTTGTGATGTTTCCATGCAAAGTTCTCCATGCGGCACCAGGCCGCCCAAATATCACATACAGGGTGGATCAATCGAATTTCAGAGTTCGCACAAACTCGGTGAAGCCATCGCGAACTTTGGCCACTTCGGAAGGATCGCCGGTTAATTTCACAAACCAAAGGGCTTCGGGTCGTTTGGCAATAGCCCCCAAAAGCCGCTGAGGCCCCATTGGGCCTTTGCCACTGATATCTACAAGCAATGCCTCGCCACCGTTAGCGGTTTTCTCTTTGGTTAGGGTTTGTTCGAGGGTCGAAGGGTTTTCTGGGGTAAGGGCCAATTGCCCTCTCCAACGATTGACATTATCGGCCACTGAATTGCCATCGGGCTTGAGGGGCGAGATGGTGACCTTCACTGTTGGGGCCCCCTCCACCTCGAACACCTTGGAGGCGAACATCACTTTTTTGTCGGATTCGCGCCAGCCTTTTGGAAGCTTGAAGGCCAACTTATCGGAGGCTTCTTTTGCGCCGCTTGTGACCTGACCCGGTTGGCCAACCGGTGGCTGATTGCGGCCCATCGCCGGTGGCATCCCGGGCATTCCACCAGCACCTATGCCAAGTATGCCCATGCCCCCCATAACTTGGCGAGCTTTTCGCTTGCCGGTTAGATCCACCGACTGGATGGTGAGTTCTCCAACTTTTTGGTCGGTGACGGCTTTGGCCAAATCGACCTCTTTCAGGTCTTCCAAGCCAAGCTCGCCGCGCCAACGATTCACATTGGCAAGGAGTGATCCGGCAACCCCCTCGAACCGGTTCACCGCGATCTCTAGACCGGAATCAGTAGAAGGCTTGATGGTTGCGAAGCGCAAACCCTGACCTTTCGTCTCTGTCCACCCTTCGGGCAATTTCCATTCTAGATTGGCACCACTAACTTTCAGGGTAGCCATGAGGGCGTCGAACGCTTTTTGTTGTTTGGCAACAGCCTCCGGCTCGCCCATCAACTTAAAAAACCAAGTGGCATCGGGTCGATAAACAGCCGCTGCCAAGGTGCGTGCAGGGGGGGACTCTGCTGCAGGGCCGGCCTCCAAGTTTGCATCGGGCGGGCTAACATAAGAGACTATTTTCGGACTTTCCTGACATCCCAGAACGGCTAGGGCAGAATAAACGGCCAACACCGGCATGGTGGGCCACCCATGCGCAAACGATCGATAAAATTGCATTTTTGCTCTCAGCAAGCGTGGGTGGTAGGGGCCGGTTTGCTATCCCTATGTGGAGAGTTTTATCTTACCCTGTTAACAACCGCCTTGAAAACCATTTTAACAACTTCTCACGCTGTCAATCAGGCTAATGCTCGTCAAGTAAGGCCTTGAATCCAGGACCAGATTTGCATCAATAGATATATTTACATGTGCAGCGTCCATCACTTGAGGCCTTTTGAAGGCTATTAACCACTTCACATTCTCTTCATTCATCCTTCATCATTTCATCATGCAAACCTCACCTAATCCACATTATTCTGTTTTAGTATATTAAAGTTATCTTATTTGATAGACAAAACCCATAGTTTTCTGGAGGTTCGCATGTTTAGCCCCATTCGGCAGGCCAACAGTCGAAATGCATTCACGCTGATTGAATTATTGGTTGTGATCGCCATCATTGCAGTTCTTGTGGGTCTGCTAGTTCCTGCGGTTCAAAAGGTACGCGAAGCCGCTAACCGCATGAGCTGCTCTAATAATATGAAGCAGTATGGTCTGGCCATGCACAACTACGCTGGCACGAACAGCGATCGTTTTCCCTCCACCCGCATCAACACACCCAGCAACAAATTTCGGGCTTGGACCGTGACGGTTTTGGCTTATGTGGAACAAGACAACATTGCAAAGTTGTGGGACATGAATACCCGATGGGATTCGGCCACGAATCTAGTGAACGCTCAAAACAAACTGAAATTGTTCCGCTGCCCCTCAGCACCGGATGGTCGTCGTAACCCCAGCACCACCCTGCCCTCTTTAGGATCCAGTGATTATCTGATTTTCCACCAAATCCGTCGTCGCTTTTACCAAGCCAATAACCTTCCTGATCCCGGAATCGATCTAACCGGCGCGCTGGAAAATGGCCGCGAAACCCCGATTTCATCCATCACGGATGGCACTTCCAACACCTTCATGATTTTAGAAGACTGCGGTCAGCCAAACAGTATAATTCTTGGGCGCGATACCGGCGCGACACTCCCCGAGGGTCTAGGCTGGGCCGATCCGGATGGTGTTTCTGGGAGCATCGACGGCACCAACCCCAGTACCGGGGCGATCAATGGCAGTAGCAGCTTCGCAGGCGGCACATGCCGTATGAATTGCAATAACTTCAGCGAGCCGTACAGCATGCATTCTGGCGGTATCAATTCCCTGTTTTGCGACGGATCGGTCAAGTTTATCAGCCAAGGGGTTACGGCCGCCACCTTCGCTGCCTTGATCACCCGAGACCGTGGCGACATTCCAACTGACTATTGATTCAATTCGCGTTTTTATTTTGAACAAAACAACCGCTGACCCGAATCGGCGGTTGTTTTATTTCAAGGAGTGACCGTGCTTTCGACCTTTTTCATGCTTGGACTTTTGGCAACCAACCAAGCCGTATTACTGGGTAAAATCGAAATCCTCGGCACGAACTCGGACTTGTCTGGCAACACTGGCAAGCTAAACGATGGCTCCCCCTCCAACCTTTTGGGTGGGTTTGGCAGTGCCTTGGCCTCTGGAACCAAGCCCAATGAGTTCTATTGCCTGCCGGATCGCGGGCCTCGGGACGGTGCGGTGAATTATCCTTGCCGTTGGCATCAAGTGAAACTTGCTTTGTCAGCGGAAGGGAAGCTGAATTTTAGCCTTCAAAAAACAATTTTGCTGCAGGACCGTAACGGTGAACTTTTGCAAGGATTGTCGAGTGACTTGAAGCATCGTTTTGACCCGGAAGGGCTACGGGTTGGACCTTGGCCTGCGTACTTACCCCAAAGGCGAAACCGTGTGGGCCCGGCTTTTTATGTTTCTGATGAATACCAACCCAAGGTTGCCATTTTCCAGCAAGACGGAAGCTTGGCGCACGAATTAGTAACCCCTGTCAAATTTCTGGTTTCCAAACCACATCAAGATGCCCAAACCGAAGAAGCCCAAAATAAAACAGGGCGACAACCGAATAAAGGATTTGAAGGGCTAGCCATTGACCCGGAGGCCCATGAATTGTGGACAGCGCTACAAGGCCCCCTGCTCCAAGACAAGAAATCGGGGGGAGGAAAATGGACCCGTTTGGTGCGATTCAATCTGGATAAGGGCCAAGCGAATGGGGAATTTGTTTACCCGCTCGATACACCCAACTGCGGCATCAGTGAAATCCTGTGGGTCGGCCCGGGCAAATTTTTGGTCCTAGAGAGGGATTCTTTTGCGGGGTTAGAGGCCAAGGTGAAACGGGTTTATTTGGTTAAGCAATCTGATGCAACCGATGTGAGTTCGCTAGATAGCCTGTCAGAAGCCATTGGCCCTGTGAAAACCTGTCAAAAACGGCTTTTGGTAGATTTGCTTGGCCCGCAATTGGGGCTTGCTGGAAAGCTATTTCCACCCAAATGGGAAGGGATGGCTTGGGGAGAAGCGAATGATGGGGACCCGGTGCTATGGCTGATCAGCGACAATGATTTTGAGCCCAAAAGCAGCACCTGGGTACTGGCATTAAAAATTCCGGCGGTTATGCTGCGGGACTGAACCTACCCGCCATGACATTTATCGGAGAATAATCAATGCGATGGAAAACCCCGGTGGCAATCTGCCTGATTTTGGCCGGATTCACCACAATGACTCACGGACAGGATCTGCCCAAAGCGCATATTGATGGGTCAGGGCCCGGTTTCAAGGCGCTTACTGCCGATGATTTCACCCGCGCGAACTGCAACGAGGACACTTGGAAATTCAATGCAAACGGGGTGATCACTTGCACCGGGCAGCCGGTAGGCGTGATTCGTAGCAAGAAGCAGTACACCAACCTGGAATTGGTGGTGGAATGGCGGCATTTGAAAACCGCTGGAAACTCTGGCATTTTCTTGTGGGCTCCGGAAGGCCCCCTGATGGCCCTGAAGCCCGGGCAGCTTCCCAAAGGTATTGAGGTTCAGGTTTTGGACCTTGGTTACAAAGCCGCTTTTGAGAAATCCACTGGTAAAAAAGCCGATTGGTTCACCTGCCATGGCGATGTGTTTCCAGTGGGTGTGAAGATGAAACCTTTTGCCCCAGTGGCCCCGGATGGCATTCGTAGCTTCCCCACCCAAGAACGCAGCAAGGGTGTGGGGGAGTGGAATCATTACTATGTTCGTGCCATCAATGGCGAGGTGCGCTTGTGGGTCAATGGAGCCGAAGTGTCTGGTGGAGCCAATTGTGACCCTAAAACCGGGTATCTGTGCCTTGAGTCGGAAGGATCACCTGTGGAATTCCGAAACTTGAACCTAAGGGAATTGCCCTAATCCTATTGATGCCGCATCAGTTACCATGAACCGGCCTTGTCCCAACTGGACGGAGCCGGTTTTTTCATGCCTGAGATTCTACTTGCCACTGCCAATGCCCGTTATTCGCATGCCGCTTTCGGCTTGCGTTATTTGCTTGCAAACCTTGGGGCGTTAGCCGAGCGTGCCGGGCTGGCAGAATTTGAAATATCGAAAAGTCCCCATGAGATTGTTGAAGCAATTGTTGGCCATGAGCCCAAAATTCTTGGGCTGGGAATTTACATCTGGAATATACGGCTGCTGACCGAGGTTGTGGCCCTGCTGAAGCGTGTGCGCCCAGAAATAATCATTATTTTGGGAGGCCCCGAGGTAAGCCACGAGACTGAAGGGCAAGAAATTGTCCGTTTGGCAGATTTCACAATCCAGGGGGAAGGGGATATTGAATTCCCCAAATTGTGCAGTACGCTCCTGGGAGGTGGTCGGCCTTTGATGCCCGTGATAAGCGCTCAACCGCCCGATTTTAGTGAAATGACCCTGCCCTACACACTGTATACAGATGACGACATAGCCCATCGGGTTCTTTATGTGGAGGCATCTCGCGGGTGCCCATTCACTTGCGAGTTTTGTCTTTCATCGTTGGATATTCCGGTTCGGGCGGCCCCGCTAGAGCCATTTTTAGCGGAAATGGATGGGTTATTAAAACGGGGAGCCAAGCAGTTCAAGTTTGTAGACAGAACTTTCAATTTGAACATGCGGGTGGGGGCGGCGATTCTGCGGTTCTTTCTTGACCGGATTAAGCCTGATTTATTTCTTCATTTCGAGATGATTCCCGACCGATTACCTGAGGAATTACGGTCGCTGATTCAGCAATTCCCGACTGGTGCCTTGCAATTTGAGGTGGGAATCCAGTCGTTTAATCCGGAAGTGCAGAGCCTGATCAGCCGACGCCAAGACAATTTTAAAACCATGGAAAATCTACGTTGGCTCCATGAAAACACCCAGGTACACATCCATGCTGATTTAATTATTGGCTTACCCGGTGAGACTGTTGAAAGTTTTGGCAAAGGTTTTGACACTCTGAAATCGCTTGGGCCGCAAGAAATTCAGGTGGGAATTTTGAAGCGGCTGCGAGGCACTCCTATAATCCGCCATGATGACGCCTGGCACATGGTGTATAGCCCCCAAGCCCCTTACGAAATTTTGAGTAACAAGCTGATTCCTTATGAATCCATGTGCCGAATGAAGCGGTTTGCGCGTTATTGGGACATGCTGGCCAATTCGGGACGCTTGGCAAGAAGTTTGCCATGCCTATTGGACCAAGGATCGGCATTTTGGCGATTTTTAGACCTTAGCGATTGGCTGTGGAAAACCACGCGCCAAACCCACGCGATCGCCTTGACCCGGCTTTTTGAACTGGTTTTTCAATATGCCAAGGAAACCCTAAAGGACCCGGCATGGCTTCGGGTATTTGCCCTCGCGCTGTGCGATGACTATCGCCAAGACGGCCGAACCGATGTGCCAACTTACCTTGCTGAATTCGAAATTCCTGCGCTCCAAAAGCCTGAAGGACACCGGAGACAGGCGACCATTCGTCAGGCAAGACACCAGATGGATTGAGAATATTTTGAGCCAAATAATGGAAGAGGGCGACCATTTCATGGAATGGTCGCCCTCTTCTGTTTGCCGATTTATTCAAGCACGCTGCCTAATATGACCGGGCTAAAACCACACGGCCCTTGGAAGGTTTACCCGTCACCATACAGATGCCTGGCTCGGCCGGTCGATCGAAGGGGATGCAACGAATGGTCGCTTTGGTTTCTGCTGCAATTTTGTCCTCGGTTTCGCGGGTTCCATCCCAATGGCAAAAGAAGAAACCGCCTTCCTTTTCAATGCGTTCCTGAAATTCCGCATAGCTATCGCAGGTGTGCAGGGAGGCATCGCGGTAGGCCTTGGCCCGATTGAACAGCGACTTTTGAATTTCGCGCAACAGGGCGTCAATGCGGGCAGGAGCCTCTGCCAATGGAATCCCCATCAGCTTGCCATCCTTGCCGGGGATGTCGCGGCGGCCGATAACGCAGGCATTTTGAGCCAAGTCTTTCGGCCCGATTTCCACACGGACGGGCACACCTTTGAGCTCGATTTCGTTGAAGCGAAAACCGGGACTCTTGTCGAAGTCGGTATCGATTTTCACTTCAATCGGCTCGTAGCCAAAAAAGTCATCGCGGGGCAGGGCTTGGATGGCCGCTTTCAACTTTTGGGCCGCCTCAACCACAGCCTTGCGCTCCTCATCGTTTTTACCAATGGGCACTATCGAGACATGGGTTGGGGCCAAACGCGGCGGCAGCACCAGGCCCTGGTCGTCGGAGTGGGTCATGATGAGGCCGCCGATAAGGCGGGTGGAAACCCCCCACGACGTGGCCCAGGCGAATTCCTGTTTGCCCTGCGCTGATTGGAACTTCACATCAAAAGCCTTGGCGAAGTTTTGGCCCAGGAAATGGCTAGTTCCTGCCTGTAGGGCTTTTTTATCTTGCATCATGGCTTCGATGCACAGCGTGTAGACGGCACCGGGGAATTTTTGGCCTTCGCTTTTGGGGCCAACCAAAACAGGCATGGCCATGTAGTCTTCGGCGAATTGCTTGTAGACTTCGACCATTCTTCTGGTTTCTTCTTCGGCCTCCTCACTGGTGGCGTGGGCAGTATGGCCCTCTTGCCACAGGAACTCGGCGGTGCGCAAGAAAAGACGGGTGCGCATTTCCCAGCGAACCACATTGGCCCATTGGTTGATGAGAAGGGGTAGATCGCGGTAGCTTTGGATCCAATTTTTGTAGGTATTCCAAATGATGGTCTCGGAAGTGGGGCGGATAATCAGCTCCTCCTCGAGCCGGGCCTCTGGATCAACCTCAATGCCTTTGCCTGGAACTGATTTCAAACGGTAGTGAGTCACCACCGCGCATTCCTTGGCAAAGCCCTCGGCCATTTCCTCTTCTTTGGCCAGGTAGCTTTTAGGGATAAACAATGGAAAATAGGCGTTCACATGCCCGGTTTCTTTGAACATGCGGTCAAGGGCCCGCTGCATGCGCTCCCAAATGGCATATCCGTTCGGCTTGATCACCATGCAACCGCGAACCGCCGAATTCTCCGATAACCCTGCGCGATTGACAATATCGAGGTACCACTGCGAGTAATCCTCTGCCCGAGTGGTGATTTTCTCTCCTGCCATGTGCCGTCTCTCCACCGCCGCAAAACTGAGTTTGTAAGCCTTAAACCACCTCCCCCAGCGGGGAATGGCAGCAAAACCAAATTTTATATTAGGGTTTAACGGGCAAGCGGGGGGAGACGAAACGGTGGGGAAATGTTTTGGAACCGCCAAAAAGCCGGTTCCGAAGTGCCTCCAGCCCCCTATTCTGAGCATTAGGCTTCTACTTCCAGCAATTTTCCGCGTACCCAGCAGAGGCATTCAAAACCATGCCAGCGGCCACTGGTACTGCCAATATCCTCACTTTGGGTAAGGACCCGGTGCCAGAATCTCCTCACCTTTTGGTGGAGATGAAGGGACTGGGCAAAAGCTACAACAGCCTATTCAGCCCGCCATTTTGGGCGCTTCATTCGCTGAATTTAACGGTACGACCTGGGGAAGTTGTTGGCTTATTAGGGCCGAATGGTTCAGGCAAAAGCACGGCATTGCGTCTGTTGCTCGGTTTTTTGCGGCCGTCAACTGGCTCGGTCAGGCTGGCGGGCTATGACCCTTGGACCCAAGGGTATTTAGCCCGCCGCGCTGTGGCCTACTTGCCAGGCGAGTTGCGTTTATATGAAAACCTCACCCTGCGACAAATGGCTGGTTTTTTAGCCAACCTGCGCGGGATGGAGGTGGATTCTGAGATTCGGCATTTGGCCGACATTTTCCGGCTGCCGCTTGACACGGTTTTGCGTAACGGCAGTTCGGGAATGCGTCGTAAGGCTGCCTTGGTGGCACTTTTGGCGCCGCGCCCACCTTTGCTGGTTTTGGACGAGCCGACCAATACCCTGGACCCGGCCATGCGAGCCGCGCTGCTTGAAATTATTGCTGAAGGAGCCAAACAGGGGCAGGCAATACTTTTTAGTTCGCATGTGTTGGAAGAAGTGGAAGCTGTTTGCCACCGGGTGATCATTCTGCGCCATGGAAAACTGGAGGCAGAGTGGGAAAGATCGGAAATGCGCCGAGGGCGGAGGATTCAAGCCAAGCTAGCAGGGCCAATCACCTCGGGGCCGCCAGTCCGAGTTGAAGGAGATATGGGCACACTTTCCCAAAAATTGGATTTGGAAGTGGAGAATTTCGGGCCGGCCATATTGAATTGGCTGGCGAGTCAGCCGGTAACGGATCTGCGAATCGAGCCCATGGGAATAGGACGGCTTTATCAAGCAATACATGGTGAACGGGCCTTGGGGGTGGAACTATGAACCGCTCGCGACCGGAAACCAAGCCGCTGGCACTGCTTTTGGGCAGACTGGGTTGTGACTGGCAATTTTGGCTAACAGGTTTTTGTGTGATTCTGGTTACCTTTGGGGTGGTATGGGCCCTGGTTTTGAGAAGAACCCTGGAAGATATTTCTCCATTTTTCCGCCTTTTGGCCTCGCAAAGCGGATTGAGTTCGAAGGATTTGGAAGGAGTGGTTTTTGGCGGTCCTGGGAAGATGCTGCGAACCTTAATTGGCGGAGACCGGATCAGTCTTGAAAACGCTATGGATGTGCTAAGCATTGCGCTGGTTCACCCATTGGCGGTGGGGCTTTTAGGGCTTTGGGCAATTGGCCGGGGAACCTCCTTGCTGGGTGAATTGGATCGGGGAACTTTGGAACTGCTTCTCAGCCAACCTGTGACCCGACGGATTGTGAATTTGTCGCAGGTAATATTTGATTTTATTTGCTGGCCGGTACTGGGGCTTTGTCTTTGTGGCGGGTTGGCAATTGGGACCTGGTGGATCAGTCCAATCCGTGAAAAGCCAGTGAATGGAGACATTTTAGAAAAAATTGAAGCTTCCAAGCCGTGGTGGATGCGTTTTGAATTTTTGAACCAAAAACCCCAAAAAACCGAACGTCCGTTCTCCGACCGAATGCAGTTGAGTCCGCCTGTTTTCTTGAAGGCAGCCCCAGCGGTTGCGGCCTTGGGATTCGCAATGAGCGGTATTAGTTTCGCGATAGCCAGTTTTGGCAGATCCCGGATCAAGGTATTAGGAATTTTGGCGACGCTGTTTTTTTTGATGTACCTTGCCAACTTATTGGCACAACTGTTTGAACCGATGGAATGGGTTCGCCCGCTGACTGTTTTTTATTACTATCACCCGCAGGAACTGGCCTTAGGCCAGGGAGATTTTATTCGCTTGCGGGAGTGGGGTTTGGATCAACCGAGGGTTTCAGCCTTGGGGGTCTTGCTACTGATCGGTTTCTTTGGTTACGGATTAGGCAGTTGGTACATGGCCAAACGCGATTTGCCCGTTCCTATATGAGCCAAATTAGCTTGAACTATTTGCCTTTGGCTTGCAATCAGTCGTCCTGAACGACTTCGCCACCGGCCCGTGTGCCCAGAGCAACCCATGCCGCTGGCCTGATCGTGCTTTTGATCATGCGCACCGAACCATCTCCCTGAAGAAAATTGACCCCTGAGGTGTGATTACTGGCAAAATCCTCAGCGTGGAGGTCGGATCCGTTAGGAGTGTGCGGGGGATCGTTTGGGTCGTTTATGCCTGTGTGGCCCAAGATGAGGGCATAGGGCTGCTCAGCCTCATCGGGTTCGCCTGCAGGGAATGTGACGGCACCCAAAACAAAACCGGTCCATGTGCTTTTGCACAGGCGACTGTTCCGTTCGCCTACCAGAAGCGTGTTGCTGGATCCGTCGACCAAATCAGCAAGGCGAATGCGAGAATTGCGAAAAAACACGCCCTCTCCGCGGCCTGGATCATCCGGCATTTCGCGGCTGCCGAACATTCCCACATAGTTGGAGGGGCCAACCATCACACTATTGCCATCGGTCTGAAAAGCCTGGGTGTGATTGTCAGAAGGGCAAAGGAAGGTTTTGATAATCGAGCCGCGCACCTGGGCATTGAGCGGGTCGGCGATTGATTTATCGAAACGGATGGATTTAAAGGCATTGTCTTGTTCAATAAATGGAAGCAGGTGCGAGGCCCAGCCCCAACCCGGGCCAAAATTGGTTGGGTTGGCGATTTGGTTTTGAAGATCGGCAAAACCTGGAGGGAAACGTCCAAAGGTATCGTTGTGACTGTGAATGGCCAAACCCAGTTGCTTCAAATTGTTGGAGCAGCTCATGCGGTTGGCAGCCTCACGCACTTTCTGGACGGCTGGAACCAACAGGCCAACCAAAACCGCAATGATGGCTATCACCACCAGCAGTTCAATTAGGGTAAAACCGACGCGACGGGAATTGACATTCATGTTAAACCTCTGGGTAAACCTTAGTAAAACCAGTGGACACCTAGTTGCACCAACTTGAACAAGTATTATTCCGTCAGCACCCATAGTCTAACTTTTTATTTTAGTAAAACAATGGCATACGACGGGTATTTTAAAAATTTTTGGGCTGCCCGAGATAAACCAGATTCCCCCAGCCCCTAGGAAATGGTTAATCTTGGTAAACTTTGTCGACTTGATCCTCCCACTTGGATAGGACCTGCAAGGCCTGTTCGCTTGCCAAGGAAGGCGCGCATGAACGAGCTAAAACCATGGGATTTGTTGGAGGATGTCCGTCGGCTGTCGCCCGGGCTGCTTTTATTAGCTTTTTTTGTCGGCTGCATGTTGTGGGGATTTGGCGGCAGGCTGTATCGTTTTTGGGTTATTCTTTTGGCAACTTTGCTTGGCGGAGCAGCGGGGCTGGAAATGGGGCCTAATTTGGGCCTACAACGCTTGGTGGCGGCGGCCCTTTTTGGGGCCACAGCAGGAGCTTTGGCCCTTTCACTCTTTGATGTTGTGGTTTTTTTGCTGGGTGGGGCCTCTGCCACCTTGGTTGTTTTGCAAATAGGGACCGGGCAAACCGATCCCCTACCCTTTTTTCTTGCAGGCGGATTGGCTTTTTTGCTACTGCGAAGCCTTTTTCTGGTAGTTTTTACCGCCGCGGTTGGGACTGCACTGATGGGTGCCGGCATCCTGGGGTTGATGGAGTCAAAACTAGAAACCGGTGCTGCAGGTTGGCCTGAGTTTCATGCTGATTTGTTGGCTGGAATTGCAGCGGTAATTTGTTTGGTTGGCTGCGTGGCCCAATGGTTTACCCGAAATTGGTTTAAAACTAACGAAACCCCTCCACGCCTTGCGCCTCCGGAAGCGGGACGAAATTCGCGTCCTTCTTATTTTGGTACTGGGGGTCTCGTGGCGGACAGCCGACCGCGTTGATTCCCCAACTAGACACTTTCCTGGATATGCACCGTGACGACCACTTGGAACTTAGCGCTGGTTGCAATTTTGCTTGCCAGTTTGGCCCAGCCGCCGGGTTCAGGACCGGTTTCTCCGCCAGGGGCGCCAAGCACTGGAGCGCCTGCTGGGACCACTGCCACCTCTGGGGCGGGTGCCCAAGACGAAACGCCCTTGGGTTTGCATGTTTTTGGATTGGCATTACTGGGCGCCATTACCACCGTATTGGTTTACCCTACCCGCAGGCATGAATCCTAAACCGGTACCTGTTTTGGCAAGCAATTTTTGGCCCTGCAATTGATTGTTGTGCAGGGCCACTTTGATCCCTAACCTAATTAGACAGAGTGGTTTTTCGCTAATTTAATACAGCGGGCCACAAATCAAGGAATGAGCACCATGCAAAAATCTGATGGCAAACTCGACCCGGCTCTTGAAAACCGAGACGACAACACCCTCAATGAGGCACCTTTTGATTTGTTGGGACTTTCCCGAAAAATCATCAACGGTGGCGATATCACCCGTGAAGAAGCCGACGCATGCTTCAGGCTGCGGGGTGATGCGGTTTATGACTTGATGTATGCCGCCAACCGTGTTCGACGCCACTTTCATGGCAACAAGGTTACCTTTTGCAGCATTCTGGCCTCCAAGTTTGGTCGCTGCAGTGAAGATTGCAAATTTTGCGCACAGTCGAGCTTCTACAACACCGGCATTGAACCGCACACGATGATGGACGGAACCGAAGTGGAAAAGGCGACGGAGTTCGCCCGAGATAACGGTGCCAGCGCATTCGGGATTGTGAATAGCGGCCGGGGGCCATCCCAGCGCGAATGGCCCAAGATCATGGAAGCCGTAACCGCCATGAAAAAGGTGGACGGCATTTGCCACTGCGCCACCCTGGGAACGCTGAGTGCCGAGCAGGCTTTAGACCTGAAAAACGCCGGCGTCCGACGCATTAACCACAATCTTGAGACATCCGAGCGACATTATGCCAACATCGTCACCACCCACACATGGCAAGACCGGGTGAAAACCCTCAAGCTGGCCCAAGAAGTTGGTCTTGAGACTTGCTCGGGCGGAATATTTGGCATGGGCGAAACGGTGGAAGACCGTGTGGACTTGGGATTTAGCCTGAAAGCATTGAACCCGGATGTGGTGCCACTGAACTTTTTGCACCCAATCGAGGGCACACCCCTGGCCCATTTGAAACCGCTCCAGCCTCTGGTGATTTTGGGAATCATAGCCACCATGCGCCTGATTCTACCTAAACAGGATCTCAAGGTTGCCGGCGGTCGGGAAAAGAACCTGCGGGACATGCAAAGCTGGGGGTTCTATGCCGGGGCTACCAGCGGCCTGATTGGTAATTATCTTTCCACTTATGGGCGGGCAAACAGCGAAGACCTGCAAATGATTCGCGACTTGGGTCTTATTTGGGACGATGACAGGGTGGGTGGTGGTGATCCGGGTGTGGAACCTTCGGATCATTTGGGCAGCTCTCGGCCCAAGCCAAACGGGGCCTTATCGCTTCCGGTTTTGGCTGGCAACTGATTTCTCCAAGGCCAAGCCAGGGATAGGCCAAACGGAAGGTATATGGGTGCCCTATGCGCCCCTTTTGGCTGGATGAGATGCGAGAGGCCCGGGCGCAAGGAAACGCCCGGGTCCGTCGTGTTTTGAGGCCTGACCCAGACCACCCGGGCAGGGTGATCTGGCAAGGCAGGTCCCTGTGGCATTTCGCCTCGAACGATTATTTGGGACTGGCCCGTGACCCCAGGATGGCAAAGGCTGTGTCTCGGGCAGCATTTCGAGAGGGCAGCGGCGCGGGGGCATCGCCCTTGGTGAGTGGCTGGCTTCCGGGCCTTCGCCGCTTGGAACGGGAATTGGCAAGCTTTGAAGAAACAGAAAGCGCCTTGGTTTTCGCATCGGGTTATGCCGCCAACTTGGCTGTAGTTTCGAGTCTTGTTGGCTTGGGCGACCTAATTCTTTCCGATGAACTCAACCATGCCAGCCTGATTGATGGTTGCAGGCTTTCCAGAGCGAAGGTTTTGGTTTATCGCCATAACGATAGCGAGCACGCGCGTGAATTGGCTCAAAAGTACCGGTGGCAGCATCGCCGCATGCTGTTGGTGACCGATTCGGTATTCAGCATGGACGGGGATGAAGCCCCATTGTTGGAGCTTGGCGAACTTGCCTTGGTAATGGATGGATTGCTTTTGGTGGACGAGGCCCACGCAACGGGTGTGATGGGTGAAGGCGGGCGTGGTCTGGCTCACCAGGCATGCGAGAGGCTGGCGGAACTTCAGGCCCGCATGGCGCGGGTTGGCACCTTGAGCAAAGCGCTAGGAGCCCAGGGAGGTTATTTGCTTGGGAGCAAAAGCCTTGTCCGCTGGCTTGTCAACAAGGGCAGGAGCTATCTTTTTTCAACCGCCTTGGCTCCAGGGTCTGCTGCCGCGGGGCGCGCGGGTCTGAAGCTGGCGCAGGATGAACCTTGGAGACGGGAAAAGGTTTTGCAACTTGCCCTGCAACTTCGCCAACTGCTGCGTGAGTATGGATTTGAAATACTTCCGGGAACCTCGCCTATAGTTCCTGTATTCTTGGGTGAATCCTGTCGGGCGGTGATGTGGTCAAAAGAATTGGCAGACCAGGGTTTTCTTGTTCCGGCCATTCGTCCTCCTTCGGTTCCGGCCAACCGGGCAAGGTTGCGAATCAGCCTGACAGCAAACCTGGATGAATCGGTTGTGGCAGCGCTGGCTTTGGCTCTCAAATCGATAGCCGGCCGGGGATTATGAACCCTTCGGAAGCACACGAGGCAAGGCCCATGCGAGCGATACGACTCGACCAATGGCTTGAAAACCGCGCCCCGGGTGGTGTGTTGGCCCCCATGCGAATCCTTGAGCGCATGGAGTGCGGGGGAGTGGCTTGGTTGGGGAACCGCCGGCTTTCCGCCCGGGGATATCTGGTGGTTGCCAGACAAGATTTATGGCGCAAGGTTGAGCCAGAAGAGCTTGGCGTCCCCCCCACCCGCCTTCTGCCAGATTCTATTTTGCTGGTATTGAAACCGCCTGAGGAAGAGGTTAAGCGGCTGGAAGCACCGGGCGAAACGAGTTTGGCCCAAACCCCGGGGATTGTATCGGAGGAACATGAAAGGCTTGAAAAGCAGCGAAGCGAAACCCTTGGCAAACTGACACGTCGGCTTGTGATGGCAAAGCTGGAGCAGACGCTTCTAGACCGGGGTTGGGGCCCTGAACAGGCTGCCGAATTTGGCGACCTGATTCCCGGGTGCGAGATGGATGAAATTCGCCAAGTTTTGGCCCGGGATGGGCGATGCCGGCAGGAAGCCCCTCTTGAGCGTGTATTGCTTGAGTTTTTGCCCTGGTTTGGCATGCTCGCATCACTTGAACCGGAAAGAGTGGGGGCGTTTTTCCCGGGAATGTCGGCACAAACCTCCAAGGGCATCACCGATTTGCTGGAAAGCCGGGTACGGCTTGGGTTGATAGTTGCCGAGTCCCTGGATCGGGATCATCCAATTCACCCAGGCGGGCTTGCCGCGGATGAGGAACAGGATCCCTACCTTGAGCGGCACAGAAGGCTGGCAGAGGAAGCAGAAACGCAAGGCCAATGGGTTAGCGCCGCCTTGGAGCAGGTAAGGGAATCGAGGCTTTGTGTAGGTAAGCGCTCGGAAAACGCCTTGGCAAGAGCCCGTGCGAACCTGCGCCTGCTGATGAGTTCACTGGTCGAACCGTTAGGGCTAACCGATTCGGACGCAGAGGCTTTTCTTGGCGCGCTTGATTCTGTTTTGGACAAGGCTGAGCAGGGTGAGTCGCGTGAGGAGGCTGCGTTTCTCCGGCAATTGCAGGCCATGAACGACGGTTTGGCCAACAAGGCTTATGCCTTGGATGTTGTTGAGTTCACTGTTTCACTCGGAGTACGGCCCTGGAAAAGGCAACTGCATTATCTGGGTTTGGTGCAGGTATCAGGGCGGCTGAAAACCCTTTTGGGCCTGCTGCCAGTGATGCGGGTGCCCGACCCGTGCCGTGCAGTACTGCAGCGGGTGCTGGTTCAGGGATCTCACCATTCCGAAATTCAGGTTCGAGGGGTATTCCACCCGCTGATCGATAACGCGCTGGACGATGTGGGGCTGGTGGCTGAAAACCCCCTGGAACGGGTTGCCCGTCGGAAAATCATCCAGGAGCTGATTGACCGCATCCTGGATCAGGGGCATATCACTTTTTACGACCTTCGCGACGCCCTCAGCCGCAACCATTTGAAGATGCAAGATATCCGCGACCCAGCGGAATGGCTGCAAGGTGACCCGCTGCTTCGGCTTGACAAGCGGCTGGCGGCACCTCTGGATGGTATCTACCGGCCCTGCCCTGTTTATAGCCGCATATTGGAGCATGTCACATCACTGGGATTTGGCACGCGAGTGGGCCGTTGGCTGGTGGGGAAAGTGCTCATTCCTTTTGGCTTGGCGGCACTGATCGTGGTGGTGGCCGCCACGCTTTCGGAGCATTTTGAACCCGCCCATGCCAAGCCCATTACCCCCCTTGGCGAGGCCACGCAGGCGGTTGCCGAGGTGGTGAATGCACCAAGCGATGAAACGATTCGGGAAGCCGCAACCAAAGCTGCCTTGACGCTGCATAAGAAAAGGCCAGCATCGGTTGTCACTGGGATCAACCTTTTGGCAGTTGGCATTTTGGGCACGGTTTTCCTACTTTTCACCAACCACCCGACATTGCGTAATCTGGCGTGGCGAACCCTTTGCGCAATGGGTGACAGTATCCGCTGGATGGTGCATGACCTTCCTGAAATACTGCCCAGCCATCCAATATTCCTTTATGGGATTCACTGGCCCCTTGTGATTTTATGGCATGGCGCAATTAAGCCGCTTTCTGTGGTATTGGCCATGTTTTGGCTCACTGGCACAGAAATTCACTGGACCGGCCCGTTGCTATTCGCAGGGTGGCTGATTGCCACCGCGGCATTGATGAGCCGTCAGGCGCGGGTGGCCGAGGAATGGTTTGTTGGTCTGCTGCGCGAGGTGTTGATGGCACTGCGCTCTGGCGTGCTGATGCGGGCTTTGGGAGTGCTAAATGACTTGTTCCGCACGGTCACCCGATGGTTTGACAGGGAAATGGCGAATGTTGAAAGTTTGCTGCGTGTTAGGCAGCGCGACAACACTGGGCAATTGGCGGGGAGAGCGCTTTTCAGCCTGCTTTGGTTTCCATTGGGATGGCTTGGGCGATTCACTTTTGTGGTTCTGATTGAGCCGATGCTTCACCCCCTGAAGCTGCCTATCAGTTTTTTAGCTGCAAAAGTCATTTACCCTGTCCTCTATCCCCTTTCTACAGATGTGGCCATTCCCGCCCTAACACCCATGATGGGGGCACTAACAGCTTCCCTTGTGATTGGCGGGCTGGTGTTTTTGCTTCCTAACGCTTTTGGTTTTTTCTTTTGGGAGTTCCGTGAAAACCGTGGGCTTTATGAGGCCAACCGACCGAACTTGCCAGCCCCAGACGGTGCGGGCCCCCATGGAGAGACATTTGCCGTGTTGTTAGAGCCTGGAATCCATGGCGGAGTGCTACCTGCCCTTTATTCACGTTTACGCCAGGCCAGCCTGCCTGCCACTGAAGGTGGGACCAAGGCAGCCCAGCGGGCCTGCGAACGCAAGCTGGAACTATTGCGGGAGGCACTTGGCAGGTTTTTCCGTCGGAATTTTCTGGATGTCATGGGGGTTACCCACGCTTGGGCCCAGGATGTTCAGCCGGTATCTGCAACCCAAAAATCCCTGATGCTTCCATTGGCTTTGGAGCCGGGCCAACCTATTGCCGCGCGTCAGTGGTGGCGGCCCCTGGAACTGCAGTCAGTCCACTTGGCGGTCAACCGGGTTGAGGCAACTTTCAAATTGGTTGGAAAGACCGGATTGGAGCTGGAAGTCGGCCTGGAAGCCGAGCCTTTGCGCATCTATATCGCCTACATGGAAAATCACTTGCAGGCTTGGATCGACAGGCCTGGCTGGGTGGACAAGCTTTCCGAATCCAAGCGCCATGCCTTGGCATGGAGCCTTGCTTGGGTTTATAGGGCAGCAGGTGTGGAGATTGCGAGGGAACCGCTGGAATTGCTTGCCCCGACTGATGTGGAGCAAACCAAACTGGAAGGGGACCGGATACTTTTCACCACCAGTGAAGGCCACCGAATCACCTTCCGCCTTGCCGATCAAAGGCGGGCATGGATGCGGGTAACAGAGGTCGGCAACACCGTGCCAACCACTGGAACACACTTGGCTCCCACGGAATTACGCCCGGCATGGCGGGCAATATTCGGTGAGATGCCTTTCACTTGGGACATTTTCGTTCAGCGGTGGAGTGCCGACGAGATGGGTGGCGATTTCGGCCAGACCCGGCTTGACGATTATTGGATTGATTTACTGGGTGACGCACGCTCGCTTCACCATGACAACATAATCCCCTTGGCCGCAAACCAACGCGCCTAGGAAGCCTAAGGACACGACCGGGAGACTATGTGATGAATCGATACGCAATTTGTAATGAAACCTTTGAAGGGTGGGAATGGGAGCGCATTTGCAAACTATGTGCCTCGCTTGGGTATGAGGGGCTGGAAGTGGCTCCCTTCACTCTGGCTTCGCGAATTGGTGAGGTGGACCCAAAAACCAGGGCTAGCTTGCGGCGAACTGCCGAACAACATGGCTTGCAACTTTTTGCCATGCACTGGTTACTGGCAAAAACCGAAGGTTTCCAAGTCACCAGCCCCGACGCCAAAGTACGCGCCTCGACTGCGGCTTATCTTGGCGAATTGGCGCAGGCCTGCGCAGATCTGGGAGGCGACCGCATGGTTTTTGGCTCGCCACTTCAGCGCAAAATTCCAGATGGGTATACAGAGGAACAAGCCGACGAGTTGTTTCTCGACACGTTGCGTCAGGTAGTGCCACATCTTGAAAGTAACCGGGTTAATTTTTTGCTGGAACCTTTGGGCCCTGCTGAAACAAACTATGTGAATACGGCGCGCAAGGGCATTGAATTGCTCGACAAAATGGATCATCCCTTGATTGGCTTGCATCTGGATGTGAAAGCCATGAGCGATGACGAGGCCCCTGTTGCAGAAATCATCAGGAAACACGCAAAAAGAATGGGGCACTTTCACGCCAACGATGCGAATCGGAAGGCACCCGGGATGGGGAAAACTGACTTCCTGCCCATCATGCGGGCACTGAAAGATATTGACTACAAGGGCTATGTTTCGATTGAGGTTTTTGATTACACGCCGGACCCGGAAACAATCGCCCGTGAAGGATTAACTCATTTGAAGACTTGCGCCGAACGGGCCTGAGATGAAGCACATTACCTAGCGCAATCCCTTTATGCCCCTCACCCATAGCCTACGTTTTTCCTGTACGAAATTTAGCCATTTTTTCGCCTATTTTTGCAATTTTACCCTAAAACCCTAAACCACTATTTGACAACTACCCGGCCACTTCATTCAATTCATTTATAGGCTCTGAATTTTCCATTCTTTCCATTTTCACGAATCATTGGGAGGCTTCCCCTATGGCTGTAGCAATTTCAAAATTTCAGTTTGTTTTTGTCCTAGGTGGCAGCTTTTGCATCCATGCGGCCCTGTTTGGGCAATCGAACTCGATCGCCCAAACAGACCCCCTTATTGCCCCTGCAAAGCCCATGAAGATTCTGGTGCAACCTGTTGGCCCCGACGCTAAAGCAACTCTTGGCCAACCCCGGGTGGCAATTGTTGAGGCCAATCCTATTAGCCAAGGCAAACTAACTGTAACTATCAACGCAGCAGGCGATGGCAGCAGCGTAGTCATTAATGATGTTACATTTATCTCTCCCGAGCAAATATCGGAAGCCTTTCCATATCCTTGCGGCCAAAAGCCTCATGCCCCTCCAGCACCTCCTACTGCCGCCCAAATGCGTCAGCAGGCAGCGCTGATCAACGATCGCCTTGGGCCTTTGCAGGCTCCAAGGTATGGCAAAATGGAGCGTGTTCCGGCTGTGAACAAGGCCCTACCTGTGTCCGAGGCTTACGCGCAGGGTTACCGTGCACTTAAACGGCTTGAATCGAGCAAGGCGCTTGCGTTTATCGAGGTGGCATTATCCAAAGAAGCGAACAACCCGGTGCTTTTGCAAATGAAAGCTATCGCCCTGTATGATTTGGGAATGGATCAGGAAGCCGCCAAGGCTGCCCGTCTGGGAATAACACTCGCCAAAAACCAACCTGGCGCGGAAGAAGAAATTTCCAAACTCCTGGAACCTATTCAAGGTCATCGTCGGGATTTTCTGACGCTTGCTTATTTGCATGATTTGGCCGGGCCCTACGAATCGGTTCGCCCTTCAGGCAGCCGAACGGTTCTTCCCCAGCCCGCCCTCAATACCGACAAGCCCAAGGTTTCCACTCCCAGGCCAACCCCCATTGCGCCCTCATCTGACCTACCTATGAAGGCCTTACCTCCTGCACCTGTGAAACAACCTGATTCTGCTGCCAAACCTTAGTGCTTTGCCGCTGAAGGTTCACGCTTTCAGTCACAACAAACCACCTCTAAGCCGTGCCTTAATTTGGGGGCCCGGCTTTTTAATTTAATTAAAGATCGTCTTTTCTTAAAAGCCCCTCATAGCAAACTATCTGGCCCAGAATTGGTGCGATGGCCGCCGCACGAACGGAGATGGATCCATCGGGATTCCCTTTTTCCAGCCCTTCTCCCGTTGGTGCTAGAAAAAGTGGAACGGGAATGCCCGCTACCCAAGCCTTGATCACTTCCAACCTGAGACTGGGTGGCTCGACATGCAACTTGTAGCCAAGACTGATCCAACCAAACGATTCAACCAGCATGCCATGCTGGGCCCATTGGCTTGAGCGCATGCGAAAGCCTTGGAAGTTTCTGTCCCATACTTCGACCCAACGGTCGCCCCTCTGCTCGGCTCTGCAAGATAATTCAACAGGCACCTTTTCACCTGCAGGTGGCAATCCACCCAGCCATGCGACAAGGTTTCTCAACAAGCCCTTGCCTCGGGTCACCCTAAAAACAGCCTTGCCAGACCAACTGGTTTGAATGGAATGAAAATCCGTTAACCATGGGGGCAACCGATCTAATTCAGACCCCAAAACTGATCTATACGGCGAAGGCATGGCAACAATTCCCCTAAAAATCCACCAAGGCCCGCGGCAAGATTGCGCGCGGGCCTTGGCTCATTCAGTTTAGGCGGGAAGCACCTGGCAATCCGCTAGCTACTTTTACGGTTTGGATTTTTGCGCAATGCGAAGGGGATTGATGGCTTCTCTGGGCCATCCAAACGGATAAACATTCGAGTAGGCCTGGATGGGGACTGATCCTGTTGTGGGACCGGATCTGCGATGCGCAAGAAAGGCAGAACGCGGGGCAGTTCATTTGACTCTTTTCGTTGTCTGCGAACCGAACGATTGAAGTTAAGGCGGCCAAGGAGGATAGACATTCTCAAATCGCCCGCGAATTGAAATTGAGCTTTTTTGAGAAGGCTCTTGGCCTCCTCCTTTGCACCCACCAGCCGCAGACTGCGAAACAATGCAATAAAGGAAGCATATCGGTCAGGGTTGGCCTGATAGCCGTGACGGAGAATGGAAACTGCCTCATCGAGCAAACCTTGGCGCAAACGAAGGCGGCCAAGCGCAGTCCTTGCTTCAATGTGGTTTGGGTCGTTTTCCAGACAAGCAAGATAATTTGCCGCCGCACCTTCCATTTCGGCCTGCGTGGCAACGATTCGCGCCTTGCGGCGTTCCAGGGCACGGCCCATCAGGTAAAGAAACTGTGGACAGCTTGGCAACAGGCGCAAAGCGGATTCAAGCTGATGGACAGCTTTTTTGTATTTGCCTTTTCGTAGGCTCATTTCGGCGAGCAGGGCAAAAGTCTCGGCACTGATGGAAGTATTTTGCCCAGGCAGTGTGAGCATCTTTTCAAGAGGCTTCACTGCCTCATGAAAAAAGCCCGCGGAGCGAAGCCTTCGTCCGCGGGCTAATAAATGTTCCGCCAATGAAAGAATAGGAACCATGGCATCGCCTCCTTGCGAATACGCATTCATCCTGAATGCGACCCATCCGTGGGTTTGGCAGAGGATACCAATCGGGAGAGCAGAGGCAAGTGCATTCCAGCTGCATTTTACCTCATTTGGCCATAAGTCTTTATTACGCCTCAGCTTTGGCTGGGCCTTTTTTCGGCGCAGAAGCTGGCTCAGCTCGCTTGCCAGGGGCCGTTTCGTGCTTGGATGACACCTCAAAAGGGGCCGGTACAGTCGCCGAAACATTGATTCGCTTGGCCATAACCTTGTGGCTGATCTCCTCCAAAAGGTGGGGATTGTCACGCAAAAATTGTTTGGCGTTCTCACGCCCTTGGCCCAAGCGCATGTCGCCGTAGTTTACCCAAGCACCCGATTTTTCGATAATTTTATCTTCGATGGCCAAATCAAGCAGGTCACCCTCACGACTGATACCGGTGTCGTACATCAGGTCAAATTCGCTGACGCGGAAGGGGGGTGCCACCTTGTTTTTGACAACCTTCACCTTCACCCTAGACCCGGTGGCCTCCTCACCATCCTTGATGGTGGCGATCTTGCGGATATCCATACGAACTGAACTGAAGAACTTCAGGGCTAGGCCGCCTGATGTGGTTTCCGGATTGCCAAACATCACGCCAATTTTCTGGCGAATTTGGTTGATAAAGACCATGCAAGTCTTGGTTTTACTGATAGTCGGGTTCAGAATTCGGAGTGCCTGACTCATCAAGCGGGCCTGAAGTCCGACATGGGAATCGCCAATTTCCCCCTCCAACTCAGAACGCGGCACCAAAGCAGCGACTGAGTCGATAATGATAAGGTCCACCGCATTGGACTTGATGAGCATTTCAGCAATTTTGAGTGCCTCTTCAGCACTGGATGGCTGACTGACCAGAAGCTGCTCAAGGTTCACACCCAAACGCCGGGCCCATGAAGGGTCCAGAGCATGCTCGGCATCGATAAAAGCAGCAACGCCCCCTGCTTTTTGGGCACAGGCTACCGCCTGCAATGCGATCGAGGTTTTACCGGAGGACTCTGGGCCAAAGATCTCAATAATCCGGCCACGCGGCAAACCCTTCCCACCCAAGGCTAAATCGAGGCTAAGGGCACCGGTTGAAATTCCGCTCACATCACTTGTGTCACCTTCACCCCCAAGGTGCATGATGGAGCCTTTGCCAAATTGTTTTTCAATTTGGGACAGAGCATTTTTCAATTCACGATCTTCGGCCATGTTTCAACCCTCCTCATAAATCCCGCTGGCTCACAGTAGTGTACAAGTGTTCCCTATCTGAGTCATCATCGGTTTCTTCCCCTGCTTTCTTGCAAAAGCTGGCAAAAACCTTGCATGTAATTCAAAAAACAACCAAAATTAGTCACAAAACCTTTTGTAAAAAGGACTTATGTAAAATTTCTATTCAGAAACCATTGCCATGTCGGCAATTTTTTTCACTCCGTCTGCCAGAACCTGCTCCACCTGCTCACGCCAAGGCGCAGGAAGACCGTAATACACCATTGCCTTTTCCCCCTCGTAGCCACCTTCAATTCGAATTCGCTTGGAAGGGATGTATGCCATCACATCGTTGGTATAACTTGCAACCCACCAAGAACGCCCTTTCAATTCCTTGGAAAACCTTAGGGAGTAGTCCACAACGACCTCCCCGGGCAAGAAAATTACCCCATAAACATCGCCGATTGCCCAAGCCTGAATGGGGGCAGGATACCGAGTCGGGAGCGGGTCGCCCTTATCCAAACTGTCAAGCAATCGTTTTGCACGGGATGCAACCGCTTTTTCCTTGGAGTTCTTTTGATCCAGCAAAGCATCGCGACCTAGTGGAGCCTCCAAGGGAAGCTCCACCTTTTCGAGCGCCATTCCCAATTTGCCTCGCACGGGAACGCCCGATTGCCCAATGGCCGCTTGAACACTCAAAGCCAATTGGGTGCCATAGGCTTTTGCCAATTCCAAGCGCCTGCGGGGTAACGGATTTTGGTCAGCACCACAGCCTGCAACGAAGAGGGCCACCCCTTCAGAATCTCCCCTTTCCCGCACTAAATCTTTTTCCAAAGCGGAGCAGGCCTCTCCTGGCCAATCCCCATACCAATCCTGAAAACCCATGGTGGTAGCATGGCAAGCATAGCCAAACAAAATAGACCTCACCTTCCCTGATGGATCACGAGCCACCAATACCGGAACCGAATGATCCACCGGACCAACCAGGGAACCCATTGCCCGCCGTTTCTCCACCTCGGCTTCTGGATTGTTGCGACGATTTACTGCAAAACCACAGGTACCCTTATGCCAACTCAAAGTGGCGGGGGCCAAATTTGCCAATGCGAGCCGAGCCGCCCTTAAAACTTGGTCTACAAGAAAAACCTGGTAACGGGCACTGGCTTGCCTGTCCGCTTCGGACAAAGGGTACATGTCCTCCAAGGTGGAACCAACAACTGGACCGCAATGGGTGTGCGAGCAGGCAAAAACAATCGCCTTGCGGGGCAGTTTGAATTCCTTGCTGATCGCAGCAGACCAACCGGCCGAGGTTTTAGCATCTATTCCCACCAAATCGAGAGTGATGATCACCCCTGAATTCCCTGCACCGTCTTTAAGTGCCAAGCCTCTGGCGTAGAGTTCCGAGGATTTGCCACTCGCTGGTTTGGCCCTGGAAGCATAGCCGGCCATCCAAACGGGCTCTTTGGGTGTAATTTCCACCCGGGAGGCCCCCAAATTCCAAACCGGCTGATACCCACAACCCAAAAATGCCAACAAAATGGATGCGAACATGAACCATACTCCCTGGGCTAACTCCGGTAGCATAACCGAGGATCAGTCCTGCGTGGACTCGCCCGGACCTGGCCCATCCTCGCTTGTTTCCTGTTCAGACTTGTCTTCCAGACGTCGATGCCAAACGCTGCCACGGCTTACAGCCTCCCCACCAAATCTGGCCCGAATTGCATCCAGTGCTTGGTCTAGGCGGGCAGGTGCCGGATTTTTGATTGTGTCGAATAGATCGGGCTGGATTTCGCTTGGCTTCACCAGATCGATGGCAGTCACCCCCACCAGCCGGGCAGGCAAAAGCCCCTGACCGCACAAATCCTCCAACAGCCCGCGGACTCTTTGCCAAAACTCGCTAGTCACTTGGGATGGTCTGGCCAGCTTGCATTGCTTGCTGCGGGTACGAAAATCACCCGAACGCAATTTCACCTCCACACCTAGGGCTAACAATCCACGAGCTCTCAATCCTTCAGCCACCTCCTCGGTCTGCTCCATCGCCCAGGCAGCCAGCACCCATGGTTCGCCAATATCTCGAGTGAAGGTTGTCTCACTACCCAAGGATTTAGCTTGGCGAAACGGCGTGACAGCCCGCTCATCTTGTCCCAAAGCCATAGCTCTGAGTTCGCGGGCATGGGAACCCAAGGCCTTGACAAGGGGACCTTCGGGAAATCGCTGCAAGTCACCAAGAGTTCGTAGGCCCAAAGATGCAAGCCTTGCAACCCCCCTCTCTCCCACCCCCCAAAGCCTTCCTACCGGCAACGGATCTAAAAACGCTTCCAGGTTTTCAGGGGCAACTACAAAACCCTTTGGCTTTTGCAAATCACTGCATAGCTTTGCAATCCATTTGTTTGGGCCAATGCCAACTGAAGCCTGCAGCTTGGTTTGGTCCAAAATCTGTTGTTGGATTTTCCTCCCCACCTCCATGGGGGAACCGAACAAATGCTGTGTACCTCTTACATCCAGATAGGCTTCATCGAGGCTAAGAGGCTCGACCAAAGGGGTGAATTCGTGAAATATGGCACGAATTCTTTGCGCTTCAACACGGTAGGCATCCATGCGCACCGGGAGGAATATAGCATGTGGGCAACGCCTTCTGGCAACCACCCCTGACATTGCGGAGTGAACACCAAATTTTCGCGCCTCGTAGCTAGCCGCGGCCACCACCCCACGACCAGAACCACCACCTACCACCACCGGCTTTCCAGCCAAGGACGGATTATCCCGCTGCTCGATGGAGGCGTAAAACGCATCCATATCGACATGCAAAATATTCCAGGTTGGAGGAAGATTTTCCATGGTTTCAAGCCGCCATTCAAACAGAAATGACTGCAAAAAAAACAACCCCTCGCGCATCGAAACGGGCGAGGGGTTGCTCGAATTTTGATGGAATCATCCGAACAGGTTGGGAATGAGCGGGCCTGCTCCGCCTGTACCACCCCTCAGGTTGGCTGAATTTACTTTAGGAGGGGCAGGCTGGGCCGGAGTGGCCTCTGCCAACAAGGCCTCCACTTGCTCGGTCTTTCCTTGAGCAGCCAGAAGTGCGCCACGAATTGACAAACTGATGCGGCGGGCATCAAGATCGATAGCTAACAGCACCGCCTCAACTTCTTCACCGGTTTTTACCACATCACCGGCACGGCGAACCCGATGAGGAGCCAATTCACTGAGATGAACCAACCCCTCAACTCCTGGTTCAATTTCGATAAAAGCACCAAAGTCGGCCAGCTTGGTAACCCGTCCTTTTATGGTAGTACCGGGAGTCAGTTTCGCCACGGCAGCGTCCCAAGGATTGTCGGTAAGCTGTCGCAGGCCTAAAGACAGTTTGCGTGTCTCCTCGTCAATGCGCAGCACTTTCACCTTAACCACATCGCCAACCTTGACAATTTCGGAGGGGTGCCCAACTTTGGCCCATGCCATCTCACGGATAGGAATTAGGCCATCAACGCCACCCAGATCAACAAAGGCGCCGAAGTCCATAACATTGCGAACCGTACCATCCCGAATTTGGCCAACTTCCAAAGTTGACCAAGTCTTCTCGGCATTTTCTTTGCGTTCATCTTCGAGCAACTGACGCCTACTGAGCACCATGTTCTTTTCAGAACGCTCCAAGCGTGTTACAACACAGCGCAAACGCTGGTTAACCCAAGCTTCCAATTTCTCAACACGACCAATATCAACCTGGCTTGCAGGAATGAAGCCACGAGCATTGCCAACAGCCACTTCCAAACCACCAGCATTATGGCCTGTCACCCTGGCCTCAACGAGCATGCCCACTGCCAAGTTATCCCAGTCTGTATCGGTGGAGGCAGCGCCCTTGAGGGCAAGACGCACCAATCCATTGGCGGCATCGTAACCCTCAACCCGAACTTCCACATCAGAGCCCAGCTCTGGAGCTTCTCCTAAAGAATTGAGCAGCAGCAACCCTTCCGCCCGGCTGCCGGGAAGCGAGATGAATATCTCCAGTCCTTGCTTGCGAACTACTTTCCCGATGCGATACCCACCAGGACTAGCGGGAGGTGCGGGATCGGGGCTGTTGGCATTGCCCAGCACACTTTCCGCCGAGTTGCCCCCAAAAGCCGCCTCAAGTTCGGCCTCAAGCCCGCCTTCAGAGATATCACGCAGTGCACTTATTCCAAAACCAAAACCTTTTGTGAAAATCTGCGGGGCCCGGGCTGGTGCAGGAGGACCATCTCCTCGACGATTATCTCGCCCACCACGGCGGCCACCACCATCACGACCTTGCCTACCTTCACGCTGGGGCAAAATGGTGCCGGGTGCGTTTACCATCTCCTCGGCAGTCATGGAGGTAGGACCAATCGGGTTGTCCGACTCGGTTTGAGGCTCGATGACTACTTCAGGTGGAATTGGAGTTTCATCCAATCGCCTGGCTCCCCCTGGCAATGCAGGGCGGGAAGTTTCAGGACGATCCGATGGCGTACCGTAAGAGAATGCGTGTCCACCTTCAGCACCTTGGGGCCTATCACCACCATACCCGCTACGCCTTTGAACCAAGCCACGAGGTACAGGCTTTCCATGACGCCCTCTAACGACGCCACTGCCGGGAACCGGCTTTCCAGAAGGCCGGGGGGGGGTGGTTGGCGTTTTGTCCCCGGATGCGGAAGGGTTATTCTCAGGGACCACAGGCTCGCTCATAAAAACCTCATGAAAAAGCAAAATGCCAACTTGTATCCTTGTGTTCGGCAAAGCTGGAATCAAGGGGAAAGATAAAGGAATCAACGGGAATCGCTTATGAGGTGGGAACTAATGCGGGAGAAGTAATCAAAAAAAAACAAGCAACTGGTGGAAGGCAATGAAGGCATTTGAAAAGTAACGGATCTGGCTAGGGTTTGAAACCAATGGCAAAATGCCAACTCTGGATAATAAAAGCAGATGTAAAAAGTTGCGGTAAAAAACGAAAAAGCCCCCGCAGTTGACTGCGGGGGCTAGCTAGGGTGGTGGAAGGAGCCGTTCGGACATGGCGGACATATGCATGTCCAGGATGTGAGTCCCGGACGGATCGGCATTCCTTAGAAAGGAGGTGATCCAACCGCAGGTTCCCCTACGGTTACCTTGTTACGACTTAGTCCCAATCAGAGAGGTGAGCTTCGGCACCTGCTTGGTGAGGCGACTTCGGCCCCCCTCTCCTTTCGTGGCTTGACGGGCGGTGTGTACAAGGCTCAGGAACACATTCACCGCGGTGTGCTGACCCGCGATTACTAGCGATTCCAACTTCATGAAGGCGAGTTGCAGCCTTCAATCTGAACTGGGGCGCACTTTTTGAGATTGGCTCCCCCTCGCGGGTTTGCTTCCCTCTGTATGCGCCATTGTAGCACGTGTGCAGCCCTAGACGTAAAGGCCATGAGGACTTGACGTCATCCCCACCTTCCTCCGGTTTAACACCGGCAGTCCCTCCAGAGTCCCCGACATTACTCGCTGGCAACTGAAGGCAAGGGTTTCGCTCGTTATGGGACTTAACCCGACATCTCACGACACGAGCTGACGACAGCCATGCAGCACCTGTGATAGTCTCCGGATTGGATACCGGCCGCAAAACGTTTCCGCCTCGCTACTTCTACCATGTCAAGTCTAGGATAAGGTTCTTCGCGTAGCCTCGAATTAAGCCACATGCTCCACCGCTTGTGTGAGCCCCCGTCAATTCCTTTGAGTTTCAGCCTTGCGACCATACTCCCCAGGCGGGGTACTTAACACTTTTGCTTCGGCTGCGAGTCTATGTCTGACCCGCAACCCAGTACCCATCGTTTAGGGCTAGGACTACCGGGGTATCTAATCCCGTTTGCTCCCCTAGCTTTCGCGCCTCAGCGTCAGAAAAGATCCAGCACATCGCTTTCGCCACCGGCGTTCCTTCCGATCTCTACGCATTTCACCGCTCCACCGGAAGTTCCATGTGCCCCTATCTCTCTCCAGGTGAACAGTATCCGGGGCTCTTCTCCAGTTGAGCTGGAGGCTTTCACCCCGGACTTGAACACCCGCCTACGCGCCCTTTAAGCCCAATGATTCCGAACAACGTTCGCACGGTTCGTCTTACCGCGGCTGCTGGCACGAACTTAGCCCGTGCTTCCTCCAGGGATCACTCAACCTTGCGGCTTGTTCCCCCTCGACAGAGCTTTACAACCTAATGGCCTTCATCGCTCACGCGGCGTCGCTCGGTCAGGCTTTCGCCCATTGCCGAAGATCCTCGACTGCAGCCTCCCGTAGGAGTCTGGCCAGTGTCTCAGTGCCAATGGCGCGGGTCGTGCTCTCACACCCGCTAGACATCTTCGCCTTGGTGAGCCTTTACCTCACCAACTAGCTAATATCACATGGATTCCTCCCGACACGGCTTGCGCCTTTCCTGGCAGAACCATGCGGCCCCACCAGCTCATCCGGTATTACCTGCCCGTTGGGACAGCTATCCCGGTCATCAGGGTAGATTATCCATGCCTTACTGCCCCTTTCGCCACTTTTTTCATCCAGTTACCCAGATGAAACTCGTACGACTTGCATGCCTAATCCACGCCGCCAACGTTCGTTCTGAGCCAGGATCAAACCCTTCAAAAATTGCTAACTTCAACTTATCTTCACATCAGTAAACTAATGCTAATTTCTGTCTCGTCAGCCGAAGAATCTGTCTGGCCTGTTTCTATTTGCTTCTACTCAAAAGCCCCCTAGGACCACAAAATCCCAGAGGTATCAAGCGTAGCGCTACCCGAAACAGGTAATCGCCACGCCCGACGCGGCTCCTTCCACCAACCTAGTTGTCAAAGAAAAAACAAAAAATACCCGGTTTGGCCGGGCATCTTTTTTTTCTTCGGCCACTTCCGTGAACCGATGATCTAACCCTAAATACGACTGTCCTGGCTGTCAAGTTCACTAAATCTTTAAAAATCAGATCTACCCCCTGCCGTCGGCTTAAACGCCTAACCTAAAACAGTTGTTTTCCAATGGAATACAACAATTATTGGAACGGGGATATTTTCTCCGGGCGTTTTCATTTCGATTAGCACTACACCTAATCTGAGATGAACAACACGCAGCTTTTGGCAGAATTACAACAAACCATGCAAGAATCCTCCACGCTTGCCAGCCATCTCAAAGCCAAATCATTCCGAAAGGTTTTGGTCGTTGGTGGAGGATTGGCCGGTGCTGCTAGTGCTCTAGCCCTCTCCAAGGTCTTGGGCCACGAAAGTGTCACCCTTTTGGAAGCTCGTCCCGAAACCGGAGGCAGAGTCAGATCATTCATTGACCAAGGAAGCGGCGAGAAAATTGATAATTGTCAGCACCTCCTAATGGGTTGCTGCGTTAACCTTCGGCGTTTTACCGCTGAATTAGGCTTATTGACCCCTTGGGAAAAGCAAAAACACCTCACCTTTGTCACTTTGGATGGAAAAAAAAGCCAATTTGCCGCAGACCCCCTTCCTGCTCCGTTCCACCTGACTCGGGCCTTTTGGCAGCTACACACTATTCCCATGCGATCCAAAATTGCTTTGGGTAAAGCAGTTTTAGCCATGGCTACTTGGCAAGATTCGATGGGAGACGAACTGGTCGCACACTGGCTGGACCAACAAAAACAGGGTGATTTGGAACGCAAAGCATTTTGGGAACCGGTTTTGGTGAGTGCCTTGAACGACGATTTTTCCCGTCTTGGAATGAGAGCCTCCAGGCAGGTGATGGTTCAAGCATTTTTAGGCGGAAAAGAAGCATTCGACGTCTGGCTGCCCACCCGCCCTTTAGGCACTCTTTTTGGCCAAGAGCTAACCAATGCCCTGATCAACGCGGGAGTGGAAGTGGTGGTCGATTGCCCGGTGCAAAAAATAACTCATGAAAACCGCCAAATTACTGGCGTAATCAGCAGAAACGGGCGAATTCATGCTGCAGATTCCGTTGTCCTTGCTGGTTCCCATAAGTCCAGCTGGGACCTTCTAATGCGGTCTGGGGTGAATCTGCCTGGGCCAAATTGGGCAGCGGTTTTGGGAGCCTCCAGCATCACCTCCATTCATTTGTGGTTCAACCGCCGTTTTTTACCTGTTGAGCATGCCGCCTTGGTCGGATGCCTAGGCCATTGGGTCTTTCGAAAAACATGGGCAACACCTCACGACCCTTATTGCCAGGTTTTGGTGAGTGCCTCAGACCACCTCTTGACCGAAGATGGCGAAAGCCTTGTTCAGAAAGCGGCTAACGAGCTTTTAACGATTTTTGCAACCGGCCACAAAGCTGATACGCATCTTATTCGTGGCAGGGTGGTTCGGGAAAAATCAGCAACATTTCGCCAAACTGCTGACCTTGAGCAGATCCGGCCGGGCCCCCAAACGGTTTTCCCCGGTTTATTTTTGGCAGGGGATCACACTAAAACCGGCTGGCCTTCAACGATGGAAGGTGCGGTCCGGTCTGGATTGATAACAGCCAAGGAATTGCTGAAATCCATGGGAAAAACAACGCTTTTGGAACATGAAATAATCGAAACCAAACGCAGCTGGGCTCAATGGTGGCTGTCCCCAAAGTTGCCGAATTGAGCCTACCTTTTCCTTAGGAGTGTTCAGCAAAAATTGACCTTGGCAGCCTGAATCAAGTCACTGGCACATATAATCATAATTAGGCTTCGCATTGAGCGACATTACCCGATAAAGCCTATGGCAAACCTTAGGTTCGTTTACTTGCAGGATGCACCATGCGCCACCCGGATTTGGAGCGACTGGTCGAGTCCGACCCAACCTGGCCCTACGAGGCTTACGAATTTGTTCTAAGCTCTCTCGACCTTGCGTCTCAAGCTTTCCAAGAAAAGCACACCTTTGGACTGGAAGAGGATTCAGACGAAAGGACTGCTTCTGCAGGATCGGGCAATCATTCAGGATCAAGCCATGTGGATGGCAGACAAATAGCCCTGGCTGCCAGAAAATTGGCCCAAGACGAGTTTGGCCAGATGGCCACGGTGGTATTTAGCCAATGGCGCATTCGCTCGACCATGGATTTGGGCTTAATCATTTTTAAGCTGATTGAAATCGGACTTTTAAATAAAAACGAAAATGATTCGGTCGCCGATTTCGAAGGGGTTTATTCCATCCCAGGTGAACTCTTGGACGGCTTTGAAATTCAGATCCACGACATCTGACCAAAATAGCTAAAGATTTACTAATACGTCTAAAACAATGGCCGCCTGCCGGCCTTGCCCAAAGTCACCTTCTACTGGCAAACTGCTAGAGCATATTCAGGCGAACGTTTTTCCCGACCTTAAAGGGGCCATACAAGCCATGACTATGGACCCAAACGCCTCCACAGGCTTAGGCCAATCTGGCGAGGCTCGCGCCCTCCAATCCACAAAAAGTTTTTTTTCTTCTTACCTTTTGAGTGGACGAGCCGGCTTTTTTATTTGGCTTTGTCTTTTTCTTGGCTGGGTAGCTTTTCTTGCCTTCCAAGTGGCTACCAACCGGCCCGATTCAAAACAGATCCAGGATGGCCCAGCCTCGCTCCCTAGGAGAGCCCAGCTGAATTTTGCAACCGGGGTTTGGTTGATTTCTATTCAAGAGAACCATGCACCCACAAAAATAGAATGTCTGGCTGGCTTTCCTCCACCCCATCCAATTGAACAGCTGGAGATTGATCAGTTATCAACCGCCTTAAAAAAAGCCAATTTAGAAATTCATGATGCGAACAACACAGGGCAATGGATTGTTCCGGTAGTTAGCTCCCCTTCCCAGCCCAACGGGTTTGTTAACGAAGCCGCCAAAATTGGATCGCTTTGGCGGGTAGCTCCAATTCCGGCCGACCCATCTAATCCGAACGGAGAGGATGGCCGTATTTTCCCGGCCACTCCCTTCAATAGGGACCTTGTTAAAAGTTGGTGGAAAAAAACAAATTAAAGCATTTTTTCAAAGTCCATAACCGTCAAGCTGCAAAGAACCGGTCTGGCTTTTACAAACGGCCTATTTTCCTAACCGAAGACCAGTTTTTAATTTGTAGCCGGCGCAATCGGGGGTAAATGTTGAAGACCGGCCAATTCAAGTACCTTAGAAACAGCAATACGGACAAAAATCGATATGGCAGAAAAAACAAGAATTCCATATTTGATAAACAGCCATACCTTGTTATCAGCAAAAGAAATGGGATTTTGCTAAAATAGCCCAAGGCTGGATCATAAACCGGTCTTGTCTGCCAACACACAGCTAATTAACCTAGAGTTTTCGTAGACCGTGTGCTGCTAGCGTAGCTCAACGGTAGAGCTCTGGTTTTGTAAACCAGGGGTTGTGGGTTCGATTCCCACCGCTAGCTCATTCATATGGGCTGGGAGGCGGATACGGGTAGGTGCCAGAGTGGCCAAATGGAGCAGACTGTAAATCTGCCGGCTTACGCCTTCGGGGGTTCGAATCCCTCCCTGCCCAATTGGGATTTGTGTTACAGTGATCGAGTAGAAGGAAAATTGAATTGGAAAGATGGGGTGAAATGGTTCTAGGAAGAAGCACAGAATTGCGGGTGTAGCTCAATGGCTAGAGCACCTGCCTTCCACGCAGGATGTTGTGGGTTCGAGTCCCATCACCCGCTTTCTTTTTCTTAGTGACCATTAATCCCAGTTTTGGTACTTGCTGCTGTAGCTCAGTGGTAGAGCGCCGCCTTGGTAAGGCGGAGGTCGTGGGTTCAACCCCCACTAGCAGCTATCGCCGCGGGGAAGGGGAAATATAGTTCCCCGATATTCGCGGTGGCTGGAAAGCGGTCGGCGTGCGTTACGTCTGGCTGGCGAGTGGCAGAATATTCAGGTTCCGCTGCATGCTAAGTGCAGTGCCGGTTCGCGCTAGAGCGAGAGGGAAGAATGGCTAAGGAATTATTCAACCGGACCAAGCCGCACGTGAACGTGGGCACAATTGGACACATCGATCACGGCAAGACCACAACCACGGCTGCCATTGTTGCTCGCCAAGGTTACAAAAATAAGATCGCCAATGTGAAATCCTACAAGGAAATTGCGAAGGGTGGTACGGAGCGTGACGATCTAAAGACCGTCACAATTGCCGCAGCGCACGTCGAATATGAGACGGCCAATCGTCACTACGCTCACGTGGATTGCCCGGGCCACGCCGACTATATCAAAAATATGATCACCGGTGCCGCCCAAATGGACGGAGCGATTTTGGTGGTTGCAGCGGATTCGGGCGTCATGCCTCAAACCCGCGAGCACATCCTTCTCGCCCGTCAGGTGGGTGTGCCTAAGGTAGTTGTGTACCTGAACAAAATTGATGTTGCCTTGGCTGACGATCCTAGCGGCGAGCTCCTTGAGCTGGTCGAAATGGAAATTCGGGAGCTCTTGAGCAAATACGGTTTCCCCGGTGACGAAATACCTATTATTCGTGGCAATTCATTGGCCGTCATGCAGTCTGAAGGAAAAGACGATGCGGCTGGCAAGTGCATCGACGAATTGATGGAAGCACTGGATAGCTACATCCCATTGCCTCTTCGTCAGGAAGATCTCGATTTCTTGATGAGCATTGAAGATGTGTTCTCTATCAAGGGTCGTGGTACTGTAGGCACCGGTCGTATTGACCGCGGCATTGTAAAAGTTGGCGATGAAGTCGAAATCGTCGGACTTCGCAAGGATCCCAAGAAGGTTACTGTGACCGGCGTTGAGATGTTCCAAAAGACGCTCGACAAGGGTATTGCTGGTGATAACGTTGGCATCCTGCTGCGTGGTATTGAGCGTACCGACTTGGAGCGTGGTCAGGTTTTGGCAAAACCAGGCTCGATGAAGCCTCATACCAAGTTCGAGGCTCAGGTTTACATCCTGACAGCCGACGAAGGTGGTCGTAAGACTTCGTTCTTCAGTGGTTATCGCCCGCAGTTTTTCTTCCGTACCACAGATGTGACCGGAAATATCAAACTGCCAGATGGCGTTGAGATGTGCATGCCTGGTGACAACGTGAAGTTCACCGTGGAATTGCTACCAGAATCACCAGTAGCTATGGACGAAGGCCTTCGCTTCGCCATCCGCGAAGGTGGTCGTACCGTTGGTTCTGGTCTGGTTACCAAGATTCTCGCCTGATTTCAGGTAGAAAAAGCGGGCGCGGCTGCCGATAGGCTGCGCCCGTGAGTTTTTTAAACACCATGACAATTTTCAGGGATTTTATTCCTGTTTAATAAATTGGTGGTCGGGCGTGTCAGCGCAATCTGACAGTTACGGGCGTAGCTCAACTGGCAGAGCACCGGTCTCCAAAACCGGGGGTTGAAGGTTCGATTCCTTCCGCCCGTGTTTGATTGGTGTGGTGATGCGGCAGGTCACCCTTCAGAGACAGTTTGATCTGTTTCTGGGATATTAGTTTTGACCTTGCGAAGTATCTGGGGGTTTCATGTCTGAGTCGGCAATAGCCCAAGCAGGCAAACCAGAGGGCAAAGGCGGCTTCCCCGTCCTTGAAGCCCTGATGGGTTTTGTCATGCTTGCACTTGCCTGCTTTGCGGCCACTTGGTGCCCAGATGGACTTGGCAGGGATCTTGCCTGGTTTGTCTTTGTTGGCGCTTGGGCTGTCCTGGCTGCATTTGTGCCCAGAATTTTTCCTGCCAAGGGATCCCGATCAGCATTTGTTGTCGGTGGGATTTTCTTTTTGGCTTTATTTTGCCTAGCCCTTACCCTCCTAAATTGGATGGAAAAGTCAGGTGGCCAGCAGGCCTTCCTGATAAGCGCTGTGCTGGTGGTTTTTTTAACAATCGGTGCTCGATTGTTTATTTCACGATTTCTGACTCGTTCAGCCGTAGCGGCTATGGACGATCAGGGTTGGACTTCTCTTGGCTCTTTCAAGCGGGTCCAAGGCCAGCGCGTGCGACGATTGACAATGATCACTTTGCTGATCGCGGTTGTAACCGGTTCTATGTCACTAATGAATGCTGGATACGGGGCCCGTTGGTTTGCAGAATTGCCTCTTTCTGGCAAATTTGAAATTGTTGATCCGCATGATGCGAAATACAACAAAATCCCTCTTAAAGCTGGTGATTCATTCAGTCGTGAGCAGTACCAAACCCTTCAAAACGATCTGAAAGATTTGGTTCTTGTGGGTGGTGAGGCAGTAACAGTCACAATTGATGGAGCTGAATCGAGCTTCAAGCCTGGTGATTTGATTCCTCGGGATTTGGCCAAAAAAATTCAAAATATATTGCGGGATGGCCGTCGTGAGGGTGATAGTCAGGAGTTAAAAACCTCGGAAGCAGTTTTGCCGGAAACTCGAAAGATCGACCAATTGGGAATGCTGCTTTTGCCTGAAGGGCAGCTCAAAGTTGTGGCTTTATCAATCATCGGATTTTTCTTGATTTGGCGACTAGTGAATGTGCCATCTTTCGCAGACTTCTTGATTGCTACCGACTCTGAAATGAGTAAGGTCAGCTGGCCACCTCTTAAAAAGTTGTGGCGCGACACTCTCGTCGTGGTTACCGGAATGTTTCTCATGGGTGGCATGATTATGGCCATGGATTGGGTATGGCGTGGGGTTTTAACTTCCATCAGTGTCTTGCAATTTCCGGCTACCACGGATGACAAGAATCGCAGCGAAGATTTAAAACCTTGGCCTGCCGCTCCTGACAATACGGCCGCTGCCGCAACCGCTGGTCAAAAGCAATGAACATGACTGAAAATGAGTCACCTGATGATCACAACCACCCCGAACAGGTGGAGTCGGTTGTTTCCATTGGTCCAGAAGTGCAATACACTAATCCCGAACTGAAGCCAAACCTTCGGTGGTATGTGGTCAAGGTCACAGCGGGCCGTGAAGACACCATCAAAGAATCGATTGAGCGACGAGTTCGTATTGAAGCTTTGGACCCTTTTTTCGGACAAATTTACATTCCAGTTGAGACCTACTCCGAGCGTGGTCGCAACAACAAAACCATCACCAAGAAGCGGAAGCTGTATCCGGGCTATGTGATGGCTGAAGTTGAATTCAACGACCAAATGCTTTATCTGTTCCGCGAAACTAGCGGAGTAGGTGATTTTGTTGGCGGTGGTGCCAACAGAGCTCCGCAGCCAATGGAAGACGAAGAAGTTCGTCGTATGCTTCGTGCCAAGGGTGAAACTGTTGTCACCACTGTTACAGTCCGGCCAAAGTTTGATATTGGCGACCGAGTCAAAGTCAAAGACGGTCCATTCACGGGAATGGACGGCGAGGTGAAGGAAATTCTTGAACAGGTTGGCCGCGTCCGTGTGGAAGTTACCATCATTGGCCGGTCGCTACCCGTTGAACTTGAATACTGGCAGGTCGAGATGATCTGACGGATTTAACGCCCTTTGGATTGCTTGACTTGGGTTCAAGCTGTTCAATGGGGTATTGGAAATTTGTTTTGCTGGTTTAATTGCAAAATTGGGATGGATGAGAGCCATGGCTAAGCAAGTAACGGGAATGATCAAACTGCAATGCCCTGGTGGTGCGGCTACCCCGGCACCGCCCGTGGGCCCGGCCCTTGGCCAGCACGGCGTTAACATTGGTAAGTTCGTTAAGGACTTCAATGACAAAACGGCAGACCGCAAGGGTCTAACCCTGCCTGTCGTTATCACGGTCTATTCTGACCGAACCTTTGAATTTGTAGTGAAGAGCCCACCTGCTTCAGTTCTTCTAAAGATTGCGGCCAAGATCCCGCACGAAAAGAAAAAAGGGAAGGAAGTAATTCCTTCCGAGGCTAAGAAGGCTGGCAAGTATAAGAATCACAAAGTGACCAAAGACCAGGTGCGCAAGATCGCCCAGGACAAGTTGGTCGACCTGAATGCCCGTGATGTGGATCACGCAATGCGAATCATTGAAGGCACTGCCCGTAGCATGGGCCTTCAAGTTGAAGGCTAATGCGGTTTTGTACCTCTTTCGAAGTATTTCGACTTGGTTGCCGTTTTGGCAAATAAAAAATCAAGGCTTTGAATTTTAGCGAGACTCAATCATGGCGAAGAGTAAGTCAACTGAGGGAAAACCGCAAGAAGCGGTTTCTCAAAAACCCGGTGCTGCGCCTGAGCAAGCCGTAGCACTTCCCAATGCAGCAGCGGCTGCTCAAGCTGAGTTGCCATCCGGCAATAAGCGGGGTCGTCAACCAGGGCATCCTCCCCGTCGTGGCAAAAAGCTTCGTTCCATTTTGGCTGCGCAAAAAAACCGCATGGCCAAAGAGGGGACTCAGACTTTAAAGAAGGCAATCACTTTGCTCAAGCAGGTGAAGCGTGCCAAGTTCAACGAGACCGTTGAGGTGCATATGTCATTGGGAGTGGATACCACCCAAGCTGACCAGTTGATTCGTGGATCTGTAGCCCTTCCTCATGGCATTGGCAAGTCGGTTCGTGTTGCCATTTTCTGCCAGGGTGAAGTTCAAAATGTCGCCAAAAAGGCTGGGGCAGATGTTGTTGGTGGCGACGAACTGATTAAGCGGGTCCAGGATGAAAACTGGATGGATTTCGATGTGGCTCTTGCCACCCAAGACATGATGGCGAAAGTGATTCGTTTGGGTAAAGTGCTTGGGCCTCGTGGTCTTATGCCAACACCCAAGGCAGGCACTGTTATTCCTAACGGTGGTGATGTCACCGCAGTTGTCAAGGATTTCAAAGCTGGCAAAGTCGAATACCGCACCGACAAGGGTGGAAACATCCATGCTGGTGTTGGCAAGATGGATTTCGAAGATGACAAGCTGGCAGAGAACATCACGGTGTTCGTGAATCAAATTCGTAATGCCAAGCCAACTGGGGTCAAAGGAAACTATGTTCTGTCCATCACCCTCGCGGGAACGATGACACCTGGAATCGCTGTTAGCATCTGACGCATACGCGGCGCAATTTGGCCGTTTGAGGGGAATGACGATGAGCAAGTATGTCAAAGGTATGGAGATCGAGACGCTTCGCAAGGAATTTTCGAGCGTCCGGGATTTGGTTGTACTTGGAGTGAGCAAGTTGACCTGCGAAGGCAACCATTCTCTTCGTTCCAGCCTTCGGAAGAAGAAAATTAGCTTGCGAATGTTGAAGAATACATTTGCTCGCAAGGTTTTCACCGAGCTTGGTTACAAAGCCGGTCAAGATTCCAAGTATTTTACTGGTATGACGATGGTGGCCTACGGGGCCTCTAGCGTTTCGGAACTGTGCCGCGAATTGAATGGCGAGCTATTAACTTCCAAGAACAAAGCTCTGTACAAAGACAAGGTTCAGGTAAAGGGTGCTATCGTCGACGGCCAGTCCATGGCTTTCGATATTGCCCTGAAGATGCCTAGCCGTGAAGAAGCCATTGCCAATGTCGCCGGTATGGTTTTGGCCCCTGCAGCTCGTGTGGCTCAACTGATCACATCACCCGGCTCGACGGTTGCCGGACAAATCAAGCAAGTTGGTGAAAAGGCGGAGGCGCCGGCCGCCTGATCCGGGGATCGGCCCCCAATTGCAACAAGTGTCTATTACGCACGGTTTATGGGTTCGGATATTACTTAAGCTTCAATAGTAATTTCCATTTTGTGAAGGAATAGTATCATGAGCGAACAGACTTATTCAGCAGACATCAAGGAACTTGGTGACAAGATTGTTGCCCTCACCGTTGGCAAAGCGGTAGAGCTTGGTGACTATCTTGAGAATGTGCATGGCATCAAGCCAGCCAGCGGTGGCGCCGTCATGATGGCTGCTCCCGCCGCAGGTGGTGCAGGCGCGGGTGCTGAAGCTCCTGCAGTCAAGACTGAGTTCACTGTTGTTCTCGACGGCGTACCCGAAGCCGCCAAGAAGATTGGCGTGATCAAGGTTGTTCGCGAAATCACGCAACTTGGCCTGAAAGAAGCCAAGGACCTGGTCGAAGGCGCGCCAAAGCCTGTCAAGGAAAACACCTCGAAGGACGACGCCGAAGCCATCAAGAAGAAGTTGGAAGAAGCTGGTGCCAAGGTTTCCGTCAAGTAAGACGCCCCTCTGGCACGCTAATATCTGTTCCGGGATCCCTTCAACTGGGGATCCCGGTTTACTTCTAGCTTGACAAGTCCGGGGGCTGTGTTTAGCCTGTGGGCATGCGACGAATCGCCGATTTGCCTCCTTGCGGACGCTCCGTTAATAACGGTGTGTGTGCCGGAGGCTTGTCTATTTTTTCGTCAAGAGCGCCTTCAAGTCTGAACCATCCGCTTTTGGGCAATCTTGTGCAAGTCCAGTTTTCATTCCCGAGAACTGTTTTCCGGTACTCGGATTCATCTGTCCATTCCGTTGCAGCAAGCCACGGATTCAAAACTGTCATGGAAGACGCTCATAAGCCTGGGGCTTTGGTGAAGAAAAGAGCAATCTTTTTTGATCACTCAAGGGAAGATGCCCAGGAAACACCCAAAAGAGAAGTAGCCTGGCGCAACTAAAGCCCGCCCACTTTTCCCAAAGCCCGTAATGCACCCAGACTGGGTCCCCCAATGGGGCCCCTGACACCTGAGAAGAGGACTCGACAACATGCCTGTCTCGGCCGACCGTATTCTGAATCCAAAAGAAGTCCTCAACTTCAGCCGCTACAGCGACACGCCCGGCAAGCCGATGCCCATCGAGGCCTACCACAAGGGTGCAGATCGTGTGAACAGTGTGGACAAGGTTCCTCCTCTCACCGACATCCAACTTCGAAGCTATGAGCGTTTTCTGCAATTCGGAATCCCAGTCGAGAAGCGTGAGCTTGTTGGTCTGGAAGGCGTTTTGCGCGAAATGTTCCCCATCGAGAGCTACGACAAAACCACTGTTCTGCAATTCCTTCGCTACGAATTGGGCAAGCCTCGGTTTGGTCCTGACGAATGCCGCCAGCTTCGGCTTACCTACGGCCGACCCTTCAAGGTGTATTTACGCCTTGCTGGCGAGCAGACCGTTGAGGAAGAAGTGTATTTGGGCGACATGCCTATCATGCTTGGCGGTGGTGAGTTCATCATCAACGGCGCAGAGCGTGTTGTTGTCAGCCAGCTGCACCGTTCACCCGGTGTTGACTTTGTTGTCACCACAGAAGGCGACAAGAAACTTCATTCCTGCCGAATCATCCCTGAGCGTGGTTCCTGGATTGAATTGAATGTCACCAAAAAAGACTCACTGAGCGTTCGAATCGACCAGTCGGGCAAATTTTCGGCCATGACGCTATTGCGAGCGATGGACCCGAAATATTCCCGAAATTCGGACATCTTGGCAGCTTTCCATTCGGTCACTGAGCTGTCGAAGGACAAAAAGAACCATGCGGAGCTTCTGGGCAAACAGCTTGCTGATGATGTGATCGACCCCGAAACGGGCGAGATTTACCTCGAGAGCGGTCAGGTCCTCGACCAAGCTCGTTTGGACATGTTGCAGGCCACGAACATCAAAAAAGTGAGCGTCATCACCTCGTCTAAAGAGGATCCGCTAATCCTTGCGGCATTGGGTGAGGATGCGACCAGCTCCCATGAGGAAGCCCTTCTCAAAATTTATCAGCGCATGCGTCCGGGAAATCCGGCTTCCCTCGAAAAGGCCCGTGACCTTTTCAAGGAAAAGTTCTTGGATGCGAACCGTTATCGTTTGGGCAAGGTTGGCCGGTTCCGGATCAACCGTAAATTCGAGCAGGAAAATCAGGTTCCCGATGATCGGATGACCCTTGAGCCTCTCGACTTTGTCAATTCGATTCGTTACCTGCTTAAGCTTCGCGCCGGCTCTGGGATCATCGACGATATTGACCACCTTGGAAACCGTCGTGTTCGCACAATTGACGAACTTGCGGCGGAAGAGCTCCGCAAGGGCTTCCTGAAATTGCGTCGCACCGTTCAGGAACGCATGCAAAATCGAGAGAAACAGGATCTGACTCCTCGCTCGTTGATCAACCCCAAGAGCGTTTCAGCTGCAATCGAATATTTCTTCGGCCGCGGCGAGTTGAGCCAAGTGGTTGACCAAACCAACCCGCTTTCCCAGCTCACTCACGAGCGTCGCCTTTCAGCCCTCGGGCCAGGCGGTTTGAACCGAAAGCGTGCTGGTTTCGATGTGCGGGATGTTCACATCTCTCACTATGGTCGTATTTGTCCGATTGAGACGCCTGAAGGCACCAACATCGGCCTGATCTCCCACCTTTCGATTTACGCAGGTGTGGATGATTACGGTTTCTTGATCACCCCTTACCGGGTTGTCAAGGATCGCAAGCTTACCAACGAGGTTCGTTGGTTGCGTGCCGACGAGGAAAGCCAAGCTTACATCGCTCCCGCTGACGTTGATGTGGAAGGTGGCAAGATTGTCGGGCAGGATAGCCGACTTACCGCCCGCCATCAGGGTGAGTTTGTGACGGCCACGGCCGACATGATCCAGTACATCGATGTGAGCCCTCGCCAAATGGTAGGGGTATCCGCCGGTTTGATTCCGTTCCTCGAGCATGATGATGCCAACCGTGCCCTGATGGGATCGAACATGCAGCGGCAAGCCGTTCCGCTCCTTGTCACAGAACCGCCAATTGTCTCCACTGGTCTGGAGCGGGATGTTGCACAGAACAGCGGCTTGGTTGTGCGATCCGACCGGGAAGGGGTTGTCCGCTATGTGGACAGCAACCGCATCCGTGTGGAAGAAAAAGAGTTCGTTCTCGAGAAGTTTATCGGTCTCAACGAACACACCTGCCAAAACCAAAAACCTTTGGTCAAGGTTGGCCAGAAGGTTAAAAAGGGCGAGGTTATCGCTGACGGTGCCGCAACCCACCAGGCTGAATTGGCCTTGGGCCGCAATGTGCTGGTCGCATTCATGTCATGGGAAGGCTACAACTTCGAAGACGCGATCATCATCTCGGAACGCCTTGTCGAGAAGGACACTTACACCTCGGTTCACATCGAAGAATTCGAGATTGAGATCCGCGAGAGCAAGCTGGGCAAGGAAGAATTCACGCGCGACATTCCCAATGTTTCGCCCAAGGCCCTGAATAACCTCGACGATTCTGGCATCGTGCGCGTGGGCACACATGTCAATCATGGTGACATTCTTGTCGGCAAGGTTGTTCCTAAATCGAAGAGCGAGCTCACTCCGGAAGAAAAACTCCTGCACGCCATTTTCGGCCGGGCTGGCGAGGACGTTAAGAACGAAAGCCTTGAGGTTCCTCCTGGTGTTGAGGGTGTTGTTACCGCCACCGAGCGTTTCAGCCGTCGGGCTCATATGTCCGATGTTGAGAAGAAGGAAGTCGATCGTCTTGATAAGGAGTACCGTGAGACCTCCAATAAGAAGATCGCCGAGCTTTATCGTGAAATGCTGGAGGCCCTTAGCGACCACTTGAAGGTCAAGGGCCTCAAGGATTCGCGCAACAACAAGGTTTTGGGCGCTGACAAGGATGATAAATCACTTGCCGAGCAAGCCGCCGAGTTTAGGCTTGACCACCTCGACTTGCGTTCGCCTGCCGAACGTCAGACTGCTGAGGTGATTTATCTACGTCATCGCGAGCAGATAGAGCACTTCATTGAAGAGCGTGATCGGCTCATCAACAACCTGAAGCGGGGCGACGAGCTGCCCAACGGCGTCCAACAAATGGTGAAGGTCTATGTTGCCACCAAGCGAGTGATCTCGGTGGGTGACAAGATGGCCGGCCGCCATGGCAACAAGGGTGTGATCTCCAAGATCCTCCCCGTTGAGGACATGCCGTTTTTGGCCGATGGAACTCCTGTTGACATCCTTCTCAACCCGCTGGGCGTGCCTAGCCGCATGAATGTGGGCCAGATTCTTGAAACCCATCTCGGGGCCGCGGCGGCCCGCTTGGGCTTCAAGGCAATCACTCCAGTTTTCGACGGCGCAAGCGAGGAAGACATTCGTGGCGTGCTGAAGCAGGCAGGTCTTCCCGAATCGGGCAAGAGCTATCTGTTTGATGGCCGCACCGGTGAACGCTTCGAGCAGCCTGTCACGGTAGGTTTTATTTACATGCTGAAGCTGCATCACCTTGTTGACGACAAGGTTCATGCCCGTGCAACCGGACCATACAGCCTCATCACCCAGCAACCGCTTGGTGGTAAGGCCCGATTTGGTGGCCAGCGTTTCGGCGAAATGGAAGTGTGGGCCCTCGAGGCATACGGTGCTGCCTACATTCTCCAAGAATTGCTAACGGTGAAGTCCGACGATGTGGACGGCCGCACCAAGATTTACGAATCCATGGTCAAGGGGGAGAACACCTTGGAAGCCGGCCTTCCCGCCAGCTTCGATGTGCTCACTAACGAGATCAAGGGCCTCGCACTGAACCTGCAGCTTGAAAAGCAGAACCAAGAGGAGGATCTGTTGGGCGCAAACTCCTGACCGGAGAGCGCCTTTAGATTCGGTCAGGCTGCGGCTCTCCGGGCCGCCCTGACCCCGAAACAACCCCCGAAACTGAACCACCGCCCGACCTTCGACGTCGATCAGGAGAGCATCAATGAATAACGCCACTACAGCAGCGAACGCCAATAGCGGAGCTGAGACCAATTACGACCGCATCAACGATTACTCCTCGGTGCGCATCAGCCTTGCCAACCCCAACGATATCCGGGGCTCCTGGTCGCACGGCGAGGTGAAAAAGCCGGAGACCATCAACTATCGCACCTACCGGCCGGAACGAGACGGATTGTTCTGCGAGCGGATTTTTGGTCCTGAAAAGGACTGGGAATGTTCTTGCGGCAAGTACCGCGGCATGAAGTACAAAGGCATGGTTTGTGACAAGTGCGGTGTGAAGGTTACTCACAGCCGCGTGCGTCGCAAGCGCATGGGCCACATCAACCTTGCTGCTCCGGTTGTGCACATTTGGTTTTTCAAGGCTATGCCCAGTCGCTTGGGCACCCTTTTGGACATGAAAACCAACCAACTGGAAAAGGTGATTTACTTCCAGGATTATGTGGTAATTGACCCCAAGGATTCTGGGCTGAAAGAGCGTCAGGTTCTTAACGAGGAAGAGTATAAGAAGGCGCGTGCGCAATACGGCGACTCCTTCGAGTCTGGTATGGGAGCCGAAGCGGTCAAGCGTTTGCTCGAACGATTGGACTTGGTTGCTATTTCCGCCGAATTACGCCAGCTCTTAGGCGATGAAATGAATCGTGGAGATGCCAAGAGTCAACAAAAATTGAAGGATTTGGTCAAGCGTTTGCGCGTGGTGGAAAGCCTTCGCGATTCGGGTTTGGGCGGACCTGCCAACAAACCCGAATGGATGGTACTCGATTGCATTCCGGTCATTCCCCCGGACCTGCGTCCGTTGGTTTTGCTGGATAGCGGCAACTTCGCAACCAGCGACCTGAACGACCTTTACCGTCGTATCATCAATCGCAACAACCGCCTCAAGAAGCTGGTTGACCTCAACGCACCCGAGGTGATCATCCGCAACGAGAAGCGCATGTTGCAACAGTCGGTTGATGCGCTGTTTGACAACGGCAGGTGTAAGCGTCCTGTCATGGGCACCTCGAATCGGGCCCTGAAGTCGCTGACCGACATGATCAAGGGTAAGCAAGGCCGCTTCCGTGAAAACCTGTTGGGCAAGCGCGTTGACTATTCAGCCCGCTCGGTCATCGTGGTTGGCCCTGAATTAAAACTCCACCAATGCGGCCTTCCCAAAAAGATCGCGCTGGAGCTCTTCCAACCGTTCATCATTCGCCGGCTCAAGGATCTTAAGCACGCCGATACCATCAAATCGGCCAAGAAAATGCTGGAGCGCAAGGACGATCAGGTTTGGGACATCCTGGAAGAGGTGACCAAATCCCACCCTGTGCTCCTGAACCGCGCGCCAACCCTGCACCGAATGGGTATTCAGGCTTTCGAGCCTGTACTCATCGAGGGCAATGCGATCCGCATTCATCCCCTTGTTTGCAAGGGTTTCAATGCTGACTTTGACGGCGACCAAATGGCGGTGCATCTGCCCCTCTCGATTGAGGCGCAGGTTGAAGCCACGGTTCTGATGATGTCCACCAACAACATCTTCAGCCCGGCGAACGGCCAGCCAATCATCTCGCCTAGCCAAGATATCGTCATGGGCTGCTACTACCTGACGGCGGGTCGGGGCGAACTGGGCGAGTCAGGTGAAGCTGGCGAGGGCATGACCTTCTCAAGCCCAGCGGAAGTGTTTGCTGCGTTTGCCCAGAAGAAACTTGGTGTTCACGCCCGCATTTATGTGCGGATGGCGGCCGGCCGCCGGTTCGTGACCGAGCACATGGTTCAAGAACGCCTGAAGATGGAAGAAGATGTCTGCAAAGACCGTGATCGCAGGCTGACCACGGTTGGCCGCGTGGTGTTCAACGATATTCTCGACCCTAGAATGCCTTTTTATGATCTGGCACTTTCCAGCAAGCACTTGGCCCGCATCATTGCCGATTGCTACGAGATTTTGGGACGCCGGGCGACGATCGACCTTCTGGATCGAATGAAGGTGATTGGTTTCCGCGAGTCGACCCGTTCAGGTCTAAGCTTCGCAACTGATGACCTGCGGACTCCGGCCAACAAGACCAAGGTGTTGGCTGATACGGATAAAGAAGTCTCGAAGTACCAGCGTCAATTCGAGGATGGAGACATCACCGACCGAGAGCGCTACAACCGCAACATCGAGTTGTGGACAAAGGCTCGCGACCAGATCACTCAAAAGATGATGAGCGAGCTGCGCGAGGAGCGCCGCAAGGACGAGACGGGTCAGGTCCGGCCGTACCTGAACCCGATTTATTTGATGGCAACTTCCGGTGCCCGCGGTAGCATCGATCAAATTCGCCAGTTGGCCGGCATGCGCGGCCTGATGTCGAAGCCAAACGGAACTATCATCGAAACCCCCATCAAGGCATCCTTTAAAGAAGGCCTGAGTGTACTGGAGTATTTCAGCTCCACACACGGTGCTCGTAAAGGTTTGGCCGACACCGCGTTGAAGACAGCAGACTCAGGATACCTCACACGCAAACTGGCCGATGTGGCCCAGAATGTAGTGGTAACCATGTATGACTGCGGTACCACGCAGGGCATCACCAAGCAGGCCTTGATGAAGGGAGACGAGGTAGAGCGTCCCCTATCAGAAATTCTTCGCGGTCGTGTTAGCCGTACCACCATTGTCCATCCCAAAACTGAGGAGGTTTTGGTGGAGGAGAATGAGATCTTTACCCCTGAAAAGGGCAAGGAAATCGACAAGCTGGGCGAGATCGGCTTGGACAAGGTGATGGTGCGCAGCCCCACAACCTGTACCGCTCCCCTTGGCATTTGCCGCATGTGCTACGGCCATGATCTTGCCACAGGTTCCCTGGTTGAGGAAGGCATGGCGGTAGGTATCATTGCCGCCCAGTCGATTGGTGAACCCGGAACTCAGCTCACCATGCGCACCTTCCACATCGGCGGTGTAGTGAAGCGCGAAGTGGGTGACAGTGACATCAAGATTCGCAAGCCAGGTAAGGTTGCCTTCCGCAACATCCGTTCGGTTTTGAAGAAGGATGCCGGGGCCGACACCGAGGAAGTCATCGTCCTTTCCCGTAACGGTGAAGTTTCTGTGATTGGCCCCAAGGGAATTGCCCTTGAGACTTATTCCATCCCCTACGGTGCGGTGGTGATGGTCAAAGACGGTCATGATGTTGTGAAGGACGATGTGGTTTGCCGATGGGATCCGCACATCATTCCGATCATCGCCGAAATTTCCGGTGCTGTGCATTTTGAAGATATGGAAGAAGGTGTGACCCTTCGTCGTGAGCGTGACGAAACCTCAGGCACCGAGCGTATGGTGATCATGGAGCACCGTGGCGACCTGCACCCCCAAATCATCGTCAAACCCAAGGGCGACAAGGGTGAACGGGCAGTCGCTTACCTGCCTGAGAAGTGCTTCATTGAGGTTTCCGAAGGCGATATCGTTCAGGCTGGTACCATTCTTGCCAAGATCACCCGTGAAGTCGCCGCCTCTCAGGATATCACCGGCGGTTTGCCCAGAGTGACCGAGATTTTCGAGGCTCGTCGACCACGGGATCCCGCTGTCATGTCCCAAGTGACTGGGTATGTTAAGTTCGATGAAAAGGGCAAAAAGCGCAACAAGCGCGTTGTCAATGTGGAAGAAACCGACGAGAAGGGTGACCGCACAGGCAAGGTTGCCCAGCATCTAATTCCTGCGGGCAAGCACCTGAAGGTTCACGACGGTGACTTTGTAAAGGCAGGCGATGCGTTGGTGTATGGCCCGCTGATTCCTCACGACATTCTGGCTATTAACGGTGAGGAAGCTGTGCGTGCCTACTTGGTCCGCGAGGTGCAAAATGTCTACCGTGCCCAGCGTGTGGATATTGATGACAAGCACATCGAGGTCATCGTGGCCCAGATGCTTCGCAAGGTTAAGGTGGAAAACACCGGTGACACCGGTCTTATGTCAGGTTCGGTTATTGACAAGTTTGCCTTCCGTGCGGTGAATGAGCGTCTGCGTGATTGCGTGAAGATCAAGAACCAAAATGACTCCCGCTTCGAAAAGGCCAAGGTGATCACCAAGGCCCAATACGAAGAGGAGAAAATGAGGATCGAAGAGGAAGGTGGAACTCCCGCAACTTGGGAGCGCCCAGTTCCAGCCGACCTTTCTCCTTTGCTTCTTGGTATCACCAAGGCGTCGGTCCAGTCGGAAAGCTTCATCTCGGCTGCTTCCTTCCAGGAGACCACCAAGGTTCTCACCGAAGCCGCATTGGCTGGCAAGATTGACTACCTTGTTGGCCTTAAAGAGAATGTGATCTTGGGCCACTTGATTCCTGCCGGCACCGGATTCACCCTGCATCAACAAGCCTCGCTGAGGATTGCGCAGGTTGAGGAAGAAGCTGAAACCACCGAAGTGTCACTCACCAAGGCCTGATTGACACTCCAATCAGGTCGATCAAACCACAAGGGGCCGGTTGCCATAGGCAACCGGCCCCTTGTTTTCGAAACCATTTCCGCATCAATTCTTGGTTGAACGGGAGGCAGTGATCACCCAGAATTCCCACTCTTTGCGTGTCTTTTCATCAAGCCCTGGCAGCGCCTGGCGAATTCGCTCGGTTATTGGCGGGATTTTGTCAAACTTCCCCATCGAGGAATAACACTGAACCATTCCCCCAAGGGCAGTCAGTTGTTCCTTTCGCCCTTCTAATTTGGCTACCTGCTCCTCGTAAAGCTGCAGGGCATCGTTGTACCTTCCCAGCCTGAACCAGGTATCCGCCAACATCAAGCCAATCTTGTCCAACTCCGATTGATCGAGCAGGGAACTGGCACCGGGTAATTCCAAAGCCAGGCGAACATCGTTGTAGGTGGAAACAGCCCTCTCCAACCACCGGCGATATTCAGCCTGAAAATGCGAACTGGTTTCAGTTGTAATTCGCTCACCCGAAATGGCGTTCTGATTTTCCTGGCTGGCAAGGTAACGGTAAGCGTCAGCCAACCGGAGGCGCGCCTTCAGATTTTCAACATAATTGGGATACCTTTCAACTGCCTCCTCCAATCTCCGAACCACCAACTTCCAATCCTGTCGCTGCCAATAGAGCGACCCCAGCGTGTACAAAGTCCATTCTTGGGCAATTGGATCGGGGTCTAGTCTCAGAACTTGCATATTGTGTTCGAGGGTGTCGGCGGCCACATCAAGATTGCCCTTTCGCAGGGCATCGGCGCCAATTCTGAAGCGGGCCCTGTAGGAGAACGGGGTCAGAAATTTAATGCACTCTTTGTAAGCCACCAAAGAGTCGGCATCCCGCTTCAGGGCGGCAAGTGACTCCCCCATCAGGTACCATGCCTCGCCTGATTTGTCGGAGTTGGGAGAAGCGGCAAGGAACTTGGAAAGAAGTTCCACCACCCTGACATAATCCCTGGCTTCGTGGTTTTGTTTTGCTGCCAACCACAAATGGGCAGACTGTTGGGCCGGATCTGTCAGCGTTTCAGCAGCCTTACTGTTGGCAGCGGCGGCTTGCAAAAATAAATTCCGCGATTCGGCTAAAGCTTTTTCCTTGCCACCTGCCCGCTCATAACCCAAGGGATCACGAAGGAATCGAGCCTGATTTTCCAACACCTGGGCAAGCAAAATAGTACCCCTGCTTGGCTCTGCTATGCGCATATTCATCTCGGCCAAGGCACGGGCCGCCGCATGCTGGTTAGCCCTCATCCATACATCTAGCGATTGCTCAACCAACTCGCGGGCCCGGTTCAAATCGATCCATTTGGCACGCCAAAGGTTTTGGGAATCTATCCCGTCGAACGCCGCTTGAAAATGGCCGAGTGAACGGGTCGGGTCTGGTTCGGTGTTTTGGGACTGGGCCAGTAGCAAATTTGCCTGGCGGGCAGCCTCACCTTTCGGGAAAGGGAACTCCAAAACCTTTTCAAAGGCCTCCAAAGCATGGGTGGGTTGCTCGTTTTTCAGATAGCACAGCCCCAAAGAAAACCAAGCTACCGAAATAACCTGTTGATCATCCGTGGCTTTGGAATCAATTAGGGCCTGCCACGCCTCGGCAGCTTGGGACCAAAGCCCCTGCTCTTGATAACTTTGGGCCAAAAGCACTCCAGCCTTGGCACGCACCTCACCCGGCGCGCGCGCGCCCACCTTTTCAAGGACCCTTCGCGCATCTTCCGGCTTTTGCAAAGCCAAATACAATTCACCGGCAGCAAGTTGAGCTTGGCCACGCTGGGCATCGCTCAGTCGGCCTAAGCCGCGCAGGCGCTCATTGGCAGCCAAAGCCCCAGTAACATCAGGAGGTTGGCGGCGGAGGTGGCACTTGGCCAAAAGCTCGAGTGAATCTGCGGCAAGTTCAGAATCATCACTGATGAGTGAAAGACTTGTGGCCGCTGATGTTAGGTCATCGCCTGTCAGGAATTTGGCCAAAGCTAACAAGTAATTTTTGCGATCCTCATCCAATTGTGCCTCAGGTACGCCTAGGGCATTCAAATCCTGTTGAACCAGTTGAATCCGCTGCGCGGCCTCTTCTTGGGGAAGAACAGTTGAACGCTTGAGCCACCCCTCCGCCAGAAGGAGTTTTGCACTCACTTGAATTTTTGTTTGTTGAGTTAAAGCCGCACTTTTTTCCGCCTCTTCTAACCAGTCTGCCAATTCCGCTGGTTGAGTTGCCTCCAATTGGTTGCGCAACAAGGCGATACGTCGCAGGGCACCGGTTGGGCCAGTAAAAGGCAAGGGGCCGTAAATTGCCGAAAGAATAAAAACCACCACGCCCAAAACGAAAACAGGATAAGCCCATAGGGGACCGTTGGGCTCCCGCATAGGTATCTTTTTTTCAGATTGGGTTGCTGTGGTCATCGTGCCACTTCCCCGATTAAGCCATCATTTTCCAAAACAACGCCTCCTGCCCATATTTTCCAAAATAACAAACTGGCACCCTAATTAATCTATCCACGCATTGGGTCGGCTATGCGGCAAGCTAACCAACAAGTCAAGGGCGGGTAAGTTCCCCGGAATGTCTGATTAAGGAACTTTTTTGCATGTCACATTTATAAATTGGGCTTTTGCAATGGTAGAATGTAGGGGTGCCAAAATAAGACTTACATATCCATATTCCCTAGCCATGGGATGGACAGGAGTAAAACCATGAAAAATCTATTGGGCGGTTTGGTTGCCGGTCTGGTTTGTTTAACTCAAACCGGGGGTGGCGTTTCTGCGCAAGAACCGGAAACTGCCAAGCCAGCTCCGAAGGGTGTAATGCAGCAAAAACTGGAAAGCTGCCAAAAGTTATTGGAAGCACTGGCCTTAAATGATCTGCCAAAAGCTTCGGAAAAGGCCCAGGATTTAATTATTTTAAGCCAAAAGATGGAATGGAAGGTTGTTCCAACCCCCCGGTATAAGGAACTGAGTAACGAGTTCAGGGCTGCTGCCGAGATGGTGGTGGAGCAAGCAAAGAATAAGAACTCAGATGGGGCAGCTCTGGCCTATCTCGACATTTCAATGCTATGCTTCAAGTGCCACAAGCATATGCGCGAAGTGCGAATGACCCGACGATAAATCAGGCCCTTGGCATTTAGAGGGACATTACCCATGAGCACACCCAATCAGTCCAATTCAGCTAGCACCGCAAAGTTGCTAGCTGAAGACCGCAGCTTGCTCACCACCCTCACGGTGATTTGGAGCGGCCTTTTTGTTTTGGGGGTGCTTATTTACACCGCCGTGGCCATTTGGACTTTTACACACCCGTTGGGGCATGGTTCTTAAGTGTCAAAATTAATCACGAACCACCATCACCGGCTTGCCTTCCCTTGCGGACAAAGCGAGTGCGTCCATAACTCGCAATGATTTAACCGCCTCATAAGGGCTGGGTGTAGCCGGCTTATGGTGCAAAAATGCCTCACTTAAGTGATCGATCATGCATGTTATCTGGTCGTAGCCCTCCACGGTGCAGAGATCACTTCCATCTTCGTGTTCCACCTGGAATTCACCTTGGCTTGAAGGCAACCACATACGGGGAACGCGCACCACTCCCTTGCCACAAACTATTTCCATTCCCATTCGCATGGGTGCGTTAAAGCCACAGTCGAAGCTAGCGACTCGGCCGTCCTCAAATTCCATCAGGCCGTTCATGTCAATATCCACACCATGAAGGAAGGTGGCGTGTGCGAAAACCCGCACCGGCTCGGCCCCCATGGCCCAACGAATGCCGTAGACGGGATAGCAACCCACGTCCAGTAAACTTCCTCCGCCCATTTCGGGTTTTAGGCGAATATTGTTGGGATCAATAGGGTCCATGAGAAAAGTAAAGGAGCCATGTACCCTTTGAACCGGCCCAAGCAGGTTAGAATCGAGCAGCTTGCGTAGTCGGGCAGTCCGGGGATGGTGCGGCCACATGAAGCCATCCATCAGCCTGCCATTCTTCGTTTTCACCCACTCCACCAGTTCTAGGGCCTCTTTGGCGGTGGGGCACAAAGGCTTCTCGCACAATACAGTTTTGCCATGCTCAATTGCCTCGCGTGTCCATTTCGCATGCAGGTGGTTGGGTAAAGGGTTGTAAACCACATCCACCTCGGGATGGCGGATCAAATCCTCATAGCTACCGCATGCTATGGGAATGCCGCAAGCATCGGCTGCGGCACGAGCCCGTGAGGTCTCCCGACTGGCCAAGGCCACCACTTTTGCGTGTTTCGATTTGGCAAAGGCCGGCAAAAGCCGTTCATTGATTTTGGCTACACCCAAAATACCCCAACGAACAGTTTTGGATTGACTCATCGAAATAGCTCCAAGGGCAAAAGCCCAGCGAAAACCAGTCCCAAATACTAACTTGAAAGCCCTGACAAGCAAACCACCGACAAACGGCGGTAGATCGCATAGGCTGTGTATGTTGGACTTTAGCCGCCCGGCCCACCCGGGGCAAATATTGGGCCTCCCTGAGGCCCTAGGGAACCGTGAAAGGTTGAATCGGAAATGATCCAGGTACTAAGCGGCCGTATCCAGGTAACAGCAGAATTCCTGGACAAGCATGTGGTTCCCCTAGTGGTGGAACCAGACGAAATGAAAAACCCCCGGATGGAAGTTGTCGGGGAATCGATTGTGTTGAAAGGGGATTACCAAACAGGCTTCATGGCCATTGGCATACAAGTAGAGTTCAAGCCTTCGGCAAAAGATGGGAAGCTTATAGCCGATTTGGGTGCTGTGAAACTGGTCACCGGATTCAATGCACCGGCCATGGTACGCCAGCTTTTGGTGGATCAAATGGAGGTCAGGGTGCAAGAAATGCCAGGAGCGCGTATGGACGGGGAGCGCATTGAATTGGACCTTCCGGCGTTTGCTATGGGCCACAACCTTGACATCTCAGGGCGGGTGGAGGCACTGGATGTCCATGCAGGGCATATCGAAATCGTTTTTGGGCCACTATAGCCCGAAGGTCTTTGGCTATTGCCCCCCTGGCCTAAAGAAGCTGGGAAAACCGGATGGAGCCACTAGTGGTTGCGGTTGATTGGGCTGGGCTGCGGGTGAGGGAATCAATTGGGTCGGTGCGGTTTGTCGGGTTGCCGGCAGCGCGGCAGTGGGTTGTGACTTGGGTAAGCTGGTTGGTGTTCCGGGTACCGCCTTGCCTTGGGCCGGGGAAGGCGAACTGTTTGCCACCGTACTGTTACCCGCTGTTGGATTATTGGTACCCGCTGTCGGATTAATGCCAGCCCTTACTTCCAGATCATTGACAAATGGCACAAGTTTGGGAGCGAAGTTGGCGATCCAGTTTTGCGGGTGAATTTTAAACCTTTTGGCATCAAGATAGGTCGCATACATCAACCCGCCCATGATGGAGTAGGTCAATATGGTTGCCACCAAGGAAGACGACCAAAATTTCACGGCGCTACCGGCAAACTGGTTCAGTTGAATGCTCAGCCCTTCCCAGTTCACCGCCCAAATTTCATCCAGTACCAAGTGTGTCAGAACGCCTATGGCAGCAGCCACGCCGAGCACGGCCCTGTGGAAATGCCGCATGTCTTGGTTCACACCTTCGGCTTCAACAGTCTGGTTCTGGCTGCCAGTGAGGTACACCAACAGTCCAAAAATGATCATCACTGGCACACTATGAAACATACCCCGGTGTACCGTGAATTTGCGGAAAAGCTTTCTCAGGCCGAAGCGGATAATCAAATAAATCCCCACCATGCAAGCAAAGACCTGCTCGCTTGTCAGCCCTTCCTGTTCCAACCGGTGGTAAACCAGCAATGGAAAAAAAACGCTCACCAAATTGAACATTTCCCGGGCGGGAATTCCCGAGTCGCTATCCAGATCGGGAATTGCCCCACCCAGGCCACAGTAGACAGCCACGGAGATGGCGGCCCCCCAGTCGAAATCAAGCCAATAAATGCTGGCGATTCCGAGAATGACCCCTGTGCTGCAAGATGTGGTGAAGTGAACTGGAAAACTGGCCATGCGGGAATCCTTTCCCAATAGTGAAAGGGGCCGTGCTTTTTGCCACACGACCCCAACCAAAACCCACTTGATTATTTAGATTGCAATTTTAAGCCCAAATTTGCCGCCAAAAATGCCCACTGGTCGGTAAGTTCTTCTATTTGCATTGCTGTGGGCTTTCCGGCACCGTGCCCTGCCCTGGTCTCTATGCGAATCAGCACCGGGGCCGGGCCTGCTTGGCATTCCTGCAATCGGGCGGCAAATTTGAAACTATGGCCTGGGACCACTCGGTCATCGGTATCCCCGGTTGTCACCATGGTGGGAGGATATTTCACACCTTGCTTGAGGTTGTGGTACGGGGAATAGGCATAAAGATATTTGAAATCAGACGCATTGTCGCTGGAGCCATAATCATCAACCCAATAGCGACCGGCGGTGAACTTCTGGAAGCGCAGCATGTCCATGACCCCCACAGCGGGCAGGCACGCACCAAACAATTCTGGCCTTTGTGCCAAAGCTGCCCCCACCAACAGGCCCCCATTACTACCACCCTGAATACCCAAATGGCTCGGGCTGGTAATCTTTTGGGAAACCAGATACTCAGCAGCGCCTATAAAATCGTCGAACACATTCTGTTTGGCACCCTTGGTGCCAGCCTTGTGCCATTCTTCACCGTACTCACCACCACCTCGCAGGTTGGCAACCGCCAAGACCCCACCCATTTCCATCCAGGCGAGACGCCCCACTGAAAACCCGGGAGTGAGCGAGATGCTGAACCCACCGTAGCCATACAGCAGGGTGGGATTGGCACCGTTGGGTTTGAGTCCCTTTTTGTGGGAAAGAAACATGGGCACCCGGGTGCCGTCCTTACTGGTATAAAATACCTGGCGTGTCTCATAAAGATCCGGATCGAAATCCACCTTTGATTGGTGGATCAGGTCGCTTTTGAGGGTTTCGAGGTCAAGCCTGTACACGCGACCGGGGGTGGCAAAACTACTGAAAGAATAAAATGTTTCTTTTTCTTCAAGCTTGCCACCAAAACCGCCTGCGGTGCCGATTCCTGGTAAATCAAGATTGCCCAAATTCTTGCCCTGCAGGGAGTATAACTTCACCTGCGTGTAGGCATCCTTCAAGTAGCCGCAAATAACTCTCCCGCCAACTAGATTGCAATCTTCGAGTTTTTCCTTGGTCTGCTCAACGATTTCAACCCAATCAATGGCGCCCTTTTGGCAATCCCCATTCTTTCCCAGATCAACTTTAACGACCCGGCCCAGTGGGGCATTCAGGTTGCACTTGAAGTAAAGTGTGTCGCCCTCATTTCCCGCAAAATCCCATTCGTTTTCAAACTTGTCCACCAGGGTGACCAGCTTAAAATCGGGATTGCGCAGATCAGCCCATTCAACGCGATAGCGATGGTCTGTGCCCACATGGGTGATTAGCAGCAGGTAGTTGCCGTCGTCGGTGATTACTGTTTGGAAGCCCCAGTCCGGATGGTCTGGTGTGGCATGAACCTGCACATCCTCTGATTGGGCAGTGCCCAGCTTGTGAAAATAAACTTTCATGTTCAGGTTCAGGGCCTGGAACTTTTGCCCCTCTTTAGGCTCAGCAAAACGGCCATAATAAAAACCTGACCCATCCTTCTTCCATGAGGGCGAGTTGAATTTTACCCATTTTATTTCATCTGCCAGCGGTTTCAGGTTGGCAAGATCAAGCACTTTCCAAGTCACCCAATCACTACCAGCCTCGGCAAGCCCATAGGCAAGGTATTTCCCATCATCGGTTGGCCGCCAGCCAGCCAAGGCCACCGTGCCGTCTTTGCTCCATGTATTGGGATCAAGGATCAGTTTTGGTTCTGCGGTGAGTGATTCGCGGGCGTAAAGAACCGACTGGTTCTGCAAGCCATCGTTTCGGACAAACCAGTATTTGCCTCCCAACCGGGACGGGGCTGAAACCTTTTCATAGTTCCACAACTTGGTCAAACGGTCCTGAATTTGTTTGCGGCCTGGAAGTTTTTCGAGGTAGGCGAAGGTAACCTTGTTCTCATCGGCCACCCACTGTTTCACCTCAGGGGATTTGCGGACATCATCTTCCAGCCATCGGTAGGGATCTTCTACCTTTTGGCCATGCAAGGTTTCAGCCGTGGAATCTTTCCTGGTCTTGGGATAGTTCAACACTTCTTCCGACATTAGATTCCCCGTGAACAAACCTAAAAAAACGCAGCTAAGCCAGCTATTGCATCGCATGGTGATGGCCTCAAAAGAGTGGCCGGGCCCGCACTTAGCCGTATTTGGCAGGATGTGAGCCCTGTTACAACCCTATTCACGCTAAGGTTGTACCATGAAAGGGTGCCCTCATTTCAACGGCAACCAACCCTAGGCACCCATAGCTTTTCACAACCCCCGGGTTTCATGTCCACCCCGCACTTGGCAATCACGGCCGATTTGCACTGGGGCCTTGCCAAGTGCGAGGCTGGCAACTTGTCTCTGGTAAAGGGGTTACAGCAAAATCCGCCCCAATTATTGTTGGTTGGGGGTGACTTGGGTGCCGACAGTCACTTTGGCGATTGCCTTGACGCCTTGGCCACCATCGATTGCCCGGTGGCTTTGGTAGCCGGAAACCATGACATTTGGGTGCGCCAAGAGGATTTGCGGGGCAATTCCTGGACTGTCTATGACTCTCTTTTACCGGCCGAATGCGAAAAAAGGGGATTCCACTACCTTGATCATGGCCCTTTACTGCTTCCCCACTTGGGATTGGGGATTGTTGGTTCCATGAATTGGTACGACCATACCTGGGCCACAGAAGAACTTGCCCGGCGCTTTCCGCAGGAGCAATGGCGGCTGGAGCAAATGTGTTTCACCCGGGGCCGCCACAACGACCGGGTTTATGTTCGCTGGCCCGAGGGCATGAGCAACAGCAGCATCACAAGCCTGATGGCAGCAAAACTGGATGAGCACCTGCGAGTTGCCCTAAGTAACTGCGAACGAGTCATTCTGATTACCCACCACCCTGCCCTTCCTGAATTAGGATTTGCCCGCCCGGATCCGGAAACAACAGAAACTGAAGGCCCATCGATGGACCAGATTCTCTGGGAAGCGTTTAGCGGAAACCGAGCTGTGGAGAATTTGGTTCGACAAAACGCCGAACGATTGTCTGTGGTGATCAGCGGTCACACTCACCGCTGGCGCAGCGGTTTTTTGGGAAAAGCCAAACTGGTCAATGTTGGAAGTGATTACCCGGTGAAAAACTTGATCCGTTTTCATGGGCTCGATGGCGCTATGCAAGTCGAGCAATACGGGCCTAATTAGTCTTTGCTGCAAAACCCTGAAAGTGCTTTGGAAGCAGGGTGAAACGTTGGAACTGATTGGTTAGGGTTTGCAGGTCGGAAGCTGAAATAGTCGTCAGTAGCCTTCCAAGGCCTGCAAAAGATGACACCGAAACGCTTGGAAGATCGGCCGGATTTGTTCCATGTGGCGCTATACCGGGTGATCAACCCGGACCACCCGTTGGCGCGGCTTTCGAAAGAATTCGACTGGGAACTTATCCGGCCTAAAATCGAGCCGTCATTCTGTGACACTAATTGCCGCCCCGGGACCGACACCCGCATGGTGGTCGGGCTTTTCTACCTGCTTGTCAACCTTCTGACTCCCCTGGTGGAAAGCCCCCCTTTGGAAAAAGGGCTTGAACAAAAAGCATCCTTTTATTCTCGAAGGTAGTGGTGCCCCCCCTGTACAACACCCCTAGTGACCGACGAATTAATCTGCGCTTAATGGCCACAGGCCGTCTTACCCAAGCTGGGCAATTCATCAGTAAACCCTATCTAATCTTGATGGATCGCTAGGATATCCAGCACTTCGAGGAATTCCACTCTCTCAATCACTCCGCAAGCCTGCGTAGATCCTCGGAAATTTCGCCATTGATTGCCTGAAGGCACTCTTCCAGTCGCCTCTAACGGCTTGCTGTACGACATGGTCGAACAAGCAATCGATCCCCATCCGTACTGATTATCATGGGAGTGCCCGGGTTGATTTGAAGCAAATTCAGAATCGGTTTGTCGATCACCAAGGTCAGGCTGTTTCCGTGACGGATCAATGATTTGCGTATGGCCCACCATCTAATAATGTGATATCAAAAAATATACGATCAAGCCTTGGAAAGCAAAATAGATCCCATTTTCCGAACCTCCATTCAGGTCGGCTGCCCGGATTTAAATCACTTTGCAATAAACCCTGCTAATTCTGGAGCTGAAATGAGATCCTTTTGAAATACATGGAGGCAAACCGAAAATCAATGAACCCAAAGCATGAAAAACCCTCCAAGATTTTCCCCGGAAATCCCCTCACCCCGGCGCCTCCATGGAAAACGCCAAGGTGTAGCTATCCGGCCCCCGCACGCCGAACTCCAGAGTTCCGTATGGCATCTGCTCGAGGTGCCAAGCAAAATCAACCTTCCCCAAAAGCGATTGGTACAACTCCGAGACCCCCTGCATTTGGAAGTACAACACCCCCGTGAAGGCGGGGGGACCGCCGAGGTGGCTGCCGGTGCTGAGCAGCAACGCCACACCACCCGCCTCCAGCATGGCTGTCTCGCCCGACCCGGGCCTAGGGTTTCCATCGTCCGCGCAGTCATCCGTGGTCCGCCAAGCCACCTGGAACCCAAGCAACCCGGTGAAAAACCGAATCGCCCCATCCAGGTCCGTCACCCGCATCGCTGGCATGACTCGGCAATATTCGATCGGCATCCTGCACCCTCCCCCAACCTCGGCCCCTTTCATTTTGGGGCATGCCTCGCTACCATAAAAGCCTTTTTCCGCTAAAAGAGTATCTGACCAGAAAATTATCCAAACTGGCCGGTAAACCCCTTGGGTGCCAGGCCCCATCAGCCGCCTTTTTCGGGAGCATGCCTCTTGGGCACCATCCACAAACTTTTCGATGAGATCCTCCAGGCCGGAAAGGACTCCCTGGTCGAATGGACTTGGCGGACCGAAACAGCCCGTTTAGCCACACTCCAGGAAATCATCCGCCAGGGTACCGATCCCCGCCTGGCGCTGGTGTTCCGTGTGCAGAACCTCGTTGCCACCTTTCTGGAATCGGTTTGCCAACTGCCCAATGATCCCAAGAAATTCCGGGCCATCCTCCAGAATGCCGAGGAAAAATACATGCCCGGCTGGCCGCCGATGAGCCCGGTCACCCAGAGTTTCTTCACACTTTGGGCCTTCCACGACCTGGAGTTGGATTCCCCTAAATTCACTGGCAAGGAAACCCTCGGCAAATTATTCGAACTCGCCGCCGACCATTTCCGTCTCACCGCCCCGGAAAAGCATGTCCTGGTCCACCTCAACGAGTCCCGCATGCACCTTTGCCAAAATCTCGGCAGTGCCGGAGGGACCGTCCGCCTGCGTGAACTCCAAACCGCTGACGAGTACAACTGCCTCGTCAGCTCCGGCTACATGGGCGCCGCAGGCGACCTTTGGCTAATTCGGATTCTCCCGCCCTCCGAAACGGGGTCCAAGGGACCGCACCTAGCCGTCACCTCCCCTTATGTTGTCGGCACCGAACCGGAAGACTGGGTTCAATTCATCCGCAGGCAACTGGCCAGGGGAAGGCAAGGCATAAGCCCGACCACCTTGGAGCAACTGATGAAATTCGGCCCCAACCGGACCTTCTGGCTCGACTACATCCTGGACGGCTACCTGTCCCATTCCTCCTTGGCGATCTTCCTACAAGGTATTCCCGACCTGCCAAAAACCTTGCCACATGGCAGGTGAGGACTGGGTGCGCAGGTTTCCCGGACTGGGCTTTCAGCCAGTTTCCCGCCGGCTGCTGGATTCAAGGAAAGCCCAAACTTGCCCGGTCCGGTGGTAGCTTGCGTCCCAGGCACCCGTCATGGGCTGGACGGCTGGCTTCTAGCTGGCAACCAAGAGGCGCAAGGCCAAGCCTATGATTTTTTCCAATGGACCAGCGAAGTGCATCTTTCTGGCCAAGGGCTGAACAAGGCTAACCAAATCAGACTGTTGCAGGTGTTGCCCAAAATCGCGATGAAAATGCTAAAAACTGTCAGCCCGGGCCTTCCAGTTCACCAGCAGGAATATTTGGCAGATGGGCGGCACACTTACAAAGACAACGCGACCAACAGGCATTCGAGACGGAAAACCGGGAAGGCGACCAACCACCACCCCCTACTTGAGGGGGTTTGCCCCTTCACTAGTTCCATTGGTATCGAGTATTTGAAAATGATGAATGCCGGCCTTGCGTTCATCGGTGTGTTTCCAGACGATTTTTTTGTCGCGGGTCACCTCGGTCAGCTTGGTTTGGCCCGCTGAATTATGGTGACTGGTAATGACTGTGTTGCCACTTTTAAGCCTTTGCACCCCACACGCATCATTGATTGGTTTTCCAGGCAAATCCTCATTCGTAACACGCCATACTTCGTTGCCTTTGGCGTCCACCTCAATCACCAAGTCGCCCAAGGTGCAGCCTATCAAGGTATTGCCATCGGGTAAGCGAATCGCTGTGAATGGCATATTTGGAGTTTTCACTTCCCAAACAATTTTGCCTTCTGATGTGTATTCACGCACCACGCGATCAAGTAGTTGAGGGACCAAGTAATTGCCATTTGGCAACTTGCGCGACATGCGGGTTTGCAGGTGGTGGTCTTTGGTTTGGGCCTGGAGGGGCACCTCGGCAACTGTTTTGCCATCCCTGTCGATCTCCAGTAGGCGGGGTTTGGAACCAGCTTCCCCAAGCAGGTAGCGGTTACCCGACAAAGCCTGAACAGTGTTCACCTCGGACTGGGTTCCTTTGTATTCGAAAACAACCTTCCCGTCGCGAGTGATTTCCCGAACGCCGCCACCAGGAAAATTGGCACTTTTCGACATTGCCAGTAACAAATTGCCATTATCCAAAACCCAGCCATCCCGGGTAGATTCACCAAGATTCCAAGCTGTTTTTCCATCGCCATTGACAATGTAAGTTTGCCCGCCTGCCGCAAAAAAAGAGTGCGTGATGGTATCGGCGGCCCAACCTTTGATGCCAATTATGGCTCCAACCAAAACCGCAAGCGTTCGAGAGTGGGCAATCATATTTCTTCGCCTTTTGAAAACAGGTTTCATCCAGAGGTCCTGATTTTAAAAGTTTCGCATCTCCATGGTTGCCACGCAACGGGCAATGTCCCTGGGGAAATTCATGCGGCCGGCCTGAGGGCTTCTTTGCACTGGGTGCATTTGTAATACCCTGGTTTTGCCAGCATCCGGCGATGGCGAATGCTGGTTAATTGCCGCACCCTGCAGCGGCATGCGTAAGGAAAGGTCGGTAACGGCCGGCGAGCCACGCTTTTCGAAGTGTCGAATGTGTGACAACGCAGGGGGGGAAGGCCCAAAACACCCATTACTTTTTTCCACTCCGCCCCGTGTGCCTTGGCCCGTGGCCCATACAATTGCCAGCAAACCAAATGTGCCAGCTCATGGCCGACAGTTTGCTTGATAAAAGCATCGAAATTGTTTTCCAGCAATACCCGGTTGATGCGAATACGATTTTGGCGAAAGATTGCCTGCCCAGCAGTACGTCCCCGCAAATCATAAGTGATAACCGGCTTAGGGAATGGTCGGCCCCAATGGCCCTCGGCTACCGCCAAAAGAGCCTGAATACGATTTGCCACCACAGTCTCGGCCAAGGGCTCCATGTAAACTCCGGGTAAGTCGCAGGCCTCTGCCCCAAACTACATGCAAAAGCAAACGCTCGAATCACCCTCGAACCACTGCCCAAACTGGGCAATGGCTAGTACCTATTTCAACAGTTGAACAATCAAGCCTTAATGGTTTTAGCAATTATTGCGTTTGTGAAAAAAGGCCGGGCTATTAGCCCGGCCTTTTTCCATGAAAAACATGAATTCAAGCAATTGGGTGGGGTTTAGTATTCCAAAACCCGGGGCAATTTCTTCGCCTTCTGAATCCAGCCTGTTATTTCGGCCAAATTGGGTGTTCGACGGGTTTTATTTTTTTCCTTGTTGACCTTAGTCAACGTTTGCAAAAGGTTTTCCGCCTTGCGGGTAGCCAACTCAACAACCGTATCGACACCGGAGCTTTCCAAAAGGTCGGAATATTCCGAGCCAATACCGTCTACACGGTACAGGTCAACCCGGTTAGCCAACTTCAAAATGATGCCATGGGAAATACCAGTCTTGGCCGATAGCTCCTCACGCTTCTTAGGGGTTTTGCAGGCAGCCAACAACTTGTCAGAATCCTTGATACCAGCCTTACGCAGGAGCTCCCCGCGGACTGGGCCAATACCTTCCACATCTTCAATTTGGTAGTTCGCCATGGCTTTTCCCCTGATCAAACTTATCAAGCCAAAATAATAAATATCCGGGGTTTCTAATTAACACAAGCGATTTAACCATTTGTGGAAAACTATGCAGTCAAATCAATAAATTCAAACGGCACTGGTATTTATTAAGTATCAACAAAATCAGGACAAGGAGTTCCCCAACGAAACAAACGACGGCAACCATGGTCTTAGTGTTTTTGTACTTCTACATAAAAACCAAACCATCATCTCAGTCCGTTTCACTCCCCTCATGTGGAAATCAAAAACTTGTTGTTGCTCAATCCGTCAACAACGCCGGGTAGTGAGCAAAAAGTAGCAGGTATCGGTCATCTAAGGTTCTTTTGTTGCTGGGGCCATTGGGTCATCATGCTGCTTCTGATTTATTGCTATTTTCCAGCCTGCGACAAGGTGCCCTCTCCCAAGGCTGTGTTCGATTAAACTCACCCTGAAAAAATCACTATTGCGACCATTTTATAATAGATTAATTCCCGGCCATAAAGCCGATCTATTTCCATACCCACTTAACCAATGTTAACAGCCCACATCACAATTGAAGGCGCGAAACAAATTTGTCCAGCAAAAAAATTGAAACTACCCTCGACGGGAATCGAACCCATAACCTGCGGAGTAGAAATCCGCTGCTCTATCCAGTTGAGCTACGAGGGCGATGACCAAACAAAAACTTATCGTAATGGGGAAACCTATCCACGCCAAGCAGGGCCAAAAGTTAGTTGGGCAAAAGCATTTGAATCAGCTTCACCAGAACCACATTCGCCAGCAGAACCCCGACAATTCCGCTCACTACGCCCCGGGTGGCCGCACGACCAACCCCTTCGGTTCCTTCACCTGCGTGAATCCCATGAAAACAGGCAAGAATGGCTACCAACCAACCAAAAACCACTGTCTTACCAAGAGAAGGTAGTAAATCCCTTAATCGAACCACCCGCCAAGCCTCATCCCAAAACCGGGTATGGGTCAATCCACCTGACATGGATTCTGCCAAGCCGGCGGAACCAAGGGCCGCTAAAGCTATCACCCCTGTAAGCAAAGGAAGAGCTATCATTAAAGCAGTGATTCGGGGCGCCACCAGCACCTTTGCCGGGTCTCGGCCCAGAACCCCCAAGGCGTCCAGCTGCTCACTCACCCGCATCGCCGCCAATTCAGCAGCCAAGCTAGCACCTGATCTGCCTGCCGCCATCAAGCCTGCTGAAAGTGGAGCCAACTCTACCACTACCGCCAAAGCCAGCCCTTGGGGCAGGTACATCGCTGCCCCGGGCCCGGCCACTCGTACTAATGTTTCACGAACGTGAATCCAGATAACAATCCCTATCGCACAGCCAGCCACAATTGCGAGAGGCATCGCTTTTACCAATGCCGATTCAATAGGGCCAGCCAACCAGCTAGGTTCACCTAATGCCCAGGGAACACCCAAGGTGGAGCGCCAAGTCAATGCTCCAACTTGACGTGCCTCTTTAGCGGTTGAATTCAACCATCCTTGGAAAAAGTTGTGTTTCATTTGCCTTGGCTTGCAGGCTTTTGCAAAAACCAAGTCCAGTGGCGGTCTGAACTGGCAAAAACACTTTCGGGCTTTGCCCCCAAGCGGGTTACCAAATCCCTGACTTCCACTACGGTCAATGCCGCATGCAAACTTTCAGCTAATAAACGCTGGGCGGTATCTGATTCGCCGGCCGCATAGGTTTTGACCAAGCCTTCCAAATCCCCATTCGTTTCGGGCCTGGCCAAGTCGCGCAAAAAAATCCAGCCACCCGGAGCCACTACACGCCATGCCTCAACAAAAGCAGCCCAAGGTTCTGGCAAGTGATGGACGAGGCTATTAGATATCACCAGCTTAAAAACCCCATCCTCATAGGGAAGCCTTTGGACACGTGCTTGGACTAAGCCAATTTGATTTGGGGGAAATTTGGCTACATGCTTTTGAGCTATAGCCAACATGGATCGTGCCGCATCGAGCGCCACGACGGCACAATTTGAAAATGCCTTTTGAACCAGAAGCGGGATCAAGCCATTCCCGGAACCCAGATCTAAAATGGGCCCATCGAGAGTTTTGGAGAAAATGGAATGATAGATGTCTGAAACAAAAAGCGAATTCACCCCGTCATGGTTCATGGCATCGTAAGCGGCAGCCTCGGACGGATCATCCATGACCTCCGGCTCAAGAACACGATTCAGCACGCTTTCATTTCCGGATACTGATAAGGGGCCAAAAAAGCCAAGCGGGCAAGCCCAGTCGCCTGACGGCGAGCCCTTTCACTCTTGAATTGGTCTAATAAAAAGTGGCGATAGGCAAGGTCGCTAGAGCCTCGAGCATCCCAAAAAGTAAGAACATGTGAGGTAACTGGGGAAAGATTGGCAACCCTATCAAGCCAGACAATGCCAGCATCGTGATTCAAGTGACAGGTCTTTGGATGATGCCATGCTATCTGGGTAGCCAAGCAGCCTTGAGGTGGCAATTTGCAGAAATAACCACTTACCAGTAAAGGACTTGCAGCCTCAATCAGCCTGATAACCTGATCAATTGCACCGTCCATGGCGCCAGGAAACCAGCGATGGTGTAGCTCATCCATCACGGATTTTGGGGGCGTCATGAACAACATTTCCGGTCCTCCGGTTGGCTAAATAGATTCTACCTTTTAGGTGGCAAAAACGGAAGACCATCGTAGGTGAAATTTCCGTGATGAGCCACAAACATATACGCCCCTAGGAGAAAAAATTTTCTGGCCGTTTTAGAGGGCGCAAAAAGAAATCAAAAGCTGTTTTTATATTTAAAAATATATACATGGTACCGATAAAAAACCCGCCGGGGGTGCGTGCCCCGACGGGTTGGGAACTTTCGTGAAGAGACCTACAAATGCCCTGAGTGGCCTTTTAGGGTCAATACCAGAAATGTAGTTTTTTCCGTTTTTTGAAAAGTTTTCAGGAATTCTTTACAAACGCTACTTTTTGCATTCGCATGGCGAAGGAGGGCCAAACTGTTCTCCAGATTGATTGCACCTATAAAACCCGCCATCCTGCCCCGCTTCCCCTTTCCCTGATCCAAATCACAAAGTACCATAGACTTGGGACTAATTTGGTTGCTAACCACCAACCACTTTAGGTCATGCCGATTTTTGGGAACGACTATTCGCTCAATGGTCTATCACCAATTAAGTCTGCAACATTTTATTGCAACTCGACTTGAAGGAGGGGGGTAACATTCGACCACCATTTGATCGCAGCGTTCCTGCACCGCAGGATCGTGGGCACCGAGTCAATGATCAGATCCGTATCAGCCCAATCCGCCTGATTGGCGCCGAAGGGGAACCCATTGGGGTGGTACCAACTTCTCAGGCCATGGACATGGCCCGAGAAGCAAACTTGGACTTGGTTGAAGTTGCTCCTAATGAGCGCCCGCCAGTCTGCAAAATTCTTGATTATGGCAAGTTTCGCTATGAGCAATCGCGTAAGGCGAACCGCTCAAAAGTGCATCAGCAAAAGCTGAAAGAAGTGCGGGTTAGACCTAAAACCGGTGACCATGATGTCGAGGTGAAGGTCAACGCTGCGCGGAAGTTTCTTGAGAACAAAGACAAAGTGTTGATCCTTGTGCAATTTCGTGGCCGTGAAATGCAGCACCTGCAAGAGGGCAAAAAAGTTCTCGATATGGTGTTGGAGCGCCTTGCGGATGTTGCCAAGGTTGAGCGTGGTGCAAGCATGGAAGGCAAACGCATGTCTGCCATGCTCGCGCCCAAGTGATTTAGCAAGATGATTTAAAGAATGCTATTCTCCCGGGCGCCCAAGAATGCTCCCGGGAAATCTTTTAAGTTGGTTGAATTCAAGCTATTCCCACGCTGATTTTCCCCCTGCGGATGCCCCCTTTATCCAAATCAAGGAGTCCAGCCATGGCCAAGCCCAAGCCTCAACGCCGTCAGTTTCTTGCAAGCTCCGCTGCTGGAACCGCCATGGTTCTTCCTGCAGCGAGCTACAACAGGGTGCTTGGCGCCAATGAGCGACTGGGAGTGGCTTTCATTGGCGTTGGTGGCAGGTGCCAAGCCCACCTCAGTGTGGTCAAGGAACTGGCAGCTAGCAGGAAGGATGTGGCCACTGTCGCTGTGTGCGATGTGTGGGACGGCCATTCTGGCAAATACACCCGCATGAACGGCGGCGTGAAAGAGGAAAAGGTATATAACCAAGGCTTATATCCATCGGCCAAAGTTGTTGGCCTCAACCCTGACGATAAAAAACATGTGACCAAAGACTACCGTCGAATTCTGGAGCTGCCGGAAGTTGATGTGGTGTGCATTGCCACGCCAGATCATTGGCACGCCAAGATCAGCATCGATGCCGCCGAAGCTGGCAAACATGTTTATTGCGAAAAGCCTATGGTGCGAACGATCGATGAGGCGCATGCTGTGGTTGACACCATGCAAAAGCGCAATCGGGTGATGACCGTTGGTGTTCAATCCATGGCAGACCCTACTTGGCGCATGGCCAATGCGGCCATCAAATCGGGCCTGATCGGGCATATTGCCCAAGGGCAAACCAGCTACTATCGCAATTCCATCGAGGGCCAATGGCGCTATTACCGGCTCTATAAAGAAATGAATCCCAAAACCATTGATTGGGCAATGTTCACAGGCAAGGATTTCAACATCTTCCCCGGGGTGCCCCTCGGGCCCGATGTCACCTTTGACCGTTCGACATTTGCCCAGTGGCGCTGCCTTTGGCCTTTTGGCGGCGGCATGTTCACCGATTTGTTCGTGCACCAAACCACCCACATGCTCGAAGCGATGGGGATTCGCTATCCCGGCCGCGTTGTAGGTTCAGGCGGACTTTATCTTGAATACGATGGGCGTGATGTGCCCGATGTGGCGACCATTGTTGCAGATTATAATGAAGGCTGCCAGTTAAGCATTAGTGCCACAATGATCAGTTCGTACCCGATTGAAGAAGTCATTCGCGGCCGGCTGGGAACCATCAAGTTTGTCAAAAACGGCTACCAGGTCATTCGGGATGATCCAGACAAGAAGGCGGGCATCCCCGCCCGTTTGGAACAATCCATCCCCGGGGAGCTATTCGAATCAAAGACAGGCTTCGTTGATAAAAACGATGACACCAAAGCCCTTTGGAGCAACTTCTTGGATTGCGTGAAGAAAGGTGACCGCAACACCTGGAGCACGCCCGAATTGGGTGCGGCCGCCTTCACCACCGTTGCCCTAGGCGTGCAAAGCTACCGCACAGGAAAGGTGATGTTTTGGGACCCAGAACTTCGCAAACCTGCCGAGGCAGACAACTCTTGGGCCGCCAAATTGGAAAAGCGGAGCAAAGAGCGCGGCAAACCCAATCAGATTCAGGGCTGGGCAGGTGGCGATCGTGGGAGCGTCATCATTCCTAATGATTACATGAAACTGGCAGGCCCTTGGGTGGATGGCAAGGATCCAGCCCCTGAAGGTTCCGGCGAGTAACACCAAACCTGCTACTGAAATTACTACGGCAAACCCGGGAAGCCACACAGGCCTACCGGGTTTTGCCGTTAACGCGGCTCAGGCAACTACTGACGATTAGCCGAAAAATGGCTAATCCTTTGTGCGGGTAAAGAGTAATTCGGCCCAATCGGTTCAGGATTGCAAAGGCTGTCATCCGATGGTTGATTTGCGGGGTCTCCCGAAACCCCGCTCTGGATCCCACCGCGTGAATCACACCTTGAGCCATAAGATTCGAAATCGACTTGCTGGGCCCGTGGCCTTGGCTATTTGTTTGATTTTAATGGCTGGCTGCAGCCTAACCGACAAGATTACCAGCAAACTGACCGGCAAAAAGGGAAATTCCCCAACAGATTCCGGCATCAATCCCAACCGTTTGGTCGATCTGGAAACAAAAGATCAGGGCAGCTCCAAAAGCGGCCTCGACCTGCAGTCATTGATTGCGGAGGCCGAGACCCTAAGAGCAAAGAAAATCGCGACTGCGACCGGCCCCAAACGCTCCATTTTGGTGCTCTCAGGTGGTGGAAGTTACGGGGCTTTTCAGGCTGGTGTCCTTCGGGGCTGGGGCGATCTAGGTGGCAGGCCAGAGTTTGATGTGATTACAGGAGTCAGCACGGGTGCCTTGGTGGCCTGCATGACTTTCCCCGGCCCCTACATGGATTCGGTTTGCGAGGCGGTTTTCACCTCCGTGTCCAACAAGGACATCTTCAAAAAGAAAAACATACTGGTCGGTTTGGCCCAGGGCCATGTCGCGGACACCAAGCCCCTCCGCGAGTTGATAGACGCTATGGTGAACGACGATTATCTCGACCGCGTGGCTGGCCAGCACGCCACGGGCAGGCGACTGTATGTAGGCACCACTAACTTGGAGACGCGGCGCCAAGTTATCTGGGATATGGGTCACATCGCCATGAAACACCGAACCGACAAAGGCGCCAAGGATCTTTATCGCAACATATTGCAGGCCTCGGCGGCAATTCCTGGCCTCTTCCCCGCTGTCACCATTCCCATTGAAGTTGGTGGCAAAACCTATGAGGAAAAGCATGTCGATGGCGGCGTGACCGCCGGCGTTTTTTTGCGCCCTTTCGCGCTTCAACCCAATGGTGCGCATGAAAGCCTTGCCGGGTCTGACATTTACATCTTGGTGGCTGGCAAGCTCTACGCTGACCCGGGCCCTGTGGGAAAAGACCTGATGTCCCTTGGGTCAAGCACAGTTGCGGCCCTGCTATCTGGACAGGTTCGCGATGAACTATGTGAAATTTACACAATCAGCGTATTCCAAGGCATGCGTTTCCATTTGGCAGCCGTGCCCGAGGCCAACCCAATCACAATGAAATCGTCAGAATTCGACAAAAAACAAATGCGCGAACTATTCGCCGATGGAAGGCGTCTTGGCCAAACCGGGCTGGCTTGGCGTGACATGCCACCCGGCATTCAAGCAGGCGAGGAAGCGGATGTACGAGGGAGCAACCGCCTGTACCAACTTCCCCCTGAATCGCGTGCCCCCAAGGGCCTCCGCTGATAAGGGTGCATAGCCGTCGCTCCAAACCAGTCGAAATCGTTTGCAATCCGTGGTAGCTTGACACGGTCGATTATCATGCAACCGATTGAATCCACCATTGCATAAAATATTACTGGCTCTTGGCACATTATGGACAATACCCAACACCCTGTTGGGTATTGCGGTGCTTGCCATCCTTGCCCCATGGGGTGCAAAAGCCCGTCTAATAGATGGTGTGTTAGAGCTTAACGGGCCACCCATTCGTCGATTCCTCAAACGGTTCTTTGGTGGTGCCATTGGGTTGACACTTGGGCAAACGGTTCTTTCCTGGAGCCCAGAAACCCACAACATGGTACGCGCCCACGAACGGGTCCATGTCTGTCAATATTTGATATGGGGCCCCTTTTTTCTGCCAGCTTATGGCCTTGCCTCCACATGGGTATGGATTCGTGGCGGAGATGCCTACCATGGCAATCCATTCGAGAAGCAGGCCTATGCCATCGCCTGCATTGAACCATTTCCAGATGACTGCGATTCGCCGGAGAACCCGTGATGAACCTGTTTGCAGCCTTGGCAATCGTAGCCAGCATGCCCCTCGTTTTGCCCAAACCGTCCAAGCCAAATATCGTTGTGGTGATCACCGACGACCAGGGTTATGGCGACATTGGCGCCCATGGAAATCCGATTTTAAAAACTCCTCACTTGGACAAACTACATAACCAAAGCGCACGGTTCACCAATTTTCAGGTATCGCCTACTTGTGCCCCAACCCGCGCCGCCCTCATGACAGGTCGTCATGAGTTCAAAAGCGGGGTCACACACACCATCCTTGAGAGGGAACGATTGGCGCTGTCGGCGACCACCCTTCCCCAGGTTCTGCGTGATGGCGGATACACCACAGGAATTTTTGGCAAATGGCATCTGGGTGACGAGGATGCCTACTTGCCTGAAAAACGCGGATTTGACAAGGTTTGCATTCATGGCGCTGGAGGAATTGGGCAAACCTTTCCCGGGAGTTGCGGCGACGCTCCGGGCAACCTATACACCAACCCAGCGCTCTGGAGTGATGGAGCTTTTGTCAAGGAGACTGGCTATTGCACCGACCTTTTCTTCCAAAAGGCTATTCAATGGATCGGTGAAATAAATGACCAAAAACCTTTTTTTTGCTGGATAGCCACCAACGCCCCACATGCGCCTTTGCAAGTTCGTCCAGAAGACGAATCGCGCTACGCTGGAAAGACAACTTCCGAACAAGCAAAATTCTTTGGCATGGTGGCCAATATTGATGACAATATCGGCAAATTAACCGCCTATCTGTCGCAAAAAAACCTGGACAGAAACACCCTTGTGATCTTCCTCACCGATAATGGGGGAACGGTGGGCGTGCCTGTATTCAATGACAACATGCGGGGAGCCAAAGGAAGTGTTTGGCGCGGAGGAACCCGTGGTTGTTCCTTTTGGCGTTTGCCGGGTGTGATCACTCCTGGTGACATTTCAAGGCTGGCAGGACATGTCGATTTTATGCCCACCTTGCTGGAACTTACCGGGACCAAGGCATCGACTTTGATAACTCAAGAGCATGAGGGCAAAAGCCTGGTGCCGCTTTTAATTGACCGCGATTGTTCGTGGGAAAACCGCTATTTCGTAAGCCATTTGGGGCGCTGGCCTACCGGAAAAGCGGATGCTCACGCCAAACGCGTGACAGCAGTGCGAGACCAACGCTGGAAACTGATCCAGCCAGAAATGAACAAAGACGGCCCTTGGCAACTGTTCGACCTGACCAATGACCCTGAAGAAAAAAGAGACCTCTCTCACGAGAATCCGGCTATCGTGGATCAATTCGCCAAACACCATGCCAGATGGTGGGAATCTGTCCGGCCATTTTTGGTCAACGAGAATGTACAAGGTCCTGCTGTGAATCCTTTCAAGGCGCGGTATTGGAAGCAATTTCCTGGCGAAAAGCCACCAAAAGGGCAATAATTGGCTGTGGTATTCCGCCTTGATTTGGCGCCAACAATACAGGCCCTGGCATGCCTTCCTCTAATTGGTCCGCCAGCTCCAACCAACACTCCGCCTCCTTGGCACCGCCTTCACCCCCCAGCCAGGCTTTAAGGGCATCTGCCATCCCTTTGCCATGGGGATGATCATCATCTGAAATTTGCTCCCAATGATTGAGGGCGCCATTCAAATGGTGCCTCACCGAATTGGGTTGGCCCACCCGGGCTTTAACCAGCGCTGCCGCCAAGCGAATGAGTCCCTGCAACCACTTTTTGGTTGGCCCGGTCGACACTTTCCACACATGCTCCCAAGCCTCATGCGCCTCCCACGGATAACCGTGCAGAAGTAAATCCCAACCATGCAAGTAGATTGCAGATCCTGCCTCCAAAGGCTTTCCTTCAGCCAAAAGCAAAGGAAAAACCTGATGAGACGTGTTTTGTCCGGCCCCAGGGGTGTGGGCCTTCATTGGAAATGAAAAGGTACAATCCAGTCGGCAAGCACCGTCAAAGGCAGTCACTTCACACGGGCTAGGACAAGGGTTAGATCATCACGCTGAACGCGTCCGGCCGCATGATGCCGCAAAGCCCGAACAACCTTGTCCATGATTTTGTCGCTACTTGGGTCGGTTAAGGCCAAAGCATGATCAAGACCTGAGAGGCCAAAGGGCTTGCCTTCTGGAGACTCGAGATCAGTCACCCCATCGGTATAAAGAACCAACAGATCACCTTGAGCCAGAGCAACCTGGGATTCGCCATAGCGTTCGTGACGGTCTAGGCCCAAAGGTAGGCCGTCTGCCATATCCAGTACACGCCTACGCCAGCCATCGGAGCCGGAAAGAAGCAGCCTGGGTGGGGGGTGCCCAGCCATTGCAAACCTGAGGGTGCGTGTCACCGGCTGGTAGACGCCATAAAAGGCGGTAACAAAAGTATCCAAAGCCGAATTGCATCGGTCGGTTAGGTGCCTGTTCAAATAGGAAAGAAATGCTGCCGGGTTTCTGCTTTCCCCAGGACAAACATGAGCCAGCGTGTGGACGATTGCCATCAACGATGTTGCGGAGGCACCACTTCCTGAGACATCGGCCACCAAAATCCCCAGTGTTCCGTCCGGGTGTGGGAAAAAATCGTGGTAATCGCCACCTGCGCGACGAGCCGTTTGGTGGTGCCTTTCAAGCGAAAGTGAAGGTAAGGCAGGAAGCTTGCTGGGCAGCATGGCGGTTTGGACCTTTTCCATGCGCCTAAGCTCGAAGTCTAACTCTTGAACTGATTGTTCCAGCTGGCGTGCTAAAATAAGATTATGGCTCGCGCGGCCATAAAGGTTGGCTGTTAAAACGAGATCTGGCAATTTTTCAGGGTCGAAACCGTTGGCTTTTTTGCTCAGCAACCCCACCAGCACCAAGGCGCGCCCTTGGTC
>Ga0255132_1000010_pt1 | contig 85423 bp, 71 predicted proteins | sample Law_Law_RepA_8d_FD_188551 | JGI IMG/M metagenome (GOLD analysis project Ga0255132, IMG submission 188551) | Freshwater microbial communities from St. Lawrence River, New York, United States - Law_Law_RepA_8d | ecosystem: Environmental > Aquatic > Freshwater > River | place: USA: New York...
CCACCTCCACCGCCGCCTCCTCCGCCACCCATACCACCTCGGCCGCCGCCACCCATACCGGGCATGCCACCACCCATACCGCCGCCAAAGCCACCACGGCCACCGCCCATTCCAGGGAAGCCACCTCCGGCGCCACCGAATGGATTGCCACCGCCAGCACCACCGAATGGACTGCCACCACCCACACCACCAAATCGGCCTGCGCCACCTGTTGTGCCAGTCCTCGCTGCACCACTTGAACGGCCTTGGATAGCGTCAATGGCTTGTTGAACCAAGGCGGGATCGATTCCTTGAACATTCACAATTTGAACGGTCTTGTTTGGAGAAGGAACGGCTTGCTCCTCCATGTACTCGACCAGCTTTGAAATGTCTTCATAAAGAGCTTTTGAGCAATAAATCAGCAAGCTATTGCTGCGATCATCGACCCCAATGGAAAACGCAACAGGCGTGGAATTTTGAGCTCCGCCGCCACCGCCGCCGCCACCACCAAACGGAAAAGCACCTGGGAAACCGCCACCACCGCCACCACGATTGGCAGCCCCACGGGAATTGATCAGGCTGCTGTAAACATCTTTCAGGGTGGTAGAAACCTCAAGGGCCTTGGTGTTAACCAAAGGACCAACAACCCAAGTCTGGGGAACAGCGTTGCTCTCGCTCTCACTCAGGTCCAAAGCTTTTTCAAGCAATTTCTTGATGCTCAACATGTCGAGCGGACTGGCGCGAAGCAGCAAGGTATTGCTTGCAGGATCTGCTACCACCCGAATGCGGTTGGCTGAAGGGTTGGAGGGAGAAACCCCTGCAAGGTTGGCAATACCACGAAAGCCACCAAACAAGGCACCTAACCCACCACCACCACCGCCACCGCCACCTTGGGCAGGTTGTTGGCCGGTGCCGTTGTAAGCTTTTTCCAAGATTTCAGCCACTTGGGCAGCGCTTGCATTTTGCAGGCGAATGATTTCATAGTCCCCTTCCCCTGAAGGAGCCTGCGTCATCACCTTGACTAATTCCTGTGCCAGGGCGAGTGTTTCTGGGTCATCACAAGAAAGCATCAGACGGTTGCCAAAAACCGAAATTTTCAATGGGATCTGGGCGCTTCCTGGCAGTTGCCTTGCAGGAACAACCTTTTGGGATTCGGCAGGTTTAGCAGCAGGAGCCAAAGGAGGCTGCGCCTCACCAATTTGCTGGAATGAAATCTGCTGAAGGTTGGGTTGCCCTTGGGGGGCAGCAGGCTGGCTTGGCTTTGTTGGTGCCTCAACAGGGGGAACAGGCGGTTTTGTAGCAGGAGCAGAAGCTGGGGCCTTGGGCTTCGCATCACCACCCAAGGGGTTGATCATCTGAACCGGGTTGGCGCGCATTTGCGGAATCATTCGCTCGAGGGCTTCAGCCAAGGTGGAGGCAGAACCCTTTTCCAGATTGATCACACGAACATTCCCACCCAATCCTGTCCCAGAAGCACCCAACGAACGCACTGTGGCCTGAATATCGAGAATTTGACTCGCACTGCCGCGAATCATCAAGGCGTTGCGCTCGGTATCAGCCTCGACATAAGGCGCACCGGATTTTACATCGCCATACATGGCCTTCAGGGTGTCGGCGATTTTGGTGGCGTCGAGAGATCCCAAGGGGACCAGCTCGGTCTTGCTAGTTTTTTCAACGGCTGAAGCGCCCGTGAGTTGACGGCTGATTTCGATTTGGTCATCTGGGCCAGCATAAACCATCACGGCGCCGGTACCGACAGCAGAAATACGGACTGTGGTGGAGTTTTTGTAAACATCTTGGAGCGTCTTGGCGACTGTCTCGGCCGAGCCGGGGTTCACATCGTATTGTTTGAGCAAAGCCGGACCCACCAAAACCGGTTGCTGACCTGGCTGAGCAATATCAATTCGTTTAAGAATTTCTTTGGCTTGGGAAATCTTATCGGGCATGCCCGTCACCAACACGGAGTTGGTGCGCTCATCAGCAATAACCGAGGTAGCACGAACACGCCCTGTCACAACGGGTTGGGGAAAGCGGGGATCGCGGTTTTGCTGCTGGGGCTGGGCCTGAGGCGCTGAACCCAACAAAGAATTCAGGATACGCTCTGCTTCACGAGCCTTGATGTATTTGCATTCGTGATTCAGACTTTCCCCTTGGCCTTTGGACTCTTTTTCTTCGTTGTCCTTGAGAATTTGAACCACTTGGCGCAGGGTACCGGCACTGTCCTGCATGACCAGTTGGTTGGCTCGGCTGAGAGGAACGACTTCGCCATATTTACCCATGAGGCGCTTCACCTCGGGGGCAATTTCCTCTGCGACGGCAGAGTTCAGACTATAGACAAGAGTGACCACTTCGGTCTTGCCGCGGGTTGGAAGCTCATCCAGAGTAATGCGGGGGATTAGAGTGGGGTCGATTCTCTCATCAGCGGGAACCAGAACAAAACTTGTTTCCCTACGAATGAGCAAGTAGCGCTGTTGGTCAGGATTGGAGTTCAACCCCTCATTGATGATGTCGATGATTTCGCCCAAGGTGTATTTGCGGCCTTCGGGACTTTTGAAGGTGAAAGACCCCTGCGGGATGTAGCTGGAGGCATATTTCAAGCCTGTCTGGTCGACCAACCATTGAAACACTTGGGACCAACGCTGCGATTCCATATTGAAAGAAACGCGCTTCTCTTCAGGCTTGGCTGAAGCGGCCGCAGGAATTGCAGGTGGGACTTGTCCGGGTTCAACCGCAGCAACTGGTTGGGCGACCAATCCAGACGGTGATTCGTCAACGATTGATGGTGAGTTTTGGACTAATGTTATTTGAGCATGAGCTTGGCTAGCCCACCCTGGCAAACCGGAAACCAAAGCGCCAGCAACAGCAACTTTCCACCATGGGATGGATGCCAAATTGACCAGTTTGTTTCTGTTTTGCGCGCTTATGGACATGGCCTGCTCCTATCGGTGGACCCCTGTCGGGCCCGTTTACCGCAAACCAAAGTGGAAATGCAAATCCCACTCTGCCATCTTATCATCGGATCGTTACAGGCCGATGAATCAGAAGAATTGGAACAGTTTGCCCTTTTTAACAACTCCTAAGCGTTTTTTAATAAATAACGACTCATGTATTTACATTCCTGCGTCTTCATCGACAGTTTTCTTGGGTTCTGGCTTAGGTGGGGGCTTTAGGCCATAGCCTTTATATTCCTCCGGAGAGAGAGCCCGGCTTTCATCTGGATAAAGATCATCACCTACTTTGAACCGGTAGTAGGCACCATCTATCAGCAGCACCAACAGCCTTTCATTAATCCAGGCCATTTCCCCATTTAAAACCGGGTTGCCATACATGTCGGTGATTTCGATGCCGCGACGCAGGCCTAGGCTATATATCTTTTTATCTCCATTATTATTCTGGTCATAGAATTGCGCCAGCCACCCGGTCTTCGAACCTCGCTCGTAGCTGGACAGCGAGGTGAACCTGACGCCGGTTAGATATTCCTCCTTGTCCTCCACTGGTTTTTCTTCCCGAGCCACCTGAGGAGTTGTGGTTGTTGGAGGCTTAACAGGAGTAGGAGGTGCTGGAAGTACAAAAGGGTTTGCGCCAGCAAGCATCTTATCATGATCACGCTTGGGATTGAGCAATGGGTACTTGGGGGCTTTGAGAACTGGAAGTAGTGCATCCCTTTTTTCAGCACCCACAACAGAGAGGGCCTCAACACTTAAGCTCAGGTCAAGGCTATCTTTGGTTAGGTTTTTCTTATCGTTATCATCCCGCTTGACAGTGAGGGAGGCGACCCGATGGAGGGTGGGGATTTTGTAGACACCCTCCAGTGCCTTGGAAATCTCGGCCAAGCTTCCCTTTCCAGCCACCCTGTAGGTAGATGACTGCCAAAGTGCTTTTTTGCCGCCCACACGTCCACCGGTGGCAGTTTGGCCTGACGAGATTTTCGACAGGTCTACGGTCCAATTTTCAAGCCCAGCGTCTTCGGCAATATCTTCAAGGGTATTGCGAAATTCAGCTTGCAGATCATTTCCATGTCGGTCAGCGGGTTTAGATTTTGGCTCAGGCCAACTCAAGACTTTCCAGTCCTCGAGCCTTGGATGGGAATTCAGGATTTGTTTGCGAATTTTTAGATGATCAGAATTTTCCTTCAACTCCTTTTGCAAGGAGATTGCAATGGCCTCCTCACGCTGCTGGAGATCTGAAAGGGGGCTCCACAGCATGTAGTAGCCCATGATGGGAATACCTAAACCGGCCGCAACCACGGCCATCAGCACGGGCAATCGCATGGAGTTCATGTTTCGCTTCCGAAGGTCCCGTTTGAATGCCTAACCATTTTACGGATGCCAAAGCCAACTGAATTATTTCTTGACTTCTTTGGCAGATGGCTTGGGCTCTGTCTTCAAATTTGTCTTGGCGGGGGCATCTTTATCATCTTGTGGGCCGCCCAACTTTTCTTTTTCATCATTCTTGTCGCTTTTGCCTACTGCGTCTTTAGTGGTTTTTGGATCCACTTTTTTGGCTGGGGGCACCAAATCATAATCTGCCGGCGAGCGTGGCTTGACCAGCACTTCAAAATTAAAAATCTTCCCTGTGCGCCTTAGCTTGGTCAGGTAATAACCCTCGGGTCCAGCGCTGCGAAGTTGTTTGTCGAGCTTTTCCAACTCGTTTTCATCACCAGTACCATCTGGAAGAATTCCCTTAACCTCTAGTCGCCCGGTGTAGGGACTAGTTTGGCCCGCAACAGCCTGGGTGGGTGTGGCGACAATTTCAGTCACCAGCATTTTTTTGGTGTCAGTCACCCTACTGGCCAGATCAACCAGTTCTTCCAACCAATTGGCGGTATCCCAATTGGCCAATTCCTTCATGCGCTTTTCGTCTTCAACAAAGCGGAGGTTTTCCTGCTTCAATTTGTCAAGATCGCCCTGCATGCGAACAATCTGGTTTTCTTTGTTGCCTGTATGCCACCAAAACGCAGCTCCGATCATTGCCAACAAGGCCGCAGCTGCTCCTCCATACAAATAGAGTCGTTTTCTAGAATCACTGACCTCGTTTCTGGGCATTCTGGGGTGAACAAAATCCACTCCCGGTTGTTCGCGACTCCAAGCCTTGGCCATTCCCGCAACCGCTATCAAGGAAGCCCCGCCGGGAACTGGAGCACCTGCTCCCTCAATTCCTTCCAGCTCCTCAACAGCCAGTTCCAAAGCCTCACCTAAACGATCCAATTCCTGCAAACTTGCCCCTGCGGTAAATATGCGCCCGGGAGGGGTGCCGCCCGTTGTTCCAAAAACAGCAAAACCGCGGCGAGCCTCTTGGGGCATGGTTTCGGCCTGCGCCAATCCGCGGTCCAGTTCTACCGCACCATCGCGAACAACGAGAAGTTCACGCCATCCAAGACCTATCGCTATCAACCCCCGAGACCCGGTACCTGGGGGCATGGAAGCAGCTAATCCCATTGCCCGGGGGCACAGGCCAACCAACTTGGCACCCGCAGCCTTGGCAATGCTTTCATAGGTGGCGAGCATTTCCCGGCGGAGAACATAAACCAATGCTCGCTGCTCGGACTTAGTGGTTTGAGAGGGCCATGGCTGGTAATCGATTACAACATCGTTTGGATCGTCGAGAATTTCCCTGGTGGTCAAAAGACGCACCAAGCCCGGCTCTTCGTTCTGAGTAACTGTTGGATATTTTTGGTCTCGCACCACCAGTCGGTCGCGACCGACCAATGCCACCAACCCTGTGACAGTTTGCTTTCTTTCCTTCAAACGGTTTTTCAAATGCTGGCCAAGTTCCTCGGCCATGACGGGATTTGGGGACAAATCTGTTTCTTCAGACCAAGAATCGATGATTTTGGCACGATTGCGTGAACATTCGGCAACCAATGCGGTTAGCCGTTGATGATCCCAATCGATGAAACATAGCCGGGCCATAGGTCCACATGCCTTTCCATGGGAATCCTTTCCCCGCTTTTAGTTCCTTACGCCTGGATCAAACCGAAATTCAGGGGCTTTGGCCGGAATCATCAGAACGGTACACATCTGAAAGATCCCGAATCCCCGCCAAACGGGGCCTAGGTCCACTCAGATCAATCATTCCTTCCAGCACTGTGGTCACGCCAAATCCATCCAGCTTGCCCACAGAAACCACCCGAACCATCTTGGGGCGGGTCGTAAGATACTTTTCCACACGCGATAGCTTGGAGGCAGAAATCTGGGCCTTTGTCAGTAGCCAAGCGAGGGTATCCCCGGTTGAGTCTCCGGGTTGAGGGCGGTTGGTCAGGATATTCTGAATGTCCTGATCTTCCAATCCGGGCAAAAGGGATAAAACCTCATAGGGGGCAGCCATGACATTCAGTTTTGCAGGCAACTCCACCTTGTCGGCGGAATCGGGAGCCGAAGCTGTGCTTGTTGCGCTGAACAGCAAGGGCAAATATTGGCTTGCAACCGAGGGGTCCTTGAGAGGACTTTTTAAGGTTCCAGAAACCTTCTGGTTGCCAGATTGATAAGAAACCGTCACATCGGTTGAAGCGAGGTCAAAAATGGAGGTCACTTTCTTGAGCTGTCTGAAAAAATTCGGCTGTTTGTCCTGATCAATTTGAGTCTGCAATTTTGCAGGGTCAACAACGGTTATGGATGAACTTTGAGGAGCAGTGGCGCCAGCCGAGGCTGTTACTGTGACAGCGCCACCGGATGAAACGATTGTGGCAGTGCCACCAGCGCTAATTGAACTGGAACCAGATGAGGATGCCCCACCGAAAGGGCCCCCAGAACTTGACGAAGGACCGCTGGAACCAGTTGAGGGTTTTTGGCTGCTAGAGGATCCGAGACCACCAGAAGTTGACGAAGAACCGCCCGAGGCACTGGAGGTTGACGAGGAACCGCCCGAGGAAGGACTACTGGCAGCCCCCCCCCCTGCACTGCTGGACCCACCGGAGGAGCCCGAACTTTTAGTGTTTCCGTACAAGCGATAGGCCATGATGAATTGCGAAACGGACGGCTCGCCTAAAGCTGTGGAAAGACCTGATTCGAGGGTTGTCAAATCACCTTCATTCAACCTGACAATGGTTGTTCCATCCGATTCAAAATTGACCTCACGCGTGTTGACGGTGAATAGCGACTTGAGTCCTGGAGAAGTTCCTGAGCCATTGAGCAGAGCTGGCGTGACCCCACGCACCAACAACAGCTCCTCGATGCTATCAACCGGGGCGTTCTTGGCCCGGTAGGGCGGGTCAAGAGCCATGTAGTATTCGGTTTCGGCCCCCTGCTCCTCCAAATCATCATCTTCATCCATCCAGTCGATGATGGCGGCAATCACATCATCGGTCATTTCGGGAATGGTGCTTTGGACTTTCTCAAGCACCTGACGCAGGGTGTCGCCTGAGGAATCCAAATCCAATAAGGAGTTCAGGTTCAACTTGGCAGACTCTTCCTCCACTTGAATGATCTGGAAAGAGCCTTTGAGGGGGCTGCTGTTAGCCGGGTCGACCTCCAGGGATTGGCTGGTGTTGACCGCCAATTGCCCCTGCCCCGCGAACAGGACAGCCATGGAATAGTTAAGGCCACTTTCGGCGAGGGCGCGTGACTCGGCAGAACGCTGGGCGCCGTGGGAAGCCAAATACTCAGACCGCATGAGATCGTTGTAACGGTAGGCTGCCAGGGCCAGAAAGGCTATCACCACCAAAACCGTCAAAAGGACAAAGGCTTTTCGGCCCCGGCCATACAGCTTTGGCAGACTGCCTGTTTCTTTTAGTCTCATCCGCATGAATGCACCTTGTGATTGCAGAGGCCCCCGTCAGGGGGTTGACGTGGTGGCGGTGGTTGGCGGGGGTAAAGCCGGGGTGTTCCCCACAGGGATATGCACCACCCGAAAGTAGGTTTGAAGTGGGCCATCTTTGCCAACTTGAAGATCGACCTCAATCTTCACGGCGCGGGGCGGGCCCTGCGGAGTAACCTCATCTGAACCAGTTGTTCGGCTGTCCCATTGTTCCAACCAGTCTCCGCTATCTCCAGCATGGAATTTGAATCGGATAGCTTTCACCTCTGGTGCTACCAATTCAAATTCATTTTCTGGAGGGGTTGCATCTGGGTTGAGGCCGATCTCTGTTTGGGCCAATTTTACTTCCCAACGACCCAAACCCTGCCCATCAGCACCCTCCTCATCGGAAGGAATGAGGCCATAGGTGACCCGAAAGACACCTGATGAAAGAGTTCCTTGCTCATCTTTTCGCAGGTCGCGCCTGATATAAAGATTCAAAGACCCCGGAAATCCAACCACTCCTGGAGGGATAAGGGCAGGCCCATAAACCGAAGTCGGTTCCTCTGAATCGCCCGAAGAAGATCCTGAGCTGGAGGAAGAAGTGGAGGAGGATGAACCTGTGGAGGCCCCTGAAGTAGAGCTGCCCGCAGAGCCGGAAGAACCACTACCAGTAACATCAGAGCTGGAAGAATCTGAGGTGGATGAAGGGGTAGATCCGTAAACCAAAGTCCCCTTACGGAAGCGAAAAGGCTGGGTGATTGTCACAGCAGGTTCAATATCCCGGGAAACCAAATCGAGCACAGAACGGGCCAACATAGCCTCTTCTACTACCGCTCTGCCCACTTTCGTGGAACGGGTTTGAATATCGACGGCAAAATACAAACCCGCCATCAAAATCATGCAGATGGCAACAGAAACCAGGAATTCGATGAGGGTAAAACCAAACCTGTAACCTTTTAATTTGTGTTTCATTTTGCCCCCCCGCTGGAGGATGAACCGGTGGTGGGAATGGTTGTCTTGGAGCTGGACGAACCGCTCGAGCCTGACGAGGAACCTGTGGAGGGAGTGGTTGTCTTGGAACTGGACGAACCGCTTGAGCCTAATGAGGAACCCGAACCTGACGACGAAGACCCACTCGACGAAGTGCCTGTTCCTGAAGAACTTCCGCTAGATGAACTTCCGCTTGAAGCGCTAGACGATTCACTGTCCTCTGTTGCGGTATCATCACTTGGCGGGGGAACACCATCCATCAGGCTTCCAACCAGGGTTGAATCCATAACTACTTGGGAAATCGAAACCAAACTTCTTTTGGGTTCACTTTTGTGAAACGATCGAGCAGTGACTTTTACTAACCCGGCTTGGTCACCGAAGGGCTCACAAGCAATTTCCCATTGGTATCCGGGACAGGCGGATTCTTCGGCGGAGGCGGACTCCAGAGCTAAAACACCGGCAGAAGCCTCCGCCAGTCTGGCCTGGGCAATTCGTAGGGCTTGCCCTCGTTGACGGGCATTTTCACCGTCGCGCTGGCCCATGTCCAGCAATCCATAAATGGCAATGATTGACAAGAAAAAAATTGCGGTTGAAACAATCACTTCCAGCAAGCTTAGTCCGGCCCGTTTTTGATTTGCGATTAGGCGCATGGGACACCTTCCTCGAATCGGGTCAAGAACTAAGCCTACGAACGCTGGTGGTTCCGGTGAGACTTCGCAAAGTGACCGACAAAGGCAGGCAGTTGGGACTGCTGAAGATAATTTCAATGGTGCGATCGGCGGTGCCATCGGGGCGAAAAACTGCAACCGTTGACCACAAATCAGGCGAAACCTCGCCCTGTTTGAGTGATTCGGCTACTTCACCATCTGAACCCAAAGAAAGGGATTTACCATCAACCACAACTCTAAGGCCTATTTCCGGGGGCAGAACACCTTCTCTCGAGGGCAGATCTTTGAGCGTTGAGCCTGTCCAATATTCTTGGGAATCTGGCGCGAAGCGGAAATTACCCCGACCTGGTACCACAGCAAAGCGGTAGGCAATGCCTTGATCTATGGCATGAACGCGCGTCTCTGCAATTGCACCGCGCACCCCATCGGTGGCGGCCAACAATTTTTCGCCTTTATAGAAATTACTCACAGATGGTGCGGCAATGGCCATCACCACCACGATCATCCCCATCACCAAAATGATCTCTAGCAAGGTGAAAGCACTGCGAGTCGCAGAGGTCTTTACCCTCAGCGACTGCAGATTTTCAAGCCTTGCTGTGATCCGTTTCATTCTTAGTTTTTGGCCTCAAGGACTTTTTGCCCGTGCATGGTGAAAACCCGAACATAATCATCCGCACCATCCTGGGGGGCCTCAAACTGATATTGCTGCTTCCAAGGATCCAGCAAGTTTTCAGGACGGAGTGTGCCAATGTTCACCAACTCCTGAAGATTGCCTGGCCATTCGCCGTTACGAATCTTGAAGTCGAGCAGGGCTTTTTTGATGGTGGCAGCATTCATGACCGCAGAGTCTTCGCGGGCTCGTTCCAAGTAAGACATCACGCCCACTGCCATACCAGCCAGCATGACAATGATGGCCACCACCACGAGAATTTCAAGCAAGGTGAAGGCAGGCCTGCCCCCCCTATTCAAATTGGAACGCACAACCCAAGTGGATCGTTCGTTGGGAGGGCTTAAACGCATCACAAACTCCTATTCCTTGAGGGCCCTTTCAGGACCAAAAACATGCCGAAAAATCGGCTTAGGTAGGTAATACCTAATTATTAAGCATAAATTATGAGAATGAAATGAATCTATTCAATTACGCTGCTCATTCTGAAGATTGGCAGCAGAAGGCCCACCACTACCAGCAAAACCATGCCGGCCATGACCATCAACATCAGCGGTTCGAGCAACCGAACAAACAAATCCAATTCTCGAGCGGTTCTTTTTTCAAGATTATTTGCCACATCAACCAGAACCTTTTCTAGCTGATTACTCTCTTCACCTATCGCAACAATCTCGACAACATCTCTTGGGAAGAAAGCGCAAGCAATAAATGGGGCGGCCAACGAATCACCACCCTTAACATTCTCGGCAGACTTTTCGATAGCCTCAGCTAAAACCCGATTACCTGTTGAATCCTTGGCTATCCTTAGTGCCTGCAATAGAGGAATTCCATTGGTCAACATGGTTCCCAAAATGCGTGTGAAGCGAGCCAAGGCAAGGCTGAGAAAAATTCGGCCGGCCCCGGGGATAGCCAGACGAAAACGATCTAATTGGTAGCGCCCTTTGTCGGAAGCTGCCCAAGCAAAAAAGGCACTGAAGCCAAAGAACAGAATCAGCAGCAACGGGACAAAGAAAAACGGGTTGATCAAGGTATTGCTCACGAAAAGCAATGCGGTGGTCAATCCGGGCATTTGGCCCTTCTCTTTGAGACGGTCGAAAATGGTTTCAAATTTTGGAACAAAAAACACCAGTAAAACAATCAAGATGACACTGCCCATACCGCCAAGCACAATGGGATAAGCCATTGCGCCTATGACCTTGGACTTCATGTCCTCCTGATGCTCAGTGAAATCGGCGATGCGCTTTAGCACATCCTCAAGAAAACCACCTTCTTGGCCTGCAAGCACCATGCTGACGGCCAACTCGCTGAAAACCTTGGGATGGGAAGCCATAGCTTGGGACAGGCCCGTGCCCTCGGCAACTTTGCCACGAACATCTTTGAGAATTGCATTCAGGGAAGGGTTGGAAGCCTGGCGTTCCAATATTTCCATGGAGCGAAGTAGGGGAACACCCGACTGCAGCAGGTCGGCCAATTGGCCATAAAATGATGCTAAAGCACGAACCTTGATGCGAGGCCCGCCCTCGGTTGCGCTTTTCTTTTGCGCAATTTTAAGCGGAATAAGACCCCTGGAATCGAGCTGGGCCAAGGCCTCACGCTCTGAATTGGCAGTCAGGACCCCGGTTTGCCGCTGGGCGCCGGCCAGGGCGGTGTAGCTGAAATCAGGCAACAGCCATCCTCCCCATTCGGGTGGGCAACTTATCAGTGCACCACATCGCCAGCAGTCACCCGGTTAACCTCATCGAGCGAGGTCAGACCGGCAATAACCTTTCGCCAGCCATCTTGGCGGAGGGTCATCATGCCCTCCTTCATGGCCACCTCACGGATGCGCATGGAGTTTTCGCGAGCAATAATCAGATCCCGCAAGGGGTCTGAAGCAACCAGCAATTCAAAAATACCTAAGCGTCCACGGTAACCAGTCTGGCGGCAGGCACGGCAACCGGCGCCTTTTTTCAGGATGATCCGTCCACCCGCCCCGGGAAAATCAGGAGGCACATCCTTGGAGTCGGGTTCATAATCGACCAAGCAATCCTGGCATATTTTTCTGACCAGTCGTTGGGCAAGAACTCCCTCGACTGTGCTTGAAACGAGGAATGGTTCTATGCCCATGTCGATCAGTCGGGTGAAGGCACTGGCAGCATCGTTTGTGTGCAGGGTACTGAACACCATGTGCCCAGTTAGAGAAGCTTGAATGGCGCTTTCAGAGGTTTCAAGGTCGCGCATTTCGCCGATAAGGACCACATCGGGATCATGGCGCAGGATACTGCGCAGGGCGGCTGCGAAAGTAAGGCCAATTTTGGCATGCGTCTGGATTTGGCTGATGCCTGGCTGCTGGTACTCAACAGGATCTTCCACCGTGATGATTTTGGTAGTGTCGTCCTTGATTTCATTGAGCGCACTGTAAAGAGTTGTGGATTTGCCAGACCCGGTGGGCCCGGTAACCAGGACGATTCCGTGCGGGCGGTCAATTATCTGCTTGAAGACCTTGTAAGTATCTGGCAGCATCCCCACGCTTGGAAGGTCGAAAACCATGCGGCCCTTGTCGAGCAAGCGCATACAAATACCTTCGCCATGCACCATGGGAATGATGCTAACACGAACATCTATTTCCCTGCCCTGCACACGCATTTTGATGCGCCCATCCTGAGGCAGGCGTTTCTCGGCGATGTTCAGGCGGGCCATGATTTTCAAACGGCTGATAATAGCTGACTGAAAACGGCTGATTTCCGGTGGGAAATTTTGCGATTGGAGCATGCCATCGATGCGGTAGCGAATTTTGAGGCCGTGCTCCTCGCACTCGATGTGAATATCACTGGCACGCTCGTTTGCGGCCTCGATCAGAATCTCATTAACAAGCTTGACAACAGATGCTTCCTGAGCCATTTTCGCCGCTTCAGAATCATCAGCCTCCAAACCCTCCAGCAGTTCAACCTCCTCATCGCCCTTATCGCGCACCAGGGCACTAAGTGTTTCACCACCTACACCGAAATGATTTTTGATGAGTCTAAGAATTTCGCGCGTGCTGGCCAAAACCGGATGAATGTGGAAGCCGGTCAGCGTGTGGAGTTCGTCGAGCGAATAAAGGTCATAAGGGTTTCCGGTTGCAACAGTTAGGTTGTTGCCTGATTTTTCAAGGGGAACCAGTTGCCGACGATGAACAACCTTGGCAGGAATGGACTGAAGAACATTCTCAGGAATGGCCCTATCGGTCAGATCGACCAATTCCAAACCAAATTCCTCGGACAGGGCCTGCAACAGTTCGGCTTCTTTGGCAAAACCTTTTTCCAGAATCACTTCATGAGGCGGCCTGCCACCTGAATTGGCAATCGCCTCTTCCACACGAGGTAAATCACTCTCAGAGAAGCAGCCTTTTTTCAACAGGCGCCTGGCTAACTGCATATTCGCCAAGCTCCTGCACTCTGAAGGGCTGATTTAAAAAACAAAACCTTGGTCGCCCGCTTCACCAATCTAATGACCTACCCAACTCAATTTCACCTACTTAGCCTAGCCTCAGCGGGTATGCCTTTGCAACAGAATGGGAAAGCTTTAATAAACAAGCCTGAGTATCATTATCCTGCCGATTAATAGAAGAAGCGCACCGAAAACTGGTTTAGAAATTCCCGCAGAACGGCTTTATGCAGCTTCTTCTGACCCTGTTGGACCTTCATGATTTTCAGCCAAAACAGCCAATTCAGTCAACTTGGCAGCAGTTAGTCCAATCCGCTCAAAACATTCGGCCACCACGCTGTTGGTGGAAGTGAACAAGCAAATGAGCAGGTCCATCGGCCTGATCCGGCGTCGGCCGGCCAATTTGCAACGGCACCAAGACTCTCTAAGCAAACGCAGAACGCTGTCGGAAAGAAATTCGCGGTGGAGGGTTAGAAAGTGCTTGTCTTTTCCGGGTTGCTGAAAGAGTTCCTGAAACTGAGCTAGAAGGCCTGGAAGGTCTGCCTGCAACTTTTTCCCCCATTCCCTCACAGAAGAATCAGGAACCGCCAGCAGTCCCATGAAAATGTGGGGACTGCGAAGATTATCCCAGGAAGTGGTGTTTGCCATTTCCAAGGCGGCTTTCAAAACCTTGCGGGAGGTTGAGGAAAACAGGTTCAATTGCAGGGGGCCACCTGGAAGGAACACATCTTCATGCTGGTGACGGGCTGAGCTCATAGTTGAAATCCAGTCCATCGAAAATAGCGTTAAATGATTTGGACGGAAGTATTATGCCCCGGCCCGGTTTTCACCGCAAGCTGGGAGTTCAGCTGAATTCCAGCTGATTTTTACCAAAGGTCAAGATTCCAATTCCAAGGGTTTGCAGGGCCCTTCGGCCTTTTGCCATGAGGCCCCACGGGTTGCAAAGCCTCCGCCCAAGCTTCCATTTTTCCCTGAAAAAAGGAATTCATGGTTCCCCGCTGCCAATTTTTTAACGCTTTGGCACAAAGTGCGAGAAAATGAACAGGCAAGGCTGCAAAAATCCAAGGCGCTGGCAAATGGCGCCAAAAAAGCCTTTCCTCGTTGCGGGATTGCATTCGCAACACTTCGGGCTTTGGAGTGCGCCCGTAACTTGAGGAAACACCATGAAAAATAAGGCTTTGAGGCTCGTGCCAAACCCGCCAACCAGCCTTATTGAGGCGGAAAGATAAATCAACATCCTCGAAATAAGCCCCGAAAGATTCATCCAGGAACGCCACTTGTCGCAAGGCATGGAGACGGTAAAAGGCGCTAGAGGCGCTGGCACCCAAAACCCATCGACCTCGAGTTGTTTTGAAAAGCTTGCCTTTTTGGGTGCCGACGCTCAACCCGTGTCCGCGTTTTGCCACTATCCCAGCCAGATTGTATCGATCGCCGGCACTGTCCAGGCGGTTGGTATCCTGATCACCCATCATCACCAAAGGTGCCACAGCACCAATTTTGGGATCCGAAAATTTTGGCAGAACTTTGTCCGCCCAACCTTTGGTCACCCAGGCATCGTCATTTAACAGTTGGACAATTGGCTTTTCTGCATGGGCCAAACCGATGTTGGCTGCCTTGCAAAACCCAAGTGGCATTTCATTGCGAATAATCTGGTTGATTTTGAATTGGCGCGCGCAGGCTGAAACCGCTGCACCTTGCGAACCATCGTCCACCACAATCACCTGTGTTGAGGGATGTCCATGCTCCTCAAGCAAGCGAAGGCACCTGCTCAGGCATTCAATTTGGCTGTGGGAGGGAATGACAATGGCAAGATCCGCCGGGGTGTAAGTCACCGACGTTATCCGATCATGCAGCACGAGTATCCTCGCGCATGTAGGGGCTTGGCGAGGATGCCAGCAATGCCTCCAAGGCTTTTCGCGACTCCTGAACCTTCCCCGCCATGATGAGCCCGCAAATTTTGACGCGTTCGATTAGGCCAGGCTTTTTGCCAGGGTCGCGTCCAAAAACGCCTTGGGCCCAAGCCTCCAATTTGATGATTCCAAAAAGAATTTTTTTATGCCAATTCGGCCAATGTTTGTGAGCAAACAGCATCAACGCATGCCTGGTCACCGTTTGCAAATGTTGGGGAACCTTTCGCCTGTGTAGAGGGGCGTGGTGGGTAAGGCAAACCGCTGGCTCGTGCCAGACTTGCCAGCCGGCCTTCCAAGCTCTCAGGCAAAGGTCAACATCCTCGTAATAAAGAAAGAAATCGCCATCTAGCCCACCAACCTGTTCCAGGCAAGACCTTCGGGCAAGAATGCAACATCCGCTGGTCCAGGAAACCGTTTTCCTGCCCGGGGTCGTCATGTGGTATTTGCGTAAATATCTGGGCAGAAATCGCCGCCAAATAGTGCCAAAAAGGGTTGGAATGGGCCCTGTAGACCGCTGTTGGGTGCCTTCTGAGTTCAACAAGCCAAGGCCAACAATGCCTGCCCGGGGCTCTTCTGCCGCCATTTGTTCAGCCGCCGAAAGCGCTGCTTCCAAAAAGCCGGGAAGTGCCGTCATATCGGGATTGAGCAAAAGGAGCCATTCACCTCGACTTAGCCTAATACCCTCGTTCACCGCTCGGGCGAAACCTTGGTTTGTCCCCCACCTGCGAATGGAAACCCCTTCTTTTCGTCTGAGTTCATTGATTTTTCTATGAGGGCCGGAGTGATTATCGATGATGACCACTTCAGCCAAGCCGGACTTCACCAACCGGCCTTGAGAAAGCCTTTTGGTGAGTAGAGAAGTCTGATTCCATTGGCGGTAATTGACCAAAATCACGCTTAATTTAGGGGAATCGACGGAGTGGATTGCCGACGAAAAGGGATCTGCCTGAAAGGCATTGTCCCAATTTGACTTTGCCGCTGATGGAAGCGGAAATGGCTTATGTGAGCCCAGGCTATCCATGCCTAGAACCCCGAAGAATAGGCGAGGCTAGGGCATCCTACCCTTAGATCGCGTTCGCCTGTTGTGAAAAGACTAACCCCGCCGGTGAAGGCGGGGCAACCTCTAGTTTCGTAAAAACCGAAAATCAATTAAGCCTTTTTCTCAGTACTACAAGACTTAGTGTCAGAGCAGCACTCTTTTGACATCAAACGCTTTTGCTCTTTGCGAGTCCGGCGCATTTTCTTTTTACGAATGGCTCCAGCCCAGTTGCTACCCATATCAAATGCCCTCACTATGCTACATTGATTCTAGTTGGCAAATTAGGGAAATCCAATTGCCTACCTTTGGCCAAGGATAGGGACTTTCCGCATACTGATCCAAGGCCATCTTGTGTTTTGAATGTCGTAACCCAATCAAATCGGGAATAGCAATCAGTGGCATGGTTCCTTCTTGGTGCATTTACGCTGACGCTTTTTCAAAGCGCCTTGTTACTCTTTTGGGTTCAACCCATGGTTGGGAAGATCCTTCTTCCTTACTTAGGTGGCACCCCGGCAGTTTGGAACACCTGCATGGTGTTTTTTCAGGGCCTTCTTTTGGGCGGTTATTCTTACGCTCATTTTCTTTCATCGATGTCCAAAAGCAAACAAGTCAAAGTGCATGCCGGGTTATTGTGCGCTGGGCTAATCCCTTTAGTGCTGCTGCAGTTCCAAATTGAGCCACTGACGAGATCCATCCTGCCCACCCCCACCGAATCAAACCCGATTCCATGGCTTTTGGCGGTGCTGCTTTTTAGTGCGGGTGTTCCTTTTTTTGCGGTTAGCACCACAGCACCACTTTTGCAGCGCTGGTTCTCTGCCACTAACCACTCTCAGGCTAAAGATCCATACTTTCTTTATGCAGCCAGCAACTTTGGCAGCATGCTCACGCTAATTTGCTACCCGCTGGTTTTGGAGCCCAATTTAACTATTCACCAACAATCATTCGCTTGGACCATTGGTTATGTAGTTTTCTTGGCACTGGTTTTAATCTGTGCACGCCTTGGCAGCCAAAATGCGGCAGTTGAGTCAAGCACCAACGCAAACGCAGCAACTGCAAGCCCTTCCCCGTCTTTTGGCACGCAAGCGGGTTGGGTTGCCCTCGCATTTATTCCCAGCAGCTTGATGATCGGAACCACCACGCACCTAACCACCGACATCGCTCCGATGCCGCTTTTGTGGATTCTGCCTCTTGCCCTTTACCTTTTGAGTTTCATTCTTGTTTTTTCCTCCATCCCGTCCTGGGTTTATCAAGGGGCCATTTTGGGCCTGCCTTTGCTGGCCTGTTTGGTGATAGCCGGGGCTGGTGATTTGTTGTTTTCGGGCAGTTCGGATGATTTTTCCAAACGGCTGACTAATGTCTTATCCAACCCCATCCAACTGAGTTCAGCTGAAATATGTTTCTTTTTGGCTATTGCGATTGGCAGCGTTTTTCTGGCTCGTTCGGCCAACCGACAACACGCTTTCATGATTGTTTTGCTTCCCATTCTTCTTTTGATGGTGGTTTCTCTCCCCAACATTCGGGAAAAGATGGTGGTGAGCGAACTGGAGGCCATTTTCCTTCACCTTGGGCTTTTGTTTGTTGTTTCCATGGTTTGCCATGGCGAATTGGCCAAGTCTCGCCCTGATGCCCGCCACCTGACCGGGTTTTATCTTGCGATGTCTTTGGGGGGTGTACTTGGAGGGCTTTTCAATACGGTTTTATCGCCAATTCTATTTAATCGGATTGTTGAGTACCCACTTGTTGGCGCTTTGGCCTGCCTGATAGTTCCAAGCTTTTCGGTTTCACCCAGATGGCGGGTTGGGAAGTTTGCGGTTCAGGGCTTGGTATTCGCCATTGGATTCCTGGTTGCTGGAGTTCTGGCGATTCAAGCCTTCATTCCCAGAGAAAAAGTTCGTTCGATACTTCCCCCTGGTGGATGGACTGGGACCCTTTTCAAATGGCTTGACCCGGCATTGAACACGCCTCCGCTTGTTCAGGAACGCAATTTCTTTGGTGCATTCAGGATTGAAAAAATACATTACACACACAGCTACTTTGACCCGCTGGCAGGTAGCTACATCCCCCAGCCGCGCATTTATCACCGCATGCTGCACGGCACCACAAATCATGGCATGCAAATTTTTGAACCGATTGAGAGCCGTAGGGAACCTATCACCTACTTCCAGCGGTCTGGTGCTATCGGCCAGATCTTTCGCGAATTGACCCTGAGAAGCCAAGAAAAGCAAAGGCTGCCACGAATTGCTATTTTAGGTGTTGGCACCGGCACCTTGGCATCTTATGCCGAAGCTGGTTGGGCGCTGACTCTTTTTGAAATCGACCCAGCCATGGTGCGTTACGCTAGCCAAACAGATGAGTATTTCACCTACATGACCGACGCTCGGAGGCGTGGGGCCACAGTGGATGTGAAGCTTGGTGACGGCAGAAAAGTGATTGAAAAGCACGATGTTTCAGAAGGTAAATTCGACATACTATTCATGGACGCTTTCGCCTCGGACTCGGTCCCTGTTCACTTGCTAACCCGTGAGGCATTTGGGGTTTATTTCGACAAGCTTGAAGAAGACGGCATGGTCGTGGTGAACATTGCCAATCGTTATCTCGACTTTGAACCAGTGCTTTCGAACCTGGCCCAAAGTGAGGGATGGCGCATTCTTGTCCAACGGGGCCAAGTTGTCACAGGCCAAGACAAGTACGGCACATGCTGGGTCACCATCAGCCGTTCTGGCAAGGCGATGGACAGGCTCTCCGCCATGCGGGAAGTTTTTGAAACCAATGAAAACGAACAATGGATCGAGTCTTGGGGTGAGGGCAAAGCCAAACCCCGACTTGGGGTCTGGACCGACAGTTACTCGAACATTGTGAACATTCTCAACTGGGGCAAAGAGTAGGAAAAATCATGGCAACAAACACCAAAGCTAGCCCACAGGCAAAGATCGATCCATCCGGCGGCAGCATATTGCCCATATTTGCCGCAACAATTTTCACCTCCGCGACGATTCTTTTCCTTGTCCAGCCTATGGTTGGAAAGATATTGCTGCCCTACTTGGGCGGTACACCTGCCGTTTGGAACACCTGCATGGTGTTTTTTCAGGGATTGCTGTTGGCGGGTTACTCCTACTCTCACCTCAGCACGAGTCGGCTTTCACCGCGAACACAGGTGAAGTTGCACATGGCGGTTTTAGCCTTGGCACTTGTTGTCTTGTTTTTGCTTCGCTTTGATATTGAGCCTTTGGCCCAGAGCATTTTGCCGCCGCCCACCGACAAGAACCCGATTCCTTGGCTTTTGTCTGTGCTGATGCTGGCAGCGGGCCTACCTTTTTTTGCGGTGAGCACCAGTGCGCCGCTAATCCAAAGTTGGTTTTCAAAAACCCCACATCCTCAGGCAAATGACCCTTACTTCCTTTATGCCGCCAGCAATTTGGGAAGCATGTTGGCGTTGGTTGGTTACCCGTTTGTGGTTGAGCCGAACCTTACCTTGGAAGCACAGCGATGGGTGTGGCTTGCGGGCTTTGCCCTTCTTAGCTGCCTTACCATTACCTGCGGGTACCGCATGTTGCGGTATTGCGACCAGGACTCAGCAGAAACAAGATCGCCCAACCAACTTTCTGCGGCGGAAGTGATTGAACCACTCAACTGGGGTGAGCGCCTTCGCTGGGTGATGCTGGCCGCAGTGCCCAGCAGCCTGATGCTTGGTGCCACCACCTACATGACCACAGACATTGCGGCCATTCCCCTACTTTGGATCCCGCCTTTGGCGTTGTATCTTTTGAGTTTTATTCTGGTCTTTTCAAGGCTTCCAGCTTCGTTGCTTTCAGTTTTCAATCTTTTGCTGCCCCTGACGGCAATGCTTTTGATTTTCATGCTGGTAACGGGAATCAAACCCCACAATATTCTGTACTCAATTGGAATACACTTGGGGGTTTTATTTGTCGCAGCCATGGCTTGCCACGGCTTGCTTGCCCGTGAACGGCCGGCGCCCGCCCACCTGACCGAGTTTTATTTGTGGATGTCTGCCGGCGGCGTTTTGGGGGGCATTTTTAACGGCTTGATCGCCCCCTTGGCCTTTTATGGTTTGGCGGAATACCCAATTGCCCTTCTGGCAGCCTGCGCCCTTTGCTCGGCAACTGGCGGGCAAGTCACCGAAACAGCCAGCACCAGACGCGCCGAGTGGGGCCTAGCCGCATTGTCGCTTGCAGGCAGCTTGATTCTGTTTTGGTTGCGCAGCATGGATGTGGATATTCCAAATTACTCCATTTGGAGTGAGTATTATCTTTTTGGGGCCGTGGTCGCGGGAATTCTGGCTTGGCTGATTTCGGCTTACCTCGCCAACCAGATTCAGTTTTCCACCATGATGGATTTGATGCTTCCTCTTTGTATTGGGGTGCTTGTACTGGCACTGCTGAATGGAACCTATTCAGACATGCTGTTCAACAGCCTCAAGACCAAAGTTGCTGATCGACTTGGCCTTTCTTTCAGCCAGGTACAGGCAATCCTGGCCTTGGGCGTGCCCCTGATCATCTGTTTCACATTTGTTGATCGGCCTTTCAGGCTTGCCCTTGGGGCCGGGGCCGTGATGTTAGCCTGCACTTTGGATAAATCACACGACTCTGGCATGGTCACCCAGCGCCGAGGATTCTTTGGGGTGCTTCAGGTAGAAAATCGTCGTGAAGACGGCATGGTCGCCCGCCGACTGGAACATGGAACCACGCTGCACGGCATGCAATTCATTGAAAGCGGTTGGATAGATGAGCCGCTCACTTACTACCATCGGTCTGGCCCGATTGGGCAAATTGTGAAAAACTGTTTTGGTCGCAAGGTTCTTGAAAAGGGCCCCGATGGCAAGGAGCGGGACAAGCTGCCGCATATTGGCGTCATCGGTTTGGGAACAGGAAGCATGGCAGCGTATGCCCAGCCCGACCAGCAAATGACCTTCTTCGATATTGATCCCATGGTGCGGTCGTTCAGCTTCGACGGCAACAATCCATATTTTTGGTATGTGACCAACGCCAAAAACCGGGGTGCAAAACTGGATATCCGTATGGGCGATGCCAGAATTCGTATGTCGCAAGAGCCAGCGGAAAGCTACGACCTGATTGTAGTCGATGCATTCAGCTCAGACGCCATTCCGGTACACCTCATAACGCTTGAGGCGTTGCAAATTTATATCAAGAAACTTACGCCCAACGGGATTGTGGCGTTCCATGTTTCGAACCGATATCTCGACCTTGTTCCAGTATTGGCCAATTTGGCCGAAAAGGAGGGTCTTGAGATACGTTACAACAGCGATAACCGTGAAAACTGGTCTGGCAAGACCGCTTCCAGTTGGGTTGCACTGTCAAAATCCAAAGAGGCAATGGAGCCATTGGATTCGGAAAAAATGCTCCCAAACATGGTGAATGAAATTCACATGGGGCTTTTGGCACTTCCCTCCTTCGCCAGTCTTACTCCTGGTACCGGTAGGGGGCTTGCCTACTCGCAGGATGCCCTGCGAAACCAAGTCGCCAAAGAGGACAAAATTAAGGAAGAATTGTCCAAGCTTGAAAAGCCGGAAACTATAACTCCTGAATTCAAGGCGAAAGAAAATGCAGTTGTTGACAGGCGAGTCCAGGAACTGTTGAAGAGTACCGACCCGGAGGACATCCGCTTAATGGCCTTGGTTCAGAGCAAATTCATGGAAAACCCGGATGTGCTAGCGCAGCCTGCCGGCGGTTTTTCGGCCATGGCGCTGCTTTTAAATGGAATGATCAAAAATACCAAGGCACCATCGCCTTGGATTGTGCCTGAACCGAAGAAATCTGTGGGTCTTTGGACCGATGACTATTCTAACTTGCTGGCAACTTGGAACCGTTGAGCAATCACCAATTCACGACTTTGCCTACCCCCTGTTGGATGGCAAGGTCGTGAATAACTTTTGCGCAGGCCACATCCTGAATTGCTAATCCATTTGATTTGAAGAGGGTGATCTGTTCGGAGTTTACCCGACCGGGGTATCTTCCTACCAAAAGTGGGCCCAAATCGCGTATGGCAGACCAATGAATCAATTTTTCATCCAACGGTTTTTCCAAATCGCCCGATTCCATTTTTGCCTGGTCGCGATGGTCGACCACAATCAGGTCGCAACGGGAAACAGCCTGTGGGAAAAGTTCAGATCTGCCCAAGTAATTTGAACCAATGGCATTGATATGCTGGCCCGGTTCAAGCCAAGCCGCTTCGACAAAGGGATCGGCCGCGGAGGTTGCGGTCACCAAAATTTCCATAGACCGAATCGCATCCACTGGTGTGGCTTGAACCTCAATGGCCACGGGAAAGCCCTCGTTTTTCAATTCCCCAGCCAAGGCCGAGGCGCGATCCATGGAACGGCTCCACAGCCTAACCACCTTGAGTGGGCGCACTTGGGCAATGGCAAGAATTTGGGTTTTTGCCTGGTGACCGGCCCCCAAGACGCCCAAAGTGGAGGCATCGGGTTTTGCCAAAAATTTGGTTGCCACGGCTGAGGCGGCACCGGTTCGAATTCTTCCCAAGTGATCAGCTTGCAACAGGGCCAGTAACCTGCCGGTTTTACCATCAAACAAGGTCACCAAAAACTGTGCGGGGTTTTTGCGACTAGTGCTATAGATTTTTGCCCCCATGGCCGAGGCGGTTTTATGGGAGGCCCCCATGAGATTGATTTGGGCATGATCGGTCACCGCACGCGCGCGCGGAATGTTGGACGCTTCCTCAAGGCCCATTTTTTTAAATGCGTTTTCCACCGCGGCGATGGCCCGGTCCATGGTGAGGAGGGAGCGAACCTCATCCTCGTTGATCAAAAGCGTTTCCATCTTGGTTTTTTCCGGGTCGCCACAAGGAGGCGACAGTCGTCACGATTCGAGCCATTTTTCGAGGGCATCCAACCCCGCATCCAATTCCTTCATGCCCGCAGCAAAGCTAAGGCGGGCATGCCCTGACGCGCCAAAGGCTGAGCCCGGAACCAGGCAGACATGGCCTTCGTTCAGGGCGCCATCACAAAAATCTTGATCGGTCACAATCTTGCGACCGGCAATTTCCCTACCGAGGCAGCCTTTTACATCGAAAAAAGCATAGAAGGCACCGCCGGGTACAGGGCAGCGCATGCCGGCAATTTTGTTAATACGGGCACAAACATGGTCGCGGCGAGCCTGGAATTCGACCCGCATTTCTTCAACGCAGGACTGGTCCATGGTGATGGCGGTGACAGCGGCTGCCTGACTAATGCTGGAAGGGCAACTGGTCTCCTGGCTTTGGATATTGCCCATGGCGGCAACAATTGGCTTGGGCCCGATGGCCCAGCCGATGCGCCATCCAGTCATGGAGTAGGTTTTACTGACACCGCTGATGGTGATGGTGCGAGCTGGAAGGTCTGGGTGAATTGAGGCAAAGCAAGTGGATTGGCTACCGTCGTAGACCAAACGCTCGTAAATTTCGTCGCTAATCACCGACAGGTCATGGGCAAGTACAACCTTGGCAATCGATTCCAATTCGGCTTTGGTGTAGACGGCTCCAGTGGGGTTGCTGGGTGAATTGAGCAGGACCATTTTGGTTCGAGGTGTGATCGCTTTTTCGAGCCTTTCAGCCGGAAGTCGAAAACCTTCTTCCAAGCTGGCTGGCAATAAAACCGGAACTGCGCCAGTCATGGAAACCAAATCGGAGTAGCTCACCCAATAGGGGGTGGGAATGAGAACCTCGTCGCCCGGGTTGAGCGTGGCGGCCATGGCGTTATGCAGGGAGTGCTTGGCCCCATTACTGATCAAAACCTGATCTGGGGCGACTGTAAGGCCCAAACCCTTATAGAGGTTGGCCACGGCGGTACGCAGCTCCATGGTTCCGGATGCGGGGGTGTACTTGGTTTTGCCTGCCTCGATCGCCCTGCGGCCGGACTCGCGAATAGGCTCTGGTGTGGGGAAGTCTGGCTCACCGAGGCTAAAATCGTGAATCTTAATGCCTTGGGTTTGCAGCTGCTTTGCTCGGGCTGCTGCAGCCAAGGTGGCGGAGGGAACAACCAAGGAAGCAAGGCGGGAAACGCGTAACATGGAAATTTGCCTAAACCTGCGTGCCTGAAAAGATTCACAATGCCAGATAGCATGATAATATCTTATCGACACGGAGCTACCGGGGCGAGGCGACCTAACCGAACCCATTAAAGCCATGGCCAATCTGGTTCATCTGATTCACAGATTCTTCCCCGCCCAGGGCGGTGCCGAATCCGTCGCATTACGGGTGTGTAGCCACTTGAGCCAAGCAGGCCATTCGGTTCAGGTGGAAACCACCAACGGGTTGGCGCCCGATTCTTTTCATGCCACTGGATCAGCCTTGTTGCCCTCAGGGCAATTTTCCATTCAGGGAGTTCAAGTTCACCGCCACCGGTGCATGCGCATCCCTTTTCAGCGTTTACTTTTAGGTGGGGCCCAGAAGTTGGCCCCTAACCCTTTGCGCCCTTGGCTGAACTGGTATAGCCCCATTGCACCAAGCCTTTTTAAAATTGAAAGCGACCCAAGGCTGAAGCCCGATTTGGTGGTTGCCTGGGCCCTGCCCCACGGAAGTATTTGGGCCAGCGCAGTTAATTTGGCAAAAAACCGTCGAGTCCCTTTGGTGGCAGTGCCCTTTTTGCACCCGGGCAATCCAACCAAGCCCAATTGCTCCATCCGTAAAGCCTTTCGCAGCCCTTGGCTGGTCAAGCTACTGTCCCAAGCGGAACAGGTCATAGCTCTCACCGAGTGGGAAAGAACAGAATTGTTGGCACTAGGAATTCATGAACATCGAATCGCAGTTTGCGGCCTGGGTGTTGAGCCATCAACTGTATCTGGCGGCTCGAGGCCCAGATTTCGCGAAGCGCATGGATTGGACGAAGCCCAAGTGGTGGTGGGGCATTTGGCTACCTTCAGCAGCGAAAAAGGAACCTTTGACCTACTGAGGGCCCGGGGCATACTGCAAGCTAGCGAAGGGCCTACCATAGTACTCGCAGGGCACTCTCCCCAGAGATTTGAACGGCAATTGACACCGTTTAAAAACGAGCCTTGGCTTAAGGTAACCGGGGCGCTGAATGATCAGGAGAAACGGGATTTTTTTGCCGGTATCGACATGCTTTGCCTACCCAGCTTAGTGGATAGCTGGAGCCTGACCCTGCTGGAGGCTTGGAGTGTTGGAGTTGGAGCGATAGTTTACGACGCAGGGGGGCCGGGAAATCTGATTCGCCAAGGCATAGACGGGATCAAAGTGCCTGTGGGAAATATCATTGAATTGGCAAAAGCACTTCAGGAAACCACTGAAAAGCCAAATCTAGCGAGCATGCTGGGGAGTAATGGGATGGCCAGGATACCCTTGGAATTTGATTGGCAAAGCAAATTGGATTCGTTTGAACGAATCGTTCTCAAGAATTTGAAATCTGCTTAAGCCACCGGCTAACATCCTCACCGGGCAAATGCGTGGCCACTTGCCTGATTGCCTTTTCCAACTCGGCGGTGCCTTTACAGCGCAGATTGACATGGCCCACTTTTCGGCCCGCTCGCACCTCTTTGCCATAAAGGTGTAGATGGGCCCCTTCTATGGCCAGAATTTCCCCAACTGGCGGAACATAACCAACCAAATTGATCATACAAGCATGGCCCACCGGGTGAGTTGCCCCCAAGGGCCAACCCACGACCGCGCGCAAATGGTTTTCAAATTGGCAAATATCGGCTCCGTCTTGAGTCCAGTGCCCGGAATTATGCACCCTTGGCGCGATTTCATTGGCTATGAGCTGGCCTTGGTTTTCAAAAAATTCAACCGCCAGCACGCCCACATGGCCCATGTCTTCCAGAAGCATGGTGGTGCTTTGTCTGGCCTGTTCGCCAACCGATTCAACTTCCCCCAAAACCGGGGCGCTAAAACGCAAAATGCCCTCGCGATGAACATTTCTGGTGAGCGGATAATGGCGGATCTCGCCCGAAAGACCCCGAACTGAAATTTGGGAAACCTCACTCGTGAATGGAATCATCTCCTCCACCAACAGGCCAACTTTCGAGGCTGCGCCACCCAATAAAAGCCAGGCACTTTCCATTTCTGCATGGTTTCGGGCAATTGCTTGGCCTTTGCCATCGTAGCCAAACCGACGGGTTTTTATCACTAATGGAAAACCCAAATAATCGGCGGCCCTTTGAAGCTCTTGCCAATTGGAGACGGATTGCCAGCGGGTTGTGTCTATTCCCAGTTTTCCAAACAACTGTTTTTCCAGCATCCGATCGCAACTCACCCGCAAAGACTGTGGCGATGGGCGAACTGGTACGGTGGCGGCGATTGCCTCCAGGGTTTCGGTTGGAATGTTTTCAAACTCGTAGGTGACGGCATCGACCTGGTTGGCCCAAGCAATGGCTCGGGTTGCATCTTCAAAAGGCGCTTTCAGGCATTCGGCGGCAACCGCTGCGGGAGGGTTATCGCCCGGTTCCAATACCCGACACTCGATACTTAAAGGCAAACCGGCCAGGGCAAGCATGCGCCCCAATTGCCCGCCGCCAACAATTCCAACAACTTCACCGCGAGACTGGCTAGCTTTCATCGGGAGTTGGGCTCTCGGGGGTCTGTATCGGCCAAAACCTCCGCCGTGCGGCTGTCTCGGAATTTTCTAACCGCCTCACGGAATGCTGGGTTGCTAATGCCGAGGATTTCGGCAGCCAATAGACCAGCATTGGTTGCCCCCGCCTTACCTATGGCCAAAGTACCCACGGGAATTCCGCCAGGCATTTGAACAATCGAAAGGAGGCTATCCATTCCTTGGAGATTGGAACCCGGCACCGGGACGCCCAAAACCGGTAGGACCGATTTGCTGGCAGCCATACCGGGCAAATGTGCCGCCCCACCAGCACCTGCAATGATTACGGCCAACCCCCGGCCTTCCGCCTGAGCCGCATATTCAAATAACCAATCCGGAGTGCGGTGCGCTGAAACCACCTTGGTCTCGTATGGCACCCCCAGCTTCTCCAAAACCTCGCAGGCATGACGCATCACATCCCAGTCAGTGCGAGACCCCATGATCACGCCGACCAAAGGATTTTTTGATTCCCCTTGGGGAATTTCCCCGGATCTGGCCAAGCCCATTTGGTTGCCCGCTCCTATTCGCCTTCAGGTTACAACGCCAGCCATCAGGTCTAGCTAATCACTTGGTTAAATAGGAACCTATGGTCATTTGTTTGTCCAATTCCAATTTGAAATCATACTTCACAGCGAGTGCCTTTTCCCCAAAAGCCCCTGCTGGAACATCAAGATCCCACCGGAGTAAATTGCGCGACCGGTCTTCACGCAGGTAAAGAGGGTCGATGCACAAGGCAGGGCTGACATCGCCTAGCGTGGAAGTGACCGCCTCTTTTTCGGCCATGGGCAACCTGTCCCAAAGCTGCAGTTTGGCTGGCTCAGACCGATAGCTTCCAACCAGAATCTGATATTGGTACTTCAAAATCTGATTACCTCCCTGGACGGTTCGGCCTTTTTCGAGCAGTTTTCTTGAAACCTGCAACTGGGGTTCCACCCCAAAACCAGCAACAAACTTTTCTCCAGCCGCAACCAAGGGCAGGTTCATGCGGCCGACAAACTCGCCATCGTGGTACATGGTTGCCTCTCCGGGCAAAAAGACATTTCCGCTGGTGTTCACCAAATTGGCTTGGCGGTAAACATGGGTGGTCAGCAACGGAACCGCCTTGAAATAGTGCTCGGCTTTGACCTCCAGTCGCTGTATTTCAAGGATTTGCTCATCTGAGCGGGAGGCGATGGTGAATTCACCTTTCAGCGGATAGGAAAGGCTGGGCCCCTGTTTTTCGCCGCCAATTTCCAGCAATTCTTTTTTCTCTTCCTGGTGGATGACCAAATCGCGAGCTTGATCTATGGCCCCTGCATAATTGAAGAAATCATTGCCCTGTTTTTCAGCCCGACGGTTGTAGTCGCGCTGGCCCTCACTTCGAAGCATTCTGGAGGCGTTTGTCAGGTCGCCAGAATTCACCAAGCCATCGGGGTTGGGAATTGGGCTCGTGAGGGCAGAGCCACCAGCCCGTGTGCTGGGAACGATATTGTTGAAAAGCTCTGTGGTTTGTTGCTGAGCAAGGCTTTGGGGATTTTGGTTCGCCTTACCCGGAGGCCCGCCTACTAAGGCACCCACACCCCTTGGTGTGATGGAAATGGCCAGCGCCTTCAAATCGGGAGGAGAGGCATTCAGCATGGGCTGGGCATTGCTGAGAGTCAGCTTGATACCCGTCCAATCTTCGCCAGTCTCCTGATTGAGTGAGGCCAGATATTCCATGCTGACTGGGTCTGACGGCTTTTTACCCGAACGGACGCGGTACATGGGCTTCCACGAGGCCTGATTGACGATGTAATTCAGGTTAACGGTGCCGCCTGCCTCGGTAGTTTTTTCCACCACCAAGACTGCATCGTTTTGGGTTAACACGGAACCTCGGCCGGCTTCGGACAGTTTTCGGGCAATGAACCCGAGTTTCGACTGAATATCATTGATTTTTTCCTTGGCATTTACCCGTTGCTCAACCATGGATTTGCGATTTTCGGTGAGATATTTGGCAAGTGTGATGGTTTCGTTGCTGTCGAGCTTGCCTTTTTCGGTTGCATTCGTGGTGCTGGCCACCGCAAACCCCTCCAATTTTGTCAAAAAGGCTTTGTCGCCTTCCAAAACCTCAAGGGTTGCCTCTAATCGGTCTTTTTCCAAAGAAAACTTTTGTTTTTCCTCATTCAATTTTCGAACCTCTTCCCGGGTGTCCTTTTCAACCTGGCGGGTTCTAAATCGGATCGCCAACACCCTTAGGCCTGGGGAAGCTTCGCTGTAGAGGGAACTAATCACGGTGTTGGCCGGGAGCGGACCTACCGCCAGTTCGGCCAACCCCTTTCCAGGCGGGATAGTGACCGTTCGGCCTATCAGGGCGCTATCCAGATAGACAGTCACTTGGCTAATGCGGCTGGAGGCAGGTTTTGCCTGTGAGTCGGACGGAGATTTTGCTGCATTTTCAGCGTTTTTCGGCAGCTCTGGCAAATTGGCTGCGGGAGGGGGTTCTTGGGCAAAAAGGAATAGTTGGCCCCCTAAAGTAACCAAAGCTATCAATGCACATTTGCTTGCGTGTGACATCAAAATGCCTCCTTATGGTTCCCGTAAAAACCTAAGCGCATCCGTTAACCAGCTGCAAACTTTGTTGATGCAGTTTTATTCATTAAAAACAGGCTTAGGGTGATAGCTGCGCATTTGATCGTAACAATTATTTCGGAAGATGTGGAAACAGGGGGCAATCGTAAAGGAGCATCAACCCGGTGGGTGGTGTGGAAAATTCTAGTTTTTCCACTCTTGACAGGACTAGCACTTATACTGTGGAACTATGTTGTAACTTGTTGTTTCTCTTTGAGGTTTTAAGCCCCAAGGCCCAGCAAGGTGACATAGCTTTCTGTCGGGATTGGATTCCCGGATTTGGTCGGTTGGGAGTTGACTCGGAAACCTGTTGAGGACTTATAACCATGCATGGAAGGTCTTGGCTCGCATCCTTCTCGGAAAATGATCTGGCCTGGGTGCTTTCGACACAGGTGGGAACTCCTGCTCGCGCTGAAGGGGCCCTGACAGTCGTTTCCTCCGTCGATGAAGAAGAGGATGAAGAAGACGACGACGACGAAGAAGACGACTTCGACGACGAAGAAGAAGACGAAGATTTCGACGACGAAGAAGATTTCGACGACGAAGAGGATGAAGAAGACGAAGAAGACTTCGACGACGAAGAAGACTTCGACGATGACGAGCTAGATGAAGACGATGAGGAAGAAGAGGAAGAAGATGAATAGGGCCTATAAACCCGCTTCTCATATAACTTCTTAGCTATTGCCTGTTAGCGCCCACCCCTTTTGGGATGGGCGTTTTTTATTCTTGCGACGCCTTGAATGTGAAAGCTCGGGGCAACAAGTCGGCCATATTGTGCCACTCAATGCCATCTCCAGTAATGCCTGCTAGTCCAACCTGAAAATCCAAACCAAATTCAGCCATAACCTGGCGACAGGCCCCACAGGGCGGGGTGGGAAACTGGGTGCCGGTTACCACCACCACTCGCTTGATTTTTCTTGTCCCTTGGCCAACCGCTGAGAAGAATGCTGCTCGCTCGGCACAGACAGTTAAGCCGTAGCTGGCATTTTCCACATTGGCACCTACATGAATGCGGCCGATCTCATCGAGCAAGGCGCACCCCACCTGAAAATGCGAATAAGGGCACCAAGCGTTTTGGCGGGCCAGTCTGGCAGCGATCAGCAATTGTTTGTCGATGGGTGAAACCTGGTTGGCTTGCATGCTTTTTCCTTGCGATTAAGGCAATAATATTGCGGCAACCGCCGCATTGATGAGGGTTGTCAGAAAACCAACCAGCAAGGCTTTGCCTCCCAAACTGGATAAGTCTCCACGGCGCGTGGGGGCCATGGCCCCGATACCCCCAATTTGAATTCCGATGGAGGCCAAATTGGCAAACCCAGAAAGGGCATAGCAAGCCAAAAGGCGGCCGTTAGTGCTAAGGCCTTTGAACTTTTCCAAGCCATTCAACTCAGAGAAGGCCACAAACTCGTTAGCGACCAGTTTTTTGCCTAGCAGCTCACCTGCAAGTGCTGCATCCTGAGGCTGAAAACCGGTCAATATGGCCACAGGCCTGAAAACTTGGGCCAAAATACACGCAAGTGTGGATCCGCCTGTCATCCAGCCAACAAGTCCATCCAGCAGAGCCAAGATTGCCAAAAAACTGATCATCATTGCTGCGATATTAAGTGCTAGTCCCAACCCCTCGGAGGTACCTGCCGATAGTGCCTCGAGCAGATTGCGGTGGGGCCTAGAGCCTGAATCGGCGAGCAGGTTTTCACCTTCGGCAGAAATTTGATCGGCAGACTTTTCGGTTTCGGGGATGACTATTTTTGATAGGTAAAGGGAACAGGGAGCCGCCATGAGGCTGGTGGTCATCAAGGCAACCGCATCGGCCCCTTGGTCGATATAGACAGCCAAAAGGGCACCAGACATGGTGGCCATCCCGCCCGCCATCAGGGCGAGCAATTCTGACCTGGTCATTCCCAGAATGTAGGGTTTCACCACTAAGGGAGCCTCGGTTTGGCCCAAAAACACATTGGCGCCAGCGCACAAGGTTTCAGACCCACTAGTTCCCATCGTTCGACGCATGATGAATCCGAGGAGGCGGACCACCCACTGCAAAATTCCCAAATTGTAAAAAACGGCGGAAAGGGCGGAGACAAAAATCAACACGGGCAAAGCTTGGAATGCGAATATAAAAGCATATCTATTTCCAAAAGCAGCACCAGAAGCCTTGCTATCAGCAAGCGGGCCAAAAACGAACTTAGCCCCTTCATCACTGTAAGAAAGCAATTTTTTTACCACCTCGGCGATGCCCTCAAACACCACCCTTCCCGGCCTGACTTCGCCCACCTGCAGCCAAAGAACGGCCAAAGCCAAGCCGACTTGAAGCGCCAAGCCACCAAGTACGGTCCGCCACCTGATTTTTGTGGGAGATTCACTGAATGAGAAAGCCAGGCAGAGGGCAAGCAATATGCCATTCAAGGCACATAGCGTTGTTCCAAGCATGGAACTGATGGCAACCACCAAGGCCCCAGCCGCCACAATTAGCCCAAGAAACGGTAGCCGATAACTCCATGTCCAATGCCAACCTTTTAAAGGCAGCATTTTCCCCTGACCGGAATTGTCCAAATTTTGCGTTTTCGGCATGTATTGACCTTAAATTTTTCCTCTAAAAAACAATCTGTTGCTTTAATTGATAAAAACTTTGCGGTACCAGTTCTCAAGGTGCCCAAAAATTGATCGACATCTGGCGGCAATTTCCACCGCTGATCAGGAGCCATTCTCTGAATTTTACACGGCAACAGGGTGAAGGTTATAACATCTTAAGTTAGATCACTAGCCTCCTGATTGCCTTGGATAATTTCAAGGGTGATGTGAACTTGGGCCAATCGGGCCTGGGCAAAAAACTAAAAAGTTACATGGCCGGTCCGAAAGGACTTGCCGTGTTTAATACCTTTAAAAATATACATAATATTCTGGAGGCCCAGGGAGGCCTGTTTTAGGCTGTTCTCAATCCCGAACCGGGCTTAAAGAATAACTACTGCCGGGCAGCTCGGTCCTGCACCGTCCAACCTTTTTCTAGGTTTTTAGAAGGGTTATATTCGTTAGGCTTATGAAGCGAGACTTAAAGACAGAATGTTTAAAAAATGCAGGATGTCTTATAAGTTAACAGTGTTACTCAGATTTCAAGATCTTTGATAATTGCCCCATGGTTTTGAGCCTTGGCAATCCAGGCCCCATAAACGCACTCCTCGCGCAGTTGGTTGAAAACCCATTCTGCTTTTTCATGGTTATCGATCAGTGCGAAAACCGCCGGCCCCCAACTGCTTTGGCCGCAGCCCTTGATTCCCAAAGCAAAAAGGCGGTCGATCAAGCCGGCAATTCTGGGAGAGGAATAGGCTCCCCCTTGCACCTTCGCAAAGGAGTCTCCGGCCAAACGATTAAACTCATGAACCGCTTCGCAAAGGGTCTGAAAATTACGTGAACGAACCGCCGGAAGAATAGACCCACGGGCTAATTTTTCCATTGTATTGGAAACCTGATCGGAGCTTTCCAACCGCTCGAATGCCTGTTTTTCACGGTTTCCATGCCAAGCCCCCGGTTCCTCTGCCAAAAAGACCAAAATGGGCCAATCTTCTGGGAAATCCTCCCGGCATTCTGGCCATTCGGCTTTTGGAAAACCACCATCCGGTAGATGCCCCGGGTCTAAAAGTAAACCACCTTGAGCAAACCCTTGGCAGCCCAAGCTGGACCGAAGAGCCCGACCGGCATGGCGTGCCAAAAAGGTCACCTCTTCAGAATGCCCGGCAATTCGCGCCAAGGCCCAGGCAATGGCAAGGCCAAGTTGAGTGCCACTTCCCAAACCGCAATGGGCAGGCGGGGCCGATTCAACCTCAAGGCGGATGGGTCCAAATGTAGACAGTCCCTCAGATTCCGTCGCAGTTTTGTATCTCTCGAAAAAAATCTCCATGCGTTTTGCAAATGGACCCATAAATTCTGTGGTATTTGCACTTTCAGCCAGCAAATTCACTCCTGGCCCGGTTAGTGTGAGCCCCATTCCGCCAAAAGCCCGGCTACCATCCGCTCTTGGGACAGGACGCAAAAGGCCCCAATGAAGCCGGGTTGGCGTGTTAACTCTTAATTTCATGACCGATCCACAGCTTGGTCATTCTTTCCTAAGCCCAGCCCGTTTCTAAGCAATTCAAAGGCTGTCTTTTCATCTTCTCCCCCAGTTTTTTCAACCAAGGGCACCAATCGGGCAAATTGGTCGGCCAAATCGACCGGATTCAGCAAATGCCTGCGACTATACAAAATTGCCCCTTCAATAATCGCATGGCGGGCCCTATTGAAAGCACCCATCTCACGTAGGTGCTTGCGGTTGACCACTTGGCATGTTAAACGCGATCTCTGGGCGGATAGATCACAGGCAATTACCTGAAATTCCAATGTCCGACAGGCACCGCCAATTATCCAACCTTGAATCACATCTGCGGGGAGCCAATTAACTTCTGGTTGATCTAGCAGAGACTTGACAAAGAGAAAGACCTGATCGGTTATGTGAAACACCCCCCAAGGATGGGATAGCAGATTAGCCAGGGTGGATGACCCTTGAAATGGGGCTAGTTCAAAAAAAGCATCCCCTTCCCCATTGGCGAAGCGAGGCCCCATGGGAGCCAGATGACGCGTCCCATCAGGCCCCAAGGTTGATACCAAGCCTTCAAAAACAATTGCCATCCAAACGCCCTTTTTGCCCGACCGGCCCGCACCCACGACCAAAAAATCCAATTAAAAGCAAATAGGCTTGCCTCGGTTTGCCCAATTCGCCTTCAAGCGGGGCCACAATATTCTTATTCTATCTTTCCTGATGCTTTGCCCCCGGGTTGCCGGGAATTGGTCCCGGCCCGGAAGAAATTATGTTGGAAAACGCCCCCATCCGCACAGTCACCCTCAACGGGATCACCGTTGAGGGTTATTCCCGGGCCGGAGTGCAATCTTATTGGCGGGTTCCAGAACTCAAATTGGGTTTCGACTTGGGGGCCCAACCCTGGTCCTTCATGACAACAGCCAACTGGTTTTTGACTCATGTGCATATCGACCACATGGCAGCCTTGCCGCTTTATGTGGCAAGAAGACGCATGATGAAAATGGAACCCCCAAAAATTTATGTTCCCGCCTACGCCTTGGATGACCTTCGGCGAATCCTGATGCTTTTTCAAAAGCTTGATCGCTGCCGGATGGTTTGCGACCTTGTTCCGGTTGAACCTGGGCAGGAAGTCGGGCTTTCCCGCGAACATGTAGTCACAGTTCACAAGATGGAGCACACCGTCCCTGCACTTGGATTTATTGTCTGGGACCGCAGAATGAAGCTTAAAGAAGAGTTTACCGGCCTTCCGGGCAATCAAATTCGTGACCTGAAGCTTTCGGGAATTGATATTACCAAAGAAGTCCGAATTCCCATCGTGGCCTATACAGGAGATACCAGCCCTGGAGGCCTCGATAACAATCCCGATTTTTTTGAGGCTCGTTTACTTATCACAGAAATGAGTTTTTTCCGTCAAAATCATAAACGATCCAAAGTGCATCGCTTTGGGCATATGCACTTGGATGATTTTATTGAGCGGTCTGATCGATTTCACAACAACCATATCCTATGCGGACACGCAAGCACGAGATATACAGACGAAGAAATCACACGCGTTTTCAATAAGAAAATACCGCCAGTTTTAAAAGATCGTATTCAGCTTTGGCTGTAGTAAGGCTATTACTTAGAAACAAAACCCAGCCTTATGCCCATACGCCCCATTTTACGGCTTGATTATTCTTTGGGTCCACCATATCCCACTGACCGGTAATCATTCCTCCCGCCCGAATGCGGGTCATCAGAGACAACTTGGCCCCGTGTTAAAGCAGAGGCAAAGAATCATTTTGGCAGTTATCGCCACCTGCTGTGCTCAGGTGGGTTGCAGTTCATTCCCTTTAGCCAGTAAACCAACCGCAGGTTCACTCGAAAAAAAAACAATTACCGCATTAGAGAATGAAAATAACTTACCCTCGCCCAGCCCGGCCGTCAGTAACCAGAAAACAGCAGCCGAAATCCTTGGCACTCAAATCAATGTGGATGCCACTACAGAATCTATGGGGCAATTCGGAAAACAGGATGTAAACGTTGCAGAGCAAGAAATTTGCCCGGCACTCGAAGTGGCCTCAAGAATTTTTCCGGGTGGAGCACAAACTGCGCCTCAAAGTGGTGTGATTCTAGCAAACTTGGGTTCAAACTCACCGACGAAGAGCAGCGCGACGGCACAACCCACCTTGCCTGTGGTCCAGCCTATAACTCAGCCCGCATTTCCAAAAAATCCTGACAAGCTCCCGCCTCCCGCTGCAATCCCCTCAGCACTAGATTCACCTGTTCAAAAAGCTTCAAAACCTAATCTCTCGAAGGAAAACCAACAGCCTAACCATTTGGCCACAAACTTGCTCGCCACGGAAGTCACTCCCGCTGGCGATGAACGATTTCAGTTCACCAAGCTGGTTCTATGTAAAAAAGTTGAAGGATTTGGCAAATATGATCCAGCAGGGCCGGGTTACAAATTCAGTCCGGGATCCAAAGGATTTCCCGGGGAGCGGGTATTGGTGTACGCGGAAATGAAAAATCCTCCATGCTACACCGCACAAGATATTTATCGAACAAAGTTATCCGGTGAGGTGGAAATACTCCGCCAAAGTGATCAATCCGTAGTTTGCAAACTTGGTTTCCCTGAACGGGAAGACAGTTCCCGAACCGACCGAAAGGATCACCACCTGGTTTACTCTTTCCATGTGCCACCAAGCCTGCCTCCTGGCACTTATAAATTACGGGTAAATGCCCGTGATTGCTCGAAAAATGGCTCTCAATTGAAGGATGGCATTCACTCGGCCAAGTCATGTGGGCAAGCCAGCGCCTGGGTTGATTTCCAAGTGGATGTTGGCAGAGCTGATGCTGACTCTTCCAAAGATTGCGACAATTTGTCAAAAGGCGGAGGCAACACGCCATGAAGCTTTTATTTATACACCGGGCACTAACCTTTGGCGCCTTGGCATTGCCGGCATTACTCAGCCCACAGGAATCTTTTGGGCAGTCGCCCATCAAATCTCGGATTGCCTTATTTTCCTCGCCTGAAACAGATGAAACGCCGACTCCCAAAGTGCCGGTAAGGCATACCCGGTCCAAAGATTTTGTGCTTCCCTTCAACCTCACCGAATCTGAGAAATTAACAGTAAAAGAGGTGCAATTATACGTTAGAACCCCGGACAGTCCTTGGCAACGCAGGGCAAGCGCTGGTCCTAGTGAAGGCAAATTCGAGTTCAAGGTGGTGGAAGAAGGTGAAATCTGGTTTGCGGTGGTGACCTGCGAAAACAACGACCAGACAAATCCTGCCGATCCCCGCAACATGCCCCCGGCCCTGCGGGTAGTGGTGGATAGCACTCCGCCTACCTTTCAAATGTCAGCAGAGCAAGGAAAACCGCCCGTCAATCAACCTTTACTGCGCCTGTTGGCTCAAGATCCCCAACTCGAAGCCGGTTCTCTCACTGTGGCCTGCATGACTGGCGGCACTTGGCACAGGCTGGAATCGTTGGTGGGTGAAGATAACTTGTATGCCCTGCCACCCTCCGTAACCGGCACTTGGAAAATACGCGCGGTTTGTAGGGATATGGCTGGTAATCAAGGAAATTTTGAGGGGCAGTTCCCCACAATAGAGGATAAAAAAGTGCTGCCTTTAGCTGCTGCGAACAACCCTTCGGCGGCTCAGCCTTCAGCCTCCATGCCTGAAAAAAAACCTGATTCACAGATGCCGGCAACTGTGCCACCAACCGACCAAAAAACTTCCCAAAAGGCTGCAGTTTCCTCAGGAAATATCGCGGGAGAACCAAAAGCACCTGCCAAACCCGAAACAACGGCTCCCCCGATTCCCAACAAGGTTTTAGTTAATTCCATCCAGGCACAACTTGAATACGCGGTTGAAGAAGTTGGCCCATCGGGTATTGGCAATGTTGAGATTTGGTTCACCCAAGACGCCGGCCTGAACTGGAAGCTGCTAGCTGAGGACAAAGACGCCAAAAGCCCTGCTGATTGCAAATTACCCGGGGAAGGCGAATTCGGCATCACCATGGTTATTACCAACGGTTCCGGTGCCGGCGGGAGGGTTCCTACCCCTGGTGAAGTACCGGAAATAATTCTGGAAGTTGATTCAACCAAACCGACCGCCAAACTTAATTATGCCCAAGTGCTAGCAACTGAAAGCGGCAAAGGGCCTGCCCTTTTCACTCGATGGGAAGCCAAAGACAAAAATCTTGGAGAACGGCCTATTCGTTTACTGATGTCAGATTCCCAATCGGGGCCATATCTGCCTATAGCAGACACGCAGCCCAATTCAGGCGAATTCAAATGGATGGTTCCTGCTAACTGTCCGCCAAAACTTTTTTTGCGTCTTGAAGTTCTGGATAAGGCAGGAAATGTAACATTCGTGGACCACCCAGCAGCGGTTCAAATGGACCCGTCTCGGCCTAAAGGCCGGTTACTGACTGCTAAACCAGGTAAATCCGAAACTATAGAAACCAGCGAAAAACCAACTGACAAAAAAATTGCGGAATATGACCCCAAATTAACTCCTGCCTCATTTGAAAATCCGGTTCCCAAAAATCTTCCTAAATTGGAATCACCATCCCCTTCAGAAATCCCATTGGCAACGCCCACCCCCGCAGTGCCATCAGGTCAGGGGTCATCTACTGAATCGGTGGGAACATTTCTGCCCAAAACTATTCCGCCTCTGATACCTTGATAGCATTTAATTTTACCCAGAAAGGTGGCTTAAAGGGCATCCAACTTGAACTGGCATGGCAGCTGAAATTTCGTCGCAACTCCGGACTGGATCTTCACTTCCGCAAGAATATGATGGGCAATTTAGACGAATTTTAATGACTGCGCCAATCACCCCAGCTTTCCAGACCCCCTAATTCCATTAAATCCCGCATTTCTTGCGCTTTCCCCGTTGATTCCCCCGTCCGTTGCCTCCTTCCCAACCGTTGCAAGCGGTTCCGGAAATGCAAATCTGACCAATTTTGGCTCAAGTCTTCCTTTGGATGCGTTGACACCCCCTTTTTGCCACAACTAAACTGCCTCAGAAGGTCAGGGCCTGCATTTCAAATTGTTTTGGATTGCTGGCTCGGGCTAGGAAGGCTCAACCGGACTTGGATGTACCAAGGTATCCGGATGCCAGGCAGGCAGTCCCTCCTAGACGGGGTGGTCATGGCTCAAACCAGTTTGCGCGACAGCGGAATTCGTCCGATGGAAGGCTTCTATGCCTCCGAAGTCCGCATGCCCCGTCCGCGGCCCATGCAGACTTTTCTTCCAATGGGCTACGAGCCCAATTATCCTTATCCCCTGATTGTTTTCTTGCACGGACACGGGTCCAGCGAAGAGCGGGTTCTGAAGCTGGCCCCCAAGTTGAGCCGTCGGAACTTCATTTGCATTGCACTGCGCGGCAATGAAGTGGCTGAAGCCCGTGGCAACGGCAAGATTGGTTATTCATGGAACCTGAGCGATTCAGCCGTTGAAGATTATGTCTTCAAGTCCATTGAACAAACTCGCCGTCAATTCCATGTGCACTCGGAACGCATTTTCTTAGCAGGAATTTGCGAAGGCTCAAGCCAAGCTTACGGACTGGCCATGGCCAATGGCCCGTCCTTTGCCGGGGTGATTTCGCTTAACGGTTGCATGCCCAGAGTGAATCGCCCCCTTCTTCGCCCTAATGCCGTTCGCCACTTGCAGGTGTTCATTGGTCATGGTGTGGCCAACTCGGTCACCCCCATGAGCATGGCTCGTGAGGATCACAAACTTCTTTACTCCGCGGGCTTGGATGTGTCCTTCAACAGCTACGCAACCAACCACCGGATTCACGAAAACATGCTCCGCGATGTCAACCGATGGGTGATTGACCGCATTCAAAAAATGGATGCCTAGGTCTGGCTAAGAGCTTGAATTCTAAATGATTTGAAAGGCGCACCTTAATCGGTGCGCCTTGATTGTTTTCCCACCTTGCTAGCAAAGCATAAGGCCGGCTTGGTATTATGAACAACGTCTTTAGTGCTTTGAAATAGTCCCGGCCTTTTGTGTTTGCGAGGTTTCTCTTGAGTTCGACCTCTCTAAACCCTTCTTGCCCATTTTGCCACCGGCTGTCCGATACCAACCGCGAACCTCCCGGTGAATTGGTTTGGTCTTTCCCTAACAGCATCGCGTTTCTGGGTCGGTGGCAACACTGGCAAGGATATGTGGTTCTTGTAAGCAGGCACCATTGTCGAGAGCCTATTCACCTGCAACCCGAAGAGCTGCTTGGCTTCACGCAAGAGATGTACCTACTGGCACGGGCAGTGGATAAGGCCTTCGCCCCCAATAAGCTCAACTACGAGTTGCTGGGTAACCAAGTGGAGCATCCCCACTGGCATATTTTCCCGCGTTATGCCAATGAGGCGGAACGGCTACAACCGGTTTGGGTCGTTATTTCCGCTGCCGAAACAGCATCGAACTGCAAGGAAGAAATAGCCATGCTTGAAGCGGGCGAATTGCAAAGAACTGAAATCTGCCACAAGCTGAAAACCACTCTGAAGCTCCTGAACGCGCCAAGGAATCCGGAGTAGCCATGGCAAATAAGGGGCAAAACCAAGTAAAAATCCGGCTTGCAACGCGTGGTTCACCTTTGGCCCTTTGGCAGGCTCACCATGTTTCGGGCCTGTTGCAATCCAAAGGAATTCAAAGCGAGCTGGTTCTGGTCCAAACCAGGGGCGATCAGGTTCAAGATAAACCGCTGAGCCAGATTGGCGGGGATGGCCTTTTTACCCGCGAGGTTCAGCATGCGGTACTGGATGGCCGAGCCGATGTGGCTGTGCACAGTCTGAAAGACCTACCAACCCTGCAAGATTCTCGTTTAAGCCTTGCGGCAATCCCCAAACGCGGGCCAAGGGGTGATGTTTGGCTTTCACCGCAATTCGGACAATTTCAGGAATTGCCTAAAGGGTCGGTTATTGCCACAGGAAGCCTGAGAAGGCGGGCTCAAATGCTGCACCAGCGGCCTGATTTGAAAATGGTTGGTCTAAGGGGAAACCTGGGAACCCGCTTAGGCATTTTGGAAAAGGGTAAAACTCCGGACGGATCCTGCAACCTTCATGGCATGGTTTTGGCTGAAGCCGGACTGGTTCGCCTTCAATTGGGTAGCCATATCCGCCATGCGATGGACCCAAGCTGGATGCTGCCGGCAGTGGGTCAGGGAGCACTGGGCCTCGAATGCCGTGCTAATGATTCATCAACCATGACAATCTTGGCTCAATTGAATGATGCGGAAACTCGTTGTGAGGTTCTGGCCGAGCGACGCATGCTGGCCGCTTTGGGAGGCGGCTGCCTGATTCCAATTGGCTGCCTCGCAATGATTGAAAATGGTGTGCTTCTACTCCGGGCAGCGGTTTTAGATCCGGATGGTAAGCGCCGGATTGCGGCTGAGAACCAAGGTCCAGACTCAAGCCCCGAAAAATTAGGGGAAGAGTTGGCAAATATTTTAATGAGCCAGGGTGCAGGGGAACTCCTTTCCCAAATCCCCCTAACCCAATCGCTAGAGGCCACCCCATGAGCAAGTTTCCGGCCCCTGAAATTTTGGCTCCAGCGGGGGACAGGGCATGCATGGAAGCAGCGATTTCCCAAGGGGCTGATGCAGTCTATTTCGGGTTGGAATCTTTCAACGCCAGGCACCGTGCCACCAACTTTTCCAGCAAGGATTTGCCAGAAATAATGGGTTGGCTGCACAAATCACGCGTCCGTGGTTATGTGGCCCTCAACACACTGGTTTTCAGCGATGAATTGGCGGCAGCGGAGGATCTACTCATTCGCATCGCCCGGGCAAAAGTCGATGCCGTGATCGTGCAAGATTGGGGCCTTGCCCGTTTGTGCCGAGAAGTGGCACCTAGTGTCGAAATCCACGCAAGCACCCAAATGACACTTTCAGAACCCCGCGGCCTCGCAATGGCTCGCGAGCTTGGCATCACCAGAGCTGTACTTCCCCGGGAACTTTCGGTGGAAGAGATTGCCAAGGTGGCCGCATCAATTGATTTGCCTTTGGAAATTTTTGTGCACGGAGCTCTTTGCGTCAGCTACAGCGGGCAGTGCCTGACTAGCGAGGCAATTGGTGGACGAAGCGCCAACCGTGGCCAGTGCGCCCAAGCTTGCCGACAACCCTACGAGATGTTTGTCGATGGAAAACCCCGCGAGCGTGCCGAAGGGCCTTACATCCTCAGCCCGCTGGACATGGCCACTCCCGAATTGATTCACAAACTTGCTGAATTGGGCGTGGCCAGCCTGAAAATTGAAGGGCGCCTCAAAGGCCCGGAATATGTTGCCACCACGGTAAAAACTTACCGACAAGCGGTTGAAGCCGCACGGGAAGGCAAAGCGTTCCACCCTACAGCAACCGATTGGCACGATTTAAATTTGGCCTACTCCCGTGGCTTTTCCAATGGTTTTTTGCCCGGACTGAATCACCAAACGCTTGTACCTGGCCGGCACCCTAAGGCGCGGGGAGTCCGATTGGGGCAAGTGTTAGGGCGTGACAAGCGTGCCATTTTGGCGCGCCTCGATTCCAGTTCTCTGCCCTTGGCAGCAAGGCTACAACCGGGTGACGGGGTTGTTCTGGACGAGGGTCACCCTGAAGGACGCGAAATTGGCGGCAGGGTATGGGCTATTCGGCCGGCCAACCGAGGCACCACAAAATTAGACGACATCGAATTTCTGATTTGGATCGATCTGGGTCCGGATGATTTGCCACCCAGGGAAATTTTACCGGGTGCGATATTGCACAAAACCGATGGGCCAGCTTTTCGACAAAAAGTTCGTGAATGGATCCATGATGGACTGAAAAATCCAGCCTCGCCTTGGAAAATAGACTGGACTGTTTCTGGATCTCCTGGAAAGCCCTTGAAGGTAATCGCCTCTGTAGCCGGGCTGGGGGATGCTGAAGGCGAGTGGGAAGGCCCTTTATCGAAAGCTGTCAAAGCACCAGATATATCCCTGTTGGAAAATGGCCTGGGAAGTTTGGGTGGAACCCACTACTCCCTTGGAAACATGATAAACAACCTTGCCGATGGGCCCATGGTGCCTGGGAGCATTTTGAAAAAAATCCGTCGAGAGGTGGTTGATAAATTGGAAGCAAAACGGCTTGCCCAAGAGGATAGGCCGGGAGAGGCTTTCTCCGGCGGTTTGGCCAAACTGCGAAAGCACGATCACAACAACCAACCGGCCTCTGGAAGCAAATCAAACCCAAAATTGGTCGTTTTAGCCCGGACGCTCGATCAAGTTCGCGCCTTGGCATCATGGCGGCCCAAAGGACTGTCCCAGCCCGCCCTGTTTTGGCTAGATTTTGAGGACCCCCGAAACTGGGAGGAAGGCGTGCAAATCTGCAGGTCAGCTGGCATTCCCGTTGGTATTGCCCCCCTGCGAATTGTCAAGCCTGGCGAAGAGCCTATGGTAGCCCGGGCTCTTCGCCTTGGGCCCGATTCGGTTTTAGCTCGCAATTTGGCAACCTTAGGGCTTTTTGCCTCCCAAGCCCCGAACATTCCACGGGTGGCAGACCTTACTTTGAATGTGGTCAACGACCTATCAGCCGCTTGGTTCACCGCCAAGAAAGTCACCCGATGGACCCCGGGCCAAGATTTGAACTGGGCCCAATTTGAAGCCATGCTTCGTCATGTGAAACCTGAAGAAATTGAGTTTGTGGCTCATATTTGCATGCCCATGTTTCACACAGAGCATTGCCTTTACGCTGCAAACCTGTCCAAAGGAACTTCTCACCTTGATTGCGGAAGGCCCTGCGAAGAACACCGAATTGTATTGAAAGATCCGGCTGAAATGCGGTTTCCGGTTCTGGTGGATTCGGGGTGCCGCAATACAGTCTACAACTCGAAAGCTCAATCCGCCTCGGAGCACCTGCCCCGGTTGGTGGAGTTAGGGGTACGTTGGTTCCGGGTGGAATTACTGGACCAGGGCCCAAGTGAAACCATCGCCTTGGTTGAAGGCTACACGCGTGTGCTGGAAGGACAGGAAACCGGCACGGACTTATGGCGGAGACTGCGCTTGGATCACAAACTTGGTTTGACTAGAGGAACCCTGAACTTGGCCTAACCTCAAACCAGCAGTTTCCCTTGTGGTCTGAGCCAGCGCACCATGGTAACCTTACAAAAGTCATTAACTGGCGGTCGATTAAATTTGTTACTTGGCCCTTCTCCTCAACTTGCATCTGGTCATTCATGCAAATTAAGCTCACCCCTATAGCCGGAGGACGCCCCATTGAATTGGAGCGTGAACTGACTGTGGTGGGACGGTTGGATGAGTGTGATCTGAAACTGGATGACAAAAGTGTATCCAAGCTCCATTGCGTGCTTTTTTGTGATGGCCAGCAGGTTCTTGTTCGTGACCTTGGCAGCACCAATGGGACTCGGGTCAACGGCCAGCGAATCCGTCGCGCCTCAATTGCAACCGATGACCAGTTGAGCATCGCCAATTGTTCGTTTCGGGTGACGGTGGTTGTGGATAAACCCCTCCTCTTGGACCCCGTGCCTAACCAAGTGGGCCGAAATCATAATCAAACTGTGCGAATCGAGCCCATTGGTCGAGCTTCTCCTGCCCCTTTGCCCCAGATGGCTGGCAATGAAGACAGCTCCGATTCGGTTGTGTTGGAAGCTCCTCCTCCCCCAGCTAAAAACCAACTTCCTGACCAATACCCTGACTGATTTCCAATAACTTGGGCATTTCTTTACTGCCAATCCTTTTGGGAATTGACCATACGGCAAACACGGAGCCTATTATGAACAAGAAGGGCAGCCGTTTTTACGAGTAAGTTTAATATTAATCTTTCCATTTATTTGATTTGAAAGGTAACTCCTTTGAGCATTGAACGCCCGCAAAATTTGGCCCAACTGCGCAATTCACGGTGGGCTGTTTCGCGCACCGTCAAGGATGAATTGCGTGCCAACTTCACGCAGGCCCTAGCCCAAGGTGCCCCCCTGTTTCCCGGGGTAGTGGGTTATGAAAACACTGTTATTCCAGAAATCAGCATCGCAATTCTTGCCGGACACGACATGTTGTTTTTAGGTGAAAAGGGCCAAGCCAAAAGCCGCCTAATGCGCTGCCTTACTCGCTATCTTGACGATGTCATCCCTTATCTGGATCACCCCGGCATTCCCGTGCACGAAGATCCGGTTAAACCGATCACCCAAGCAGGCAAAAGGCTGGTTGGAGATACCCCTGCAGAGCAAATAAAAATTGGCTGGTGGCCAAGAGCGGAGCGCTATGCCGAACGACTTGCACCAGGTACCAAATTTGCGGATGTACTCGGTGAAATTGATCCGGGCAAATTGGCATCCGGAGTGAGCCTTGGAACCGAGGAAGCAATTAGCTTTGGGCTGATCCCTCGCATGCACCGCGGCATTTTCGCCATGAACGAAATTCCTGAACTGGATGAACTGGTGCAAGTTGCGCTCTTCAACATTCTTGAGGAGCGCGATGTGCAGATTCGTGGCTACCCGGTGAAATTTGACTTGGATTTATTGCTGCTCTTTTCCGCCAATCCATCAACCTTCAATCGGTCAGGCAAAGTCATCCCTCAATTAAAAGATCGCATTGGCAGCCTGATCCAGACGCACTATCCCTCAGATCGTTCCGTTGGCATTGAGATCATGGAAGAACAATCTGGCGTGGACCTTGGAGGCGAACACCCTGTGTTGGTGCCGCCATTCATGAAAGAGATCGTCGAGCAGGTCAGCATTTCAGCACGCAAATCGCGCTACATTGATCAACAATCTGGCGTGAGTGCACGATTTTCAATTGCCAACTACAGGGTCATGGTTGCAAGCGCCCGCAGGCGCGGAATTCTTCTAGGCGACAAGCCTGCGGTTCCAAGAATTTCGGATTTGTTCCACCTGACAGGCTCGTCTTTAGGGAAACTGGAGCTTGACATGATGGGAAGCCAGCAAATGTCCGAGAAACAGGTGCTGGAATCCATCTTGGCCGAAGCGATTGGAAAAGTATTCGGCGAATATGTGGACAAGGCTGGATTGAATAATATTGTCGAAGTTTTCAACAAGGGCGTGAAGATTGAGGTGGGCGACATGCTGCCATCCGAAACTTATGCTGAAAGGTTGCAACGGGTGCCGGCGGCATGGCAGAAGGCTTTCGAAGTGAACCCCGCCGAAAGCTTGGCTGTCCGTGCGTCCTGCCTTGAATTTGTCCTTGCAGGGCTGCACGCTACCGACAAGATCAGCCGCCATCAAAAGCATGGCCGAATCAGTTATGAGGTACGCTGAAAGCCAAAAGGCTTTGAGTTTTTCCACTGCAATTCGGCGGCCCCATGAACGATATTACAGATTCTGAAAAACCTGAAATTGGAGGTGAAACGCCATCTGAGCGCAAGGCTCCCGGTGGCATTATCCACACTTACCTGCGATTCGATCCGATTCGGTTTCCAAGCCCGAATCAGCCCCCTCCCGACATGATCGGGCCCGCTTTTGACCACCTGCTGTCAACAGGCAGCACCCGCCGCCTGACCGAGGAAGAGTTGGCTCGGGCGGTTAAACTTGACCCCTCTCAATTGGCAAACCTTGGCCCTAGCATTGATTCGATTCGACGGATATTGGAAGAAAAAAAACGGAAAATACTTGAAACTCACTCAACTGATGAGGTGATGTTGGAGTCGAAAAACGCTTATGTTGATGCAGGCTGCAAGGTAACCCTGCCCGGTAAATTGAAAGGCGATTTCAGCAAGGCGCTGCGGGACGAACAACTGGCCGAATTGGAAATGATTTGGTACCGGTTGAAGGATGAAAAATCCCAAGGCTCCATCAACCTGCTCAATTTAATGGAGAGGCTTGGCGAAAAATATCAAATTGAAGAGCTGGAGGCGAAATACCGTTTCACGGGAATCCAGCCTATGGATGTCCCGTTGGCCTTGGAAATCAAGCAGATTCTTGAAACGATTGACCGTTTGTTAGAACAACTCAAGGAGGCCGAAAAGACAGCGCAAATCGGCCTGATTGATTTAGACGAACTGGCTAAATTTACCGAGCCTGAAGACATTGAATCCTTGGGCAAAATCCAACAGGAAATCAATGAACTTTTGAAGGAACTAGCTCACAGGCAAGGAATTGAAAGTGACGAAAACGGTCTGAAGCTTACCCCAAAGGCTTACCGTCTTTTCCAAAGCAAAATCCTTGGGCAAATTTTTGACAAACTCCAAGACTCTCGCAGCGGCAGACACCCAGTAGGAGTGGAAGGAGATGGGGCGGTAGAGATGGCTAAAACCCGCCCCTATGAGTTTGGAGACTCCCCCACTAGTCTGGATCTCCCCGGTTCTTTCGTGAACGCTTTGGTTAGAACAGGAGGAAAAACCCCCATACGGCTAGAAACTCGCGACATGGAGGTTTACCGGACTCGCAAGCAGCCTCGGTGCGCGACGGTTGTCTTGCTCGATATGAGCGGGTCCATGCGTTATGACGGCCAATACATTCAGGTGAAGAGAATGGGCCTAGCCTTGGAAGGCTTGATCCACACCGAATTCCCCGGCGACTACCTGCAATTCATCGAAATGTATTCGTTTGCCAAACCGAGGCATTTCTCGGAAGTGGCTGAACTGATGCCCAAACCGGTTACCCTTTTTGACCCGGTGGTCCGACTACGGGCTGATATGTCCAACCCTTCAATCACTGAATCGCAAATTCCACCTCATTTCACAAACATCCAGCACGGATTATCTTTGGCACGACGCTTTCTTGCAGCCCAAGACACACCCAATCGTCAGGTGATCCTGATCACAGACGGACTTCCCACGGCCCACTTTGAGGGACAGCAGCTTTACTTGCTCTATCCACCTGATCCCCGCACCGAGGAAGCCACCCTCCGCGAGGCCAATTATTGCCAACGTGAGGGAATTGTGATCAACATTTTTCTCATGCAAACATGGAATCAAACCTCTGAAGATGTCCAATTCGCTTACCGGATGGCCAAAAACACCAACGGGCGGGTGTTTTTTCCGGGTGGAGGAGAACTGGACCGCTATGTGGTTTGGGATTATCTGGCTCAAAGACGAACAATTATCGGCTAGTCTTCAGTATATTTTGCACCATTTTTGATTGGATACTTTCAACCAAAATCCATCTTTCAGCCAAATCCAATCTGGAGCAGCCATTTGATGACCAGCTTCACCCTCAGCAACCAAAATATTTCAACCTACCACGAGTTTGGTTACCTCTTGGTGAAAGAATTGTTCACTAAGGCGGAAATTGAACTTCTTTCGCGTTCAGCGCGAGAGGATCACGAGCTTGACAAGCATAGTTTTGGTCGCGCTGATGGAAATGGTGGAACTGTGCGGTTATCGCTTTGGAACCACCCGGGCAATGGAATTTACGGCATGTTCGCCCGCTGTGAGCGAGTGGTTCGGTCTATGGAAAAGCTGCTTGACGGTGAGGTGTATCACTACCACTCAAAAATGATCATGAAAGACCCCAAGGTGGGGGGAGCATGGGCTTGGCACCAAGACTATGGCTACTGGTATCAAAATGGTGTTCTTTACCCCAAACTTTCCAGCCTTTTCATTGCGGTAGATCCCTCGCGCGTTGAAAACGGTTGCCTGCAAATAATCCCCGGTTCCCATCATGCTGGGCGAATAGACCATGTCCTCACCGGAGACCAAGCTGGGGCCAATATGGAGCGAGTGGATGAATTGGCTGAACGGTTAGGCGTACTGCCAATTGAAATGGCCCCCGGGGACGGGCTATTTTTTCATGCCAACCTTCTGCACCGGTCTGACCAAAATAGGTCAGACAATTCTCGTTGGTCAATGATTTGTTGCTACAACGCAGCCAGCAATAATCCTTACAAAGACTCGCACCACCCCCGTTACACCCCGCTTCAAATAGTGCCTGATGCCGCGATTTTAGAGGTTGGCCAAAAGCGATTTCAGACTGAAAGTACTGATTTAGGTTGGCTTGTCGATCAGGCGGACCAATCAGCCCGGTCCTTGGACAGTTAACGAGCCATTTGAATTGCCACTAGTTAATCTGGGATACCTAGGAGAAACAGTGGGGGCCAATTTTCGTTTCTTCTATTTACCATGAAATTCGAATGCAGGCGGCAAGCCTTTGCCAACCGATATAACCCTAGGCACGCTTTACGAATGAAGCGCTGGGGTACCGGTTTGTATGGCAGTCCTTCTCTGCTGCTTATGGATGTCCCTTTCACAGGGTAAAGCATCTCCAGAAAGTGCTCCCAACCGGGGCACCATTCTGCAGACATCTGGGCATAGCAAAACAAATAGTAATAAACCTGCTGATCTAAAAGAGTCAACAAGTGAGCCAAAAACTGGCCCACGCCTTCTTTTTGCCGTAGACGGGGCCGGGCAATTTTTCACCTGTTCCAATGCTTGCCTGAGGGCTTGCATGGATCACTTCCCGGATGTCGATGTTCGCCCCATGCTTTGGTCCCATGGATACCGGAGATACATAGCCGACCAGCGCGATTTTCGCTGGGCAAACACAATGAGCAGCCGTTTGGCTAGCCAGATCCTTGCCTGGAAGCAGGCTAACCCGACAGGGAAGGTATTTTTGCTTGGCCATAGCGCTGGCTGCGGTATTGCTTTGCATGCAGCCAGCGAACTACCCCCCGAAACTCTGGAAAAAGTGGTAGTGATGCTACCCTCGTGTCATTCCAAGGTTGACCTGATAGGTGCAATCCGGGCTACCAAATACGGTGTTCATGTTTGGTGCAGTGATCAGGACTGGGTTATTCTTGGCCTGATGATCCGAATGTTTGGTTGCCAATACGACACCAACAGTACCAAGGCTGCGGGCCGCTGGGGTTTTGAACCCAAACCGGTCACTGAGGAAGAAAAAGTCTTGGTTCGGGATAAACTTCGCCACTACCCTTGGAACGAAACTCAAAAACGCCTTGGCAACGACGGTGGACACTATGGGGCATATCGTAGCCCCTTCCTTGAAACCATAGTCCTACCAAACTTGTTCCACTCCACCGTGGAACCGCCCTACCCTGTGATTGAACAACTTCAAGAAATTCCGTGAAAACCTAATGTCGCCACCCCTTAAAACTCTAATGCCCTTCTCGCACCAAGTTGCGACTCCATGCGGGAATTTCCACCTCAATGGCCTCTGAACCATTAGGCACACATTGACATGCCAATCGGGATTCAAGGGTGACGCCACGGGCATCGTCCAGCATGTCTTGTTCGTCATCATTGGCCTGGTTGCAGGAATTCAAGCCCTTTTTCACAATGACATGGCAAGTGGAACAAGCAGCGACCCCACCACAAGCATGATCAATGTCAATTCCTGCGCCTTCAGCGATATCCAGAATGCTGCCCGGCAACCCTGTGCGGTTGTAGGGAATTTTGGTGGGATCCACTTGAAACACCTTGCCCTCAGGAAGAAATTTCACCGTGAAAGTTTGGGTGGGAAGTTCAAATTTTGCCTTTTGAATGTAAGGATTCACACCAGCCATTTTCCGCTCCTAAGGTACCTTGGTCGTTTCTCTATTTATCAACCGGCCAGAATCTAACCTTAATTTCATTGTAGAGGTTTATTGCCCGGTAGCCGGCTCAAACCCAATCACGCCCACCTTCATGGCCCCGATTTTCCCCGGATTCTCCAGTTTAAGGGTATTCCCTTTCTGCCTTTGAATTTGAGTGTCCTCAAATTCGCTTAAAAATGAATCTGGGCTCAGCAAATCGGAGTAAACCTTGGTTCCATAGTGCATGGGTATTGCAAACTTGGAAGGTTTCACCTGATCAATAACCTTTTTGGCATCAAGCCCGTTCAGGGTGTAAACCCCGCCCACAGGAACCATGACTACATCCACTGGCCCAAGTTCCCGCAATTGCGCCATATCGAGGGTGTGGCCCAAGTCTCCAAGGTGGGCAATCCGAAAACCATCCGCCTCAACCACCCAAATGGCATTCAAACCGCGCTTCATGCCTTGAACTGTGTCATGAAAACAGGCAATGTCACGAACCCGGATATCCTTAAATTTCTCGTCGACCGGATTGAAGGTTGCCCGGCCCCCAGGACCTGAAGCCTTCAATCCCTCAATCACCTTGGCTTGCATGGCATTTTCAATCGACTCTAACCGGTTGTGGTCGGTATGCCGATGGCTCAAGAGCACCAAATCAGCTTTAACGGAACGGCGCCCATAATTTTCAATGGCATGAGGGTCTATGGCAACGCGTAAACCACTGGAAGTGACGATTTCAAAAAACGATTGCCCGTGCCAAGTGATTGCGAGGGGCGCTGCAAACAAATGGCCCCCCGCCAGCAGTAGTCCAACCAATGCAGTCAGACCATGAAAAGAAATGGGTGAACCCAGCATTGTTCGCTTCACGGCCATACCCTTCTCCTCAAAAACCGTTAATATCCATGAGCGAATTATAACCGCTGACAAAGTATCTGCAGCGGATTACCTCTGCCAAGCTCGGAAACCATCCGAAAGGCGAAATTTGACCTGTGCCTGCAAGTTGGAGATGCCGTATTGAGCCGAAGCGAACTTTTGGTGGAGCGCGAAATCCACGGCCGCTCTTATGGCCCCCTCTACGAAACCGCGCATCAACTTTGCCTGCGCCATCGCGTGGACGGAGGCTTGCCACAGCCTGGCTTGTTTTGGACCCTCAAAAGAGACCAAGATCGCTTGCCAATTTTGCAATTAGATCGCAAACTCAATGAAACCGGTGAAGCCGGTAAATCATCCTTACCCCAACTGAAGCTTGCAACAGCCCTCCTTTTGGTGGCCGCTCAGGATTTTGAGGCCGCCAAACATCACTATGCGGCGCTATCTTCCTATACTGCACCAAGAGAGGTACGGCTGAAGGCTCTTGCCTCGTGGCAAAGCATGGCTTTGCTTGAAGGGGATTTTCAAAAGGCCCTTGATCTGGAAAATCAACTGGGCCGGGATTTCCCAGAACAAGCCACGGTACCCCCTGGGCTTTATTCGCCCCAAAAATTATTGGGAAGTGGCATCACTGGAACCACTTGGCTGGCTAAAGAGATCCCGTCGGGGCGACATCGGGTTATTAAGGTGAATCCACCAGCCTCAGGTGATCAACCTTCCTTTTTGCAATTTTGCAACAACATGCTTGTTCAGCAGATGGACCATTCAGCTTTTGAAAGAGTGCTGCGAATCGAGCCGGGAACTGATGGCGCCATACTTCGGGTCAGCAGGTATCGGCCCGGCCCTTCTTTGGAGGAGTTGGTTGCCACGACTGGCCCGTTGCCGCAACCGGAATGGTTGGGAGTAGCCTGGTCCCTAACCAATGGGCTATTGGCAGCCCATGCCAAAGGTCTTGTGCACAAGGCACTGAGGCCCGGACATGTAGTTTTGAAGCCTTGGGGAGCCAAAGGAACAATAACCCGATGGCGCGTTTTCTTGCATGGAGCAGATCAACTTCCTGGCCGAACCGCCCTTCATGCCTTGCTGGCCCAACCGGAACTGGCCCGGAAGACCGCCTTGGGTCAATCTGCAGTCAAATTTGCAAACTGCATGCCACCCGAATCATTGGGAAAACCCCGCGGCCCAATCTGGTATGGTCCTATTCAAGATGTTTTTGGCATGGGACTCCTAAGCGCTTTTGCTCTCACGGGAACCTTGCATCCCTCCAGTCTGGAATGGCAGGCCCATTCGATCGACGATAGATGGAAGGAAATTTTTGAAAAATCTGCCAGTTGGTCCCAAGCTCCACGCCTGAAGAACATGCTTGAGTTTAGGGATTTGCTGGAACAGATTTCAGGCCCTGAGGCGCTAGCCCAACTTAAGGCCCGGGAACGGGAGCACTCGGTTGTTGCCACAGCCGAATCGTTAAATGAGGACCCGACTGATCCCACCGCATTGGCCGAGCATGCAGAAGCTCTTGCAAACGCCAATCGACACCTGGAAGCTGAAGCTAGTTGGACCCAATGTTTGGAGATTTCTCCTAAGCACACGACCGCCCTTACCGGAAGGTCCTTCAGCCGAATGCACCTTGGCCGGGAAAAAGAGGCTGAAATCGATTTGCGGTTGGCCGCGGAATCCCAGCCAGATCAGGCGGAACCACAAGCGTTGTATGCCCGTTTCCTAGGTGGGGAACAGCGCCCCCACGATGTTTTGGAATTTACCCAAGGCGCAGTGGCCAAGCACCCCCAGGATCTCTCGTTGCGGGTCGAACGAGGCAAGGCCTTTGAAACCTTGGGCCAACACCGTAAGGCACTGGATGAATTCCTCCAAGCATCGCGCGATCAGCCATCAAATCCACATCTATGGGCCATGATTGGCCGTAGTCATGCCAATATTGGAGCCTGGTTGGATTCTTTTGAGGCTTGGTCTAAAGTCTTGGCAAATCCCGGGTCGCTTTCGGTCGAAGACCATGCCCGATTCCTGCTTGAACGGGCCATGGTGGCTGAAAACCTTGGCCGCATTTCCGAAGCCTTTGCTGATTCGGAAAAGGCCATATTTCTCGATCCTTCCAGTATGAACCGGATGGTTCGCGTGCGGCTGCTGGCACGATCGGGCCAATTTTTCCAAGGTGAAAAAGAACATCGGCAGGTCTTGGCAGATATGGCAAAGACCGGCACACGGATACCGGCCCTTGCAATCCTGCTTTGGGCTGACCTCTTGAACGATTTGGGGCGCGATACCGAAGGAAGGAATTTAGTTGATCAGGTATTGGCTGCCGGCGAATTGCAGGAAGACGGGTTGAAAACTGTTTCTTTCAGCCCGACTGACCCAGGTTCCGAAGGCGCAGAGGTGTTGGCCGTGGGCCCAGGCAAAGCATCCGCTCCTGAAACTATAACTGCCCAGATGCATGTCACTGCTTTTGACATTCCCCAAGCCCGTTTCCGCAGGGGAATGGAACGGGTAAGGCAATGGAGCAAATCTGGTGAAAAATCGCCGAACAAACGCGAATTGAAATTGGCCTTGGAAGACCTCCGCTTCGCTCAAAAAAATACCGGACCAGACAGTCTGCCACTTGCACTGCAAAGTTTTCTGGCAATGGGTCAGCTTTACAGCCTGATGGAAAAACACAAACAAGCCGCCTTGAGCTTTTCACGCGCAACCAACTTGGACCCTTCTTCAATTAAGGCATTGGCAGGCAGATCCCAGGCAAGGCTAGAAATGGGATTAAAAATCCCCGCACTTGAAGATAGCCAAAAGGCAATGGATCTAGCTCCAGAAAACAAGCATGCGCGTCTAATTTGGGCGCAATGCCAAAACAGCCTCAAAGAAACCAACACCCTTATTAAGGCATTGGAAGGCTGGCAGATCCAAGCGCCACTGGACCCTGACTATAAATTGTTATTTGCAGAAGTTTTGGAAAATCGGGGCCTAATGGAGCAGTCCCTTCGTGTATGGGAAGAGCTTTTGGTGCTTTCGCCCGAAAACCCGAAAGCCCTGGTTGGCACTGCCAGATTGCTCACAATCCTTCAGCGCCCGGAACAGGCCCTTCCCTTTCTCGATGGACCCGGAATAAATATTCCATCTTGCACAGCCTCTGCTTTGCGGGCTCTGAACTTGTTGCACTTGGGAGGCCGCCAACAACTCACCCAAGGTTTGGCGCTTCTTGACACTTCGGATATTCAGATGGAAGTGGACTCGGAGCTAGTGTTGGCAACCAGGCTTAAATTACTTTGGACGCTGGGCAAAAAGCGGCAAGCCAGCACAATTTCCAAAACAATTTCCACATTATTTAGTGACAAAATCACGGTCGCAAAAGTGGAATGGTTGGAAGCTCTTTGGACAGGCCCAATCGACCTAAGCCTTATCCGGCTGGAAAAGCTTCTGGAATTGGATCCAAATTACACTTTGCAAGCTGCGCAAATCAACCACTGGATTGAATTGAAACTTTGGGATTTGGCCCTTGCCAAAAGCTCTTCATTGTTAAAAATCGCATCCACTGAATCATGGATATTGGAAACGCGGGCAAGGGTTTTGGCATGTGCACCTCCAGAAGAGGGTGGCAATCCTGATGAAGCCGTAAAGCTTGCCCGCCAAGCTCGAAATTCCCTTGCTTTAGGCTCACCGCAAGTGGATTTGACCCTCGCCTTTTGCCTTGCAAAAACAGGTTCCACGCTTGGGCAAGAAGAGGCTCTGGAAATCACCAAAAAAGTGCTTTCAAGCATTGGCGACCAATACCCCCTATTGCTACTTTTTGCTCAGAAAATGCTTCCAAAACTTATTTCCCGAAAATCTTTTATTTGGAAAGGACCAGAATGGCACCGTTTGATCCTGTCCTGAATATTCGCACCGTTTCCACCGTTCGCTTGGGTATCGCCACCGAGGGTGCATCTGGAATTTTGACCGGTTCCGAATATCGGGGCAAATCCGGTGCCCCCCTGCTTTGGTTTGTACATGGATTTCAATCTGAACGGATGGGAAATAAAGCCAAAGCTTTGCTCAATGCGGCCATAGAAATGGGCTGGTCGTTTACCAGTTACGACTTTCGGGGCCATGGCGAATCCTCGCCGTCAGCTCCGGCAATTCCCGAACACCCTTTGGCTGGCTTGTGCCATTCAAGCCTTGTTGCAGATATGGAATCGGTGGCGAAACATTTGGACTCATGGCACACAGGACCACGGATTCTGGTTGGTTCTAGTATGGGTGGTTACGCCTCCGCATGGCATGCCGCATTACACCCCATGAAAGTGCAAGGATTGGTCTTGGTTGCTCCTGCTTGGCGATTTGGGCACACCATTCTCGGCAGGGTTGAAAAGGCCATTCCAGATGCCGCCAGACTTTGGAAAGAAACCGGTTGGTTCGACTACCCGGGTAGCATCACTCCGACCAAACTTTCATGGCGGCTGGTTGAGGAGGCTGAAGCGCATCCCTATCACATGTTGGCCCGAAAAATAAGCTGCCCAGTCAGGGTCCTTCATGCGATGGATGATGATATAATCGATTACGCCGAAAGTGTTGAAGCTTTAAAACATTTAACAGTCGATGCGCTCTTACTACTGTCACGCACAGGAGGGCACCGTTTGCTCGATCACCAAGATCAAATGGCTAATCTGGCTGTCACATTAGGTAAAAATTAGTTTTTATTTTCTTGCAACCATCAGCCACCCATGCGCTGGCGACCAATTGGTAAACCAACCTTGATGGTTTTGTTTTTCACCGGATGGTCGGGCATACCCCTCCACCCGGCAACACTCAATTGGAGTGAATCCTGCCATTTTTACCAAGTGGTGTAATTCGCCTTTGGAAAAATGCCCCAAGCTGGGCACATGGGCAGGGGTTTGGGGCGAGCGGAACTCACCTGCGCTTTCTCTCCCCATAAGGCGCGCCCAGATGTCCCTCAATAACCAATAACGACCATTGGCCGTAGTCAAATGCCACCAACGCGCATGGGCATGGATAAATAAAGCCCCGCCTGTTTTTAGCGAACTGTAAACGCCGTTCAAAAAGCGCAACCTATTGCCGTAGCCCCGAATCATGCCCAATGTGCTAAACAGGCAAGCGGCAGCATCCAAATCCGCCCCTTGGATGCACTGCAAATCAACCAAATTGGCTCGAATTAATCTTGCCTGAAGCCCCTTCCCGAGCAACCGTTTGTGGGCCGCTTCTAAAGCTGGCCAAGACAAATCCACCCCCAAGGCCCAGCCACCTTTGGCATCCGAATTACGCACCATATGCAGTTCCATCAGCCGCCCTGACCCACACCCCAAATCCAATAGACGGGCATTGGCAGCCACTCGATCAAGCACCCACAAGGCATCGCTATTTTGCCGTCCATCGGCTGCTCGTTCATCCTCAGTAACAGCTTCTACTGATTGAATCCGATCCCAAACTTGCGGGCTAACCCCCGAAAGCCCCCATCTATCTGCTGGCCCGGTAGTCTTCATGATTTAAATCATTTCCCAAAACGCAAATTAGCCAAAAGGCCCAAAGCCTACTTCTTACCAGAAGCAGGCAGCTTGCCACCTATCTTTTTTAAACTGGATTGAACGGAAGATCGAAGCCCCTTGTCTCGTTTCAATTGTTTATTTTCCAACAAATCCCTCAGATCCTTTTCGGCACCCTTGGCGGGGGGGCCTATTTCACCAAGCGCTCCTACAGCCGCTGCCCTGATTGCCGGATCCTGTAGAGCCTTGATCAATGCAGGCACAGCCGGCGTGGCAGAATCGCCTAAATTCCCAAGGGATTCAGCGGCTTTTTGGCGAACAGAATCTTCCAGTTTTTTATTCTTGAGCGCGGTTAACAAGGGATCCAATCCTTTGGCCCCCATGGTTCCCAATGCGGTTGCTGCTGCTTCCTGCACCTCTTTTGTCTCGCTGGGGGCTGAAAGAAGTTTGCCCAAAGGATCAGTTGCGACCCCAGCCGCGGTTGGTCCAATAGAGCCTAATGCCTGTGCCGCAAAACGCCGGACAAACCTGTCCCTATCCGCTAGCGCCAGCGTTAGTGCTTTAGTGGCCCCCTTTGCATCTGCTCCCAAGTCAGACAGAGCCCTTGCCGCTTCCCTACGCTCATCGGGGTTGCTGGATCGCAGCTTTTGAACCAGTGCCTCTGTATCAGCAGCAAAGGCCAAACCCGCGAATAACAGTCCTGCAATCAACGGTGCACTACGATTCATGCCCCACCTCCCCATTACCAAGTACCAACACTCCCCAAGAACCCATTTTAACCCATATTAAGAATACACTCTTAAAGGCTCACACTGTTCGTGGAGCAGTTACTCAACCCAGACTGACATCCAAAAAAATCTCGGACCTATAAGGAAGTGCCTAACCAGATTTGGCAAAAGAAAATGGCATCCAAAGACTTCGCTATTTTGAAAACCCTTAAAACCAAGGTAAAACAAATTCAAAATAAAAATGGACATCCTTACCCTGTTTCGCAAATCAACTCAGTTAGCGTGACCGCCAATACTGAAAAAGAGAACGTAAACCCCACTCTCCGTTCAATTGCCACGAACCGTCTCCAAATTAGGCCCTACAACGGATGGTCGATATCGCACAAAGGCCATGCACCAAGGATTGGGTCAGGACGCCCCAACCATCCTCTCCAAGAGTTCGAGGAGACCACCAAAGCCACCAAGTGGTCACATTTGGACAAAAAAAATGAAAAAAATTTCTGGCCTCAAGATGGCCCGAACCACATCGCTCAACCCAAAAACATGAGCCGAGCCCATTGGCACACGCATCAAACTTTGCCCAAAAAACCAGTTGAATTGAACATTCGGAAACCAAAAACATCTATAAAACAAGGCAATCAGGCACAAATCGCCATCACAGGAAACCTTAAAAAACACAAGCAATATATAAAAACTGAATAAAAACAAATAATGGAAAAACAGGCTGGTTTTCCCTGCCATTTCATCGCCCAACATGACCTTGCTTTTTAAAGGCCTAAGATTAGTATTCTCCCAATGGTAGTCGGGTCCGCACGCAGCTGTGCGAGGCCAGGGTTCAAGATGAGCCCCATCCGCGACTACCACAAGGGACGAGGCCTTCGAGAGCATGAGCCCTCTTGAGTCAAATGCGACGGCACCCATTGTGACCCGCAGCCCAATCTTCACCGTCGCACCAGTCGACGATGATGATCCTCCCGGTGCCCCCACGCGTCATCCGCTGTGGGCCTCGGTTCCTGAAGAACAGTGGAATGATTGGCGCTGGCAATCTCAAAACGCAGTACGCTCTGTTCGTCAATTGCGCGAATTGCTTGACTTGCCCGCTGATGAGCTGCAGTCTTTGGGCGAATTAGAGAGGGAATACAAAACCTCTATACCCCCCTATTATTTCTCACTGATTGATACCACAGATCCAACCGACCCTATTCGTTTACAGTCTGTTCCATCATCCAAAGAACTCGAGAATCCTTCTGGGTACGAGCTCGAGGATCCCCTAGAGGAAGACCTCGACTCTCCTGTTCCAGGATTGACCCACCGGTACCCGGATAGGGCATTGGTTGTTACCACTCATGTTTGCACAATGTACTGCCGGTTTTGCACTCGCAAGCGTGCAACTATGGTTCGTGGTGGGTGGGATACAATCACCCGTGACGACCAGCGAATGGTCGATTATGTAGCCAGTCACCCCGAGATTCGGGATGTGATCATGTCCGGTGGCGATCCGCTTACCTTGTCCCCCACACGCTTGCGATTTTTTATTGAATCGCTGTCTGCCATTCCCCATGTGGATGTATTGCGAGTGGGCACTAGGGTTCCTGTAACACTTCCAATGCGCCTGTTTGACCAAGACCTTATCGATCTGCTGGGTTCAACCGGCAAGGTTTGGGTTCAAACGCACTTTAACCACCCCCGCGAGGTGACCCCAGAAGCTGCTAAAGGCGTTCGAATGCTTCTATCTGCCGGCGTCCCGGTCAACAATCACTCTGTGCTTCTCCAAGGAGTGAATGACGATTTGGGCACCATGCGCAAGCTGCTACGGGCATTACTAAGAATTAAAGTTCGCCCATATTATCTATTCCACTGCGATCCAGTTATTGGTGCCGGCCATTTTCGTACTTCGGTATGGAAAGGCTTGGAAATCGTGGAAGGCCTTCGTGGGCACATGTCAGGGCTGGGTATTCCGACCTACGTCGTGGATAGCCCTCACGGTGGCGGCAAAATTCCCGTGATGCCCAATTACCTTATAAGTGCTTCAGACGATGCGGTTATTCTCCGGAATTACGAAGGCATGGTGGTTCGTTACCAAGCCCAAGACAAGCCTTCTACTGTTTCGCCGACCCCTTCACGAGGAGTTAGTAGCTTATTGACTGGTCAGCGGACTGCACTAATTCCTGAAAATACTGAGCGCTTGAAGCGAAGGGCCTTGCGCATGGTTGAACAAAAACGCCCAGCAGGCTATTCGACAGAAGAAGGTGGGGAGCCAACCCATTCCACCGGCCGTGGGGGCTGCTCACTTTAGGCCCTTTTGCCGGAAACTTTCTCAGGGTGATTTGTGCATATAGGCATAGCCTTCGACCTCCGGGTTGACACCGGGGCCGAAGGCAAACCTGATGACTGGCAGGAAGAGCTGGATAGTCCTAAGACTATTGAGGCTTTGCGTCATTCCATTGCAGCATTAGGCCACCGGGTAACCCTACTGGGTAATGGTTTGCCATTGGTGAAAAGGCTGGTTGATCCTGCTGATCCAATCGACATGGTTTTCAATATTGCCGAGGGAACGATACCAAGCCGTTCCCGAGAAGCTTTAGTTCCTGCGGTTTGCCAAAGTCTTTCCATTCCATGCACAGGGAGCGACCCATCCACTCTGGGGGTGGCCTTGGATAAATCATGGACCAAGCGAATTGTTAGTGCGTCTGGGGTTGCTGTTCCTTGCGAAATAGTTCTATCCCCTGGCGATCCAATTCCCGATGTTGACTCCTTTGCCCAGCAAGGCCTCCTGTCCTTTCCAATGTTGGTTAAACCCGCATGGGAAGGCTCGAGCAAAGGCATTCGCACTCGATCGCTGGTGCGAAACCACCACGAGCTTGAAGAGGCGATTCTTGCTTGCCAAAGCCACTACGGCCAGCCTGCGATGGTTGAGGAATTTATTGCGGGCGACGAGGTTACCGTAGGCCTGCTGGGCCCTGGAGAACCTTGGATTGGAGTGATGCGCATTCTTCCCCAAAAGCCCACTGAAGCCTTTGTTTACAGCTTGGAAGTCAAACGGAATTGGCAGGAAATGGTTCGGTACGAAGCGCCCGCCCAATTCTCCGAAAAGACCTTAAACCGAATCAAGTATCTTGCCCGAAAAGTGTGGGATCAATTAGGTCTGCGTGATATTTCTCGCATTGATTTTCGGGTGCGGCAGGGTGAACCTGTTTTTCTTGAGGTGAATCCACTGCCCGGCCTCGACCCGGTGACTGGGGATTTGTGTATCTTGTCCAAAGGGCATGGGTTGAACCATGCTGACATTTTGAGGCGAGTTATCGCTTCCTGTGCCAGACGTCATGATATGGTTCTGGCAGACCATGGAGCATGAGTCAGATGTCGGATTCCCAGTCCGAATTTCCCGAACAAACCGAATCTATCCCGCCCTGTAACCGGTTGGTAAAACCGACTACTCTAACCCAACAAAGGCTAGCCAAACCATTGCCTCAATATCCTTGCAAAGTCCTTATTCTTTTCAATCAACCTGTCCTGGAAGCTGACCACCCTTTTAAGGAATCGGAGCACGAGGTCGAATACATTGTTAACCACACCCTTAAGACACTTCTTGCGGCTGGCATGAACGTTGAAACATTGCCGGTTGGCCGTGACCCTAGTGTTATATTTAGCGAATTACAGGCCCGCAAACCTGAAGTTGTTTTTAACCTGTTCGAAGGTTTGGGGGACGCCGGGGGCACTGAGTCCACCGCTGCTGGAATTCTTGAATGGTTGGAAATCCCGTTCACTGGTTGCCCTTCTCCCGCGCTGTCAATTGCACGGGACAAAGCATCCTCCAAACGCTTGTTGGCTGGTGCAGGCCTACCGGTAGCAGGCTTTTTATGTTTGCCCGATTCGCGTGTTCCTGCATGCCCATTCGATTGGCCCGTGATGGTCAAACCGGCCGGCCAAGATGCCAGCGTCGGGATCGACCACCATAGCGTTGTCAGCGGTCAGGAAGCGTTAGTGCGGCGTGTGGACTATGTTCTCCGTGAGCATGGGGGTCCGGTTTTGGTGGAAGAATACCTTCCCGGCCGTGAATTCAGTGTGGTGGTATTGGAGCAGAAAGGCGTGGGATTGGTTAGCCTGCCCGCCTTTGAAATTCGTTTCGAACGGGAAGGCCCCGGAATCTGGCCAATATTCACCTATGAGGCCAAATGGGAGATGGAGTCGGAAGACTTCAATCACACACCTTTGGATATCCCAGCGCATATCAATGACGAAATGCAAGACAAGCTTGGCCGCATTGCCCGCGAGGCATTTTCGGTGCTGGGTTGCCGGGATTATGCGCGAGTAGATTTCCGGCTCGACAGCCAGGATGAACCTCGCATTTTGGAACTAAACCCCAACCCCGATCTCAGCCCTGATGCCTGCCTCTCGTCTACCCTTGAGGCTTGCGGACCATTGACACATGAAGAATTCTTGGTGAGCTTGGTCGTCCGGGCCCATCAGCGTGGCGGGGCTGTTCGCACCGTGCGCTCCAATTCGGCCAAGTGAAACCACCCGCCTACTGAATAAGGCTTCAATTAATCCTTGTAAACCGCATAGCAACTGGCTGTTTCCCACAGTTTTACTTCAACCACCGGAAACCCAAAGAAACGGGCTTGGTCGAATATCAGCTTGGCAATGTTTTCAGCCGTTGGATTCAAATCCATCACATAGATAGGTTCCCCTTGAGCTCGCAAGTATTCAAGGGCCGGATCATCTCGGTGCAATATCATCCGGTGGTCCAAATGGTCATCAATCCACTTCCCCAAAGTTTGTTTCAATTTGCTAAAATCCACCACCATTCCCAAGTGGTCCAATGATTCTCCCTCCAAGGAAATCACCGCAGTGCCGTTATGCCCGTGCAGATATTTGCACTTCCCTGCATAGTCAAGCAATCGATGGCCGTAGCAAAAGGGAATCTCGCGGGTCACTCCGTACATGGGTTCTCCTTGTTATTTTTGGCGTACTTGGTTGGATCGTTCATTTGCGCCTGAATAAATGCCTGCTGCCTTTCGTGGCATTTGTTGCACTTGCCGCAATGGTGGCCCGAAACCGGCCTAATGCAGGAAAAGGTCAGCTCTAGTGGCATCCCCCTACCCCGCACCATTACTTGAGGCTTATGTAAGTTGCGAAAAGGCAACAAGACCTTCAACTGCCCACCAACAGCCCGATTGACCAAAGCGGCCATCGATTCAAAAAAAGCCGGGGTTGCATCAGGGAAAGGATTTCCTGCCAAAGGTGCCAATGCGATTTCTCGCACATCATGCATATGGCTATAAATCATTGATTTGCAAAGCAATAGAAGGTTGCGTCCTGGAAGGTAGACTGCATCATCCGGACTTTGGTCATCAGGAACAGCCTTGGCACCAGTACTCCAGTGGTCGCCATAAATATCCCGGGTTGGCTGGTCCAAAATTACTAGTGGCAAGGAGTTGGGGGAATTAATCTCGTTCAAAAAACCACGACAATACCCTAATTCCACTTCCTCCCAATTCAGGCCGGATCGAATATAAATTGGCAAAACCGGCCTTCTCTTAGCCTCTTCCCCTAAAAGTATGGCACTATCCAACCCACCACTTAGAAGCACCGCTAGGGTGTTTTCAGGGTATTTGGCAACCACTTCACTTTGGTTAATTTCTTGCTGAAATTGCTTCATGTCATCATGTTAGGTGGTATAGAGCTCACTATGGCACCAAAACCCAGCCAGCCCTCAGCCGGGCAAATGGGGTGTTTTGGCCACCAAATTGCTTATACTTTAATTGTAGGACCAAATGCCGGTTTGGATGCCGGTGCGTCTTGAATTGAAACTTTTGCGTTAGAGGCGGGCAGACTAGCTATGAAGGACCTGACTGGCCTTGGTCCCTGGGTTCGGGCTAACGCCTCCCTCCAGGGGATGCTTCTTCAGGGAATGAGTGGAACTGCTGAGTTTTTGGCGGAACCCACCAGCTTGGATGAATTAGCTCGACTGGTCCGGGCCTGCACCCATTCGGGGCAGACCATGCGGGTGTTGGGTGAAGCCAACAATGTGCTGGTTGGTCCGGAAACTATTCCAGGTGTTGTACTGCGTCTGACTGCCAAGCCTTTTCGTGAGGTGACCGTACGGGGCAATACGGTGCGGGCAGGTGGCGGAGCTTCAGTGGACAGCGTGGTTGCCGCCGCATGCAATGCCGGGCTCTCCGGTTTGGAAACCCTGGTTGGCATTCCGGGCTCCGTTGGTGGTGCTTTGCGTCTCAATGCCCACGACGAGGCCGGTGATATTGGTGACCATGTTCGCCGGGTGGAGGTTGTTACTGATGATGGCCAGATTATCACCCGCGAACGGGATGAGTTGAAATTTGAAAGCCAAGGTAACAACTTGGACGACGCTGTGATTGCTGTTGCTGAATTTGAATTGGAGCCCGAAGCCGAAGATGGAATTCTGCGTCGCATGAAACGCGCATGGATTAAGCGAAAAGTAAGCCAGCCACTGCGCTCCGGGGCCATGGGGCCCGTCTTCCAAGAACCAACCGGAATGAACGCAGGTGAGTTGATCACCAAAGCCGGGCTATCCCGTCATCGCATTGGCAGCGCCGAGGTGAGCCACCGTGATGGCAACTATATTTTGGTGCGCGCTCCTGCTGGCGCTGATGATATTTTGCGGTTACTACAACTGATTCAACAAAGAGTGCGCGAGCGTTTCCATGTCGACCTCGAGCGGAAAATCGCCATTTGGTGACGGCAAACGCCGCCCGCGCAAAAAGTCTGCCCCCCCCGAAACCAAAAATCTTGGTGAGGGGGGGGTAGTTGTATCACCGTCGGCGGAAGTGCCGGCCAAAGGCTTGAAAACTCCCCCCCCTGCCAAATCGGCCCGAAAGTCGAAAGAGCCCGCACCATCTAGCAAATTCTTGCCCTCCCGAGGGTTGGCCTTAGGGGGCTGGATGGCCGGTCTGGCCCTTTTGGCTTTGGGGTTGGTGAGTCTTTGGTGGATCAATCGGGAGCTTGGCCGGGACCCAAAAATTCTAAGTTCGGCATCGGTTCTTTTTTCCTCAATCTCATGCCCCACTCCCCAGGCAATGGGCCGGGATGCTTTTCTCGAAGAGGTCCGATACATCGGCCATGTGGATCAGGAACTGAATCTACTGGACTCCAGCCTGCCTTCCATTCTTGCAGCCGCTTTTCGCTCACATCCTTGGGTGGCTGAGGTTGAGCGGGTTGAAATTTTCCCAGGCACCACCAGACTTGGCCAACCTAAGGCTGGCAAAGTGGAGGTGAAACTCCGTTTTCGTCAGCCCGTTTTGCGTGTACCTTTGGAAGGTGAAACCTTGCCCGGCGAACCGGCTGAGCGTGAGGTCGACCCATTGGGAACATTGCTACCGGCCAGACCCGCATTCAGTGGTGTTCCAACCTTGGCAACACGCCGGCAGGGCCTTCCTCCCACACCGGGAAATATGTGGAATGACACAATTGTCCAAGGCGGAGCCAAGGTGGCTGGGGAGCTAGCCAAAGCTGGGATTCTTGAGAGGGTGAAAGGGTTGCGAAGCGTTGGGGCCGGTTGGGAGCTTGAGACCGCAAAAGGCCCTGTTTTTTGGGGGAGAACCCCCGGTTTTGAAACCGCTGGCGAACCCCCCGTTGCAGAAAAATGCCGCAAGCTGGGCCAATGGCTTTCGGCACCTGTTGATACATCTCCACCTGATCTATCAAAAGCCGTTTAGGCAGTTACTCATTTGACAATCCAAGGCCACTTTCCGGTGCTTCTATTAATATGCGCGACCAGCTTTCCATTTTGGGCAGCAACGCCTTCAAGGATTCGGCTGAGGCATGGGCACCTTCGAGGAGGGCATCTTCCGCAGCCTTCACATCGTGGGAAACCGTCACCAAATGAACGAAACCCAAATGAACCCGCCCCACAGCATTGGAATTGTCACGCAACAAACCGACAAATGACTCTTCAAACGAATTAAGGCCCAGCTCCTCATGCATTTCACGCTTCATACCTGCCCGATAGGCGGCCAGTGGCTGTTCCAAGGGCCCATCAACCGGTTCAACATGACCGCCTACCCCGCATGACCACAAGGCGTGCAATCGGTTCTCAGACCCGGCCTTGCCCCGACGGTAACGAAACCACCCGGAGGGGGAACGGACAACAATATATGGGATTACCTGTTGCCAGGATTCGTCCTCCTCAGCCAAATGTCGTGGATAGAACCGAACCCCCTCCACCCCCAACAATTCTCCCAAGGGCGGCAATTGAGCGGCAGGCACAAAACCAGGCCCCTGAATCCACTGATCTGCCGCCAAGGTAGGTAAAACTAAAACCGGAGGCTTACTCAAGGTGATGGCTCCATAAAGGATGCAGGCTTTTCGCCCTGAATCGGGGCACGCTGGTTCACCGGGCCCTTCAAGGCCGCTGGCCGCCAACCAAAAGCCGCCGCAAACAATTGCCCCAACACTAAAACCACGATCATCACCATTCCCAATCGCAACATTGCATCGCGCGAGGCTCTTCCCAGCAAGTTGGAAACGGCTATATCATTGCCCAGACTTATCGCTTCATGCAGCGCACTTTCATATTTACCCACAGGGTAATCGGCTATTCCTTGCCAGTGCCAAAGGCTTGAATCGGTGGGTATTGAATCGGCTGGGCCGACGCGAATATCCCATGTTTGAGTGTCTCGCGGCCACCAACTAGTCAACGCTAGCTCAGCCCGTCGCGTGTGGGGCACAAAAGGCAGCAAATTCATTATTTGGCCAGTTTCAGGTTTTGGGGAAGCCACTACCACCCTCGCCTGATCCACCATGGCTTGGGCCCCACCTAGCAAGGATGCCAAATCTTGGTTTGCCAATATTTGGCCAAGTTCTTTGGCACTGGTCACTGGCGGGTTTATTTTCAAATTCAAATCCGTTTTAGCAAACGCCAGCTCTCCGCTTATCAAAAGAGTTTTCAGCCCCTCCAACCAACCCGGGGCAAACGAACCCGCGTCAAGAAATTGCCGTTGCGTGGGAACAAAAAGGTAACACTTGACCTCATTTCCCTCGCATGCAAATAGCCCCAACACAACCCTTTTGCCAACCGGTCGAATGAACCATGCATCACCCTCAGGAAACGGGGCCTGGAAATCAGCTGCATTAGGCAGCCAAGATGGCCGATTTGCCAACCATGAGTTTGGAAAACCAAGGGAATAACCGGCAAACTGCTCCCGCGTTGAATGCCAAATTGCCCAGGGCACAGGCCCAGTTTGTATGGTGTTGGATTGGATCAAAACCTGCTATCTCCAGACAGGTTGGATAAATCGCCTTGCCTAGGCCAGCGCATCCACCCAAACTTACAACTTAGGGCACTTTTCAAACATCACCTACCATGCAATATACAAACCCCCAAACCCGAAACGGTACCAAAAAAGTACCACCCACGATCGAAATGCTCGATTGGCTGGTTCGCCTTTTGCTATTCTTGGCCCTAACTTTTTTGATTATTCGCGGCCATGGTTGCCACCCCGGAGGTCACGAGGACGAAATCGACGAAGAATTGGTGCATAAAAAATTTCCCCCAAACTAGGAGGCAGCCTCTCGTACCAATTCTCAAATCCGATTTCAAACCCGACAAACAATAAGAGCCGGGTCTCCCCGGCTCTTATCAGAAAAACAATCATTTTTCCTTTATTTCACATCAGGCACTTCCATCGGCAAAGGCCTTGGAAACAAATCCAGAGGCCCCAGGTTCATTTTGGACAGGTTGGCAATAACCTGCTGCATTTTTGGATCATTTTCCGAGTCAAAAGCACCAATGGTCACCATGCTGCTGGTGCGAGTATGCAAGGTATAAGCGTCGAACTCCACTTTTTTCAACACCCTGCAAGTTTCCCTAGCTTGAAGTGCGCATGCGTTGAGAGTATCGCTCCCCTTACCAAGCCCGATTTTCTCAAGAAAAGTTCCCGATGTTTGCGCTCCAGAAGTGGGCTGCACCAAAGTGGCTCCACGATATTCCTTCACAACCAAAGTCCATTTTTTACCGCAACGAAAAAGGCTTGTGGCATCGCCTGAATTCAGGCTCTTTAGTGAGGGGTCAAACTTGGGTGGAGGAGGAACATTGGAAGGAATGGTAGGGTTGCGGGTTACAAAGCTGCGGGTGAAAGGATTGACCATTTCCCGGCGAATTTCCAAACCTTTACCCGGCACTGGTACATAAAGGCTAACTATGTCGGTTGTGGACTTCCCCTCTTCAAGCTTTATCTCAGGAGTTTGAAGCCCCTTCACTTTGTCGAGAGCTCCACGGGCCTGCTCAATGGTTTGGTAACCACCAATAACAACGGCACATTGCTCGGATGGTCGGGTGAATTTGCGTTTACGGCCTTCACCCGCAGGGGCATCATCTTTCGAATCCGTCTCGTTTTTCCCTGAGGAACTTTGACTGTAATTCAAGACATAAGCCGGCAATTTGTCACGAGTTCTTAGAGTATTAACCACTTGCTTGGCCATCTCTTGCGAATCCGGCCCCGAGTAGCTGGCACAGCAAATCAGCCAAGCACCAGCCTGAGGGTTGAGTTGATATTCGTTTTTTGGGGTCTCGGGCTTAGGTGATGCCCCGTTTAGAACGCTCAGGCAAAAAGCCCAAGTAAAACTAGCCAAAATTGCTTTGTTAAAAAGTCGCTTGCCCTGCATGGCTTATACCCTCACCAACCGCCCACAGACTTCCTGTCTGGGGGTTCGGGGGGGCTATAACTTCGAAAACCATCGCCCGGCAAGGCCAATTGAAAACTTGAGCAAAATCCTGATTTTTAGAATAAATCCAGTTTCAGCCCAATGGTTGGGACAAAACGCGGCTTTGCAATTCAGTGATGTACCTAGTGGCGACTTCACCTGCCTTAACCATTTCGTCTAGTTGATCCCGGGTAAATGTGGATTCCTCGCCACCAGCCTGAATTTCGATCAGTTGACCGGATCCAGTCATTACCAGATTCAGGTCTACCTCGGCATCGCGATCTTCTGGGTAATCTAGGTCCACTAGAACTCTGCCTTCAAGAAGCCCTATCGAAATAGCCGCCACTGAACCGGTTATCAGGTCGGCATTGAGCGGCAATGCTTGGTCTTTGGACCGAATGAAATTCAAGGCATCCATCAGCGCAATGTAGGCGCCGTTAATACTTGCGGTTCGGGTGCCCCCATCCGCCTGAAGGACATCGCAATCGAGGTGCAGGGTGCGCTCCCCTAATTTGTCGAGGCGAATGGAAGTGCGTAATGCCCGGCCTATGAGGCGCTGAATCTCAATTCCACGCCCGTCAGGCTTGCCTGCCCGTTCGCGCGGTTTGCGTCTGTTAGTGCTACCGGGAAGCATGGCATATTCAGCCGTGAGCCACCCTTTGCCAGTTCCCTCCAAAAACTCCGGCACAGTTTGTTCAACCGAGCAGGTACACAACACCACGGTGTCGCCTGAGCTAACCAAAACGCTTCCAGGCGCCTGTTTGGTATAGCGGCGTGTGAATGAAAGCGGCCTCAGGTCGCTTGGTTTGCGACCATCACGGCGAATGTGTGTCATACCCTGCGAGTCCCCATCCCGGCAGTCAGCAACCGCTTCAGAACGGCTTTTTGGCCGTGCATCCGGTTACCTGCCTGCGGAAAAACAACACTTTGTGGCCCATCAATCACTTCTGCCTGAACTTCCTCGCCGCGGTGAGCAGGAAGACAGTGCATGTATTTGGCATGCTCTGGGGCCAAAGCCATCAGCCTTTGGGTAACCTGATAATCTTTGAAAGCAGCCATGCGTTTTTGGGTTTCGGCCTCTTGGCCCATGCTGGTGAACACATCGGAATAAACTGCATCGGCCTGGCGCACTGCCTCACTCGGATCAGTAATTTCCACCGTATGGTTATTCGGCTCTGCAACTGCCAAAGAGTGCAAAAACTCATTGTCGAAACCATAGCCTTTGGGCGCAGCCAGCACAAATTTCATACCAACCTTGGCACAAATCAGGGCCAAAGACCTTGAGACATTGTTGCAATCACCCACAAAAACCAAGGTGCGTCCCTTCACATCACCAAAAACTTCCTGAAGAGTGAGTATGTCACCCAAGGCTTGACAGGGATGACTAAGGTCGGACAAACCATTGATCACCGGAATATCGCCATGCTCGGCAAACATTTCCACCGTCTTCTGCGAGAAAACGCGCAACACAACCACATCTACAAACTGGCTGAGGGTGCGAGCAAAATCAGACACTGATTCGCGTTTTCCAATGGGACCATCGGTGGCACTAAGAAAAATCGACTGGCCACCCAAATGAGCCATGGCCGACTCGAAACTGACACGGGTTCGCAAACTTGGCTTTTCAAAAACAAGTCCCAAGATGCGCCCGGCCAAGGGCAACGGGCGAACCCCCTTGGCCCAATCATTTTTCATCTGGCGGGCATCCGCCAAAAGCTCCGCGATTTCATTCGCGGACCAATCGTACAGATCAATGAAATGTCGCATGCCCACCACCTGTCTGATTTCCCCAATTTTTGGGGTGTTTATTAATTTAATTCAATGGCCTTACTTTTCAGGAAACAACCGGATTGATCAGGGCCTCCTCCAATATGGAGCATCCCTCCTCAAACTCTGCATCGGAAAGGTTCATTGCAGGCAGCAGTCGAATCACCGTCTGGTGGGTGCAATTAATCAGCAAACCCTTTTCTAGGCAGGCCTTAACAATGGGTGCGCCTTCAATGGAAAGCTGAATGCCCACCATCACCCCTCGCGCCCTGACCTCGGTAATCCAAGGACACTTGGGCATCAACGCTGTGAATCGCTTGCGAAACAATTCCTCCAGGTTTTTAGACCTTGCCAAAAGACCTTCTTTTTCAATGGTGCGGATGGTTGCCAAACTGGCCACTGCGGAGATAGGGTTTCCGCCGTAAGTTGCGGCATGTGTGCCAGGCTTCAAGACCGCGGCAACTTCGGGACGGGCCAAAACCCCTCCCATGGCAATACCGGAGGCCAGAGCCTTGGCCAAGCTGACCACATCCGCCTCAACCGCATCCAGTTGGTGGGCATACCATTCGCCCACCCGGCCCATTCCAGACTGCACCTCGTCCAGCATCAGCAGCATTCCCTTGTCGCGAGTGAGCTGCCGAAGATTTTGCATATAACCGGCTGGGGGTATGTTGATTCCCCCCTCGCCCTGAATGGGTTCAATCAGGACCGCAGCAGTCTCGTGATCAATAGCCGCGGCAACTGCATCTATATCCCCAAAAGGCACATGCACAAAACCCGGAAGCAAGGGTTCTAGGTTTTGCTGGTACTTTGGTTGCCCTGTCGCACTGATCGAGCCCATGGTTCGACCATGGAAACTATCGATCATGGTGATGATCTTGAATTTCCCATTAGGCTTTCCCCATAGACGCGCTATTTTGATGGCAGCCTCATTGGCCTCGGTGCCGGAGTTGCAGAAGAAAGCTTGCGCCGGCCAGTGGAGCTTATTGCAAAGCGCCTCAGCAAGTTCGCCTTGCGGCTCGGTATGCCAACTGTTGGGAACATGAATAAGCTTGGCAACTTGCTGCTGAACTGCATCCACCACCAAGGGCGGACAATGCCCCAACAGGGCACAGCCCCAACCAGGAAAATAATCTAGGTAAGGCTTGCCTGAGTCATCCCAAACCCTTGAACCAGCCCCCTTTACTAGGCAGACGGGATAACGGGTGTAATTTGGAATGACATATTTTTGATAACGCTCAACCGTTTCGCTTTTCATACTGTTTTGATTCCGAAAAGGTCCTTGCCTGGCAGAGCTTTTAAAACGCGGGAGGTTGCTGGAACTGCTGCGGATTCCCCCTCAGTTACAATCTCGGTGCCTATCCCGGTGCGGGTGAAAATCTCCAGTAAAAGTGCGTGCGGTAGACGGCCATCTATCATGTGGGTTTTGCCCACTCCCGCTGCCAGCGCCTCCAGACAGGCTTCAACTTTGGGAATCATTCCCTCTTCAATGATTCCAGTGGCAATAAGGTCTCGACAACGCTCACAACTGAGACTGGGTTGAAGGGTGGAAGTATCTTTGCGGTCGATCAACACCCCGGGGGTATCGGTCACTAGCACCAGTTTTTCCGCCCCCAACTGGGCCGCAACAGCAGCAGCGGCTGTATCTGCATTGATGTTCAGCCACCCTGACTCGGGATTGGAGTGGTCATGCGTAGCGGTTTCATAGGCTAGCGACGGAATGACCGGAATCACTCCGGCTGCGGTGAAATCACGAATGAGATCCACATCGACCCGGGTGACCTGTCCCACCAAACCCAAGTCGATTATTTGGCCCTTTTCCTTCAGCACCAAACGCTCACCATAAAGAGACTGTAAAGCCGCCGAGTGTAACCCGACAGCTCTACCCCCAAGCCTTTTCGCCTCGTTAACCATCCAAGAGTTGGTCTCGTTTCGCAGCACTCGGGCCACAATTTCCATAGTAGCCGGATCGGTATATCGCCGGCCTTGGACTTTTTTGGTGACAATTCCGGCAGCAGCACTGGTTCGGTCGATGCTTTTCCCGCCACCATGAACAACTACGGGCCAAACACCAGCCGTAGCGAGGAAAATAACATCTTCCAGCAATTGGGAAAGGGATTGTGGATTGTCCACGAGGCTGCCGCCCAACTTCACCACGATAAAACGATGGCGAAAACGGCGGAGATACCCCAAAGCTTCAATCAGCACCGAAGCCTTACGCTCGGGAGCTAATTCCATGGATGCCCCTGCTCTTCAGGATGCCTTAAAACAAAGAGGTAGTTTAGGGGCTCTGAACAGCCAGTCAATGGGGTTTGGTGTGGCAAATTCCCAAAAAACGCAAATTATTTCTTCCCTTTGGTTTTCTGTTGAAATAGACTAAATACTTCTATTGGAAAATTCAGGGCTTTTTGCCCAGTCTTTCCACCTGTTTGCCAACTGATTTACCTAGGAGTGGTTTCAATGAAGAAGGCTATTTTTGCCCTGATGTTTGCTCTGGCCACCGGCGCAATGCTACTGCCAACCGCAGTTATTGCCCAAGAAAAAACTCAGGAAAAGAAGAAGGAAGTTACCCTCAAGGGCGAGCTTTGCTGCGCCAAGTGCGAGCTTAAAACCGCTGACAAATGCACCAACGCCATCGAAGTTGAGCGCAAAAACAAGAAAACTGGCGAAACCAAGAAAGTTGTCTATATCTTGGACGACGAAGGCGCCAAAGCCCCTTACCATGGCAAGTTGTGCACCGGCCGAACTAAAGGTTCCGTCACTGGCGTTATTACTAAGGAAGGCGATTCCGTTAAAATCAAGCCAGCCAAAGAAGGCGTGAAGCTCGACTAATTTGGAGCTTGGCTCATTAATCAAGAGGCCCCCCGGAATGTTTTCCGGGGGGTTTCTCGCTTTGCAGACTCGTGGCTGTATCTACAATTATAAAAGCTCTTCCAGTTCGTTTTCAGGGAAGAATAAGGGGTGGGCCAGTGCCTCCCCTCTACCGAGGTGATCGATGTCAAGCAATGGAAGTGCCCTGCGAATAATTCTGGCCAATCCTAGGGGATTTTGCGCTGGCGTGAATATGGCCATCGAAAGCCTCGAGCGAGCCCTGGAACTTTTTGGCACGCCAATTTATGTCTATCACGAAATTGTCCACAACCGCCCCGTGGTGGAACGCTTCAGCCAAAAAGGTGTCACTTTTGTTGACACCATCGACGAAGTACCTAGGGGGGGCACCCTGCTATATAGTGCGCATGGTGTATCGCCTGTGATTCGCGAAGCTGCGGCTTCGCGCAATCTTCGCGCCATTGATGCGACTTGCCCGCTGGTGACTAAAGTTCATGTTGAGGCCATTAAATTCGCCCGCGAAGGCTACCACATTATTCTGGTTGGGCATGAAGGCCATGATGAGGTGATTGGCACCATGGGTGAGGCTCCCCAAAGCATGACTTTGGTGCAAACTACCAATGAAGTGGCCGCATTGCCCTTTCCTGCAGGCACCAAGCTCGCCTACCTCACCCAAACAACTCTTAGCGTTGATGAGGCGCGCGAAATAATAGAAGCTTTAAAGGTGCGTTACCCGAATATTGCGTCACCCAAAAAGGAAGACATTTGCTACGCCACACAAAACCGGCAAGAAGCCGTTAAGGCTTTGGTACCCGAGGCCGATCTGGTTATTGTTTTGGGAAGCAAAAACAGCAGTAACAGCAACCGCCTAGCCGAACTCGCCCAAACCAATGGCAAGCCTGGCTACCTGATTGACACCGCGGCCGAACTGGATGACTCATGGTTTCACAATGTAAAGACCGTGCTGATAACAGCCGGCGCCAGTGCACCAGAAGATGTGGTTCAGGACTGCCTTCGGGTTTTGGAGCAACGGTTTGGCGCTTTGGTGGAAAACCGGGTGGTGCGGGAGGAGCATGTTAGCTTCCCCCTACCCCGCGAACTGACCATGGTTTCTAACTAAGAAGCCCAAAGACTCCACGCAATGGCACCTCGCTTGGAATTCAAGCTCACACCTCCACCCGGCCCTCATCCGGGCATTGGTGTGATTGGTGCCGGGTTTATCGTTGCCGATTGCCATTTACCGGCCTACAAACACGCCGGCTTTATTGTGAACTCCCTGTGGTCTCGCGACCAAACCAAGGCTAAAGCCGTGGCCAGCAGGCACGGTATTGGGACAGTTCATTCCGACTGGCGACAGTTGCTAGATGACAAACAGGTCAGGGTTGTGGATGTAGCAGTACCTCCAAATGCCCAACCTGAGGTGATCTTGGAGGCCTGCACGCGGCCCCACATTCAGGGGATTTTGGCCCAAAAACCTTTGGCAATGGACCCCGCAACCGCAAGCATTTTGGTCACAGCCTGCGAAAAAGCCGGCAAAGTATTGGTCGTGAACCAAAATATGCGTCATGACCAAGCGGTTCGCTCCTGCTCAAACCTGATCCGCTCGGGTTGGCTGGGAGAGCCGGTGCTGGCAACCATCGACTTGCGGGCAATACCGCACTGGATGCCCTGGAGCGAAGGCTTGCGCTCGCTCACCACGTATATCCTCAGCGTTCACCACCTCGACACTTTCCGCGCTTGGTTAGGCACGCCTGACCGCGTGATGGCCAGCACACGAACCGACCCAAGAACTAATTTTCACCATACAGATGGCATAAATATTTATATACTAGAATACGACCAAGGCCCCCGCGCCTTGGGTATTGACGATGTTTGGACCGCCCCGCTTAAACCTTCAAGCCCCATGGATACCACCTGCCCCGGTAATCAGTCTGTCCGGTTCCGGGTGGAGGGAACTCTAGGCTGGGCCGAGGGCACCATCGGATGGCCTTCTTGGCCAGCCAGGCAACCCAGCACCCTCGATTTCGCCAGCTGTTCCGATCCCGGCACCATTCATAGGCCTAGATGGCGCGAGGTATGGTTTCCCGATGCCTTTGCCGGCCCCATGAGCGAATTGCTTTGGCAATTGCGCGGGGGCCCCGAAGCTGAGTTGTGCGGCCGCGACAACCTGCAGACCATCGCATTATGCGAAGCAGTTTTGCAATCAGGAAAATCCCGACAAGCCGCCATTGTGTCCGACTACATGCCCCAGAATTAAACCCGATGGCATCCCACGATTTATTCCCCGATGAACCGACTAGCCCTATCAAATTGCCGGGGGACGGATTCAACCTGTTCGCACAGGTTGTTTTTGACCGGCCATTGGAAGTGCCTTATACCTACGCCGTTCCTGCCGCCCTTGAGGCGATTATCAAGCAGGGAGCACGCGTATCTGCCCCCCTTGGCCATGGGAACAAACGGGTTCCTGGTTGGTGTGTGGAGCTAACCCGCGAAAAACCAGAAAGGCCGGTAAAGCCAATTGATAGCGTTCTCGATCCCGAACCCTTGGTGGACGCCCATCTGCTGGAACTGACCCGCTGGATGGCAGACTACTACCTGTGTGGCTGGGGCCAGGCACTTCAAGCCGTTGTTCCGGCCGGAGTGCGCCGCGATTCCAAAGAACGCCAAACAGTCTGGTTGCGCCTTCCCGCAGTTGCTGTCACCCATGACGATGCTGGAAAACCCGTCAAACTGACGGATCGGCAGCAAGCTGTCATAGATTCCTTGGCAGGGCATCCCGAGGGGGTGGAGCAGCCTCGGCTTTTGGAACAAGCCAAGTGCACCTCCAGCGTGGTGGAAAGCTTGGTCCGCAAGGGTGTGGTTGTGCGCGAGCGCTGTGCCGGCCGATCCGACGGAGGACATGCCTCCCTCCTTTCGTCCACCGATTTGCCACTCCTAACCACCGACCAGCAACTGGCACTCGATAGGCTTTTCCCGGTGGTGGATTACCCCCGATTTGCCCCACATTTGCTTTTCGGGGTCACAGGCAGCGGCAAGACAGAGGTTTATTTGCGAGCCATTGCAAGGGCATTGGAGCATGGCAAGCAGGCAATAGTGCTGGTACCCGAAATCAGCCTCACGCCCCAGACAGAGTCCCGCTTTCGGGAGAGGTTTGGCTTGGTGGCGGTTTTGCACAGCCACCTTCAAGAGGCCGAACGGCGCACCCGTTGGCGTGAGGTTGCCAGTGGGAAAGCCCGCGTGGTGATCGGGGCACGCAGTGCCATCTTCGCTCCCGCTCGCGACTTGGGCCTGATTGTGGTGGATGAGGAACATGAGCCCACTTTCAAACAGGAAACGGTACCCCGTTACCACGCCCGCGATGTGGCGCTGATGCGGGCCCGCATGCTAAAAATTCCAGTAATCCTCGGGTCAGCCACCCCCTCGCTGGAAACTTATCACCTAGCCAGAAAAGGCGCTTGCTCACGCATTGACCTACCCAACCGTGTGCTCGACAGGCCCATGCCTCGTGTTGAGATATTGGACCGCCGCATACGCGAAAAAGTGGCTTCCCCCTCCCCGCATTTGCACGCCCGGCTAGTACAAGCCATCAAAAACACCCTTTCTGCCGGCAAACAGGCAATTGTGCTCCTCAATCGCCGCGGGCACTCGCCTTTTGTGGTCTGCCCCGCCTGCGGTCAAGCTGCAATGTGCCGTTTTTGTGATTTGGCACTCACTTTCCATAAGGGTAAAAACAAGCTGATGTGCCACCACTGCGGTAACAGCCAAGACCCGATCCTGACCTGCGCCTCGTGCCAGCAACCAGCTATCCAGTACCAAGGGGTTGGAACTGAAAAATTACACGAAGACTTGGTGCGCCTGCTTCCTGGCGCGGTGATTCGGCGCATGGATTCCGACACCATGGACAAACCCGGAAGCCATCAGCAAGTGCTGGACGCTTTCCGTGCCGGATTGGTACAGGTACTTTTGGGAACACAAATGATCGCCAAAGGGCACGACTTTCCCGGAGTGACACTTGTTGGAGTGGTACAGGCCGACTCCGCTCTGCACTTTGCCGATTTTCGTGCCGCCGAACGCACCTTCCAATTATTGGCGCAGGTGGCGGGCCGTGCAGGCCGAGGCACAGATCCTGGCAAAGTTTTGGTCCAGGTTTTTGATGCGGACCATCCCGCGATCGTCTTGGCGGCCCGTCACGATTACGAAACATTCGCCAAGGCTGAATTAGAGCAGCGAGCGGCACTCAGTTACCCGCCATTCTCCCGCATGGCCCGCATTATTTGGCGATCAACCGACCCCATCGCGTTGGAAGATTATGCCAAAACAGTCGTGGCCGCCATCAAGGCCGCGCATGAAAGCCGTAAAGCTTCTGCCGGCACTGAACCTATTCCTGACTGCCGTGTTCTGGGCCCTTCCGAACCCCCTGTTGCCCGCCTGAAAGACTATTTTCGCCGCCATGCGCTGATTTTTTCGCCATCAGCGCGTCACCTGCACACGATTCTGCGCGAGGCCAGCCGCGCAGTACGCCCCTCATCCGTTGTGGAGCAGGCGATTGACATCGATCCTGTTAGCACGCTCTAGGGGAGGCGGGGCCTTTTTTTGCATTCGGGCAAATTGCCAGATTCAATGACCAGCCAAGGCTTTCTTCACACCATCCAACATTTCAGCCTCTTCTGTCCCTTGCACGGTTCTAGGATCCAGCAAGACGCGGCCGTCCTGAACACGACCAATTATCGGGGGTTGCTGAACCCTCAGCGAAGCTGACAGTTGGTCATCTGATTGTTTTAAGGCACGCAGGGCAACCACCCATGTGGGCAAGTCCTGGCCTGGAAGCGAGCCCCCGCCAACCGGTGATTTTTCGGCCACCACTAACACATCTTGCAGGCCTTGGCTGCCCTCAATGAGGCTGGCCCATATCCTTGCCCTCCGCTCCAAATCGTCAACGGGGGTACCAAGCATGGCAAGGGCGGGTATTTCTTTCCAAGCGCGCTCGGGATCAAGATGAAGCCTTAGTGTGGCTTCCAGGGCGGCTAGGGTCATCTTGTCTAATCGGAGCGCCCTAAACAGGGGGTCCTTCTCCACTTTGTGGATCAAATCCAAGTCGCCTGCTACTAGTCCAGCCTGGGGGCCGCCCAACAATTTGTCACCACTCATCAGCGTGATATGAGCACCTGCAGACAAACCGGCACGGGGATCAGGCTCTGTTTCAAACCCTACCTTGCCCGAAGTCTGCAACGCCCCGCTGCCAACATCATCAATGAACCAAAGCCCCTGGGCGCGAGCCAGCTTTGCCAAGGGGGCAGCCCCAGGCGACTCAGTATGCCCCATCACCCGATAATTAGCGGTATGCACCCTCAAAAGCGCTGCGGTTTCTGCGGTGATGGCCCGCTCATAATCCTCGATGCGGGAAATATTGGTTGCCCCCACTTCCACCAGTTTCACTCCCGCCACCTTGAAAATTTCCGGAAGCCGAAAACTACCGCCAATTTCAACCAGTTGTCCTCGGCTGACAATCACCTCCCGGCCGCCACACAGTGCCCGCAAAACCAAAACGGTTGCCCCGGCGCAGTTATTAACCGCTGTCCCGGCCTGGGCACCAAGGAGCTGGGCCAACAATGGGCCAACACCTCCCAACCGCTTGCCCCGCTTGCCGCTAACCAAGTCAAATTCCAAGTTGCCATACTTGGCAACATTTAGAGCCGCATCGATTGCAACCTGTGCGAGGGGGGCTCGCCCTAAATTGGTATGTAGCACTATGCCTGTAGCATTGATCACTCGCTGATGAAATGGTCTGCTATTTCTCCTCGCCTCGGCCAATGCTTCGTCGCTCAGTCTGGCCAAACAATGCTCTGTGGCATCCCCGGCAAGAATGCGCGAGCGGGCGTTTTCCAAAGCCTCGCGAGCGGCATTGGCCAACACACTAGGAGCAATATGCTCCCCTTCGCGAATGGCAGCCAGTTGCTCCAAGATGAGGTGAATGGCCGGCAAAGCCCTAAGGGCTTGCTTGCCTTCAGAACTCAACCCTTCGCCACCGGATTTTCCGCCATTTTGTTCGGAGCCAGCCACCGCAAATCCCCCTCACGCCGCGTGATTGCCACGCGGTCCAAATATTCACACAAAGGCACCGCATATTTGCGGGTTGTGCCCAAAAGGTCTCGTATCTCGGCCACGGTCAGGCCTGGCTGGCCCAATTCAACCCGACGCCCCAGCTCTGCGGCCACTTTTTCCCGCATCGCGCGCTCATGCTGACTCGCCAAATAAAGACCTTCCTGCACCTTCTCAAGGGCTGCCTCGGCAACACAGACCCCAAACAATTCATCCAGACTGCCTGCATTTTGACCGGCAACCGCACTGAAGGACGCCTTGTCGGGTGGTTGGAATCCTGCCTGGCGGTAGGCCTCGAGAATTTGCTCCTTCAATCGGCGCTGCCCAGCGGTGAGTCGTGGCTTAAAATCAGCTTTGCCAACCCGCCCTTGGGGGCCCACCACTACTTTGCGTTTGATCAGTCGATCCAGCACCCCCGCAGCCAACGCCTGATCATTCAGCCATCCTAATTGAGCTTCCACTTTTTGGCGCTCGTGATGACTTAGGAGGGGTTCGCGGTCGTGCAGGCGGATCAGCGCCTCCAACAACATTGCCTCCAATTCTTCGACCCGCGCTGTTTCCAAAAGCCTTTTGCGCGTTCCGCCCAACGATATTTCAACCAAGCTGCCATCTGCCAGGCCTTGGGCAGTCCACCCTTCCGCCTCCTCCAAGGTCCAGCCGGCCTCGCGGACCAGGTCTGCCGGACTGATACCGCCATAGCCTGAAAACCAAGCGGTTACCCGCGCCCGAGACTGGTGGTCCGCACAAGCCTGTTGTTCCAAATGCTCCAAGTCTTTCAAATGCCGCCGTCGCAGCTTGCGCCCGGTGGCTTGAATTACTCTGCCCCCGCCAAGGGTTTGCTGTGCAGAGGCCTGTCTAACCACCAAAGGCTGGCCCCAAACGGCCAATGCTTGGTCCTCGAGGAACAGTTGAACAAGCCCTTCCTCCCCTGGTGCCAACTTGTCGCAATCCAGCAAGGAAAGGGTCGCTAAGGTTTCTAGTGTTCCCAAATGCACCCGTACTTGTTGGCGGTGACGCAATGGCTTGGCCCCCGGAAGCAACCGCAACTTGGTCGCCAGCACCCGAGTGGGCTGTAATACGCCCGGCGTGGCCAATTCTTGCCCACGCTGCACATCCTCATGCTTCACGCCAGCCAGATTGATTGCCGCTCGCATTCCGGCGCTGACAAAATCGACCGGTTCCCCATGGCGACGCAGCCCACGCACCCTGACCCGCTCACCCTTGGGGAGCCAGTCAATTTCTTCTCCCACCCTGATTTGGCCAGCCAAAACAGTGCCTGTTACCACCGTGCCGTGTCCCTGCATCACAAACGACCTGTCGATCGCCATGCGAAACCACCCCGCATCGCGTGGCCGGGGTTTCGAAAGGCACTTGGCGGCTGCCCCTTTAAGAGCCTCACGCAACTCAGGAATGCCAGCCCCTGTTGAAGCCGAGGTATACAGGATTGGGGCTTCTTCCAAAAAGCTTCCGTGCACCAGTTCTCGAACTTCCAGCTCCACAACCTCGCGGGTGGTCTCATCCACCAAATCGCATTTGGTAAGGGCTATGATTCCGTGCTCCAAACCAAGCAAGCGAAGGATTTCCAGATGTTCTCTTGTTTGAGGCATGATGCTGTCGTCAGCGGCTACCACCAACATGGCCAAGTCAAAACCAGTGGCACCAGCCAGCATATTGCGCACAAATCGCTCGTGACCGGGAACATCCACCACGCCAACTCGATAAGGCGAGATATCGAGATGCGCAAATCCAATATCTATTGTTATCCCGCGGGCTTTTTCCTCTGGCAAACGATCACAATCCACACCCGTCAGGGCACGCACCAACGAGGTTTTTCCGTGATCAATATGGCCAGCAGTGCCAAGAATTAGTGGCATGGCCTTTTGAGGCCATTCCCCTGGCTTGGCTTGGGAGTTTCCAGGCTGGTTTTCCCTGTCGGTGCTCATGCTCTTTAGTGTAACTTAAATGCTTACAACATACGGGTGCAAAATAGGCCCAATTTCGGCCCTTTTGTCACACTTTTTAAGCCCCCAGGCATTTGTAGGAAGGCAATCATGATTGGTGCCCGTTTGACAGCCAGGCAATTCATCGAACGGTCTGCCCAAGAAGTCCTTCGCATGGATCATGCATCCCTTGAGCGCCTCGCCGAGGCAATTGTCCTTCGCTACAAGGCCGATGGAACTGTATTTCTCATCGGCAACGGCGGAAGTGCTTCCACTGCTTCCCATGCTTGCGAGGATTTTGGCAAAGGCTCATTGCGCCGGGAAGATTTTGACAACGACTCCAAAAAACGCCTCCGTGTCATTTCCTTGGCCGATAGCCCTGCCTACCTTCTCGCTTGGGGTAACGACGAGGGATTTGACCGTGTTTTTCTTGAGCAACTCAAAAATCTGGCACGGCCTGGCGACCTCTTGATCGCCATTTCCGGCTCAGGAAACAGCCCAAATGTCCTTCGAGCTGTGGAATGGGCCCACAAAAACGGGGTAGGCACTTTTGGCATGACAGGGTTTTCTGGCGGCAAACTTAAAACGATGGCCAACGATTGTTTCCATGTCGACCTCAACGATATGGGCTTGGTTGAATCGGTTCATTTGGTGGGAATCCATTGGATTGTGGACGAACTTCACCGCCAAATTGGCCACAATGGGGCTTCCCGCGACTCGATCAAAACGCCCGGGTGTGATTAATCCCCGGTTTGGCGCCCCCTTGGAGACTACGAAACTGAATTTCTAGTTGGAATCCGGCCAAGCTTGGCCTGATTTTATATACTGATTTTGTTTGCTCACCTGCTTCAACCTTGGGATTTTGCGTCGAAATAGATAAGGGAGACTGGGATGCGGGCCTTTTTGGCACTGGAGGATGGGACTGTATTTGAAGGGCGAGCCTTTGGGGCCGAGGGAGAAACCTCCGGTGAAGTGGTCTTTAACACTAGCCTCACCGGCTATCAAGAGGCCCTCACAGATCCATCTTATTGCGGCCAAATTCTCACCATGACTTACCCTTTAGTGGGCAACTATGGCGTCAATCCAGACGATACGGAATCTTCTTCAGTACAAGTCAAAGGTTTGCTCATTCGGGAACTTAGCCCTCTGGTCAGCAACTTCCGGTCCACCGAAGATTTGCACCACTATCTCAAACGCCAAAATGTATTAGGAATGGAAGGCTTCGACACCCGGGCCTTGGTTCGCAAATTGCGCATCAAAGGATCACTGCGGGGCGTTCTGAGTACCACCTGTACCTCTGCCACCGAGTTGGTGACCAAAGCCAAAGCCATTCCAACAATGACCGGTCAGGATTTGGTTCGCGAAGTTACTCCCAAGCATTCCTCCCATTGGAATGAAGGCCTCAATCACCCGCTCACCAATTACTTGCAAGCCCGCAATGCAAAACACAAGGTGGTGGCTGTCGATTTCGGCATGAAGCGCAACATCCTCAAGTGCCTCACTCAAGTGGGTTGCGAGGTCACCGTGGTGCCGGGCACCAGTACCGCAGCCGAAATTCTTGCCCTAAAACCCGAGGGCGTGTTCCTGTCAAATGGCCCTGGAGATCCCGCTGCGGTAACTTACGCGGTTGAAACCATCAAGGGGCTGGTTGGAAAAGTACCAGTTTTTGGCATTTGTCTGGGGCATCAACTCTTGTCGCTGGCTCTGGGTGCCAAAACCTTCAAGTTGAAATTCGGGCATCGCGGTTCGAATCAGCCGGTTCGAAACGAAAACACAGGCCGGGTGGAAATCACCTGCCAAAACCACGGATTCGCTGTGGAGAAAACTTCACTCCCACAGGGGGTCGAGGTTTCTCACCTTAACTTGAATGACAACACCGTTGAGGGCATTCGCCATCAGGCTCTCAAGGCCTTTAGCGTTCAATATCACCCTGAAGCCTCAGCCGGGCCTCACGATTCAAGCTATCTGTTTGAGGACTTCGTCCGTTTGATGGAAACAGGGAAAATGACCCAAAAGGTCTAAAAATCCTCAACTCACCATTTCTACAAAATGCCCATTCCAAGCTGGCTTTATCGTGTTTTCTTTACCCCTGTTGCTTTCAGGCTGCTGCTTGCATGCCGGCCAAATCTTCCACCAGGCTTTGGCGGACTCCGTCGGTCAAAGGTGGGCTTTGGCCGTCATAGTCTCCCGTTCTCAAGCGGACACTGATTGACTCCCGATTATCAGCCAACAAACGCAACTCCTGATCATCCAGCCTAAAGTGAACCCAGTGGGCTGTGCCCCAGCAGCGGTCTTCTTGCCGGGTGGTCAGTAAATTGGCCGAGACAGCCCGTTTGCCTCCTAGCATCAATTGCAAATGGTCCCCCCTCAAATCTCCCCATGTGGATGAGGTTGGGTCTCCAGGCGGAAGGTGACTATCCAACAACAACGCACCTTGCAGGCCTCCTTCCAGAGGCAATACCCGGTTGTGTAATTCCAGTTCCAGCAATTGCGTTGGCTCATCATGAATGCGAGCTAGGTGCATCACATCTTGAACCCTGAACCAAAGGGTTTGCCGGTTTTCAAATACCAAAACGGCTCGCTGGCCAATTCGAATTTTTCGATAACTTTCGATATATCGTAAATGGCTCGATAGATATTCTTTTCGGCGAGCCTGAAATTCCGGCAACGGAATCAGGTCCTCCAGGGTCAGCGGTAGCATCCTGCACACCCCCAAAAATGGGCCTTTAATCGCGCGCGTCCATGCGCTCCCGTCCAGCAACTTAACCCGACATACCAACCAAAAAGCCCTTTCTGGGTCAATGCCATTGCTTTTCTCTCTTCATGTTCCAGCTGCGCTCGTTTTTGACGGTTCCGTTGCGGTAAACTATTTGCATGGCCTTCTATGTTTTTACCTTTGATTCAATCTCCGAGGAGTGAAATCCCATGGCCCGCCGCAACCTTGCTTGGGTACTTGGAATCCTTGGTGTCGCGGTGCTCGCCTTTGCGGTGGGCCACTCGGCCCCAACACGCGACCGCGACCGTGATTACGAGCTAGTTCGCTTGGTGGTTGATGTCCTCCAAGAGGTTCGAACACGCTATGTGCGTGAACTCACCCCGGATGAGCAGCGCCGTCTGGTCGAATCGATGGTGAACGGCGGCCTTGAAAAGCTTGACCCACACTCAACCTTCATTAACCCCGAAGAATACAAACAATTCGCCCGCCAGACCAAAGGCGTGTTTGGCGGCGTGGGAATGTCTCTCGGATTCGACCCGCAAAAGGGCAATGCACTCACCGTGGTAAGTCCCATCGTTGGTACTCCCGCCCACGATGCCGGTGTCCTTGCTGGCGATATCATTTTGAAGATCGATGGCAAAACCACCGAATCTTTGGGCATGAATGATTCAATTGAAGCTATTCAGGGGGAACCGGGCAGCCCCGTCACCCTGACCATCCTCCACGAAGGGGAAAAAGATCCTGTTGAGATCACGGTCAAAAGGGCGGTTGTCAAGGTGCCCAGTGTTTTGGGTGACAAGCGACTGCCAGATGGTTCTTGGGATTTCATGATCGACAAAGAAAAAAAGATTGGCTACATCCGCCTTATCAATTTTTCAGAGACTGCTCCCGCTGAAATGAAGGCGGCCCTCACAACCCTCCAGTCGCAGGGCATGACCGGCCTCATTCTGGACCTGCGCGGTAACCCCGGTGGACTCATTCGTGCCGCTGTGGAAATAGCCGACCTCTTCTTGGATCAGGGCAAAATCGTCAGCACCAAAGGTCGCGTCGCCCAGGAAGAATCTTATGAGGCGGCCCGCGACGGCACTATTTTGCTTCCCGCCGGTGAGCACCCCATCACTATCATCATCAACCGTTATTCTGCCTCCGCCAGCGAAATCCTTGCAGCCGCACTGCAGGACCACACCCGGGCAGTAGTGGTGGGTGAGCGCAGTTTCGGCAAAGGCTCGGTACAAAATGTCATCGAGATGGAATCCCGCGCCAGCGCCCTCAAATTAACCACTGCCAGCTACTGGCGGCCCAGCGGCAAAAACATCCACCGCTTCCCCGACAGCAAGGAAACCGATGACTGGGGCGTCAGTCCCGACAAGGGCTACGAGGTCAAGCTGGAGGACAAGGAACGCATTAATTTCTTGCGCTGGCGCAACGACCGCGATGTGGTTCGCAAAACAGACCAACCCGCTCGCAAGCCGGTTCTGCCAGATTTCAAAGACACAGTCCTAGAAAAAGCACTCAATACCACCCGGGCCAAATTGCTTGCCAATGGCTGACCCAATCAACCCAAGCCAGCCACCTGACCAGCCGGCAACTTCTTGGGAAGTTTCCAGCCGGGTCCTGTTTGAGGACAATCACTGTCTGGCATTCAACAAGGCCGCTGGAACGCTCACACAAGGCGTTCCCGAGGGCCTTCCCGCCTTGGAACACATGGCCCGCGATTATTTGCGTCACCATTACGACAAGAAGGGAAGAGTCTACCTTGGAATTCCCCACCGGCTCGATCGACCAGTTTCAGGAGTGGTGCTTTTTGCCCGCAGTTCCAAGGCTGCCGCCCGCCTAGCAGAGCAGTTTCGCGAACGGCAAGTGACCAAAATCTACCAGGCATGGCTATCCCACCCGGTTCAGTTAGAACTGCCCGCCCAAGACACTTGGACTGATTTTATCCGCAAGGTACCCAACGAAGCCCGCAGCGAGATCTGCTTGGAGGGCGCCGAAGGGGCAAAAAATGCCATCACCCACTCACGGGTGCTGCTGCGCCTGCCCGGCCGCACCCTGGTGGAGCTTCAACCGGAAACTGGTCGCATGCACCAACTCAGGCTGCAAGCATCCCTAAGGAGCATGCCAATCGTGGGCGACAAACTCTATGGCGGAATTCCCTTGGAGGGGGCCGGAGATTTGCCGGTCATCACGCTCCATGCGCGCTCGCTCACCTTCCTGCATCCCATCCGCTATGGCGCCATCACCCTAA
>Ga0255132_1000011_pt1 | contig 79911 bp, 62 predicted proteins | sample Law_Law_RepA_8d_FD_188551 | JGI IMG/M metagenome (GOLD analysis project Ga0255132, IMG submission 188551) | Freshwater microbial communities from St. Lawrence River, New York, United States - Law_Law_RepA_8d | ecosystem: Environmental > Aquatic > Freshwater > River | place: USA: New York...
GTGGCGGCCAAAATGCGGGCTTCCACCTTGACCAGTTCTGTTGCCCCCACCGGAAGCACTTCTTTCTCCTCGATAGCGCGCAGCAACTTCGCTTGGGTGGCAAAAGGCATTTCAGCTATTTCATCGAGAAATACAGTCCCCGGACCAGCGTGCGTGAATATGCCTGGCTGATCCCGATCTGCCCCTGTGAATGCCCCTTTGCGGTGGCCGAACAATTGGTTTTCGAGAAGGTCGGCTGGAATCGCCGCGCAATTAATGGCCAAAAAACGACCAGGCCTACGTCCCTCTGGATCTCGCTTGCGTTCGCCCAATTCATGGAGGGCCCTTGCAGCCAGTTCCTTGCCTGTGCCACTTTCACCCTGGATAAGTACCGTTGAACGGGTTGGCCCCACGCGTGACAAAAGAGCCTTGAGGGCGCGCATTGCCGGGCCTGAACCGACCAGTGCGGCAAGGCCCTCGGCCTTCTCCATTTGACGAAGTTGCAAGCGTAGAGCTTGATTTTCAAGGCGTATTGCGCGCTGCTCTAGCAGCCGGCGGAGCTTGGCAAAGAGCTCGTCGAGCAGAATTGGCTTCATCAAATAGTCTTGGGCTCCTCGTTGGAAGGCCGCTACCGCGGTTTCGACAGTGCCATAGGCGGTCATGAGGAGGACCATCAGGCTGGAATCAATACGCAAAAGCCGCTCGAGGGTCTCAATGCCCGAAATGCCTGGCAACTGCATATCGCACAGAACAATATCAAAAGCCCTTTTTTCAGCCAGCTCCACACCTTCCTCGCCACTGCCTGCACCAGCCGCCTCGAAGCCCTCGGTGGCAAGGCATTCAACCAGACTTTCACGGATGAGTTTTTCGTCGTCGACGACCAAAATCCGGGCGCCACGCAAATCTTCTGGCATTCCCTTGACTTGTGGCTTGGTCATGTTGGTCCTTTGCCTTTTGCATTTTTCATTTATATCCCCTCAGGTAATGGCCTGCGCCCCAGCGGGATAGCCACCTCAAATATCGCCCCGCCGACAGATTCGGCTACTGCCACATGCTCAAGAGTACCACCATGAGCCTGAACAACTTTGCGGGAAAGAAAAAGCCCTAGGCCTGTTCCTTCTTTTTTGGAGGTCACAAAAGGCTGGAACAAACCGGGAAGCAATTCGGGTGCGACTCCCGGCCCATTGTCTCGAACGCCTATGCGAACCTCGGAATCTGAACAGTGCAAAGTCAGTTCAACTTGGCCTTGGGGGCCGGCCGCATCGAGTGCATTTAGCATCAAATTGAGGAATACCTGCGTCATTTGGCCACGAACGCAATAAACCTTGCTGCTCGCCTCCAAAGCTTCGGGAAGTCGAATGCGTGACCCTGACCGGGTATGGTACTTGGCAATCCCAAGTGCTTCGTGCAGCAGGTCTCTTGGATCCTCCCAGGTGCGTTGGCGGCTGCCGGGTCTGCTGAAGGCTGTCAATTCGCGGAGGATATCCCTCATTCGAGTCAATTCCGCCGCCATCAGGTTCAGTTTTTCAAGGGTGTAGTCGTCTTGCCCGCGACGCTGAAGCATTTGCACAAGGGTAGTGACACCGGTGAGTGGGTTGCCTACCTCATGAGCAATACCGGCTGCCAATAGACCAAAATTTGCCATTTTCTCTTGCTGAACCATCAAGGCTTGGGCCTCTTTCAGCTCATTGGTTCGCAGGCCAATACGGCTTTCCAGTTCGCGCTGGCTGTCAAGCAATTGGGCGTTGAGCCGCTCAAGTTCCAGTCGTGTTCGGCGCTTCCATGAAACCAGGCCGGTGCCGGCCCACGATGACCATACGAGCACTACGGGCATCAGCAACCTGGACTCCCCGCCCAGGCGGGCATCATGCACCAGGCAAAGGGAAAACCAACTGGCCAAATGGAGAGCACAAGTTATCCAGACCAATTCAGGGCCGTGGCGCAAGATGCAACAAAGCAAAGAGAGCAAGTAATAGTAACGGAAGGGGCTAGCGGGCCCATCATGAAAGTGCGCCAGCAAACCGATAAACAGCGACTCCATCATGGAAATAAAAAGCGGATATTCACCAAGAAAAATACTTTTTTTACGATAAAACCAGGTATCTAAAGCCGTGTAGGCAAACCCCACCGCCAGCAGCATGTTCAGGGTCAGCGCAGATTGGCCCGGAGCGAGCGTTGTATTTGCCAACAAAAAGCCAAGGACCAAACCGGTCCAGCGGATCTGGATTACCACCCTCTCGGCCGAAAGCTCATCTGGACCGGAGGGTGTCAAAATCCAGCCTGGAAGCTTCATTTTCTCATCCAAAACAAATTCAGACGAGCCAAGGCCGGCTCAGCAATTTTCAGGCAAAAACCATGAATCAGCCTTGGGTGGTCGCGCGGCCAATTGAATGATAAGTAAGACCGAAAGCGGCAGGAGCCTTAGGCTCGTAGAGATTTCGGCCATCAAAGATCACCTTGTCAGTCAGGTTGGAAGCCAGCTTGGCAAAATCGGGCGAACGAAACTCTTGCCATTCTGTGACAATGACAAGCGCATCGGCCCCTTGCACCGCATCCATTGGCCTGTCGAGATATTCAATTCGGTCACCCAACTGAGCCCTGACATTTTCCATCGCCTCGGGATCATGAACCCGACATTTGGCTCCTGCAGCCAGCAGGTTGTGAATGAGCACCAAGGCTGGAGCTTCGCGGATGTCATCGGTGCGTGGCTTGAAGGCCAGGCCCCAAATTGCAAAGACCTTCCCCTTCAGAATGCCCTGGTAATGACCTGTTATTTTTTGGCCCAACCGAAGCTTTTGGGCCTCATTGACCTCGTCCACCGACAGGAGAATGCGCGAATCCATTCCCTTTGCGGAGGCCATACTGATGACCGCCCTAATATCCTTGGGAAAGCAACTGCCGCCGTAACCGGCACCCGGAAACAGGAACTGGAAACCGATTCGGGCATCGTGGCCAATGCCGCGACGGACATCGTTGATATCGGCGTTGGTCATTTCACAGAGATTGGCCATCTCGTTAATAAAACTAATTTTTGTCGCCAGCATGGCGTTGGCAACATATTTCGTCATCTCGGCGCTTTCAGGCGACATGACCAGAAAAGGACGCTCGGTACGTAGGAATGGGGCATAGAGCTCACGCAACAAATCGGTAGACTGCTGATCTCGCACGCCAACCACCACCCGGTCGGGCTTGGTGCAATCATCTATTGCGGCACCTTCCTTGAGGAATTCAGGGTTGCTGGCAGCTCTGTGCTGAATTTTCGCCTTGCTGAGAATCTCAAAAACCTTGGCGTTGGTGCCAACCGGAACGGTGCTTTTCACAACCACCAGTTTGGAATCTTCGGCGTTCTTGGCAATCGCTTCGGCCACTGCGAAGACTGTGGAGAGGTCGGCGGCGCCGGTTTCAGACTGGGGAGTGCCCACACAAATAAACACTATCTGAGAACCGCGCAAACCCTCAGCCAGATCGGTGGTGAAACGCAACCTTCCCTCGCGGCCATTTCTTTCCACCAACTCCTCAAGACCTGGCTCGTAAATGGGAAGTCGGCCCTGCAGGAGCCCGCTGATTTTCCCAGCATCCTTGTCGATGCAAGTCACTTCATTGCCGCAATCGGCCAGGCATGTTCCGGTCACCAAACCTACATACCCTGTTCCCAAGATGGCAATTTTCATCTTTTTAAATCCAAAAAAGTAATTCGTGTTTCAATCTTTTTACCAGTGATTCAAGCTTACCGGGCTGCTTCTTTGGCAAAATCAGGCAGATCTTCGGCACCAAGCCAGCAAATCTGCCAAAGTTTCATCTAAAGTAAAACGAGGCTTCCACCCGGTATGTGCACGCAAGCGCTTGGTATCTGCACGAAAAACCTCCGGCTCGCCTGGCCTTAAAAGGTCGCCTCGGGTGGTGAGGTTCACTTTCACCCTGGCATGCTGAAGTAGGTGATCTAGGGCATCACCCATGCGAAGCGCGTGGCCGGAACCCAAGTTGTAAACTGTTCCTGGCTTGCCGTCCCGCAAAAGTAACCAATAAGCCTCAACTATGTCACGCACATCGGAAAGGTCACGGGCCGGGGTAAGGTTGCCCGTTTCCAGCATGGGCGGCTGAAGACCATTCTCCATTCTGGCAATTTGCCTCGCAAAACTAGCCAAGGCAAATTGGGGATCTTGCCTTGGCCCAATATGGTTCAATGGCCGCGCCAGTATCACATCCAAGCCCAACCGCTCCCCTTCGCGGCGGGCTAGAAAATCTCCAGCCAGCTTGCTTGCCGCATAGGGGCTTGCCGGCCCCAGTGATGCCCCCTCATCCAGTAGGGAATCACCATCCGGCGGAGAGTAGACTAACCCGGTTCCCACATGGAGCACACGGGGTTTTTGTCCGCTGACATCAATGGCTTGGAATAAATTGCGGGTGACGGTGAAGTTCCCCCACCACGCCGCTTCAGGTTCACGAAATGATTTGCCAGCGCTGGCATAGCCAGCCAAGTGAACGATGGCATCGGGATTGAATGATTGAATTTGCCGACAAACAGTTTCGGGCCGGTCCCAATCGATGACCGCCAGCGGGACCGCCGCCAAATGGGACAATCCATCAGGCCATCGCCCGGAGCGGCCAAGGGCAAAGGGCTGCCAACCCGGTTGGGCCAGCAGCCGCTCCACCATCCAACCGCCAACGAATCCCGTGGCCCCAGTGACCAGGACGCGCATCAAATTTCCTTCAATTTTTTGCTTTCGGGCATTCAATTACCCAAAAACAGTAGGCCCTTGGGATCAACCTTCCTTCTTCACGCGCACGAGGTCGGCATCGACCATGCGATGAACCAATTGCTGGAAGGAAACCTTGGGCTTCCAACCCAAGTGCTTTTCAGCCTTGGATGGATCGCCGACCAACAAATCCACCTCTGCAGGGCGCAGGAAGGCAGGATCGAGCTCAACATACTTGGTGTAATCGAGATCGACGCGCTCGAAGGCTAGGCGCACCAATTCACGCACCTCCCATGTTTGGCCCGTGGCAACCACATAGTCGTCGGGGGTAGTCTGCTGGAGCATACGCCACATCGCGTCGACATAGTCACCCGCAAAGCCCCAGTCCCTACGGGCATCCAGGTTGCCCAGTTTAAGAACCTTTTGCTTGCCCAATTTGATGCGGGCCACGCCATCAGTCACCTTACGGGTGACGAATTCCTTGCCCCGACGCTCCGACTCATGATTGAAAAGAATCCCTGAGCAGGCATACATGCCAAAGCTTTCGCGATAGTTGATGGTGATCCAGTGTCCGTAGACCTTGGCTACACCGTAAGGAGAACGGGGGTATAGCGGTGTACACTCTTTTTGAGGAACCGCCTGAACCTTGCCGAACATTTCGCTGGAACTGGCCTGGTAAAACTTGATTCCCTTGGGATCTAGGAGTCGAATCGCCTCCAGCATCCGCGTCACACCTATCGCGGTGAATTCACCAGTGAGAACCGGCTGGTTCCACGATGTGGGAACAAAGGATTGGGCCGCCAGATTGTAAATTTCCGTTGGCTTGGCGGTCTTGATGACATCAATGATAGAAAGCTGGTCCAGCAAATCCGCCTGATGGAGGTGGATCTTATCGCGAAGGTGATGGATCCGCTCGAAATTTTCAGTACTGGAGCGTCTCACCATACCGTGGACGGTGTACCCCTTTTCCAGAAGCAACTCCGCCAAAAAACTTCCATCCTGGCCAGTGATACCTGTGATCAAAGCGCTGGGCATTGTGATTCCCTTCCCAAAATCTTTCTGAAAAACATTATCAAAAACTGGTGGGCCCACATGGGACCACCCACTCACATTCCGCGGTGGCCGTATTGCGCCTGGTAGTACTGCCTGTAGGCACCACTTTTAATCTCATCCGCCCAGGCGCGATTCTCCCGGTACCACTCCACCGTCTCACGCAAACCATCCTCGAAAATAGTGGTGGGACGCCACCCCAACTCCTTCTCCGCAAGGGAACAATCGATGGCATAGCGACGGTCATGGCCTGGGCGGTCGGCAACATGACGAATGAGAGTTTCAGGTTTGCCGAGCAAATGGATTAGGGTTTTGGTCAGCTCCATATTGGTTTTCTCACACAAGCCGCCCAAGTTGTACACCATGCCAACCTTGCCCTTGCGCAAGGCTGCATGAATTCCCTGGCAATGGTCGACAACATGGATCCAGTCGCGCACTTGCAAACCATCGCCATAAACCGGAACAGCCAGATCAGACTGCAGATTACTGATGAACAAAGGGATCAACTTTTCAGGGAACTGGAAAGGGCCATAATTGTTGGAACAGCGGGTGATAATGGCTGGAAAACGATGGGTATGGACATAGGACCGAACCAACAGGTCAGAGGCGGCCTTGCTAGCGGCATAGGGACTATTGGGAGCAAGGGGCGTTTCTTCTGTAAAAAAACCGGTATCTCCCAAGCTACCATACACCTCATCGGTGCTAACCTGAACATACCGCTCAATATTATGAACCCTGCTCACATCCAGCATCACCTGAGTGCCCTGAACATTGGTGCGGATGAAGGGCGAACTGTCCAGAATGCTTCGATCAACATGGCTTTCAGCAGCAAAATGAACCACCTCATTGGGCGATTCTTCAGCAAAGACCTTTTCAACCGCAGCCCGATCGCCAATATCACCCACCACCAATCTGTAATTGGGATTGGCTTCACAATCTTTTAAATTGGCGGCATTTCCGGCGTAAGTGAGGGCATCGAAATTGATGACGCGGGTATTTGGCTCCTGTTGCAAAACCAATCGAACATAATTGCTGCCGATAAACCCGCACCCACCAGTTACCAAAATTGTTGCCACACCATTTTCTCCAGAAGAGCTCTGCCCTAAAAGTTTTCCCATCTTGCCCCCTAGGGTAAATAATTGCGCTTTTCTGGCAAAGCCCAACCCTAGAAATCGACCACCAGATATAAATAACTTGCTAACGGTATCAAATAGACCCATGACTTAGGCCAGATTGCAACTATTGAAGCACCTTGCTAAAAGGCTCATCCATTTGGAAAGTCAAAAGACCTTTGGTTTGAAAATCCGCTAGCCTTTCTCCTTGTTTTTCAATCATTGTTTGTTGATTATCACTTCCAAAGCAACGAATTTTGGCGGATGATGCAGTCTCAGGGAGAATCGTCTGTAGAAGTCAGCCAGGACGACCAAAATGGCCCCCAGGCAATCTCTAAGCGGAACACTCAAGGCTTTTGCCATTGGCACCTGTGTCGCCAATGTTTTCTTCCATTGTTATCCGGCCCCTTCAGCCTATGCCTTGGCACAGCAACCAGTTGTTAATCCAAAGGAAATTGAAAACTGGATAAAGCAATTGGGATCCACAGACTTCAATGCACGGGAAAAGGCCACCGAGCAATTGCGGTCACATGGGCTTTCGGCCCTGCCGCTTTTGCGCGCTGCCCTTAATGCAACCGATGCTGAAGTGCGAAAACGCGCTGCTGATCTGGTGGCTGTTTTGGAAAAATTGGATCAAACCCGGAAAGCGCTTGAACCGTTGAAGGTCACCCTTAAATTGAAGCAGGCTTCAGCAAACGAGGCACTTGCTGAATTCAGCAAAGCCGCGGGTATGCGGGTTGATTTCGCTGATCCGAGAGACAGGGTTGCAGGAAAAAAGATTGATCTTTCTCTTGAAAACGCCCCTGTTTGGGAAGCCTTGCGACTGATAAAAGCTAGTTTTGACCTGCGCGAGCGCGTTGACCAAGAAGTGAACGAAGAACAGCCAGACCCTGGCATGTGGCGGCGGCGTCCGGGAAGACCCACGCGTGGTTTTTACGAAGTAGCCCCTTTCCGACTGAACATCTCCCCCAGGCCTCCCGAGGAGCCGGCTGAACTGGAAATAACCGATTTGGCTCTGCGAATGGGAATCAGCCCAACTCCTTCAGGTTTCAAGTTAACCCTTCAATCACAGCCAGATGCCCGAATATTGGCAGTGAGAGGATTCACTCCTAAATTGACCGATAGTGCCGGCAAATCCTTGATTGCATGGAGGCCTTTGGCTGGCGAAGTGCCGATAGCCCAGCAAAGGCGGGGCCAAATGATCCTGCCGCTATCCAAGTCAGTTCCCGCTAGGCAAGAGGCCCACTTTGAGCGTACGACCGGAGGCGGCAACTCCACTATTTTGTCGGGAGCCGCCCAAATTGATTTGTTGCAACTAGACAAACCATTGGTACGAATTGATGACTTGGCGGAAGCCGAAGGCAAATCGGTTGAAGGGCGTGACGGCGTTAAGCTAGAGGTAAAACAGGCCCTAGAAATTCGCCCAGGATTGTTTCAGGTGCGTTTTTTGGTAACCCCAAATCTAGGCCAAACAATTCCAGACATTGCTGTTGGCAATCAACTTCCAGGATTGCCCCCACCTTTGGGTCAACCAGTTCCCGGCTTTGTGCCGGGTGCCAACGGCCCCATGCTAATGCCCACGGTTTCAGCCATTAACCCTTCCGAATTCCGATTCACCCTGGAAGGTAGGGCCCTTACCCCATCTGGTACGGGTGTATCATCAACTATCAATCCACAGGGCACCAGGCACGAGGTGACATTCACCTTCCAAAACAGGGGTTTGGACAGCCTGAATGGAGTGGCAGTTGAATGGATTAGCCAAAACCTGATCAGCCTGAATGTGCCTTTTGAGTTTAGGGAGTTGCAAACCCCCTGAGCCACCGGATTGGCTCTGAATATTCGGTCACCAGAGGTTCAGCAACCTCGCAGCTTTGAACAGTGTCATGCTGACACCCCAGGTAAGCGGAACCATCACCGCGCACCAGCCCAAGACCATGAGCAGGTTGGCTTTGTAGCTTTGCTCACCGGTTGCATTGGACACAATTTTGGCATGATTTGCCAAAGAAGGCTTTGCCGTAGGAGGCAATGGTTGGGTAGAAATCATTTTTTTCACCAACAGATTGGCAACAAACCCTACGACCAAAAGGGCCGCCATCATCCACAAAGCCAAGTCGTAGGAACGTTCCTTGGAAATCCTGGCCTGCATTTGGTGAGCGTTGACAAAATTGACAATCAATGGACCAGCAATGCCAGCGCAAGACCAGGCCGTCAGCAAGCGTCCATGAACTGAACCAACAAAACCTGTGCCAAAAACATCGGACAAATAGGCAGGTATGGTGGCAAATACGCCTCCATATAGGCTCATGATGAAAGCAATCACCATCACGAAACATCCCAGCCAGCCAGCCTTTGCCAATAGCGGGGCCAAAAAATACAAGGCAATTCCCAAACCAAGATACAGAATATAAGCTCGTTTTCGGCCCAGCTTGTCCGATGCAGTCGACCACCCCAAACGGCCAACCAAGTTGAACAAACTCAAAAGTCCGACAAACCCCGCGGCCAAAGGCGCATCCAACTTTCCTGGAAACATGTTCTGGATCATGGGAGAGGCTACATCAAGAATGCCAATGCCAGCCGTGACATTACAAAAGAGAACCAACCACAGGCACCAGAAGGAGGAGGTCGCCATCGCCTGGTTTGCCTGCATTGAACCGTTGGACACGTTCGATTGGTTTGAGGCGGCAAAATCATCTTTGGCCGCCTGGCCCGGAGGAAGCCTAAAAGCAAATGCGCCGGCCAACATTACTGGAAAATAAATGGACCCCAGTGCCACAAAGGCTTGGGCAACACCTGTTGACTCATCCCCTCCAAACCAGGTCATCAATCTATCGGATAGGGGTGATGCAACCATCGCACCTCCACCAAATCCCATGATGGCCAATCCCGTCGCAAGCCCACGACGGTCTGGGAACCATTTGATGAGGGTCGAAACAGGCGTTATATATCCAATTCCCAAACCACAACCGCCAATAACCCCATACCCCACGCAAACCAGCCAAAGCTGGTGAAGCCAAAGCCCCAAGGCCCCGACAAAAAAACCACCAGACCATAAAAATGCCGAAGCTATGCCACTCACCCGGGGACCAACCCGCTCCACCCATCGACCAAAAACTGCCGCACTAATCCCTAGGAAAACGATAGCCAGTGTGAATGGCCAGAAGGATTGCTCCATTTTCCAGTCGCCGGCAGCCGACTGCGAAACCCCCAGCAATTTGGTCATAGGTAATCGAAAAACACTGAAAGCATAGACTTGGCCAATGCATAGGTGAATCGCAAGCGCGGCTGGGGGCACCAACCAGCGGTTATAACCGGGCGGTGCTTCGATTGATTTTTTGGAAAAATATTTTGTCATACCGTCCACAAAAATCCCAATCGAGAAAATACGAGTTGCGCGCTTCTAAAAATCGAGGCCAAAGCGCATCATTACCCCCTGATAGTATAAATCTGCCGTGGACGAAGCGATAGTTCCAACATTCCACCACTGCTCAAACACATAGCCCACGCTGAACGACATGCGTTCCACAGCCGGCGGGCGGTAGGTTATGCCGATATCAGCCCTGATAATTGGCACTGTCGCCGTCATGCTGACATCGTACCCACCAGACTGCCACGCCCCATTCACATAGTTTGAGGCCGCAAAGCTTTGCGAGACATTGCCCACAAGCACCGCAAAGTCGACTGAACCAACCGCATACAAACCCGGAATGGCCGCAATCTGCCTGGATGCATCCAACCGTCCATGCGGTCCGCCGCCGGGAAAATTGCTACTAGCCTTGCGGTAGATATAATCGCCCTGCGAAATCGATTGGATGAAGACACCACCGTACCTGGCTCCCAAAGTGTAGCCCAGATACCACCGTGGTAATTCAGACATATTGGGGCTGATGTAATCTAGATCCACCACATTGAGGCTTAATTCACTGGTGGTGTTAGTTGGAAGATTGTTCACCAAAAAAGGGGCTTGTCCACTGGATGATACCATGCGCCAAAGTATGGCATAGTCACCGAGGTTCCCCGGAGAATGGTAACCCAATTGCAAGGTGGGCATGGCGGTCCAATCAAGGGGTGCCTGCGGGACAATTACCGGAACCTGCACCCCCGTGGGGTAGCTCACAGTACCTTGAAGGTGTTGCCCCACCGCTGGATCGACAATCGCCACATCGACACCAAACCACATGCGACCGTCAGGCCCCAGCCTTTGCCAAGCAGGTTCCACCTTGGGTTTGATCCAAGGTGGAACAGCAGGGTCGGGGCCCGATGGTGCGGCAAATAAAAGGGGCGGAGAATAACCTGGCGGAGGCTTGCCACCTGGAATGGCTGGATCAAGCGGCCCTGGAACCAAAGGTGATAAGGGAGATGGCGCAGGCGAAACCGGAGCCAGCCCTGGCGTTTCGCCCAATTGACCAACGGGGGGCGGCTGAGAGCTACCACCTGGACCAATCAACGGAGGCCCCAAGGGCGATACCTGATTGGGCACAACCTGTAACAAAAGGATCAAAGCGTAATCCAATATCGCCATGCCTTTAAGGCCCCAAGCCTACTCGGACAATATGAGGGGCAAACACCCCGGCCGGGAGGGCTCTAATACCCGCAAGGCACCAGCCAAGGCAAGGGTATCGAAAAAAAACCGCAAGCATTTGAAATCAATAGACTTAGGCTCTAACGGGTCAACATGGAAGGCTCACGAACATTTTGTTCGGCAACCTTTCTGGTTATTTTTCCTGCGCGCAACAACTGCCTTATCGACTCATCAAAACTGACCATTCCCTCTTCCTTGCCTGTGAGCAAATAGTTGTCTAGAGATTCCAGCTTGCCTTGGCGTATGCCACTGGCAATGGGATTGGTATTCCAGAGAACTTCCAAAGCCAAGTGGCGTTTGGCATCAGGCTTTACATCTGGCAACAGCCTTTGGGCCACCACTACCCGCAAGCTAAGTGCTAGCTGGGAGCGAATATCTTTTTGCAGGTCTTGGGGAAAAAGATCGGCAAAACGGCTAATCGCTCCCTTAGCATCCCGGGTGTGCAGGGTGGTAAGGACCAAATGGCCGGTTTCAGCGGCACTCATTGCCATTTGCGCGGTATCCCGGTCACGCACCTCGCCCACTAAAATCACATCGGGATCTTGGCGCAGCCCATATTTCAACCCATCTGCAAAGCTAAGGACATCGGTCCCCACTTCCCTTTGTGTGACCAACGAGTTGAGGGAATGGACAAAACGATATTCCACCGGTTCCTCCACGGTGAGAATTCGATTACCTCCCTCGCGGTTCAGCCTGTCCACAATCATTGCTAGCGAGGTGGATTTGCCGGATCCGGTGGGCCCGGTAAAAATGATTAACCCATCGCGAATGGATGCCAGCTTTTCGGCCAAAGGCATTGGAAACCCTGCCCAATCAAGCGAGGGAATAGCAGGAGGGATCAAACGCATGCAAGCACACAGTTCACCCGAGGCAATAAAAAAATTGGCCCTAAAGCGCCGGGTTTGTCCGCCCCCAACTGGCAGGGCAAGCGCAACATCGAGGTTTTTTTCCCGCTCCAGCTTTTGTCTTGCCTGATCTGACAAAACCACCGCCAAAAACGCTGTCATTTCCCCCTCAGAAAGTACTTCAATCCCCAGCTCCGCCATGGTTCCGTTAACACGCAGCAACGGAACCGACTCTGCCACCAGATGAATATCAGAGGCCTCGCGCTCGACCGCAACCTGGAAAATCGATAGCAGACCATGAGAAATATTCGATGCTACATGGATCACGTTCACTCTCCCTTTTCATTTCTGGTTAGATATTACTGGTTTGTTGGTAACTTTGGGTTTATAATTCCATATGAAGCCAGCAATTCTGGGGTTAGCCAAGCCTGCCCCTTCCCGCCTGCACTGCCTCTTCCCGTTTGACAATGAAAAGATCCCCAGTGATTTTTATCCCCACAAGACAAGGGTTAAAACAATGAGTGAACCAATGACACGCCTGCCTGAAATTGGCTGCAATCGTCGCGGATTCATGGGGTCGGCGGTTGTGGCAGCCGCAAGTTTGACCAGCCTTGGTAGCCTCCGGGCAAGCCCAACTCTTAAAAGCGGCGCAGAGGAAGCAGCGGCGCGTCTTTTCCGCAGCCTTAGCCCTGAACAACGCCGAACAATCGCCTTCGCATGGGACCACAAAGACAATACCCGAGGCCTATTGCGGACCTTTGTTTCCAATAACTGGCAGGTCACTCCGGCCAATATTCGTTCAGATTTCTTCAAACCCGAGCAGCAGAATCTTGCCCGGGAAGTTTTTGAGCGGTTGGTTTCTCCCCAATGGTTACCCAAATTCATTCAGCAGTTGAAGGACGATACGGAAGGCCGGCCTTGGGGTGACGAGTTGAGTCTGGCTTTTTTTGGAGACCCGCAACAAAAGTTCCAAATGGTCATGACAGGCCGGCACCTAACCATCCGGGCAGACGGTAGCAGTCTGCCGCAGGCCGCCTTTGGTGGGCCCATTTTTTACGGGCACGCCGGCCAAGGATTCAACGAAAAGGCTAACCACCCGGGCAATGTGTTTTGGTCCCAAGCCCTTGTCGCCAACAAACTGTTTCCCATGCTATCTTCCGACCAGCAAAAGGAGGCCTTGGTGGACAAGGCACCCCCTGAGGCGGAAGTAGGGTTTCGCCAAGATAAAGCAACCATTCCAGGATTGCCTGTCACCGAGATGAACGAGCAGCAGAAAAGCCATTTGAAATTGACTCTCGACACGCTGGTCGAGCCTTTCCGTGCTGAAGATGGGGACAAGGTGCGCAAGTGCCTGGAGGCCCGCGGGGGAATAGATGCCTGCCGAATTGTCTTTTACAAATCAGGCGACATCGGCAATGACAAGGTTTGGGACAACTGGCGCCTCGAAGGCCCGGCTTTCGTCTGGCATTTCCGTGGGTCACCCCATGTGCATGTGTGGGTCAATATCGCCGACGATCCAGCTCAGGCCTTGAATGCTCGCGGCTAATGCTAGGCCCCGCCAAAAGATTCGGTTCCTTCTATGGCATATTTTTCCCATGCGGCGTCCCAATCGGCAAAGGGCATGGGACGAGCTGACAGCAAAACTTTGGCCGGTTTCAAGTTGGGCCAACCGGGTTTGGAAGGGGTCAGCAGACCAAGCCCATCGGTTGGGTAATCTGCATGTTGGCCTTGTGTGTTGAATACACGGATGGAGCCGCTTTCTGAACCAAGACTAGTCAAGTCTGGAATGGCCTTATCCCAGTCCGCTCTGGCCACCAAGGCTCCTGCTTTTTGCCAAAGCCCTTCCACCAACAGTTCCAGCTTTTCCCTAAGCTGGTGTTCAACCTCGGGAATGCCAACCAAAGCTTCCATCCACCAACCGCGCCAGGCCAAAGTCAGGACGAAGGGGCCATGGCCCTCAAGCGACAACACCGCCTCCACATGGCGTGGCCCCACCTTCACCGCTTTTATCGACAATTCTGGCACACCAGGACAAAGCCGCCAAACTTCAACTAGCTCTTCCTGAAAAAAACCGTGAATCAAATGTTCATCGTGGTTCAATGCCTCGGCAAGTATGACCCGGCTAACCGGGTCTGCCCTGCGCAATCGGCGAAAAAGCTTGGGCAATGTTCCTGAATGAAATCCGGGTGCAAGCATCCCCTTCATGGATTCACCATGGCCACCAAACATCACGGGACGCACATATTTTGCCTGGTTGGCTTTGTATAAGCGCCAATTCTCCTTCAATTCCCAGGCCAAAAAACCGAGGAAGCCAGGTATGAGAGTGAGGATAGAGGTAACGGCTGTCAGCACCTCGAAATAATTTTTCCCCGTGCTTGCCGAGATACTGGAGGCTATACCGGGAGCCATGGTAAGCATGAGTTTGTGGCCAACCGTAACCACCGGAAAATGCTTTACCGGATTGACCTGCGGCTCGACAAAAATCAATAAAACCGCCCTAACTATATATACAAAAGGCGAGATAATCAGGCTCACAACGCAACGGGCCGCCAGCCCTCCCCCACGCCCTGAAGGAGGCTGGAGCAGCAACCGATCCAGCCCCCGCAACCAGAGAGATACCAGCTCCATCAACCATCGAAAAACCGCGATAATCCAATCAAAAACGGAAAGTACCAGCGCAAGACCCAGGTGCTGCCAAACCCAGGCGGCCATATCCATCCCCATTTCCTCAACAAAACGCCAAGGAGTGGAAAGAAAAAGGCCAACAAAGCCTGCAAAGACAACCACCCATAGTCCATCCCCCGCTGGGGGCAGCCAACCAACCCAACGCAACAAAAGCATGGCGACCACCGCCTCCATCCCCGGCCTCACACCATGCTGGTAAATTTGGCGAATGTAGGGTAGGCGAACTAGCATCCAAATCCCTCTCAACAGCAGGGCTGGAAAGTCTATGAGCACGCCGTGAAGAACCCCTCCCGCCTTCCACAAAAACCGGGCACAGCGTTTGCGCAAAAGGGGTGAATAAATAAGCAGTGATACAAAAGCGGCCAAAATGAAATAGGTCCACGGCCCACCCAAGACGAGTTCAGCCTTTTTGTCGGTCAACTCGGCCTCCAAGGGAAGCCAACGGGCATTTGCCAAGCTAGCATCCAAGGCCTCCAGAGCGAGCTTCTTTTCAAAAGTCACTGACAGGGCCAGGTTTGCCAGCTCCTGAACACCCTTAAAGGCTACATAAACAATCGCCAATGGAAACAATAAATAAAGAAAAATTGCCCTGCCCAAGGGATTGCCATAAAAGAGTGAACTCAGACGCTGCAACCCCCGCATGTAAAACTCACCCGGCCGGTAGGCACCAGGCAAGTCTTGGGCCAGCTTGCGGTCGACCCGCAGCAGCAGGTCGCCCTTCAGCCATTCCACGGGTCCTTTCAGGTCAGCCAATTTCATCCGGTGGGAGGCCAAAGCGTCGCGCAGGTCGCCCAAGGCAATTTCGCCGCGATTGGCCAACCTTTCCAGTAATTCATCCACCACCTGACGCCAAGCGAGTCCTTCCAAAACGCGTTCGGGAATAAGACCAGTTTTACGGAAGGTCGCTTCAATCACCGGGCCCACCTGATCACGAAGCGCACCCGTTGCGGCTTGATGCCACCGGCCCAAATGTTCCAAAAGTAATTGCGTTTGGTGCGCCGCAAGGCCCAGCTTGCCAACCTGAGCTGTTGCAGAACGAAGCGAGCGAAGTGCCATCAACCAACCCGAATAAGGCAACTCCCGGCGCAGAGGCTCCTTACCCAGGGACAGGATCCAACGAAAGGCATCCACTTTCTCCAAGGGGGTCCCGGCCAATTTCACCACTTGCTCCAGGTCTTCCAACAAACACCTGGCAGACCTCTGACCATCAACCCCGGCATTGTGAAAAACCGGCATCAGGGCCTTGGCTAATTCCATGCTGCAATGGCTTAACTCATGACGGGGCAGACAAGAAATCAAACGATTTGCCAATTGATGGCAATCCGTATTGGGAATGTTTTGGCTTTCCATTATTCCCCCCACCTTGAGGGAATCGCACTTGTGGGCCAGCGCCCGGCTCTCGTCGAGAATTGGCAGGCTTGCCAAGAGCCCAAGCAGCCACTCTTGATTCACTGACGGAAACCACAGTTTCAACGCTGGAGGATCGACAAGGGAAAGCTCCAGAGCCGTGGCCAGAAACTCCTCTTCTTCTTCGGCCCCGCACGCCCCGGGTAGAAGTCGCTTTTCCTCTGCCAAAACACTAACAACTTCCTCCCAGACCCGTTCATCCAATTGATTCCTCAAACCAAGTGAAGCTGAAGAATTCAGCAACCGGGCCTGGCCAAAAGCCCGGTCGGCAGAAAGGTGCACCAACTTGCCTTTTAGCCAGTCCTGACAGGCAGTTTCCGTGAGCGAAGCAAGAAACCGGTCTGACGGCCTCGACACTAGCATTAGCCAATCAGGAATAGGGCCTGCGGGTGCAAGCAACAGCTCATGAGACGAGGCGAATTGCAGGGCGTCTCTGGTGCGAACCGCCAAACCCCAGCCGTGGGATACCATCAGCACCAAGCCATCCAGATCGCGCAAACGCACTACCAATCGACGCACCAACCGGCCAGGCACCAACCTGGCCGAGGAGTCGACCACTGAGAAGGCTTTATCAATCTGCTGAAAGGTCGGTTCTTGATTCACCTGATTGACACTCTTGGATCCAGACATGGCATTTTGCAAATTGCCCCAGCCTTCATGTCCCTTCCCTTGCCAATTTTTACCTAGCCCTTTGATGCATTGCTTTAGGGACATCGAACTTTAATTGTATTCAGCATCCCATACTTGCAAGGTTTGGAACAACTTGAGGAAACTTGAAATCTCCCCAAATGGTGCAAATGGAAGCCAAATTGCCATATTTCACTAAAATTTCTAAAGCCTTGATGGCAAATTGACATCAAAAGGCGCAAAAACAGCCGAATGGGCTGTTTGGCAAAACTGCAAAATCACAAATGGAATCTTGCCATGCTTCCTTGGGCGGTTCTTTGGGATATGGACGGCACCCTTGTGGACACTGCGGAGTTGCATTTCGCCGCTTGGCGTGAATGTTGCAACCAGCAGGGCCGTGATTTCACGGAGGCCGATTTCCAGGCAACTTTTGGTCGAAGAAATCCGGAAATCTTGCGTTTTTTACTGGGAGACCACCTCACCGATGAGGAAGTTGCCAGACTGGGCGAGGCAAAAGAGCAAATCTATCGCACTCAATCCCGAAAAACAGGAATCGAACTGCTCCCAGGGGCGCGAAAATTACTTGTAGCCGCCCGGGACCACGGCGCGGTGCAGGCAATTGGCTCCAGTGCCCCCCGAGGCAACCTGGATATGATTCTTGAACTCACAGGTATCGGCGAATTCTTCACTTGCACCGTTGGCATGGAAGACACCACTCGTGGCAAGCCTGACCCACAGGTTTTCCTCATCGGTGCCCAGCGCCTTCATGTTCCCCCTCAGCGCTGCGTGGTGATGGAGGATGCTGTGGCCGGAATACAGGCTGCTACTGCTGGAGGAATGCAATCTGTCGCAGTCCGGCATGTGGGCCACCACCCTGCCGAGGCCTTGAAAGCGGCAGGTGCTAGCCTTGTGGTTGAATGCCTGACCGAGCTGGATGGCCCCAATCTGGTTTCTCTGGTCCTTCATTAAGCAAACATTCACCCACAAGACCAAGATTCCGATACAATTGGAAAATTCCAAAGCACACTTAACTTCCCGCCGGGCCCTCTTAGCCCCCGGCTCTCCCCGGGAGATTGGGCATGAGTTGGCCAACTCCTCGCGAATATGCTTTGGCACTATTTCGGGCCAAGAAAAACCTTTTGGTCCCGGAACTTAAAGATTGCAAGCTAGTTTGCACACCGCAAGGCTTACCCAAACCCCTCACTGGTGGTTTTGGAGCTGTTTTTGAGGCAACCACACCGGACGGCAAACGTTGGGCTTTGAAGTTTTTCCACAAAAAAGCTTTAGGAACTCGTAGGCGTTATCGTCTTTTGGCTGAATGGCAGCATAAAAACCCTATGCCGGGAATGGTTACCTGCATTTGGCACGAAAAGGCCTTGGTAGTCAAAGGCAATGAATTCCCAATGGTCCAGATGCCCTGGATCGAGGGCCTTAGACTTAGCGATTTCTTGGCCAAACACCACAATTCGCCCGATGTTTGCAATGTGCTGTTTGACTGCTGGCTGAAATTGGTTGAATTTTTGAGGGAATCGGGAATTGCCCATGGCGACCTCCAACACAACAATATTTTACTTGTCCCCGAAGGGCATAACCGCTTCCAAATGCGACTGGTCGATCTGGATGGGGTTTGGTTGCCCACGCTGAAGGACATTCCCTCAAGTGAAATTGGACACCGGGCGTATCAGCACCCCTTCAGGCGTCAGGATCCTTATCACCCGGGGGTGGATCGTTTTCCAGCATTGGTGATCGCACTTTCATTAGCGGCCCTTGCCGATCACGGGGGCGTATTGTGGAAAAAATTTCACCTTGGACGAAACCTTATTTTCCGCCGAACTGACTTTGTTGCCCCCCTAAAATCACCCTTGTTCATGGCTCTTAGGGCCTTCGATTCGGACCGGGTTCGTTTGCTCAGTAAAGCACTGGAAGAAGCCTGCGGCCAAAGCCCTGATCAAATCCCCTGGCTGGGCGATGTCCTAAATGGAAAAAAGAATCAACTCCTTCAAAACCAGCCCGAACCTTTGGTGGTTGAGCCAAAAGATGCTCCTCGCAAAACGGTGGCCACATCGCTGAAACAAAAGCTGCTGCAATTGGCAGACTCGCCTTGGATCGGGGCCCTGGCTGGGGCAGTGCTCACAGCGACATGGTTAATCCTCTGCCTGATCACCGGAACAAAACCTGAATATCTGCTGACAGTGGCAGTCCTTATTATGTTAGTCTTTACCGCTTTGCCCTTTGTGCTTATTCGCATTTTCCAGCCACGGGAAGTGCCGATGCTTCCTTTCCCCGCCTCCATTAGCCCTATGGGGCGTTGGATTGTCGCAGGGGTAGGGCCAGATTTAGTGGTATGGGATGCCAAAAATGGATTCAAAGGGCGATGGGCCGCCCACGGCCAGCAAGTGCTATCCACCGCTTTCCACCCTGAAGGTTTGATGGTGGCAACTGGGGGTGCCGATAATCTGGTCAAAATTTGGCATGCTGGCACCAGTGAATTGATAGGTGAGCTTTCTGGCCATGGCTGGAGTATTGTCGCTTGCGCTTGGAGCCCGGATGGTACCCGATTGGCTACTGCTTCGGGTGATAAAACCGTGCGCATTTGGGATCCGGAAAATTTGCGGGAGGTCACCCGCCTTGGCCCGGTCAGTGAAAAAATGGCCTCGATCGCATTTTCCCCGGATGGCCAATGGCTGGCCTCCGGCGGCAACGACAGGTTGTGGCGCATCTACAAAACTGACAATTGGCAGTTGGAACGCTCTGCCCCTGCCCACCCACGCGTTGTTTCGGCATTGGCCTTCTCCAGCGACAGCCTCCGATTCGCCTCCGGTGGAGATGATGGCAGGGTTCAAGTCTGGTCTCTATCGACAGGCAAACGCTTGAAGAGTTTCCGCGCCCACGATGGTTTGGTCACAGGAGTGCTTTTTGGCTCCACCGACACGCGTATTTTTACCACGGGTTCAGATGGCTATTTGCGGGCTTGGGACCCCGGCACAGGAAACCCGCTAATGGAAGTGAGGGTCGCCACTAACCCGCTCACCTGCCTAGATATGGGACCGCGTGGCGAAACCTGCCTTACCGCCAGTGCTGATGGACGAGTTTACCGAATTGATATTTTAAAAGGCAAGGTTTTGAAGCGCTGGACTCCTCCCCTTAACGGGTCTTCCAGCGGCACCGCCAACGGGGAGAAAGCACCATCGGTAAATGGTTGATCCACTTTACTAGCCGGAACGGCATTGGATTTTGGGACCTGCTATCTGTTATGCTTAATGAACAGATGATATCGGCTAAAAATGCCTTTTGGCTTGCTCATGCTTCCGGTGACCGGCAGACAAATCCATGAAACGCTTGCTAATCCTAAGTTTGCTGCTCTTGGTTGGCGCCATTACCCTGCTTCCTCTCATTATCGGGAAGTGGCGAGGTGTTGGAATTCAAGATTCCGACCAGCCTGAAATTTTCCAAAAATCTCCCCCCCCCACAGATCCACGGTTAGCCCAAGGCTCACCGTTCAATGCTCGGCCGGATGCAAAGGTAGTGGGGGATTCTTCTTGTGTGATATGCCACGAAGAAATCACCAAACGCTATCAAGGCCATGCAATGGCAAACACATTAGCTCCGGCCAACTTGGCCGATCCTAACGAAAAAAAGGCGGGTAAGAATGCCACATTCCAGTCAAACGGGATGACTTTTTCAATTCGGCGAGAAGGCGACAAACTTTGGCACAGCGAAGCACTAGACAGGGATGGTAAATGCTTAGCCAGTGAGGAAGAACGGGTTTCGGTTGGGATTGGATCAGGCAAACGGGGTAAATCCTACCTGATTGAGGTGGACGGCCGTTTCTCCCAATCCCCCATCAGTTGGTATGGCACCAAGGGAATATGGGATTTATCGCCAGGCTTTGGCAGTGACCGGCACTTTTCCCGCGTTGTCAACCCACAGTGCCTTTATTGTCATGCTGGCGAATCAAAAACATTGGACTCGTTTAATCCCAAATTCGAACCCCTGACCGAACGCTCGCGAGGTGTGGGTTGCGAGCGCTGCCATGGGCCGGCAGGAGACCATGTCGATTATTGGTTCAACCACCTGGGCCCTCCCCCCTCCGAAGCTGGCAAACCGGATCCAACCATAGTCAATCCAAAACGGCTTGAACCTGGCCCTAGAAACTCGGTCTGCAATCAATGCCACCTTCAGGGAGCCATGCGCGTGGAACGGCGTGGACGCCACCAACGGGAATTTCGTCCAGGGCTCGAGTTGGAAGATTTTTGGACAGTGTTCATCAAGCACCCGGCAGTGGCTGACAAATTTAAGGCTGTTGGTCAGGTTGAGCAGATGGAATCCAGTCAGTGCCACCAAAAATCAGCCGGCACTATGGGCTGTTCAACCTGCCACGACCCGCATGGTGAACCAGAACCCGAAAAGCGCGATTCTTTTTATCGGCAAAAATGCGCCCAATGCCACACTGTTGCCGACAAAGTGGGCAAAGCCCCTGAGTGTTCAGCTCCTAAGGCCGATCGCGAGGCCAAGGCGGACGCCTGCGCGAAATGCCACATGCCAAAAAATGGCGCTTCAGACATTGTCCATGTGGCGTTGACTGATCACAATCTGTTGAAAAGGCCTAGCAATGTTGTCGAAAACAAAACCCGCCCACTAAAACCCGAAGAAAACCCCCTAGTCCGTTACAAGGAAACCAATCGCGTTTCGAAGTTGGACCAGGAGAGGGATCTGGGAATCGCCATGGTGCGTCAGGCGCAAAACCAACCGGCCAATATCGGCAAAATCTTGGACGAAAGGTCTGTCCCCTTGCTCAAACGAGCAGTGGAAGTATGGCCGGATGACCCTGCAACACTTTTGGAACTGGGCCAGAGCCTTAGGAATATAAATCCGGAAGAATCGATTTTTTATTTAAAACGATTGAACCGCTTGCACCCTGAACACGAGGAATGCCTCTACAACCTCGCTTCATCTTATTTTTATTCTGGTAATGGCAAGGAAGCGGAAAAAATCGCCAGGGATCTGGTGGCACTGACCCCCAAAACAGGGGGCCCCTATGACCTGCTTTCTGCCATTTTGCTAGATCTGAAAGATTGGCCAGCACTGGAAAAAACCACACGCGATTGGCTGAAGTTTCAGCCGGTTATTCTGGTGGCCCGCCAAAGGTTGGTGGAATCTCTATACCGCCAAAGCAAACGCGAAGAGGCCCGTGTGGAATTCGACATTGTTTTGGAACAGGATCCGGCAAACAGGCAGGATTTGCTCCTTTGGTACCATCGCTTAAGCCGTTGACCCCCACTGCCCGTTCACCAAGCCTATCGTGCCCTGTTTTTGTGCAGCCCACAGTTTCCCAGTCACATCCTTACGAATATTTCCTTTCGAATTCAGCTTAAAACGTTGAAAACAAACACCATATGCCATTTTCCGGCACGGTAGTTGCCCACTACGTCCTATCCAAAATTGGTATGGCCCGATCTCAATGTGGTGGATCATGCTCGCCGCCTCAAAAAACCAGAAACGCGGCTGGTTTGATGGGTATCAACCCAATGGTTTTGACGAATGTCAGGCGGCTAACGGGACCACTCGCCCTCATTACGCTGAGCTTTCGCAAAATCTTGCCACACTCAGCCCCGAGGATATGGAACGGCGCCAAAAATTGGCCGACCTTTCCATGCGGCAGCAAGGAATCACTTTCACGGTTTATGACAGAGGCCAGGGCCTTGAACGAATCATGCCCTTCGATCCGATCCCCCGCATCATTCCTGCGGCCGAGTGGGACAAGGTCGACAGGGGTCTGAAGCAGCGAATCAGGGCCCTGAATCTTTTTGTGCACGATGTCTACCACGACCGGAAAGTTTTGACCGACAAGGTGGTGCCCCCTGAACTTGTTTTAGGCTGCACCTCCTACCGCCGGGAAATGCACGGAATTCAGGTGCCGCGTGACATCTACATTCATATTTGCGGCACCGACCTCATTCGTGACGAGTCGGGCAATTATCTGGTGCTGGAAGACAATGGCCGCACCCCTTCGGGGGTGAGTTATGTCTTGAAAAATCGCCAGGTGATGAAGCAGGTATTTTCTCCCCTCTTTGGCGAATATTCCATTCGCTCGGTTGACGATTACCCAGCAAGACTTTTGGCAATGCTTCGCCATGTCGCCCCTAGCGGAGGAGATGACCCGCGCATTGCGGTGCTCACACCCGGCCTTTACAACTCGGCCTATTTCGAGCACAGCTTCCTTGCTCGACGCATGGGCGTGGAGCTGGTGGAAGGTCGAGATTTACTGCTTGAAAACGGCCACCTTCACGCCCGAACCACGAGCGGTTTAAAACGGATCGATGTGCTATATCGCCGTGTGGACGATCCATTTCTCGACCCGTTGACTTTCCGCCCTGACAGTATCCTCGGCGTTCCCGGCCTCTTGGGTGCCTACCGTTCCGGGCGCCTGAACTTGGCAAACGGCATAGGGACAGGTGTGGCGGACGACAAAGGCATATACCCTTTTGTCCCCGACATCATCCGCTATTATTTAGGTGAGGATGCCATACTTGAAAATGTTGAAACATTCAGGCCTTTGGTACCAAGCCACAGGCAGCACATTCTTGCCAACCTCGACAAATTGGTGGTGAAGGCCGTGGATGGTTCGGGCGGGTACGGCATGCTGATAGGCCCTGCCAGCACCAAGGAAGAGCGGGATAATTTTGCCGCCAAAATCGCCGCCAATCCGCGCGGGTACATCGCGCAACCAACCATCCAGCTCAGCCAGCACCCAACCTTGGTGGATGGAAAACTGGGCGGGCGCCACATCGACCTTCGTCCCTTTGTGCTTTACGGGGAGGAAATTTCGGTCTTGCCAGGTGGGTTGACCCGAGTGGCTTTGCCTGAGGGCAGCTTGGTTGTGAACAGTTCTCAAGGTGGTGGTAGCAAAGACACCTGGGTGCTTGCCTAGAATGCCCGGTCGAGGAACCCTAGCATGTTGAGCCGCGTAGCCGAAAATCTATTTTGGATGGCGCGCTACATTGAACGCGCCGACGGCTTGGCCCGGCTGATGGATCAAGCTTATTTGATGGAATTTGACGGGGGCATGGAGGGTTTAAACCCCGAAGAAAGCAATGGTTACGGACCACTCGAAACCATTCTCGACATATTGGCTTGTCGTGCAAGTTGGAATGAATACTCCGCCACCAAACCTGGATTATCAGCCGCCGATCTGCTGCATTGGCTGGCCTTCAAAGCCGAAGACGGGCACTCAATCCGGTCAATGGTCACCCTGGCCCGAGAGAACGCCAGAAGTACCCAAGAGTCCCTAAGTGCTGAGGTATGGAACCAAGTTAATCGCATGCATCTGGCCATGATCAGTCGTAGGGCGAGGGGCCGATTTTTAGCCTCACCAACTCGGTTTCTTGACTGGGTGAAACGCGCTTGTGTCTTGACTGGTGGTTTGGTGAACGACACCCTGCCCCGTGATGAACCCTATCAATTTCTGCAGCTTGGTTGCTTCCTTGAACGGATTGACATGACCAGCCGCATCCTTGCCAGTTCGGCAACCCATGTCCTTCTGATCAGTGCTGGCGGTTCCTCCGGGCAGCGCGGTGAATTGGAAGAGGTTCGATGGTCAGGCATGTTGAAGTCGGTAGGAGCAAAGGATGCCTTTCTGCGACGATTCCGCGGCCAGATCACCTCTGAAGGCAGCCTGCGTTTTCTCCTTTTGGAACAAGACTTCCCCCGCTCCCTGCGTTTCAGCCTAAAAAGGTGCCTTGAATCACTCCAAGAGATTTCAGGCTCAGGTTTCATGAAATACATAAGCGAGGCTGAACGACTCCTGGGAAGGCTGGAAAGTGATCTGCGCTACCTCGAACCAGAGGATGTGCTCGATCGTGGCCTTGTAGATTTTCTCGGCCAAATTCAAAACACCTGTTCCCAGGTTGGTGCCGAAATCGCGCGAGAATGCTTCACCTGACAAATTCAACCAAGGCAAATTATCATCGAGAGGTAAATCATGCTTCTGCGCATTGACCACGAAACCGCATTGAACTATTCAGAACCTGTTTTTGAGCATGTTTTCGAACTAAGAATGGCACCATTTTCCAATGAGGAGCAAACAAGCCTGGGTTACCGGCTACATGTTTCGCCTCTGGCCCCCACAACCCCCTACAGGGATGGTCATGGCAATCGGGTGGAATTAATCACCCTTCTGGCACCTTGCCAAAAGATCCTGGTTCGGGCTACCAGCTATGTAAGGACTCACCGCCGTCCAGCCAAGGAACGCCTTGCAGGATTGCAACTGGGAAGCGCAATCGGCTCCGACAGCCACACTGTTGAGGCGATGGATTATTTGGGCCATAGCCCCCAAGCAGATGGGGGCGAGTGGCTTGAAAAAATGGCGGCCTCAATCAATCTAGCGCTGGACACCCCTATTGAAGATTTTTTAAACAGCCTTATCCAATCTGTTTCACAAACCATTCGCTATGAAAAAATGAGCACTGAGGCGAACACCAAAGCCTCCGAGGCTGTTGCCCTTGGGGCAGGTGTTTGTCAGGACTTTAGCCATATCTTCATCTCCCTATGCAGACGGCTGGGCATGGCAGCCCGTTATGTAAGCGGCTACATCCATCAGCCCGGGGAAATGGCTACCCATGCATGGGTTCAGGTTTGGTGTGGCCAACTATGCGGATGGGTTGACCTGGACCCTACCCACAAGTGCTTTGTTGGCGATGACCATGTTCAGGTGGCGATAGGGTGCGACTACAATGATGTGCCACCCAACCGAGGCGCATGGCGCGGAATGGCGACCGAAGACATCCAAGTTTCCGTGCGAGTTGAACCTGTATTGCGCTTGCCTGCAGAGTGGATTGACAGCGAAACCCTACCCCTAAAAGGTGCAAAAACGGAAACTGGTAACAATCCCCAAAGAGGTGCACCCCGCCCTTCAGCCCGGCAATTCCAAAGGATTCTTTATCGCCAGCAACAGCACCAGCAGCAGCAATAAATCCACTTGATGAATCGAACTGAATTTCGCAAATTACTTGGAAAACTTTCTTGCTTTCCAGGTAAAAAACCTTTCAAAGAAAGCGTTTTTGGCAATCAAAAAGCAAACCATGCCCTGCTGCGATTGTCTGTTATTCTGTAGGTAAGCGGGATAGTCCGTAAGCCACCGATAGCGGGCAAATCATGTGGTATTTCACCGACAAGCGTCATCTGGAACACGACACTGGCACCGGGCATCCCGAGCGACCAGACCGGTTGCGGGCGGTTTGGGAATCGCTCGCGCGCGAGGGCCTGACCCATAAACTCACAGCTCGTGAATATAGGCCGGTCGCCTTGGACTCGGTTTACAGGGTGCATTCGCCGTCAATGTTCCAGCACACCCTTGAGCTGTCAGCCGATGGAGGTGGATACCTCACCGCTGACACGCCAATATGTGGCCAGTCTGCGGATATTGCCTTGCTTTCAGCAGGTGCTGTATGCGCCGCCGTTGATTCGGTTTTGGAAACTAATACCCAATCGAAACGGGCTTTTTGCGCTATTCGCCCTCCAGGCCATCATGCGACGCCCGATAAGGCAATGGGTTTTTGCCTGATCAACACGGCTGCTGTGGCAGCAAGGCATGCACAGGCAAAACACGGGCTAGACCGTGTTTTGATCCTTGATTGGGATGTCCATCACGGCAATGGTACCCAAGATATTTTTTATTCCGATCCCAGTGTTGGTTTCATCAGCATCCACCGTTACGGGCAAGGATTTTATCCAGGCACAGGGGCTCAATCGGAAACAGGAACCGGCAAAGGGCTGGGAACCAACTGGAATTTCAACGCCCAACCTGGCATTTCCTGGGCCTCCTATCTCGGACTGATGGATAGAGCCATCGAACATATCGCAGCCTTCAAGCCGCAATTAGTCTTGCTGAGTGCGGGTTTCGATGCGTGCGTTGATGACCCGGTTGGAGACATCGGTTTGGATCCAGCCATTTTTAGCGACCTAACCAAGCGTCTGGTGCAGGTGACCAACGACATCGCCGGTGGACGCATCGTTTCACTTCTGGAAGGCGGCTACAACTTAAAACGATTGGGCGAGGCTGCAAGCCACCATGTTGCAGCCCTGGCCAACGAGTAACTGCTTTCAAGGGATATCTCTGCCTGACTGATTCCCAAATGGACCCCAAGGGCAATCAATCGACGAAAGTGTCCGGTTCGGGTATTCTGATAAACATCAATCAGCTCTGTATTTCGGCTCATGCGTTGGTTTTCAGAATGCCCCCCCCTTTGCCGGTTGGCTTTGCAAACTCATTGGGCATTTCGCAACCCGCCATTTGTGCGGGTTGCGGTTGTTTGTGCGACGACATCGTCCTCCGTCCTCAGGAAGGCAATCTGGAGGTCAACACCCGGGGCTGCGTCAAAGGCCAAGAATGGTTTTCCCAAACCACCGCAACCGGGCCACCCGCTTTGGTTGACGGAAAGCAGGTTTCACTTGCTGAAGCCATTCAGCACGCTGCATTGGTGCTTTGCCAAGCGAATAATTCCTTGATTTTTGGCTTGGAGCGCATCACTTGCGAAGCTGCTGCGCGAGTGGTGGCTATGGCCGATTGGCTAGGCGCAAACCTTGACACCACGGCCTCCTTCAACCAAGGCCCAACCGGTTTAGCTTTTCAGGGGGTTGGAGAAATCGCCTGCTCATTGGGCGAGGTGCGCAATCGGGCAGATTTTGTTGTTTTTTGGGGTGCTGATCCAGACCGCACCCATCCCCGACACACCGAACGCTACTCCATTCATCCGCCCGGAATTCATGTGCCTTTGGGTAGGCGTGGCCGGTTTGTAGTAGTGGTTGATCCAGAAGACAACCAAACTGCCCGCCAGGCAGACCTGTGGCTAAAACCAAAACCTGGCCGCGATTTTGAAATCTTGTGGACTTTACGGGCATTGGTCCAAGGTCAGGATGTTGGCAATTTTGATGAGGAAGCAAACGGCGTTGGCATCGACCAATTGTGCGAGTTGGCCGCCAAAATGAAATCGTGTCGATTTGGCGTACTTTTCTTCGGACAAGGCTTGATGACGGGGACGGGCCACCATCTAAACGCCGATGCCGCTGTTGGATTAGCCCACGACATCAACGCACATACACGCTTTTACGCGCGCCCATTGCGGGGTGCCGGCAACCCAACCGGAAGCGATAGCGTGGCCTGCTGGCAAACCGGTTATCCGTTTGGCATCAATCTGGCCAGGGGCTTTCCCAAATATAACCCGGGAGAATTCACCACCGCTGCATTGCTGGAACGAAATGAACCAGATGCTGCCCTGTTGGTGGGGGTGAAACCATCCGATTATCTTTCTAAAAACCACTTAAAAAGTTTGGCCGGCATTCCATGGATAATGGTCGGTAATGTGGATCCCAAAGAATCTGTTTCTGCCAAAGTTGTGATACGCACAGCCCCATTGGCCACCGCCACAACTGGAACTGTGTACAGAATGGATGACATTTCATTGCCCCTCAAGACGGTTATAAGCTCACCCCTTGCCAGTGACGAAGAAGTTTTGGCCCAACTGGAATTTGCCATCCTTGCCCGATTGCGAGCCGGCTTACCTGCGAAATCCGGGGAGCTGGTCTAATGGCAAGGCGCGAATTAACAGTATTGGCTGGTGGAACTGTCTACGACCCTGCCAACCAGATCGACGGCAGAGTGATGGATTTGTGGATGGAATTAGGACGAATGATCGCCCCCCCATCCAGTCGCGAGTTGGAAGAATCCACTGTACGCAGAATCGATGCCACAGGCTATGTGGTGATGCCAGGCGGCGTGGACATGCATTCGCACATCGCCGGCCCCAAGGTGAACTTGGCCCGGCGTATGCGACCGGAGGACAAACGCCAGACCACGCCGGTGGAGCGGCATCTATCACACCATCGGGCCACTCGCTCCGGCTCAACTGGCAGCGTGCCTAGCACCTTTGCCACCGGTTACCTTTATTCGGGTCTCGGTTACACAACCGCTTTCGATGCCGCCATAGCACCTCTGGCTGCCCGCCATGCTCACGAGGAGTTTCGTGACACGCCCCTTATCGACAAGGGATTCTTCATTCTGCTGGGCAACAACCATTATGCCCTTTCGCAAATAGCCAAAGGAGAGCAGGAGCGTCTTAAGGCATTTGCAGGCTGGATTCTGGAGGCAGCCGGAGCTTATGCAATCAAGGTGGTGAACCCCGGCGGCGTGGAGGCCTGGAAATCGGGAATGGGTAACATCCACTCCTTGGACGAGCCTTTGCCCCATATTGGCTGCACAGCCCGCCAAGTGGTTAGGGGTCTGGCCCAGGCGGCAATGGATCTGGGGTTGCCCCACCCAATTCATGTGCATTGCAACAACCTGGGACTGCCCGGCAATTTCAACACCACACTTGCCACCATGGAGGCGCTGGAAGGACGAAAAGCGCACTTCACCCACATCCAGTTTCATAGTTATGGCGGTGAAACCGGAGATCAAAGTACGTTTTGCTCTAAAACTGCCGAATTGGCCGAATGGTTCAACAACCATCCGGAAATCACGGTGGATGTTGGCCAAGTGATGTTCGGCGAAACCACCAGCATGACCGGGGATGGCCCTCTGGGTTATTTTTTGCACAAGGTGACCGGTAGGCGCTGGACATCTGCAGACACCGAACTCGAAGCGGGCTGTGGCATTGTTCCGATCACTTACCTCGAAAAAAAAATGGTCCACGCCTTGCAATGGGCCATTGGTTTGGAATGGTACCTTCTGGCCCAAGACCCGTGGCGAATCGCCATGAGCACAGACCATCCCAATGGCGGAAGTTTTTTGGCCTATCCGGAGATCATTGCCCTATTGATGGACAAAGGCCATCGGGACGAGGCTCTCAAACGCGCCCATCCTGGCATTTTGATGCGTTCACGCCTGGCTGAACTGACACGCGAATACACCCTTAATGAAATCGCCATCATCACGAGGGCCGCCCCTGCCCGCATGCTTGGCCTTGCCAATAAAGGATCCTTGGCCCCCGGGGCTGACGCAGATATCACCCTGTACCAACCTGATCACGACAAGCGCCGCATGTTCGCCCTGCCCCGCATGGTGATCAAGAGCGGCCGCGTGGTGGTGGATGATGGCGATATCCTGACTGACGAGGGAGTGCCCGACTCGACCCGAACCTGGATGGTCCGCCCTGGTTTTGACCCTGGTGCACTACCAGACATTCGCAAATGGTTTGAAAGCCACTACACTTTGCGTTTTGACAATTATCCGGTTGAAATCGAACGCCTCGAAAAAATTGCCGCGCTATCACCTTGCGGAGCTAAAAAACCATGAAGCTCATCCTTGCGACCATTCAGCCCAGCAAGCTGGAAGCCGTCAAGGAAGCCCTCAACCGGGTGGAGGTTTTCCGTCTCACTATTGTCGATGTGCAGGGTTTTGGAAGGCAAAAGGGCCGCGGTGAAATTTACCGGGGCCATGAATTGGCAATGAGTCTTGTTCGGAAGGTTCAACTTCAAATCGCCGTGAACGAGGACTTTGTCGAGCCTACCGTGAATGCCATTCTTGAAGCCGGCAGAACCGGGCAGGAAGGCAGAATAGGGGATGGCAAGATTTTCGTGATCCCGCTTGAAGATTGTGTCCGTATCCGGACCGGCGAAAGGGGCCCTGAAGCAATATGAACCGTTTTTTCTTGTTCCTTCCAGGTGCCTTACTTCTTTTGGCCGGTTGTGGTGGCGAAACCAAGCCAACTGGCACCATTCAGGGAAAAGCACTTTTTGCTGGTCAACCGATTGCTACGGGCAAGGTGGTTTTTCGCTCCCCAGAAGGAATGGGAGACGACCGCGAGGCTACCATTTCAGCCGGCGCATTCAAAATTGAAAACTTGCCCGTTGGCCCCCAACGGGTGGAGGTGACTGGCTTGAAAGGCATCACGGCTAAAACCAAAGGCAATGGCCAGGTGGTGGATGTGAAGTCTGGCAACCAAGACTTGGAACTGAAGCTAGGCACCTGAGCCCCGGACTTAAACAGCGAAAAGCAGAAACCCGGCCAAATTTGGCCGGGTTTCTGCTTTTGCGACTGCTGATTTCCAAAAAAGAACCAGCTAAGAGGCCCCTCCCGGATTCGAACCGGGGATAATGGATTTGCAATCCACTGCCTTACCACTTGGCCAAGGGGCCTTATCACTCATCTACCTTCGGATCATAGACCCCTTCTCCATGAGTAGCAATCCGTCTGTTCCAACGAAAAATAACCAAGGCCCATTGGATCCGCCTCTGGGTTGATATCAACAAGTCTTTGAATGAAACAAGTAAAAAAGCAGCATGAATTTTTAGCGAGACAAAAAATTCAATCAATTATTTAACAGCTGGAAAGCAGCTGGACATTGCATCAAATTTAGATTAATATTTGCCTCATGAACTCGATTTATGCCTTAACTCGAAGCGTCTCAAGCGGTCTGAACGACCGCTTCAGCCTTTTGAATGGCCTCGAACACCTCTTCTCGGTGAACGATGACATCCTTGGGTGCAACAACACCAAGGCGAACCTTATCGCCCCGCACTTCCACCACCGTGATCACGATATTCTCGTTGATCACAATGTTTTCGCCTTTTTTGCGTGATAGAACCAGCATGGAACATCCCTCCTGGACGCCGCCAAATAGCTCTGGTTAGTTTGGCAGGAATCCTTGCGAGGAGTCAGCATCTCCCCTATTCGCCCCCCATTCACTAGGGGACTTTCAAAAAGGCGGTTCCTTCCGCACCTATGCTAACTATATTCCAACAATTAAACTGAGCACGCAAGCCCCGTTGGATAGCTTGAGTGCGATTTTCATTAGTTATTTATTGAATTACCTGCTTCAAGTAGCCAGCTAATAACTTACCGGGATGTCATTACCTGAAAAGGATAAGTGACCTTGGTTACTGTTTTGCCATCACTCTTACGATCTGTCGCGGTTACTTCCAGCGTGTATTGGCCCGCCCTGTTGGGTTGGAAAGGAAAACGAATGGAATGGAGCCGTCGCGACGGGTCCTCCGGTGTGGTGATTTGCCCCCTGAAGGACTTCGGGCTGACCGGCTTGCCGGCCTGGTCCAAAATCTGGATGGCCAAGTCCACATCACAATTTTCGGTTTTGGGATCGACAGTGAAATTGGCCACCACAAAGGTGAGCAAAAAGGATTGCCCGGGAGCTCCCATTGCTGGCGCGGGTTCTCCGCCTGTGGCATAAAGCATCGCCGTTCTGAGAATGCCAAATCGTTTGTTTTCTATGGTAAATGGCTTTTCCAGTGTGCCCCGCTTGTTCGAGTTGCGATCGATGCAGTTGAGCCGCATCACATACTTCCCAGGTGGAATATCTTGGTCGGTTTCAGTGTAAGCAAAGGTGGGCAACATATCTCCGCCCAAGGGGCAGAACGCTTGCGACTCGCGGGGTTTCGCAGGCTCCTTGGGGAAAATCACCTGGTTTTTGCCATCAAGGATTTCCACCGTCATCGCATAACGGTAAAGCCCTTCGGAATTACCCTCACGGGTGGCGGTTAAGTTGCCCAAATCAAAGGCATAAAAAACCAAGTCACCCGGCAGGAAGCTGTCACGCTCGCGCCTCTCCGGACCCAACAGGCCCATAGTCGGTCGAACATTGCGAAAAACCAAGTCCCCCTGAAAAGGGCTCTGGGTCGCCAAAACCAATCCAAGCGCCAACATGCAAGCCATGACGCCGCACCTCCGCTGCAAAGATCCAGCTGCCCAGAGCTTAACGAGTCAGCTGATTTCGGCGAAAGCTGAATCCATCAACGAAAATCAACAACCTTGGCTTGAAGGCGCCCCATCACACGCAAAACAGGTAAGAGTGGCGCCAGGCTGGGAGGATCGCTCCAAGTAGTGTCACTTATTTTCACATGCCCCGGCCCCACCTTACCTTGGCCCAAGGTCGCATCGATGCCACGCCAAGAACCACTTGCCCAAACTTCCGTCCACATGTGAAAGCCTAGTGCAGGTTTGCCAGTGGGTTCGTCGGTGATATAGACCAAACCCAGCGCGGTTCGAGACGGAATCCCGCTGGCCCGGCACACTGCGGCTGTGAGCATGGCATGCTGCCTACAATCTCCGCGTAAATCTTTGGCAATTTGACTGGCCCTTGCAAAGCCTATAGAGCTAGTGGAGTTCATTCTTTGGTGAACCATTGCTTCAATCCGCAGTGCCTTCCGCCACGGATCCTTCTCTTCCCCAATGGCCTTTGCCGCCAGTTCCGTCACCAGAGGATCAGAGCTATCAATGTAAAAATTTGATTCCAGAGCAGCCTTGGGCGGTTGGCCGGTTGGCACAAAACCAAACTCTCCGCCTTTCACTGTTAAGACAAAACTCCCGCTATTCTCCCCGCTAGGCGACTGACGGGTATCGAGTGAGAAAGCCTTGGATGGATCCTTGTCGCCCGGGAGCTGAAACTGGTAAGCAACCTCGCGCAAATCATGGATACGAGGAATTGGGCGGTCCAAAAAAACTAGTGTACGCGCTCCCAAATCAGGTGGTACTTCTCCCGGCTTGGAGGGCTTCTCTGCCTCTTCGCGGCTGCAACGAACTAATGAAACGGGACCTAACCCAGGCATATCCACACGGGATTTCACCGGCTTGCCTGCCCGAAGCCAAATTTCCAGCGCCGGCAGAGATATTTCTTGGTTGCCAACCTTCACCGGCTGGGGCGTTATTTCTACCTTGTCGAGCTTTTCCCTCACCACCCCAGCGGGTTTTTCAGGCGTGGCAGCGCTGGGAGTTTCGGTCTCCTCCTCACCCAAAGCACGAGCATCTAGTTGCGTTGGAGCCTGTAGCGACAGCTCGTAACTCGTCATTTTCCACGAGTCACCCTTTTGCCGACTTTTTTCCATCAAAAGTTTTTCTTGGGCAATCGGCCCAAGGACATCTGGCGGAAAGGGCAATCGCTGCTCAACCTTCCCTTGGCTGACAACCACCTCGGATCCCTCGACCCTTCCCTTCAACACCTGGCTTCCTTGATCGAGATGCTGAACCATTCCCATGGCCAGCACCTTGCCATCCTTCGTCTCAACCGTTGATTGCTCCATTTTCATGGGAACAACTGAGCCGTAACGCCTAACCAGCAGATTCATCACCACATGATGGTGGAATTCCGCCCCTTTTTTTGATTCGATCTCGCGCACTTCAGTGTGAATGTTGCCTGCGCGGGTCCCATCCAGATAATAAGCCGCCTCCCAGATGTCATGTATCAGTTTGCCTGAACTGGCAGTCAACACCTCTCCGGGAGCGACCTTGCTAGCTCCAGACTCACTCTTTCTAACAAAATAAGTCACAGCCAAAGTCGAAACCAAAAAAAACGCCGACAACAGAGCTAAAAATTTACGTTTCATCAAAAACCCCGTAAAAATACATGTATATAAAAATATAATTTTAGAAATCAGCCAGCAACCGAGAATTTACTTCTCTCAAAACACCTTCCAACTGACAGCAATGGCATTTATAAAGGAAATCAGATAATTCCGGCACTAAGCTATTCAGCGCAACTGCATTTGCTGCAGTGAATTGGCTCCAACGGGAGGTTTCTCTTGTTCATGGATCATGCTCTTTGGGCTAGTTGGATTGGTTTTGCCCTCAGCTTCCTCATGCTTGTCACCGGAATTGTGCTGCTTTTTCTAATCCTTATCCAAGGTGGAAAAGGCAGCGGTTTGGCGGGTGCTTTTGGTGGGGCAGCGGGCCAAAGTGCCTTCGGTAGCCGTGCCGCCGACCAGATCACTTGGATCACCCTGGGTGCCTCAGCCGCTTGGCTATTTTTAGTCATTGTGACTGTCATACTGATTCCCCGCATGCAAGGTAGTGACGAAAGTCCTTTGTCGCCCGGCGGAGTTCTTTCGAGCCCATTGGCTAGTCCCGAAAGCGGTAGTGGCCCAGTTGAAACCTCCGCACCCTGATTTTCCTGTCTAGATTTCGGATAATACCTCGCCGGCTTTGGGTGGCTTGGTATTTGGTTCTTCAGCCTATTTTTTGGCAGGCCCAATCTGCCTCAACTTGGATTTCGCACCGTGCTTTTTAGCATGACTGGCCATGGTGAATGCACACGGGAATCAAATTCCCTGTGCTGCGTCGTGGAAGTGCGGGCTGTCAATAACCGCCATTTGAAGATGGTTTTCCGCTCAGACGATACTCATTCAGTTCTGGAGCCTGATGTTGAGCGGGTTCTCAGGGAAACCATCAAGCGTGGCAGCGTGATGGTTAGTTTCAAAAGCAAACGCTTGGCCCCCTCAAGTAGCCAAGGGGATAAACCACTGATCAACAGTTCCCTGCTTCAAAACTATCTCAGCCAAATTCACGCTGCGGCTAGCCTTGAAAAATCAGGGGAAATACTGGCTGCAGCCTGCCTGCAATTGCCGGGAGTGCTTTTGACCACCGGAAACGAAGTAGCGACCTCTCTCGAAGAGGAATGGCCCCTTTGGGAGTCGGCCCTGCGCGGAGCCTTGGAAAAACTTCAGAAAATGCGCCAGCGTGAAGGCATGGCCATGGCCCGCGAACTGTTGGCTCTGCACGCTAATATTAAAACAGAAGCCAAAAGCATCGCCGAGCGCGCCCCCGAGGTGGTCAAGCTGCACCGGGAAAAGCTGCGGTCCAGGCTTGAAACAGCTTTTTCGCAAGCAGGCTTGGAAAGACGCGTCGAACCCCACGAAGTACTTCGGGAAGCAGCCATGATGGCTGAAAGGCTTGATATCAGTGAGGAAGCAGTCCGCCTATCCAGCCATATGGACCAGTTTGCCCGATTTGTCGAACACGAGGAGAGCCCGGGCCGGAAATTCGACTTTTTAATCCAAGAAATGCTGCGTGAAACCAACACCATCGGTAGCAAAGCCAGCGACCTGGAGATTGCCCACCGCGTTGTGGAAATCAAGGGTTTGCTGGAACGGATTCGCGAATTGGTGCAGAATGTCGAATGAATCAGGCCAATCCAGCGGTGCTTCCGGCCCTTTGCTGATTTTGTCCGGCCCAAGCGGCGTGGGTAAGACCTCGGTTCTCAAGAAACTTATGGAAACCGGGGGGTTACCACTCAGGCAATCAGTTTCGGCAACGACAAGACCTCCCCGATCTGGTGAAATAAATGGAAAGGATTACCATTTTCTGTCTGCTGAAGAGTTTGCCTCCGAATTGTTGGCGGATGGTTTTCTGGAACATGCCGAGGTTTATGGCCAGCTCTATGGCACCCTAAGGCGCGAGGTAGAAAGCTGGCGTTCAAAAGGTTTTGGAGTGGTTTTGGCAATCGATGTCCAGGGGGCAGACCAAGTAAGGGGGAAAACAAAAGTTGATTCCTCCGTCTTCCTGACCGCACCCGAAGAATTCTTGAGGCAAAGGCTGAAATCAAGAGGTACAGACTTGCCCGAGGTGATTGAAAGACGGCTGGCAAATGTCAGGTCTGAGATCCAACGCTCCAATGATTACAACCATGTTTTAATCAATATGGAATTGGACAAGGTGGTTTTTGAATTGGCAGGGCTTTGGCGGCCCTTTTTCGACCGGGAATGATTCCCCAATTGGCATGAAACACGGTTTCAAGCTTGATCCTGACAAGGCTTTATAACGGGAGATTGCAATGATCGATGATTTGAAGGAAGAAAGTATTGTCAACGCAATGGGTGGACGGTTCAAGCTTTCGGCCCTGATCCAAAAACGAATGGTTGCCCTCAACAAAGGAGCGCAGCCCTTGGTTCAGGTGCGGACCAACGATTTGATGCAAATCGTCATGGAAGAAATCAAACAAGGTAAAATCACTTTGGATATGACCGATCTCGAAAACAAGATCGCCCTGGGTGCCCAAGAAGCTGTCCGCCGCGCCATGCAGGCCGATGTGTCTGCTGATTTGGCCGGCGAGTAACTTCACGGGTTCAAATTGTTGGGAGGAAACAGCCATGTCGGGCGGACCAGTGGATCCAGCGCGGTTGGCTGATGCCCGCGCAGATGGTGAATTGGAATATCGCACACTAAGCGGTCTGGCTTTGGCCAGTTGCGTCATTGGTGTGTTGTGCGCTGTTCTTTTGGCACTGGGCGGGTTGGTGGCCATCACTCGCTCTGCCCCATTGTTTCTTCCCGCCAACTACATGGTATTGGGCGTTGTGCCTTTGGCTGGCATTGTGCTGGGGCTTTTGGCCGGCGTGCGCATTCGCAATTCCGATGGCATTCTCACCGGATCGGGTTTGGCCCGAACCGGTGTTGTTCTTGCGTTGATGACCATCATCATTTACGGGGCCTATCACGGCGGTATCACCTTGGCCCAACGCATGCGAACCGATGCCTTCGTGCGTAAATGGCTGGAACTGGTCGCCTCCAATGAAGATGCTAAGGTAACCGAGGCTTTCATTTACACCGTTTCCCCCGGATCTAGGCCCAATCTGGATCAGGACAAAAACTCTCTTCGGGCCATGATCGAAGTCGATCACAATGGCAGCTCCGACATGACCGGATCGGGCCCCTACACAACATTTCTTATTTCCACCTTTGTTCGATTAGTTCGCAATGGCGGAAAAGATTGCTCGTTTTCCTTGATCGAAAATGGCCCGCCTGAAATTGTGGACAACGGTTTCCAAATGGTGATGCTCTACAGGGTTAAAGCCCCTTTGGCGGCCTTTGATCTGCAGGTTCAAGTGCATGCTGCAGGCTCCAATATCCCCGACATCCGCAAATGGCATGTCAAGGGTGCCCGCATTCGGGCCCTCGACGGCTCCCAAAAACCTGATTGGACTGACCTTGGCAAGCAGTTTGTGCTCAGAAACGAATTTGCAAAAAAAGTCTTCCAGGAATTTGCCGGCGATATTGGCCCAAGAAGGGATTTTGTTGCCGCTTTCCAGCGAACCACCGAGGGATCTTCCAAGCCTGCCAATGGCTCCCCTGAAGCAGCCGAATGGTTGAAAAAACTTGATTCCTACTTCCACATGGAATCGCCCAAGACGCCGGCCCCACCCGCCCGCGTCGTTCGTATTGACCCGCTTGACTTCTGGTCCAACCCCGACCTCAAACCTCCATTCATGGAGGCAGTAGACCTCTCTTTTTCGCCCAAAACCAAGGGGCCGCCCAATCCCACTTGGCTGGTGCTTGCAAAAGACTCGACCCCCATGGTGGTAGAACTTGGAGACCAAATCGAAGTTCGAATCGATTGCAAAATCATGCTGGTTCCAACTTTTTTGGGCCAATGCGTAGCGATTGTTCGCGCCCCCAAAGACAAATCTGATCAGCCCGGGTCTTGGAAATTGGTGGGCATTGATGTCCATTCGGCCCGCCCGCTGCCGGTCCCCCCCGAAATGCGCAACGCCCCACCCGAATTGCTCGACCGCACTTTGCGCGGCAATTGACCAACGCTTCATGGCTGGTGCCGGTTGCTAATGGTTACTTGTCGGGTTAGGGTTGTGAGTGAATAGGCCGCAATTGGTCTTTTGCACGGTTTGAAATCCAACCCCAAAGGCCCCCCGCCCCTGCGATTAGCCTTGAATTCGGCTTAATTTATCCATTAAATCGTGCAAAATCACTCGCCCGATTACCTCACAGGAGGATGGCTCCATGCCACGATCAGGCTTCCATATGCGCCTTCCCAGCCTCGAAGGTTGCGCCAAGACAGGTGGCCCAGACCGAAGATCTTTCCTCAGTCTGGGTGCAGGTGCAGCTGTTTCTGCTGGTGCCTTTGCCAATCTTGCCAAAGCTGGGGGATCAACCAATGTAAGGGGCAGCGGAAAACGAGTTATCCTTTTCTGGCTAGATGGCGGCCCTAGCCATATGGACCTATACGATCTCAAGCCCGACGCTGCAGCAGAATATCGCGGAATTTGGAGACCCATTCGCACCACTGTGCCGGGAATGGATATTTCCGAACTATTCCCCCGACAAGCTTCTGTAGCCCACCATTTCAGTCTCATCCGCAGTATGAATCATGGTACCGGCGACCACTTTGCCGGTGGTCACCGCATTCTCACTGGCAAAGACCTAGGCGTCAGCGGGGCCAACACCGCCCCCAAATTCCCATCTTTGGGCTCCATTGTTGCTCGTGAATGTGGGCCCCGTGCACCTGGCATGCCGGCCTATGTCGGTCTACCTAACGCCTCCAGCATTGGGTTGGTTCCGGGCTATTTTGGCGGCCATTTTCTGGGCAAGTCGCTCGATCCGTTCATGCCAGGTGGTGATCCCAACCAGGCAGGCTATTCCGTTCGCAATCTCGATCTGGCCCAGGGCCTGACCATGCCCCAACTGGAAGATCGCCAAACCTTAAGGCATCGTTTTGACACGATTACCCGGGCGCTGGAAGAAAACCCCCTCAAACGCACTATGGATGGCTTCGACGGCCAAGCCTTGGAATTTTTGCAGAGGAGGGCAGCCTTGGAAGCCTTCCAGATCGAACGGGAAGAATCCCGATTGCGCGATCGATATGGCCGCAATTCTTGGGGTCAATCTGCACTTTTGGCCCGGCGACTGGTAGAAGCAGGCTCCACTTTTGTCACCCTCACCTACGGCGGCTGGGATCATCATTGGGATTTGAAAAAAGGAATGGAAAACTACCTGCCGATGGTCGATGCGGCGGTGGGAACCCTGATTGAAGATCTGCACACCAGAGGCATGCTCAACGAAACGCTTGTTCTAGTGATGGGAGAATTTAGCAGAACTCCAAAAATGAATGATGGGGGCAACGGGGGTGCTCCAGGAAGCATGGGAACTCCCGGTCGAGACCATTGGGGTAATGCTATGTCCATCTTAATCGCCGGAGGCGGTACTAAACCCGGAGTAGTTGTAGGCCAGACAGATAATCTGGGCCAAGCGCCCAAAACCCGGCCTTTGAACCCTCGCGAACTACATGCTACAATATATAAAGTGCTAGGCATAAACCCAGAACTAACGCTTATCGATCCAACAGGCCGACCAACTTCCGCTTTGGAACAAGCCCAGCCGATAGTGGAATTGTCCTAACCCAGCTGGTAAAAAATGTAAAAATGGGCAAACTACTGGCAAGGCGATTACATTCCTTCAGCCTAGTTGCCGATAGTTATTGGTACTAAGATGGTCGTAAGGCCGGAACTGACCTTTGCGGTTTTCAAGCCTGCTGCTATCTTTCGGTGAGAGATACAGGCAACCATCACCCCGGGAGAGATTCCTGGGGCGATTGTTTTTTAGCTTTTCAAGAATCTTGTGCGGAAGGTGGTTCTGAAACCATGCCCAAGCAAAAAAGTCATAAGGCTTCCCGCAAGCGGTTCCGGGTAACCGCAACGGGTAAACTTAAGCGGTCACAGGCCGGTAAAAAGCACTTGAACACCCACAAGTCACGCAATCGAAAGCGTCGTCTTCGTGGTGGTTTGGTGACGAACACGGCCATTGCCAAGAAGTATGTGAAGGCCTTGCTCGGCGTCAGCTGAGTATTTTACTTTTCCATACACAAATCAAAAGATTATCAGTTTTCAGTTGGGGTATGAATCATGAGTCGAGCTAGAAGTGGCAAGACGGTGCTGCGACGACGCGCCCGCCTGCGCAAGCTAACCAAAGGCTTCCGCGCTGGTCGCCACAACCTCCATCGTCAATCAGAAGTCGCTCTGATGCGCGCTCGCGCGTACGCTTACCGCGACCGTCGGGTGCGCAGGCGTGATTTCCGCCGGCTTTGGATTGTGCGTATCAATGCTGCTTGCCGTATGCACGGCCTGCGCTACAGCCAAATGATCGCTGGTCTCACAAACGCACACATCGAGTTGGATCGCAAGAGCCTCTCGCAATTGGCCATCCACGACATGGATGCTTTCAAGGCCGTTCTCGAATTGGCCAAGAAGCACATGCCGGCCGGCCTAAGCCACGGCTAGCCGACCATGCAGGTTCTTAATGATCTGGAGGCGAAGGGTCTCGACGAGTTGGCGCAAGCCAGCGACGAGGCCCTTCTTCGTTTGTGGCACGGTAACTGGCTGGGCCGCACAGGCCAGGTTCCTGCTGCTCTTAAACGCGTCGCTGAGATCCCGCCGCAAGAGCGGAAAGCCTACGGTCAAGCCGCAAACCGGGTAAAAGAAGCCCTCTCCGGAGCTTACGATAAAGCTTTGGAGCGTGAGCGCGAAGCAGCTCTCGACCGTGAATTGCAGGCTCCGCCATTGGACCCAACCCTGCCCGGCCGTGACCCGGTCCGTGGCGGATTGCACCCATCCACTCAAACTCTCAGGCGAATTCTTCGCGTCTTTGGCGATTTGGGCTACCAAGCCTACCGCAGCCGCGAGGTGGAAGATGATGAAAGTAATTTTGGTCTTTTGAATATGCCGCCGCACCATCCAGCGCGCGACATGTGGGACACATTTCACACCACCACGCCTGGCTTGCTACTGCGCACACACACTTCTCCCGGGCAAATCCATGTGATGCGTGAACGCGCACCAGCCCCCATCCGCGTGGTGCTTCCCGGCATGTGCCATCGCTACGAACAGATCACTGCACGCAGCGAGATCATGTTCCACCAAGTTGAAGGCCTTTGTGTGGGCGAAGGCGTCACTATGGCCGATCTGAAAGGCACGCTGGAAGTTTTCATCCGGCGCATGTTTGGCGATTCCCGCAAGATGCGAATCCGCTCGAGCTATTTCCCCTTCACCGAGCCAAGCATTGAAGTGGACATGGATTGCATGCTCTGCGCTAGTACGGGTTGCCCAGTCTGCAAGCAGTCGGGCTGGGTCGAGATTTTGGGCGCCGGCATGGTGCACCCAACAGTGCTCCGCAATGGCGGATACGATCCCGCCCGGTTCTCGGGCTTCGCCTTCGGCATGGGGCCCGAGCGGATCACCATGCTTCTTTCAGGCATTGATGATATCCGATATTTCTGGGGTAACGACCTGCGCTTCCTCGGCCAGTTTTGACCAGGTTTTTGGCGCAGATTTTATATCCCCTATTCTTTGGCCTTGGGTAATACACTATGAAGGTGCCTCTGGGCTGGCTTGGCGGACTTGTCCGCCTGCCTAGCCCCACGGAACTTGCTGATAAATTGACTTTGGCCGGTTTGGAGGTAGCCTCCGCCCGCGCCATAGGTTTTGAACCTCCCTCGGGCCTGCGTATCGACGAGCCTGCCCCGCCCTGGGCCACCGACAAGGTTCTTATTTGTCGTGTCATCCGCGTTGACCCCCACCCTGATGCCGAGAAGCTGAAATTGCCGGTGGTCGACATGGGCAATGGGGTCGAGAAGACCGTTGTCACAGGGGCCCCCAACCTGAAAATAGGCGACTCAGGCCAAATTTGTGTCATTGGCCTCACCGGTTCAACCCTGCTCGACGGCCACAGCGAAACCAAAGTTTACAAAACTCTGGCTCCAACCAAAATCCGCGGCGTGCTTTCTGACGCAATGCTTTGTTCGGCCTACGAATTGGGCCTTTCAGACGACCACGACGGCCTGATGCTTCTTGAGGAAGGGGAAGGCAATCCCGGGGATTCCGCAGCCAGTGTGCTGGGTGAGGTGGTCCTTGAAATCGACATCCTCCCCAACATGGCCCGTTGCCTATCACTCGTTGGAATTGCCCGTGAGGTTGCGGCGCTCACCGGCGCCCCGCTCACCTTGCCCAATCCAAAGCCTTTGGCTAATGGTCCGGAAATTGGTTCGCAACTTGGGGTATCGATCTCCGACCCCTCTCTCTGCTCGCGCTACCGAGGAATTATTCTCGATAGCGTGAAGGTGGCCAAATCCCCCGGCTGGATGCGCAGAAGGCTGGCAGCGGCAGGAATGCGCCCCATTTCCAATGTGGTCGACATCACCAATTATGTGATGATCGAACTGGGCCAACCCCTGCATGCCTTCGACCTCGACAAACTCGAGGCCCGTGCCAGCGGTAAGCCAATCCACGTTGAAGTGCGTGCGGCCCGTGCGGGTGAAAAACTTCGCACTTTGGACGGTCAGGACAGAACCCTGGAAGCTGGCATGTTGGTGATCTCAGATTCCCAAGGGCCCATCGCCTTGGCTGGGGTCATGGGTGGTGCCGATACCGAGGTGACCGCCACCACTACCCGGGTGTTACTCGAAGGCGCCACCTTTGACCCTGTCTCCATTCGCCGTTCGGCCCGAGCGCTGCAACTTCATAGCGAGGCAAGCCAGCGATTCACCAAGGGAGTGCCTGCCGAATTGGCTTCCATAGGGCTTGATCGCGCTGCCGAATTGCTCATCGCCCACGCCGGCGCCACTTTGCGCAAAGGCCATGCTGAAACCTGGCCGGTGAAAGCTCAGGCCAAATTGGTCCGTTTGCCGCACGCCTCGGTTGAACGCCTTTTGGGCATCGCACCTCCTATGGCCAAAATTGGCGAGATTCTGGGCGCCCTAGATTTCAAATGCAAACCCCTCAGTGATGGCGAGCCCGGTTTTGAGGTGGAAATCCCCTGGCACCGCCTTGATATTCAAGATGGCGTAGCCGACTTGGTCGAGGATATCGCCCGGCTTTGGGGCCATGCCCACATTCCAACACGGCTTCCCAGCGGGCCCTCACCCGCCGCTGCTCCTCAGGCCGACCTCGAATTTGAAGACCTATTGCGCGACGCCTTGGCAGGGCTTGGCCTTCGCGAAATGATCAGCCACTCGCTTTCCAGCCCCGAACGCGAAGAACCCTTCGTTTGCCCATCCACCGGCCCCGCCGTAGGCTTGGCTAACCCCATCAGCCCTGAACGCGCCCAATTGCGCCGGACACTGCTTCCAGGCATAACCGAGGCGGCCCGTAACAATAGCCGCCATGCCGAAACCATTCGCTTTTTTGAGCTGGGAACCGCCTTTTTGGCCGATCAAGCCAAAGCCCCCTTCCCCCGTGAGGAACGCAGGGTCGGGGTGGTTTTGGCAGGCAAACGAACGATTGCAAATTGGGCTGATTGCCAACCGGCTGCCCATGGTGAAATCGACTTCTTTGACTTGAAGGGTGTCCTTGAAACACTGTTCATTGCCATGGGCGCACAAGGCGTCTCCTTCCAGCAACCAGCCAGCCCTCTTGCTCACCTCCATCCCGGTCGCCAAGCCTTGATCATTGGCCCGGAAGGCAAAGCATGGGGCAGTCTTGGCGAATTGCACCCGCGGCTTGCTCGCTCCCTAGACATCGCCAGTCCGCGCCTTATCTTGGCTGAGATAGATTTGGCTCCTTTGCAGGCCTGCTCCAAGCCTGTGCCAAGGGTGAAACCAGTTGCCCGCTACCCTGCAGCTTTGCGGGACATAGCCGTGGTGGTGGATAACAATACACCAGCTGGCAACTTGCGTGACGCCATCCTTCAAGCAGGGGGAGGTCTAATTACCGCCTGCCGGTTGTTTGACCTCTTTTCAGGTCAAGGAATTGCGCCCGGCAAAAAAAGCATCGCCTTTGCTCTGGGCTACCAATCGCCCGACAAAACGCTCACCGACAAAGAAATTGATCAGGCCCATCGTAAGGTGGAAGACCATTTGCGCAAACAATTCTCTGCCCAAATCCGGGGCAAAGACGATGCCCCCTCAAAAGATTGACCAGGGCCCTTCATAAAGAACGGCGGCAGAAAGAGTGTTTGAAGCGACATTAAGGAGCGGCAAGGAAATTAACCCCCCTCGCCGCCTTGGGAATCATGAGCCAGGGAAAGGGTAAAGGCGAAAACCATACGACGGGCAGTGATTCCCGCCCGTCTGAAAGTTCGTCCCCTTACAGCCATGGCCAAGTGGAACCCCAGCGTTTCTTGGCCGCAGTGCTGAAGAGTGGCCTGCTCAAACGCGAAGATCTGAAACGCTTCTTGGAAGATATGCCCAAAAGCAGATTGGTCTCCACCGAAACCTTGGCTGATGGCCTGGTGGAAGCTGGAGCGCTAAGCCGATTCCAAGCCGGCAAATTGCGGCTGGGAATCTCACGGGGCCTGATGCTAGACCGCTACAGTGTACTTTCCCCCGTGGCCAAAGGTGGCATGGCAACTGTTTATTTGGGCCAAGACACCCGCGACAATCGGATCGTGGCACTTAAGGTTTTGCCACCTGGCCAAGCCAGGGAAAATCGCCATGTTGCACGGTTCAAGCGCGAAGCACGTCTCAACCGTATGGTTCGCCACCCCGGACTTTGCTCCCTTTACGATGAAGGTTTGGCAGACGATATTCATTTTCTGGTGATGGAATTCATTCCCGGGCAAAGCCTTCATCGCATGGTTTGCGAGAGTGGCCCACTTCCTATTTCCCAAGTCGCCAAACTGGGGGCGGAAATAGCCTATGCGCTGGATGCTATCCACAAAGCAGGGCTGGTTCACCGCGATGTGAAGCCTAGCAACATTCTGGTGGCCCCCACCGGAAATGCCCACCTGATTGACCTCGGCCTCGCCTACATTCCCGGAGAGGTGGGGGAAGATGTGGAAGTGGTCGGCGGGCAGGGATATATCGTTGGCAGCATGGATTTCATCGCCCCCGAACAAACACGCGATCCAACCAATGTGGATGGCCGGGCCGACCTTTACGGACTGGGGTGCACCCTTTATTTCGCCGCTACCGGCAAAGTCCCCTTTGAGGGGGGCAGCAATAAAGAACGCATGCGGCGCCACCGCGAGGAGGTGGCAACCCCTCTCGGGGAGTTGTTACCCGATGCGCCTTCACGGTTTTGCGCCCTGGTTCACCTGCTCATGGAAAAAGATCCAGACGAGCGCTTTGGATCAGCCGGTACCGTGGCCGCCGACTTGCAGCTTCTAATCCCCGAAAACCAGGAATTGTTCAACGCCGGTATGGACGGCGATTTGGTGGCAGCCACCCTGGAAAACCTCCGGGTTTATAACCCGCGCGAGCGCACCGAACTGGAATCCCAACTACTTCGGGACACCGGCACCGAATTCACCAACTCCCAAGACCTAGCGGATCCTCTTACCGACCTTCCCCTGAACTGGGCCGAGGTGGAAACCGCCGAAAAACGGTTAAAAGCCACTGGAGGTGGCAGCCTGTCGGATCCCAACACCGAAGTGCCCCTCATTGTTCAAAAGCCATCCGGGCAAATACGAACGCTATTTTCAACGCATCCGGCGCTATCTCCGCTAGGCCGCTTGGCCAGTTTTTGGCGGGAAATGCCCCTGTGGCAGCGCCTTTTGCTTGCCGCATTGGTGGCAGTTTGGACAATTTGTTTGTTGATTGCGTGCTCGGTGATAATTTTCAGGAAATCAGGAGTTTGATTTTCTTTGGGTGGCCATTGCTCTCGCATGAGCGGGAAGATAAGTTAAACACACAGGCGTTGGATGTTCGCGCCGGGTTTTGGTGAGTATCTTATCCAGAGTGGCTGAGGGAACAGGCCCTTTGAAGCCACAGCAACCGGTTCAAGGCAGCTCTCCCGGGCTTTTTTGAATGCTGGTGCTAAGTCCTTTCTGGAGCTGCGGCTCTGGGATAGATAAGATCGCGGTGACGCGTATCGGGTACTCTTGAAGAGGCTTACCCTCAAGCGGCCCGACTGGACAAAAAGATACTCCTCTGGTGATCCGGTTTTCCACAAAGGGGAAAACCAAGGGGAGGCGATAACCGTGACGATCAATCCCGCCAGTTTGCCACAATCACAACTCGTGGCTGGTATGAAATGCCGCGTCTGTGGCAAACAGTGGCCCGTCAGCACCACCAACTTCTGCGAAGACGACTTCGGCCCACTCGAGGTCGATTACCATTACGACAAAATCAAGCCCTTAGTCAGTCGTCAACTTTTTGAATCCCGCCCCAACAATATGTGGCGCTGGAAAGAATTTTTGCCCCTCAACGGCGAACCCACGGTCGGCTTGCATGTGGGTGGCACCCCCTTGGTGCGCGCTACCCGTTTGGGCAAAGCCATCGGCATCGACAATTTGTGGATCAAAAACGATGCGGTAAACTACCCAACCCTCTCTTTCAAAGACCGTGTCGTTGCGGTGGCCCTTTCCAAAGCAATGGAATTCGGCCTGAAAACGGTGGGCTGTGCCAGCACCGGCAATCTTGCCAACAGCGTTGCCGCCAATGCCGCTTCTGTGGGCTTGAAGAGCTACATTTTGGTTCCAAGCGATCTCGAGCGCGCCAAGATTCTGGGCACCACTATTTATGGGGCCAATGTCATTGCGGTGCGTGGCACCTACGATGAGGTCAATCGCCTCTGCACGCAAATCGCCTTCCACCATGGTTGGGGTTTTGTGAATATCAACCTCCGCCCCTTCTATGCCGAAGGTTCCAAAACCATGGGCTACGAAATCGCCCAGCAGCTCGGTTGGCGCACTCCTAAAAATGTGGTCAGCCCCATGGCTGGCGGGGCACTCATCGGCAAGATTTGCAAAGGTTTCAACGAGCTGGCCAATGCCGGCCTGATTGAAATCCCAAACACATCGTACTTTGGCGCCCAAGCCAGTGGCTGCAACCCAATCTCAGGCTCGGTGAAAGAAAACCGGGAGCGCCATAAACCGGTCCGCAAACCCGATACGATTTGCAAGTCGCTCGCAATCGGCGACCCTGCCGATGGCTACTTTGCAGCCAAATTGATTCGTGAGTCTGGCGGTTGGGCCGAAGATGTGCCCGACACTGAAATTCGCGAATGCATGGCCTTATTGGCGGGCACTGAGGGGATTTTTGCCGAAACCGCGGGCGGCGTGACCGTTGCTGTGGCCCGCAAGCTGGTCCTCCAAGGTAAGATCAAGAAAAATGAGGAAACCGTCCTGTGCATCACAGGCAACGGCCTTAAAACGCAAGATGCGGTTGCCGAGATTCTTCCAGCACCTGCACTGATTAATCCACAACTCCAGGAATTCCAGGCCCTGCTTACCGATGGTGCCCCTCCCGTGCGCCAGACTGAGCCCGCCCTGGCATAATCCGGGTAAACTTGCCTCACACTCCCAGCCAAATTAAAGGAACAAACACCATGGCCATTCTTGTTCACATTCCCCCTCCCCTTCGCCCTTACGCGGAAGGGACCGACAAGATCTCGCTCGCTCCAGCCGAGGCCGCAACCATTTCCCAAGCCCTAAAGGCATTGGTCTCCAAGCACCCCGGCCTGAACGACCGCATGTATACGAACGGGCAATTGCGCCCTTTCGTCAATGTTTACCTCAACAATGAGGATGTGCGTTTCCTCGATGGCGAGTTCAACGCCCCTCTTAAAGATGGTGACGATGTCGCCATCATCCCCGCAGTGGGCGGCGGCTGACCGGTCACGTCTAACAAAAAGACAAATCCCAAAACAGGAAAGCGTTATCTCAATGGCCAAACACAACGATAAGAACCGTGGCAAGGGTAACAACCAAGGCCCTCGTGGGCCAGGTGCCCAAGCCAAGGGGCAAGGCCATGTCCATGGACCGGATTGCAACCACGACGACGACCATGATCATGAAAACCATGAAGAGGAAGTGCCGGAGGGAGTGGCTCTTTTGCCTGAAGTGCCAGACAGTCTCGGCCTTCACCCTTTCAGCTTGGCAATCCTCGATACCGTGGTGTTCCTCACTGGAACCGACGAGCAACTAATGCATCAAGGTGCCGCCGACGAAATGTTCGGCCGCCTGATTGAGCACCTCAACAAGCTACAGCCAGCCGAAAAGCAACGCTTCCACGACGATTTGAAAAAACTGGGCGATTACGGTCGGTCGAATGGCTGGGAAGCCGATGCGATCACCTTTCTGACCGAAATGGCTACCCTGCTGATAGGCAACAACGAAAAATGACCGCAAGCACCGAAACAACCAGCAACCCCGACCTCGAGCGATATAGCCGCCAAATGCGGTTTTTCGGCATTGGTGAGGCCGGCCAGAAAAAACTAGCAGGCGCACGTGTGCTGCTTTGCGGGGTTGGGGCCCTCGGCACAGTCCTGGCAAACACTCTGGCCCGTGCGGGTGTCGGATTCATCCGCTTGGTCGACCGTGATTTTGTCGAGCTGAGCAACCTTCAGCGGCAGGTCCTCTTCGACGAGGAAGATGTACGCTCAAACACCCCCAAGGCCGAGGCCGCTGCCACCAAGCTGCGCCAGATCAACTCCCAAGTCACCTACGAGCCTATCGTCGCCCATATCGACCGCTCAAATATTGAAGCACTCTCAGCAGATGTCGACCTCATTGCCGATGGGTCTGACAATTTCGAGATCCGCTATCTCATCAATGATGTCGCCGTCAAACAGGGCAAACCATGGGTGCACGGTGGCTGCATCGGCAGTCACGGCCAAACCTTGACCATTCTCCCAGGAAAAACACCCTGCCTCCGTTGCGTTTTCGAGGCAGCCCCTGGGCCTGGCGAAGCGGCAACTTGCGACTCGGCCGGCGTGCTTTCCCCCATCATCAGCATCATTGCTAACTTCCAGGCGACCGAGGCCCTGAAGTTGCTCTCCGGTTCCGAAGATGCCATCAATCGCGAGTTGGTTTATGTCGATTGCTGGGAAAACACCACCCGCCGCGTCAAAATCGCACCACTGCTGGGAAAGGTTGACTGCCCCTGCTGCAAACACCGCAAGTTCGAATGGCTCGAAGGCTCCATGGGGGTACAGACCACCAGCCTTTGCGGCCGCAATGCCGTTCAGGTGGTTCCTGCCGGAAAGCCCAGCCTCGACCTGCCCCGCCTCGCTGAAAACCTTGCTTCCTATGGCAAACCACAGCTGACTAAATTTCTCCTAAAAGTAGAAATTGACGGCTGCCAATTCACCATTTTCCCCGATGCCCGCGCGATCATTCAGGGAACCAACGATGAGGAACGCGCTTTGGCCTTGTACGCCCGCTATGTCGGCCATTGACGGCCGGGGAAGACTGATGAACCCATGACCGTCTACCTCGACAACGCGTCAACCACGCACCCAAAGCCCGAATCGGTCTATGTCGCCATGGACCGGTTCGCCCGTAATTCCATGGCCAACCCCGGCCGCGCCGGGCACCGCATGGCCATGGAAGCCGAACGCGCGCTCGACAACACCCGCCACCTGCTCCACCAGTTCTTCGCCGGCAAAAATCCGGATCGCTGGATTTTCACTCTCAACTGCACCGATGCCCTCAACATCGCGCTGAAAGGCACGCTGGAACAAGGCGACCATGTCATCACCTCCGGCCTGGAACACAATTCCATCAGCCGCCCAGTCCGAGCCATGGAACTCGCTGGAAAAATCACCGTCACGCGCCTGCAACCAGACCAACACGGTACCCTCAGGCTGGAGGATCTGGAAAAAGCTTTCACCCCCAAGACTCGCATGGTTGCTCTCACCCATGCAAGCAATGTGCTGGGCACAGTGCAACCCATCGCCGAAGCAGCTTGGATCACCCGCTCAAGGGACGCCCTTTTCCTGCTCGATGCTGCACAGTCCGCAGGAGTTTTGCCAATTGCGGTTGAGGCCATGCACATCGACCTTCTGGCCACCGCTGGCCACAAGGGATTGATGGGCCCCTTGGGCACAGGCGTCCTTTATGCCGGGCCACGCACCAACTTGCGCCCTTGGCGTGAAGGGGGAACTGGCGGTGATTCCTCTACCGAAACCCAACCCAAAGACCTGCCTTACCTGCTTGAAGGCGGTACACCCAATGTGTTGGGGGTCGAAGGACTTGGTGCCGGCATCCGCTGGCTCCAGGAAAAAGGGATCGAATCCATCCATCAACATGAGTCGCGTCTGGCCGAACGCCTTGCAGCCGGCCTCGAACAAATTCCCGGCCTCGAAATCTTTGGCCACCGTGATTGGCAACGCAGGGTGGCCAATGTGCCATTCCGCCTCGAAATTCTCCCCGCCCCCGAAGTTGGTGGCATTCTCGATCAAGCGTTCGATATCGCCGTGCGCCCCGGACTCCACTGCGCACCGTTTGTCCACAAATCACTGGGCACCTACCCCGATGGCTTGATCCGCGCCAGCATTGGCCCATTCAACACCGAATCGGAAATCGACGCCCTCATCACCGCTGTGCGGGAGATAGCCGGATGAGCCAGACTGAGAAAAATTTGCATATTTTAGAGGCGGTTCGTTCTGGAAAAATCAGCCCGGCTGATGCTCTGGCCCAACTCAATGCCGACGCACCCGGCCAAACAGGGTTTGCCGATTTAGGTTTCGCCCGTATCGATTTGGACCGCAAAAGACGTTGCGGCCACGCTGAGGTGATTTTTGGCCAGGGTAAAACCCCGGAATGGATCATTGGGGGCGCCCGCCGCCTGCACGAATCACAACAAAGCTGCCTCGTCACCCGGGTTCCCGAAGAAGCCGTTGCCAAAATTTGCCAAGCGCTTCCTCAGGGTGAATATGATCAAACCGGTCGCACCTTCTGGCTGAAAGCGCCTGGTACGCAACCTGTTCCCAAAGGCCGGGTTTTGGTTCTCACCGCCGGCACTAGCGATCTTCCCGTTGCCCATGAAGCCCGCAATACCGCGCTTGCTTTGGGAACCACCTGCAAAATGGTGGCCGATGTGGGCGTTGCCGGACTTCATCGCTTGCTGGCTTTGGGTGAAGATCTGGCAGAAGCGGATGCAATCGTGGTGGTGGCAGGAATGGATGGCGCTCTGCCAAGTGTGGTGGGCGGTTTGGTGTCTTGCCCGGTTTTCGCGGTTCCAACCAGTATCGGCTATGGTGCCGCATTCGGCGGGGTCGCTGCCCTTTTGACCATGCTCAACGCCTGCTCAGCAGGGGTCGCAGTTGTGAATATCGATGCAGGCTTCAAGGGTGGGTATCTGGCGGCAATGGTGGCCCTTAGAACCGCCCAGGCTAGTTAATCAGACCCTTCTTCGCTTTCCTGCTCAAGACGCCTCACCTCGAGCTCTTCAATTTCTTCGGAAATTTCTTGGACCGTGCGGGGCCCTGCCGGAAGGTTGTAACGCTCGTCAAACCAGCGCCCCAAGTCAACCAGCTTGCAACGCTGCGAACAAAATGGAAACTGCGGCCATTCAGATGGCCCTCCCGCAATCTGTTGCGAGCAAATCAGGCATGCCGGAACCTTGGGCTTGCCTGCCACTACTTTTTGCCTTTCTTGCCGCTCGAAGACGAGCCCGAATCCGACGGCTTGGTGCTATCGGGAGATTTCGATCCCGAGGATTCGGAACTGCCCGTCGATGCCGGCTTGTCACTGTCTGCCTTGGCCGCCGCCTTGTAGCCATCACTACGATAATCAGTCTCGTAAAATCCCGAACCCTTGAAGAGGATCGCGGCGCCGGTGCCAAACAGGCGTTGCAGCTTCTTCTTTTTGCACTTGGGGCAGGTGGTCAAAGTCTTCTCGCTGAAAGACTGAAACTCCTCAAAGGTATGGCCGCAAGCGTCGCATTTGTAATCATAGGTTGGCATCGTCTCACTCCTGGCTGGAAAAATACCTGATGGTCATTCGGTTGAACCGTTCGATTCGGCCGGAGAAACTGATACCCCAACGCTGGCGGGCCGCAGCACGCGGTCATGCAGCATGTAGCCGCCCTGATGCACCTGCACCACGGTCATGGGTGGATGATCGCTGGTGGGAACCTGGTTCACAGCCTGGTGATGGTTGGCATCAAACGACTGATGCAGGGCCTCTACGGGTTTAACCCCGTGGCGTTTCAGCACCTCGATAATTTGTTGCAGCACCAAGGCAACCCCTTGAGCTAGGGGGCTTTTGGCCTCACCGGTCGCCGCCTGCACCGCGCGCTGCAAATTGTCTATAGGGGGCAACAGGTCGCGGGCCAATGGTTCCTGGGCGTACTTCTTTTCCTGTTGCATCTCGCGCGACTGCCGCTTTTGGTAGTTCTCAAACTCGGCCTGACGCGATTTGGCCAGATTCAGAAACTCCTCGCGCTCCTTCTCCAATTGCCGGACGCGGGCCTCCAGCTCAAGGATCGGATCTAAAGGCTGGCCACCGGTATACTCAGGCTCGGTTTCATCCTGTCTGGGAGCGCTGTCGGTCATTTTGCACCTCGTTGCTTCTTCTTATCTTTTTCTGCGTCGGCACTGGCAGGGGTGGCACCCTCAGCCTCACCACCGGTGAAAAAATCCTTGATCCTGTCTAAAAAACTCTTGCGCTGGGGTGAAACTTCGGTTTCTTCCATGCCAGCCAACTCACGGAACAACTCCTCTTGGCGCTTGGTCAGGTTGCGTGGCGTCTCCACCCGTATCACCACAATCAAATCGCCCACCCGACCACTGCCAATTTCCGGCATACCCCAACTGGGAATGCGAATTTGGTCGCCCGATTGCTGGCCGGGTGTCACCCGCAACGGAACCGGTTTGCCTGCCAAGGTTGGAACCAGCACCTCGGCCCCCAAAGCCCCCTGGCTGAAGGTGATAGGAACCTCGCAGGCCAGATCGCGTCCGTCGCGCTGGAAAAACGGATGGTCAAGAACATGGAAAAACACATGCAGGTCGCCCGCTGCTCCACCGCCCGCTGCCGATTCACCATAACCCTGAACTCGGCTACGCATTCCGTTTTCCACACCAGCGGGAATATTGATTTCAAGAGGTACAGAAACCTCCTTCTGGCCAACCCCCTGACAAGATCTGCAAGGATCAGGGATGGTTTGCCCACGACCCGAACAATAAGGGCATGTGCGCTGAATGCGGAAAAAGCCTTGCCCTTGGAGAATGACTCCCTGACCACCGCATTGCTTGCATTTGACAATCTTGGTCCCAGGCTTGGCACCAGAACCGGAGCAATCGCCACATTTTTCCTTGCGCGGAATATTTACCGACTTGCGACCACCTCGATAGGCCTCTTCCAAATCGAGCGTGATTTCCACACGCACATCTCGACCGCCGCGCTTGCCGCCGCCACCGCCAAATATGCCACCAAAAAAATCACTCACCATATCAGACATGGCATCGCCACCGTCGCCGGGGCCCATGGCACCGTCCGACATGCCCGCATGGCCGTATCGGTCATACCGCTGGCGCTTGCCCGGTTCGCGCAGGACCTCGTAGGCCTCCTGCACTTCCTTGAACTTGACCTCGGTTTCGGGGTCGTGGGCATTGCGGTCCGGATGGTACTGCAAGACCAACTTACGGTATGCGGCCTTGACGGACCCATCATCCGAAGTGCGCGCAATACCCAAAACTTCGTAGTAACAACGCTTCGTGGGCATCGAATCAGGTGCTCCGGAAACCCGGCACGCAAGCTGCGGCCTAGGTGTCACCCCTCACGCGGTAGAAACGGAAAGACCTTCCCGAGTCCCGGCTTCCGGGTCCGGGAAGGCCTGATTGGATAATCTGGAAGTTAGCGTACCGCGCCTTGAATCTTGGCGCCGTGCTCTTCCTCGTCGATCTTGGTGATCATCACATCAGTGGTGAGCATCAAGCCGGAAATGCTCGCAGCATTGATGAGAGCGCTGCGGGTCACGCGTGCTGGGTCCAGCACACCGGCTTCCAGCAGGTCCTCATATTCTTTCGACGCCGCGTTATAACCGATGTTGGGGTTCTTCTGGCCACGCAGAAGAACTTCATCGGCCACAACCGCGCCATCCAAGCCAGAATTCTCGGCCAAGGTGCGAATTGGCTTCTCAAGGGCGCGGGCAACGATTTCCGCACCCACCTTCTCATCACCCTTCAGCTTGTCAGCCGTGGCTTCAGCAACTGCGATGCAACGCAACAGAGCAACGCCACCGCCAGGAACCACACCATCTGCAACCGCGGCTCGGGTGGCATGCAATGCATCTTCCACGCGGCCCTTGGTTTGCTTCATCTCGGCTTCGGTTGTGCCACCAACCCGAACAATGGCAACGCCACCGGTCAATTTGGCCAAACGCTCGCTGAACTTCTCGCGATCGTACTCGCTCTCGGTTTGGTCCATCTGCTTGCGAATCTGGTCGATCCGCTTCTCGATACGGCCTTTATGGGCGTTGTCGAGCTTGGAGTTCACAATGGTCGTGTTCTCCTTCTCAACAGTCACCTTTTCGGCTGTTCCAAGGTGCTCGATCTTCACATTCTCGAGTTTCATGCCGAGGTCTTCACTGATGAAGGTAGCCCCGGTAAGAACAGCGATGTCACCCAAAATGGCTTTGCGACGGTCGCCAAACCCGGGAGCCTTCACCGCACACACCTTGAGGGTGCCGCGCAGCTTGTTAATCACCAGAGCTGCAAGGCAATCGCCCTCCACATCCTCTGCGATAATCAGGAACGGGCGGCCGGTTCGGGCAACCTGCTCCAGCAGTGGCAACAATTCACGCACAATCGACAACTTCTTCTCATGGATCAAGATCAGCGGCTTCTCCAGCTCGCCGGTCATGTCTCCCGAGGTGATGAAGTAAGGGCTGATGTAACCCTTGTCGAATTGCATACCCTCAACAAATTCAAGAGTAGTCTCGGAGGTCTTGCCTTCCTCGACGGTGATCACACCATCTTTGCCCACTCGCTCAAAGGCATCGGCCATCATGTTGCCGATTTCTTTGTCGTTGTTGGCGCTGATTGCTGCAACCTGAGCGATTTCTTTCTTGCTGGAAAGCTTCTTGGCAAGCTTCCCAACATTCTCGGAAACCGCAGCCACAGCTTTGTCGATGCCGCGCTTCACAGCCATCGGGTTAGCACCCGACGAGATGTTCCGCAGCCCTTCCTGATAAATGGATAGCGCCAAAATGGTGGCTGTGGTCGTACCATCGCCAGCCGTGTCGCTGGTCTTTTGGGCCACAGCATTGACCAGCTTGGCCCCCATGTTCTCAAAGGGATCGGGCAGGTCGATTTCCTTCGAGACGGTCACGCCGTCCTTGGTGACGGTAGGGCCACCAAAGCTCTTGTCGATGATCACATTGCGACCTGTAGGCCCAAGGGTCACTCCAACGGCGTGGGCCAGTTTCTCGGCTCCTGCCAGAAGCTTCTTGCGTGCATCCTCGTCATACATCAACTGCTTGGCCATTTTCTCAAACCTCTTTGTGTGTGACTTCTGTCCTGTGTCGTTTCAGCCGGCCTGGGGCCGCCACTCTAGGCGTGACGGCAAACCGGCCGAAGGGTTGGTTCAGGAAATCTTTGCGAGAAGGTCGCTTTCGCGCATCACCTTCAGATCTCGCCCGTTCACTTCCACATCGTTACCAGCGTAGCGGCCATAAACCACTACATCGCCAGCCGACACTGATACGGGAATCAATTCGCCAGACTCGGTACGACGACCAGGGCCCACCGCCAACACGGTGCCGCGCTGTGGCTTTTGCTTGGCTGCCTCGGGGATGTAAATACCCCCCGCAGACTTCTCCTCAGCCTCCAAGGGCTCCACTACCACGCGGTCTTCCAGCGGACGGATACCCACATCAACAGACTTTGCCTTCGCCATTTTCTCAACTCCTCAATCGTGACTTTGCTTGACTCTCAACCATTGTGTGAAATCGCTTTTGTTCCAAATTCTCCGGGATGCATGGATCCCGGGAATCAGGACCGGGGCTAGGCGGGCATCTGCTCGATGCCCAAGGCCGGACTACATCATGCCACCCATGCCACCCATGCCACCCATGCCACCCATGCCACCCATGCCACCCATGTCCATGCCACCCATGCCGCCACCACCATGATCGTGGTGATGATGGTCGCCGCCTGGCTTTTTCTTCTCGGGAATATCCGAAATGATCGACTCGGTGGTCAAAAGCAGGCTTGCAACGCTAATGGCGTTTTCCAAGGCACTACGGGTTACCTTCACAGGATCTATAATCCCGGCGGAACGGAGGTCGATGTACTTGCCGGTGTCGGCATCGTAACCAATGTTTTTGTCCTTGTGGCGAAGGATGGTATTCACCACCACCGAACCATCAAGACCCGCATTCTGGGCGATCATGCGGCATGGAGTTTCAAGCACTCGATGCAACAACCGCGCAGCAGGCTTCTCCGCTTCGGTCAAGTCGATCTTGTCAAGTACTTTCCGGGCATGAAGCAGTGCAACGCCACCACCAGGAACAATACCCTCTGCAATCGCAGCGCGGGTTGCATGCAGGGCGTCCTCGTATAGCGCCTTCCGCTCTTTCATCTCGGTTTCGGTCGCGGCGCCAACCTTCAGTTGGGCAACACCACCAGCCAACTTGGCAAGCCGCTCTTGCAGCTTTTCCTTGTCGTAATCGCTGTCAGTTCGCTCAATTTCGCGACGAATCAGCTCGCAGCGCCCTTCCAACGATTTCTTGTCGCCAGCACCTTCGGTGATGGTCGTGTTCTCGCTGTCAATCCGTACCTTCTTGGCCCGGCCAAGATCAGCCAACTTCACATTTGTCAGCGGGATTCCCAAGTCCTTGAAAACCGCCTTACCCTTGGTCAAGGTTGCAATGTCTTCAAGCATAGCTTTGCGGCGGTCGCCATAACCAGGAGCCTTGACAGCGCAAACCTGCAAAACACCCTTCAGCTTGTTCAGCACCAATGTAGCGAGGGCCTCACCCTCCACATCTTCAGCAATGATCACCAGCGAGGACTTGGCCTTGCTGATTTGCTCAAGCAGCGGCACCAAATCCTTGGCGTTGCTGATTTTTTCCTCGTGAATCAGAATGTAAGGATTGTCGAATTCAACAATCACTTCGTCCTGATTGGTCACAAAGTTGGGCGACAGATAGCCGCGGTCAAACTGCATGCCCTGGACCACCACAACTTCGGTTTCGGCAGTCTTGCCTTCCTCAATTGTGATAACGCCATTGCTGGCACCGACTTGCTTCATCGCCTCGGCAAGCTTCTTGCCAATCTCAGTGTTGTTATTGGAAGCAATGGTCGCCACTTCAGCGAGGCTCTTCTTGTCGTTGGGGTCGATTTTCTCCGCCATCGAACGAAGAGAATCGATCACCTTGGAAACAGACTTGGTCAGACCGCGGGAAATGGCCATCGGGTCGTGACCCGCAGCAATCAGCTTCAGGCCTTCTCGGAAAATGGCTTCAGCCAAAACCGTGGCAGTCGTTGTACCATCACCGGCTACATCGTTGGTCTTGCTGGCCGCTTCTTTGATTAGCTGTGCACCCATGTTTTCAATGGGATCAGACAACTCAATGTCTTCGGCAACGCTCACGCCGTCTTTCGTTACTGTTGGGCTTCCCCAACCCTTGTCCAGAATCGCATTGCGTCCACGGGGCCCTAGGGTGGCTCGCACCGCCCGAGCCAGCTTGCCGGCACCTGCCAGCAGCTTTTGCCTGGCGTCATCACCGTAAACCAGGTTCTTCGCTCCCATCGTCTCTACTCCTCATTGTCTTTTCTTGCGGGGTCTGACCCCCTAGCGGCTTCCGGCCATATTCCTAACCGGCAATCCGACATGGTTTTTGGTCAGAATCCAACACGCGGACAGCTCATCGCTGCCATGCTCGCAAGAAAGTTATGCAATCTGCGTGCCACAGGGCCACCAAGTGGCCATTAATCCACCCAAACCAAGAATCCAAAGGGGTTTCGTGCTGCTCCAGAACCTAATACTAGGTTTCCGGCTGCCCTTCCCCTTTGCCGACCCGACTGCCAACTTGACACCACGAGCAGAAATCCAATCGCCACTTTTGGCAAAGCTCTCGTGCCAACCGGAACCAATTTTGGCAGGTACGAAACCCATGCAAAACACCCAAACCTCCCACCCCAAGACTTCAGAAATGCTCCCAAGCCCAATTCCTTTGTCACTCTTGGATGGAAAAACCACAGTCGTTCATTGGGAAAATACGGATTGCCCCACAATTGGGGTAACCACGGTTAGAAATTTATTAGCCAAATTTCCCAAAACGCTGGCAGTTTTGGCCAGACACCCAGGCTGAATCCCCTGCCGTCAGCACCTGGTCGAGGTGCAAGCCTGGCAAAAAGATCACCCAACTATTGGGATTTTGGGTATTATTCCGGGCAACGACCAATTGATTACCAGTTTGGCAATGCAAGACGATCTTCGTTTTCCATTAATCTGCGATCCCCAATACCATTGGCATCAATGGATGGGGCTAGGACGGTTTTCCCTGAAAGCTTTTCTCAGACCCAGCGTGATTGCCAAATATATCTTTGGCATGCTCAAGGGCCGGCACATATCAAAATCTGGACCAGACGCCGACCTGATGCGTCAGGGTGGAGAACTATTGCTCACAAAGGAAGGAATACCCCTGTGGGCATTTCGATCACAAAACCCAACTCACAGGCCTGATTTAAAAGAAATGACCAAAATAACTAGCATTCAGGCCACCTAGACGCAGATTCTGCAACTAACTTTGCTTCAATCAATCATCCCTGTCATCTATGACAGAAATACCCGCATCTTCCAGAGAAGTGAGGATCTGGTCCAAACGATCAGGATCGTGATCCGAATCGTTGAGGGCTTCATGCACTTGGCCAAAAGTGACAAAACCGGTTTTTTGGCCGCGGTCTATTAAAATCCGAACCGTTTCTTCGAGCAGGTTCATCGGATGCCCCCAAAATTGGCCTGAAAGGCTACCTGTTACCCATATTCCAACTCGCCATCCTTGGGAGCCGGCAATTAGACCAATAAATGGCCATATTATGGGACAGACCCCAGATTCGTTTATTGTAGGCTGAATTTTGTCACCTTGCTAGGGGGGCCCTGCCCTCAATCGCCAGAAAGTGCTCATATTAGGGAGACTCCCGCAAGCTTTGGCATACAAAACTAAAGTTGCGAGAAATTTTCGAAGCTTTTTGGGCAATCTCCATACTGTCAAGTTTCGTCTCATAGGGGGAAGGCATGAGCCCGGATTCTGGAGAACCACCAGCACCCGCAACTGATAAGGCCCAACAAAGGCCCCTCAGTGCGAGTCATGGTGGACTATCCAGTGCCGAATTGGATGAACTGCTGGTCAACACCTTCAATGCCATGAAGGATGAGTTGATCAGCACCCTCAACCTGCTTTTGCGTTCCCGGGACGACGCTATCGACATGGCCCAGGAGGCTTTTCTCCGTTGCTGGAAAGCAAAAGAGCAGTTGCCGCGCGTTGCCAATCCACGGGCGTGGATTTTTCAGGTGGGCATGAATGCCGCCCGGGATTTACGACGCAGTGCCTGGAAACGCAAGTCTCGACCAATGCTTGAGAATGTCAGCTTTCCGGCCCGGCCGGAAACAGGCTTTGGCTCAACTTTGGAAGAGCGGGAGGAACTGGAAGCCGTGCGGATGGCCGTGGCCGAACTGCGCGAGGAAGAACGCGAGGTTTTCCTCTTAAGGCAATCCGGAGAAATGACCTACGAGGAAATCGCCATCACGGTGGGTCGCCCTGTTGGGACAGTTAAAACGCAGATGCGCTCCGCATTGCAGCGGGTGAAAGCCATTTTGGCACCGCATTCCCCCACAGAGGGACCGGCTGAAGGATAAGCCGGCTAGCTGGAGAAATGTCATGAACTGCTTGAAAAGCCAAGAACTGATGCACGAGTGGCTGGAAGAGCTGCTCGAACCAGATGAAGTTTCAGCCATTGCCAGCCATGTTGCAGGCTGCCTGCCATGCCAGGCTGAGCATGCCCTTGCAAAGAAGCTGCGCGGCAAAGTCCGCGCAGCTTTGACCAGCCCTTTTCCCGAAATCACATTCAGCCCTCCCACCCCAATTCAAATTTCCAAGATGGAAAAAAGCCCCATTAAATCTCGTACTCGATGGTCCGCTGAAAAAACGTTTTTGGTTCTAGCGGCATCTCTCATGTTGCTCGCAACCGGCAGCTTTTTGCGGAACATGCTGCTTGAACGCGATCTTCAATCCCTCAACGCCAAATTCGCGTCATTATCTGCCAGCCAAACAGCCCTGAACCAATCCTTGGCCAATTTTCCCCGAACCGAACAGGACCTTGCCCGCGAATACGCCCAGGCTGTGACCAAAGCCCGGGAGGAGATCAACAATCAACCAGTCCGCTTGGTGGTCAACGGGCCTGCAGGGGTGATTGGCGGGGCTCCAAGCCAGTTTTTTGCCCAAGCGATTGATCCCAATGGGCGCCCCCTGGCCATGCGCATGGAAGCGATGCTGGAAGATCCCCGGGCAAAAGATAAAGTCATGCTTCTCGATGTGGTTCCCCAAGCCGACGGCACCCATCGCATTTCCGTTCCACCCGATGCGCCTGTGATCTCTGGCTCCGATCCAATTCTGCGGGTTCGCGCTTTGCCACCCAAAGAGCCGAAGGCCAACACCACTCCCCTCCCGGTTGTAGAGGTGACCGAACGGATTAAATTGGGCCTCCCTCCTCTGACCACCCATCTCAGCACTGACAAAAGGCTCTACCAGCCAGGCGAAAGTGTGCGTTTCCGTTCACTCACCCTGGAACGATCGACACTTAAACCACCCACCGAGTCACTTAAGCTCCGCGTTCGCCTCATCCTCCCCAACAAGACAGAAAAACTGATCCTCATTTCAGACGGCCTGCTCACCACTGCGGAAAACCCCACCAGACCTATCACCGGCCCCTCGGGAAAACCGCTGCGCGGCATCGCTTCGGGCGAAATCCCCCTCGAACCCGACCAACCAGGAGGGGAATACACCCTCAAAGTTGAGGATTCCGAAAATAGATTCGTTCCAGCCGAACGCAAATTCCTGGTGCAGGTTTATCAAAAGCCACGCATCAATAAAGAATTAGTTTTCTCCAAGCGTGGCTATGCCCCTGGGGAAGCCGCCCAAATGGCCGTTTCAGCCACATCCCAAGACGGCAAACCCGTAACCAGCCAAGCGGTCTCAGCCCAACTAAAAATCGATGACAAATTATTTGATTCCAACGGAGTCGTCTCCAATGACCAAAACTGGCAATCCGAAACAACTCTCAACGCCGATGGCAAAGCCACCTTCACTTTCAAGCTCCCCCAAGAAGATAAAATCACCCGTGGTGATGCCTCCATCACGGTTACTTTCACTGATGGTGCCAGCGTTGAAACCTTGGTGAAACCCGTACCGCTGGTGCTCGACCGGGTGGATGTGGCGCTATTTCCCGAAGGCGGCGACCTGGTGGCTGATCTCCCAGCCCGGGTTTATTTCACCGCCCGCACCAAAACCGGAAAACCCACCGACCTCAACGCCCGGCTGATGGCCGATGGCAAACCGCTTGTTGAGCAGATTCGCACCCTGAGCGACTTGGAAAATCCAGGTGCCAATCAGGGGCTTGGTTTTTTTGAATTCACTCCCAAATCAGGAGTATATTACTCGTTTGAATTGCTGGGCCCATCCAAGGGGACCAAAATCCCGCTGCCTCCTACACAATCGCGTGGCGTTTCCCTGCGTGTGGACACAGAAAAATTGCTCGCGGGTGGCTCCGTCCCCGTTCGCCTAGCAGCGACAGACGATGCCATGTGGTTTGTCGGGCTATATTGCCGGGGACGGATGCTCGATTCCAAACTGGTTTCAGGCAAGGAAAGCAAGGTGGAACTCTCTCCGCCCCCCGAACTGGGTGGTGTTTGTCGCCTGACCGTTTTCCGTGTGGAACCTGGCAATGTCCCCGCCAACGGAAACGCCAACCAGGGCAAACTTGTTCCGGTTGCTGAAAGGCTCATTTGGCGACCTGTGGTCGACAATCTGAAAATTGACCTGCGGCTGGAAAGCGCCAATGGCAGCGGGGCAAAACCGGGCGGATCATTCACTCCAGGCGAAAAAGTGCGCCTGAAAGTGACCGCGCGAGATTTAGAAGGGAAGCCTACCGGCGCCATACTCCTCGCAAGCGTGGTTGACCATTCAGTAGTCACATTGGCTGACGAGAAAAATGCTCGCACCATGCCCACCCATTTCCTGCTGGGCGAGGAAGTACTCCACCCAGAAGATCTGGAATACTCAGACTTTCTCCTCACTAGACACCCGCTTGCAAAAAAAGCGATGGACCTGCTTCTGGGCACCCAAGGCTGGCGTCGCTTTGCCGAACAGGATCCCGCCAAGTTCCAAGCCCAGCGCCCCCTCGAAGCCAACGACTTTATGGTTAGCTCGGGTCTAGCCCGCCAACAGGCCACCATGTCCACCCAAGTTGCCATGGAAGCCAAAGTCAGGGAGCTTGCACCCGTTTTTGATGCCCGTTTCAGGGAAAAGCGCGAGGAAGCCAACAAAATGCGGGCCGATTTGCAAACTGCCCAGACTGAAGAATCCAAACTCAACGACAAAATCAAAAAAATCCAAGGCAACCTGCAAAGCAACTTCACCCCCTTGACCGTTGGTCTGGGATTGGCATCAGGATTTTTCTCCCTGATTGCTTTGCTCGCCCGGGGCAAGTCTGTCGCCACCCAGATTGCCCTTTGGGCTGTGCTGCCCCTGCTGGTAGCAACGGGTTCTTATGTCTTTTTAAGGCAACTGGACCAGCAATGGGCCGAACAAGTAAACGGCCTAACCTTTTTCTCCAGCTCTTTACCTAAAAAATCTGACATGACGGACACAATCGCCCCCACTCAGGCTGAAAATATTCAATTAGGTGCTGTTGGCAAAGATAAATTTGCAATGGCTAAAGGTCTTGAAGGCCCGCTTCCCATGGCCGCAAGGGCCGTGCCAGCCCCCTTGGCAAACCCGCTACCGATTGAGGGTGCGATTCCCGTTGCCGCTCAGACTGGTCGGCCCCAAATGCGTCGCAATGGCTCACCGATTGCACCAGGTAGTGCTGGCTCGCCACGGCCAACCAGAATTGCCAACTCCAAAAATGCTATACTGGACATCCGTGGTGGTGTTTTTGGCGGCCAGAGTGGTGAAGGGCTTTCAATTTCCGGCATTGACCGTTTGCTTCTGCCCGAATCCCTGGCGCAAGATCCAGCCCTGCTGGCACCAGTTTCAGGGTTGGATTTACCCCCGGTGCCGGTGGTTCGCGAATACAGCCATGCGCGCGCCTTCGGTTCCGACGCATCCTCCCGGTCCGACTTCACCGAAACCCTGCTCTGGAAACCGGTATGGGTACTTCCTTCGGGCGAGGGAAGCGTGGAATTTGAACTGTCCGATTCCCTTACCCGCTATTCGGCAACCATAGCTGCAAACACCGAAGATGGCAGGCTGGCCAGCGCTAGTACCCTATTCGAGGCTAAACTACCGCTTGCTCTCAGCGCCAAGTTACCGGGAGAAACCACCTCGGGGGATCTGCTTGAATCCCCTCTCTCCATAGAAGGGGAACCAGGGGCCACGGTGGTGTGGCAAATTAAACAATTGGAGGGTGCCACCCAGCAGGGGCCCGACAAAGGAACAATCACCCTGGATTCTTCTGGAAGGGGCCGCACCCTCATTAAAATCAAGCCAAATGAAGACACCAACACCTTGCGCTATCATATCGAGGCATCGAGCGGCGAATGGAAAGATTCCATTCAGGGATCCATACCAGTGGCAGCCGACGGGTTCCCAGTGACGGGTTCAATCAGTCTTCGCCTCGAAGGCCGCCAGCAGCGAGTTCTCCGCCTGCCTGAAACTTGGCAAAAGGGATCCCTCTCCGTCAAATTGGAAGGATTTCCAAGCCCCCTGGGCGAGATTCTGGCAGGGCTCGAGGGCATGCTGCGCGAACCACACGGCTGCTTCGAACAAACCTCAAGCACCTCCTACCCCAATCTTTTGGTTTTGCGCCTATTGAAAAGCTCCGGCCATGCGAACCCCGAAATCGAATCCAAGGCACGCGACCTATTGGTCCAAGGCTACAAACGATTGGCCGGTTTTGAATGCATGGACACCAAAGCCGGCTTCAAACGCGGATTTGAATGGTTTGGCGCAGCCGACCAGCAGCATGAGGGCCTGACCGCTTACGGCTTGCTGCAGTTCACCGGCATACGCGAGGTCGGCATCGAGGGCATCGATCCCAACCTGATCAGCCGCACCCGGGAATATTTGCTTTCCAAAAGGGATGGCCGAGGTGGCTTCACGCGCGTCGCACGTCGCCTCAATTCTTTTGGCAATTCGTCAGCCAACCTTTCCAACGCCTACATCCTTTGGGCCCTTGCAAAAAGTGGTGACATGGCCGATCTAAAAACCGAAATCAACGCTCTGGCCAAGCGGGCTTCCGATATGACAGACCCCTACGAAATGGCATTAGCCGCCAACGCCCTATACCTTTCAGGCCAAAAAGAACCTGCCTTCAGCCTCTGCGCCAAGTTGGCAACCAAACAGGCAACCGAGGGCCATATCCCGGGAGCAGCGACCTCCATCACCCATTCCAGCGGGGATGGGTTGGTGATCGAAACCACTGCTCTCGCGTTGATGGCCTGGCAAAGTGCTAGCAAATCTGAATATGAAGCCAATGGCCTCCGGGCTATCAATTGGCTATCCCAAAAACGGGCTGGTGGCACCTTTGGCTCCACCCAAGCAACCATTCTGGCCCTCGAAGCCATGACACAATTCCAGCAGGCCAATTCTGACAAAACTAAAGAGGGAACGCTGAAATTTGGCAGCCATGGTCAACCCGTCTTGAATCTGTCATTCCCGGATAAAGCGGTCAGCCGTCTGGTGGGCGATTTAAAAGAGCAGGATTCCGGTCTGCGCCCAGGCGATAACCCCATCGACTTAGAATTGACCAACGGCAACGCCTTCCCGGGGTCTTTGACTTGGGAATATCAAACCCTCACCCCACCAAGCTCACCCAAGGCAACCATCACCCTGCAGGGCCAGCTCGATAGGGACGAAGTCACCGAGGGTGAAAGCGTTCGCCTCAACCTGCGGGTGCAAAATACATTGCCTTCCCCCACAGGTATGGTCATGGCGATAATTGGCCTGCCCGCCAGCCTGGCGCTACCAACCGATGCCAAGCAATTGATCGAATATGCTCGCCAACCTGCCGATGGCACCAAGCCCAGAATTGCAGCCTGGGAACAACGCGGCCGCGAGCTTGCTTTCTATTGGCGGGGTTTCCAACCCAATGAGGTTGTGAGCCTTCCAATCGACTTGGTTGCCATGGTTCCCGGTCGAACCAAAGGCCAAGCCATGCGGAGCTACCTATTTTACTCACCAGATATCAAGTTCTGGCAAAACGGCCTCCAAATCACCGTTAAACCTAAATCCTGAGCCAAATCGGTCCAAATTCCTGCCAAAACCAGACTGAAAGCTGGTCAAAAACCTAATTTTCTCTATCCTTGCCCTTAGGTTGATCGATTTGCTGCCTTGCTCGTCACCGGAGTGACCAGCTCGGGCGGCCCTTTTTTTTGGTCATTTCCGGAGCGGGACAGTTATGAGTCACAAGTATGTGTATTTCTTCGGCGACAACAAAGCTGATGGCGATGCCACAATGAAAACCCTGCTGGGTGGCAAAGGTGCCAACCTGGCTGAAATGACCAAAATCGGCCTGCCTGTTCCTGCCGGTTTCACCCTTACCACAGAAGTTTGCACCTACTTCTACGACCACGGTAAACAATACCCACCGGAACTGAAGGCTCAGGTCGACGAGAACATCAAGAAAACTGAAGCGGCCATGGGGGCCAAGCTGGGCGATCATGAGAACCCGCTCCTTGTCTCCTGCCGCTCCGGCGCACGCGACTCGATGCCAGGCATGATGGACACAGTCCTCAACATTGGCCTCAATGAAAAAACCCTTGCCGGCCTTATCAAAAAGACTGGCAACGAGCGTTTCGCTTGGGACACCTACCGCCGCTTTATCCAAATGTACGGAGATGTGGTTCTTGGCCTGAAGCCTGTCGACAAAAAAGAGGAAGACCCCTTCGAAAAGATCATGCACGACCTGAAGCATGAAAAGGGTGTCGAGCTCGATAACGACCTGACTGTTGCCGACCTCAAGGTTCTAGTCGAGCGCTTCAAGAAGGCTGTTAAAACCCGTACCGGTCACGATTTCCCCGAAGATGCCCGCGAACAGGTATACGGTGCCATCGGTGCAGTGTTCGGCTCTTGGATGAACGATCGCGCAATCGTTTATCGCCGCCAGTACAACATCCCTCACGAGTGGGGCACAGCCGCCAACATCTGCTCCATGGTGTTCGGCAACATGGGTGACGACTGCTGCACCGGTGTCGCTTTCACACGCGACCCCGCCACAGGCGAAAATGTTTTCTACGGCGAATACCTCACCAACGCCCAGGGCGAAGATGTGGTTGCTGGCATCCGCACACCCAAAAAAATCGAGGAACTCGCCACCGAGATGCCCCCGGTTTACAAGCAACTCGACGAAGTCCGCCTCAAGCTGGAAAAACACTACCGCGATGTGCAAGACATCGAATTCACCGTTCAGCGCGGCAAGCTTTGGATGCTGCAAACCCGTAACGGCAAGCGCACCGGGTTCGCAGCAATCCGCTTTGCTGTCGATATGGTCCAAGAAAAGCTGATCGACTGGAAAGAAGCTATTTCGGTCAACCGCATCCCTCCAGACGACCTAAATCAGCTCCTCCAGCCGCTGTTCGATCCCGATGCCAAGCGCAAGTTGATCACCGAAGGCAACCTGCTGGCCAAGGGTATCAACGCCGGCCCAGGTGCCGCTTGTGGTCGCATCAAATTCTTCGCTGAAGATGCCGAACAATTCCACAACACCCACAAGGGTAGCCCAGATGGCCGCGTGATTCTGGTGCGTCGCGAAACCAGCCCTGAAGACCTTCGCGGCATGCAGGTTGCCGAAGGTATCCTCACAGCTTTTGGTGGCGCTTCCAGCCATGCCGCTCTGGTCTCACGCCAAATGGGTAAGGTCTGCGTTGTCGGCTGCTCTGCGCTGAAGATCGACTACCAAGCAGGTACCCTCTCGGTGGGCAACCATGTCCTCCATGACGGCGACTGGCTCAGCATCGACGGCTTCACTGGCGAAGTCATCGCCGGCAAAGTGAACACCCACCCATCCGAAGTGGTGCAGGTGCTCATTGACAAGTCGTTGGCTCCCGCCAAGTCCAAGGTCTTCAAGCAGTTCCAAAAGCTGATGGTTTGGGCCGACAAGGTTCGCAAGCTCAACATCCGCACCAACGCTGACAGCCCCGCGCAGGCCGAGCAGGCTATTGCGTTTGGCGCTGAAGGCATCGGACTGTGCCGCACCGAACACATGTTCTTCGATCACATCCGCGAAATGCGGGAGATGATCCTTGCAACCACTCCAGAAGCCCGCAAGGCCGCCCTTGCCAAGCTGCTGCCATTCCAGCGCGAAGATTTCGCTGGGCTTTTCCGCGCGATGAAGGGCCATCCCGTCACCATCCGAACCCTCGACCCGCCGCTCCACGAGTTCCTTCCTCACGACGAGAAGGGGCAAAATGAAATGGCCAAGGAACTGGGCGTTTCAATTGACGAGATTCACAACCGCGTCAAGGCGCTGCATGAGTTCAACCCCATGCTCGGCTTCCGTGGCTGCCGTCTGGGTATCGTCTTCCCCGAAATCACCGCCATGCAGGCTAGGGCCATCTTGGAGGCCGCTTGCATCGTGAAGAAGGAAGGGGCCGAGGTGCATCCTGAAATCATGATCCCGCTCGTCGGGTTCAAGAAGGAATTTGAACTCCAAGCGAAGGTTGTCCACGACACCGCCGCAGAAGTTTTCAAAGAGAAGGGTATCACCGTCGAGTACATGGTTGGCACCATGATCGAGTTGCCCCGTGCCGCCATGGCCGCTGACACCATCGCCGAGAAGGCCCAGTTCTTCTCCTTTGGCACCAACGACCTCACCCAAACCGGTCTTGGTATCAGCCGCGACGATTATGGCAGCTTTGTCCGCCAGTACATCGAAGGCGATATCTTCAAGAAAGATCCGTTCCAGGTAATCGATTTCGAAGGAATCGGCCAGCTCATGGAGACGGCCGTCGCAAAAGGCCGCAAGGTCAAGAAAGACCTCAAGCTTGGCATCTGCGGCGAGCACGGTGGTGAGCCAGACTCGGTGAAGTTCTGCCACAGCATTGGCCTCAACTATGTAAGCTGCAGCCCGTTCCGCGTGCCAATCGCCCGTCTCGCAGCGGCGCAAGCCGTTCTCGAGGAGAAGGCTGAAAAGGCCGAAAAAGCAGCCGCCAAGAAGGCAGCCAAGACTAACAAGGCCTGAATTTGATCGGGTTTACACATCCAAGGCTCGGGCTCCTTTTTGGGGTCCGGGCTTTTTTTTCAATTTCCCCCCCAACTCAATTTGGCCTTTCTTCTCAACAAATATTTGGACTATTGCCCCCGAATTAAATTTTCTTCCAAGCTACGACTTGCGGATGGAGGGGTAATTATGGCCGGGAAACCATTTGAAAATCCAATCTTAAAGGACCTGCCCGATTTTGGTCAAACGGTTGACCTGCGCCACGAGCAGGAACCAAATCCCCTAGGCTACTTCACCACGCCAATTAAGCCCTCGGCCCCCATGCGGACCTTTTCTCCATCGAAAAGGCCTTTCAGGGTGCAATCCCCTCTTCTGGATTGGCTGCATCAAAACAGCTTCACGCTATTTTTCATGTTCATGCTCACATTCATGACCCTGCAATGGCTGATACCCACACCCACCTTCTTCCTTCAGGGGCAGTTGGTGGTTATCCTCCTCAGCTCAACCCTGCTTATTCAGGCCCATCGCTTCAAAGATAAAAAATTGATGATGACCTGCGCCTTGACCATGGCCTTAGCCATGGGGCTCAATTGCATTGTTTTGGCAGAGAATTTCTTGGATGAATTGGTTTTTAAACAAGTGCTTGGCGCCAATTTGTTAGCCCTTTCAGGCCTCTTGGCTGTGCTCATTCTGGTTTTGGTTTACCACCTTTGGCACAACGATTACACTGGCAGAAACGCCCTGTTTTGCGCTTGCTCTAGCTACCTTCTAATTGGTTTCTTGTGGTCCTGCTTTTATTGCTCTGTGAGCTATTTTGTTGAGGGCGCTTTCGCCAATAGCAACGACCCTCCTGGCAAGGAAGGGGCAGCTCCAATCATGGATTATTCCAAATACCTCTATTTCAGCATGATCACCATCACCACCGTGGGATTTGGTGACATCGCTCCAATCTCCCCAATTGCCCGATCCCTCTGCTGGATCGAGGCAGGTATCGGCCAATTCTATTTCGGCTTCATCCTGGCCCGTTTGGTATCTACTCAATTTATGAATAACCAACCCGAGCACGGTTGGCAGCATGACCCCACAACGAATGCATTTAAAACCCCAGTGCCTCCCAACAAGCTAAAAGCAGCTTGATAGAAAGGCATACCAAAAAGCGAAAAGGCGCGGTCAAGTAGACCGCGCCTTTTCGCTTAAAATTTACGCCGCCAGACGATTACTCTTCAGCGGAAATCTCAATGTTGTGCTCGGTCTTGAAATAAAGACGCAGAGCGCGCAGAGCTATGGTGGTGATGGTGCGCTCTTCCTTCTTGGCAATGCGACGCAGCTCCATGGCAACTGCTGGGGGCAGACGCAAAAGAATGCTTGTGCCCTTGATAGTCTCGGTTTTCTTCTCTTTAGGATCAACAGCCATGGACAGAACCTCTTGGATAGATTGGGGTTAGTGTTATCAACTTTAGGAAAGCCCCTTAACGGAAACTTCACTTATTTTCTATAGAGCTTGGCACCCTATTGCAAGTGTAATCAAATAATCTGAGCAAAATTTTTAAACTATCTTTGGTAAAACACTCATACCCACATGTCTTTCAATAAAACCAAAATAACGATTTTCTGCCAAAAAATATCGTCCCAATACAAGCCAGCTAGCATTTCCACGGCTTATACAAGCCAAATAAAAAGCCATAAATCAATACAGCTAATAGACTTAAGGGTTTTGACCCCGTGCACCCGGTGCTGGTTCATCGGGCGCCCAGCGAGCCAGATCAAAGCCCGGAAGGCTACCTAGGTCCCGTCGGCTAAACAATGCTGCCGACCGGTCGGGAGTGATTTCCGTGTTCACAAATTCACCAAATCGCATGACCATTTCCACCTGCTGGTCAGGCCATTGAAACACCACTTTTTGCGGCAAAACTGCACCAGTTTGCCTAACGACCTGAATATCTTGCACCTGCACCGAGCAGATTACCTTCCCTGCCTCGTCATACAAAATGTGACCTAAAACTTGAGGTTTTCCAGCCTGTGCCGGGGCTCGCTGAAAAATGGTAACCCGTGAGACTGTTTTCCCCTGCGGCGAGGTGACCCGCTCGCGAAGCTCGGCCAATTGACCGTTGGCTTTCACCTCATAATTCTTATTGGGGTCATATTCAGCTATCCCCAAGGCAGCAAGAATCATTTCCGGCTGGAACGGGAATGGCATTCGAACCTGCCCCGCAGCCATGGCAGCATGGGAGCAATGGAAAACATAGGGCGGATCAGCCTTGCTGATCCAATACCAAAACTCTTCCTGGTTAGATCCCAAGTCCACTGCGTTTTGGCCCAAAACTTTGGCCTTCAACCGGAACAAATTAGGCTTTTGCAGCACCACCATGCCATCCAAACCGGGAGCATTCTGATTGCCTTGCTTGCAATCAATTGCTACCGAGTTGCACTGAATAGCGTTAATCCGTCTGGCGTTGTCGTTCAGGTACTCCACCATTTGAGCTGCGCTGGGCAACTCGTCATTGATGGGTTGGGGGTTCTTGACATCTTTGGTTGGCTTCAAGAGTGGGTTCAGACTTGCGCACCCAAAACCTGAAAAAACCACAAAAAACAGCAATGAGATATGACTAATGCCACCAAGTAAACCACTAGGCTTACCTTTGCCACTTTGACCAAACGGAGAGGTTACAGGCGGATTTGGCAAGGAAACATGCTCGCCACTTTCGCAGATTTTTGCCAACCAAACCCCTTTGGCATCCTTGGCATCCGGCCTCTCAAGGATCACCCGCCGCTTGCGGACCAATCGCTCCGCCGCATCCCATCGGGCCTCAGCAGTAGCCGTCGTGTCCAACAGCAACTCCATCAGGGAGTCGCTGGTCGCAGCCGCAGTCGCTGGCGTTTCCGGAACTTGGGTAGACCACCAAGCCACAGCACCTTCAGGGGATTTTTGGAAGCTGTCAGCAGCAAAATCCTTGCGCGTCCATTCGTGGGCCGAAGTTTCGTGAGGAAGCAAAACGGCAACAATGCGCTCCCCGTCCTCTAGGGCACGGCCCGAAGCGGCGCATTCCCTTGTGCAGGGTGGAATTTCCTTCCGCCTCATTCCCCGCTCCCGGTAAGTTCCCTAAGCTCAGGGAATGCCACCAAATCAAACGGCAAAAATTCTTTGCACGCAAGTCTACAGCCCAAATCGCCACCCTCTCGAAAAATGAGAGAGTTAAACTTTTCATTTCTGGGCCTAACCACCACAACTTTAACCCAAACACCCCATCTCAACTCTGGGGTGAACCTTGGATCAGCGTTTGGCTGCTGTTTTTGCAGGGGCCGCCTTATTGGGCTCAGCAATTAATTGACGAAGGTCTTCCTCACATTGCTGCCGGGTTTCGCCACCCCAGCCCTCATGCAAGGCTCGAACAGTCCCTTCCTTGTCCACCAACACCAAGCGCGGAGTTACCTCAACGCCGTATGTAATTCTTAGGCCACTTCCATCATAAATGGGCAATTCTTTGCCCAAAATGCGGGCCCAATTCTGGTTGGAACTGCTCTCAGGCCGCACAGTCAAAGGCAGCACAGTCAAGTCTTTGCCTTGGCCGTATCGGCTCCATTGCTGCGCTTGCAACAACACCTCTTCGGTCATGGGAGCCGCTGGATTGTAAAAGACTACCAGCACATGGCTTCCACGGCAGTTTCGCAGCGCCAAGCTCCCCTGGCCACCCAAGCGTGGCACGGTGAAATCGGGGGCGCTAGTGCCCACCGCTGCGGCTGTGGAACGCTTTGGCTTTTCCCCTGCAATGCCATCAAGGATTCGTCCCGGTTCAGGTGCGGGCATTTCCCCACGCATGGCTGATTCCACTCGTTTTTTTTCCAGCGCAAAAGCCGCTCGGTAAGGAGTGGGTGGATAGACCTCAAACACCTTCTCTGTTTTTTTCAACAACTGCCCCATCGCACCGGCTTGGCGAACCCCCTGCCCCATCAGGGGCTCGACTCCTGATGCCAACTTCAAGGTTTGCTCCACATCCTTCACCCGGTCTTCGTAAAGCGGCTTGGGATATTGCACACTACTGTCCAGCTCATACCTGACAACTACCCTTTCGGCGACATCCTGCCTGGCTGGCTCACGCTTTTCCAAGGTGCGCTCCACCTTGGCTGCCAATCCCGTCCGCTGACTTATCCAAACTTTGTCCACTTGCTTCCAAGCTCCCCGGTCCGCCCGAGGCTTATCCCAAGTTTCGGTTTTTTGCTCGCCCAAAAGCACCACACAGGCGTTGCCTTGCAGTACTTCTTTGCCCTTCACTTCCCAAAGGGTTACAGGCCCATCCCCTTCGCTGGTTTCCCAAGACTCTCCCGGCCGCATCTTGCCTGGTGGCAATTCAACTACCATGCCCGTTTCATGCACAGCCACCCCGGGCCCATTTGTTTTCAGGCCGTTTGGTTGGTCTGACTCCAAATGGCCAAGGCTATCAATTCGGGCTTTCACCAACCGCGAGACCGCAACCGCATTATCCCGGTTCAGTGTCGAGCTACCTCGAACAGCATCCTTCTCCCGCAAAGTAGTCAGAAATGCCATACCCCATCCATCCTGCTCCGGTTCCAACACCAAAACCCGGCTTTCCAGGCGGTAACTGCGGGCATATTGGGTCTGCGGAGTGAAACACTCCTCATTCACCGTGCCTCGGTAAACATTTTCCAGTGCGGGGGTCAGGCGCAAAGGTGCTTGCCATTCCCCCTGCGGGACTTCTGCCCTGCTAAGGGCCGCCTTTTTCCGGCCTGAGCTACCACCAACCCTGGGCTCGCCAAGGGGTTCAGCGGCCGGCGCCTTAGTTACTATTTTGGTTTGAGCCGGAGGCATTTGAGTTGGGGGAGGCAACAAAGGAAGCGGTTGCCCTAAAACCAACACACCCAGCCAGCAATATGAGGTAATCATTCCCAAAACCTCCCCGTTTAGCCAATCTGGACGCGACTCGCCCAATGATTGCCTTCCACCACCCCGGGGCTATAGCTAGACTTTCCTCTGGCCACAAGGCCGGGTTGTTTCAAGGGTTGGGGGCCAACCTCTCGCCAGTTCCGGCTACAAACACTGGCGTGTTGCCGCTCCCATACCGTGAACGCTTCCAGTCGAGGGGTGCCCAATGCTTGGATTGATCGGACTTTTGTTGGTTCTATTTCTTTTGATGGCGGGTGCTTTTGCCTTCATTGGCCTCACCCTCCAAACTCGCCTTTTCGATCAGGCCCCCGAGGGAATTTACTGGCAGGCCCCGGCAGCGGCAGCCTTGGTTACCTCCCCTTTGGTTTTATGGACCTTCTGGACACTCGCCTCCCCAGGCGATACTCGCCCCCTTCAACAGGCTCCCCTCGCAACCCAAACCGAGGCATTCAAAAAAATCCAAGTGGTCACGCTCGATGACCGCCTCGAAACCTACGCCCTTGTTCCTGGTGGCAATCCATCCGTTCCCAGATACCGCAATAAAGAAGACGCCAGCCGCCCACTGCCAACTGTCATGAAAGAAATACGCGTTCCCAAAACTTCTGAAGACCAAGACTGCTCGGTAGTTTTCAAACACGAAAAGGCCTCAGGTCAGGCCAAAGAAAGCTATATCAACGACTCAGGTCGCTACGTAGATGAGGAAGGCCGCATCATGGAAAGAGGCACCCTAGGCGTGATTTTGCCATCAAGAACCGCTAAATTTCTTGTTTTGCTGCTGATGTATGGCCTTTTGTTCGCCGCTTGGTTGGCCAGCTTCACCTTTCTGGTCCAACTACCCGGCGGGTATGGCATTGGCCTAGGGCTTGGCGGAGCCATCTTGACCAACTTCACCATTCTTCCATACCTAATTAACTTTGCCGAAAGGGTGTCAACCAGATAAAGGGCCAGATTCTTTATTTTTTGGCAGTGCTACCAAATTGACTTCGGTTTCATCCTCTTTTTTACCGGGCAATACTGTGGTCACTGCCGCACTTTGTGCCACCGAAATTACCGGCACCGCCAAAAATGCCAAAACAACCACCAAGCCGAGTGTTGCCAAATTCAAAGCCACACTCACACCATGCCATTTGCCAAAATTTGCCCGAACCAGCCTTAGCTCTTCCCGTGCCTGGGGGGTCTCAGCTTCGGGTTTAGCCAAAGCTGTCTTCAAAAACTGTTCGGTTGCTTCATAGCGAGTTAGCCTCAGGTTCTCCACCTCTCGCTCCACAAACACCCCGGCCAAGGCGCAAAAAAGCGCCGCAGAAGCAAAACAAGTTCGCACCCCAGGCTGCTTTCCCTTGCCAAAAAAATGAAAGGAAGTGGCCAGAACAATTAAACCAAAGGCGACTTGGGTATAAAAATAGGGCCCAAACAAAACCGAAACTGCATTCCCAGCCAATATCCCGCCTTGCTCCTGCCAAAGGGGCTCTGGCAAACCCGCCGATTTTCCAGGAGACTCGCGCTGCATCGCCGAGGGCACCGTAAGCCAATAGGGCCTTTGGCTTGGCTCCAAACGAGCCAGATTGTTGAACCGGTCAAACAGCCCCAAACCCGCCACAAAAGTCACAAAACAGGCCAAACTGATCCACCCACCCAAAACAATAAGATGAAGTGCGCCTGGCAACTTTTCAAAAAGCCAACCACTGCGCAAGCGATTTTCCGTGCCCGCCAAAATCCGGCTGAAATTCGACCGATGCTTCAGAATTACAAAAAAACTGGCCGCTATTCCAAACCAAGCTGCCGGATGCCCTGGATGAGTGAAAAGGTCCGTTAGGCTGCGACCTGCCAACCAACTGGCCGAGGCCAAAGATCCGGCTGAAACCATGCGCGTCGAAAGGGTGACCACCAACCAAATACCCAAAGCCTCCAGACAAAAAGTTGGTAAAAGCCCAAGAGCAACGCCCGCCCCGGTGGCTACCCCCTTACCCCCTTTGAATCGCAGATAAACCGGAAAAATATGCCCAAGAAATGCCGCCAAACCACCTGCAGTGGGCCCAAGATCACGCCACCCGTCAGGCAAAGCTATTGCCCCAAAAACACCCAAACCAACCCCCGCCAAGCCTTTGGCTAAATCCAGCAAAAACACCGCGATACCCCAAGGGCGGCCCAGCAGCCGACCTATATTGGTGGCACCTATATTGCCACTACCGGCTATCCGAACATCAACCCCCTTCATAAATCCCACCAAAAGGCCAAAAGGCACCGAGCCCACTAGATAAGCAAGCAAAACATTCAGCAGGGCATGAACCATCGAAAAAATCTCCTGGCTAACACTCAAGGAATCAAATGGCTTTGCCGATAAAATAGCTTGTCGGGTTACCGGGATCTTTGGGTTCCACTTGCCCCGGGGAATCTACGGGGTATATTCTGGTTATAAGACACATGCGGGTGTAGCTCAGTGGTAGAGCGTCACGTTGCCAACGTGAATGTCGTGGGTTCAAGTCCCATCACCCGCTTTTAACTTAATCTTTGTTCCAACAAGAGGGGCGTGCGGCAAAACCGCGCGCCCTTTCTATTTATCAGGTTGAAAGTATTCCGGGCTTTCGGGTTATTTGCGATAGAAGGCCACTTATGGCCATTCCGTCTTTCGCTGAAATCCCTTTTCGATACAATGGCTTTTTCGATGTTTAGAATTCCGGGGACTGACTAGGCTCTTCTTTTAATGATCTGCCGGTGTCCCATGCCAGGGTGGTGACGATCCATGACTGATTCAGCAGTGACCGAGACAGCCGCCACAAGCACAGAGTTGGACGACTCGGGGCGTATTCGCCAAAGTGTCCAAGTTTCCGATGCTGGTCCATGCCGTAAACACCTCAAGGTGACGGTTGAGGAAGTGGAAATACGCGACCGTTTCGAGGCCAAGTTCAGTGAATTGGCCGCAGATGCGCAGGTTCGCGGCTTCCGTCCCGGCAAAGCCCCCCGCAAGCTCATTGAGAATCGCTACCGTCGCGAAATTCTTGAGCAAATGAAGAATGAACTCCTCTTGCAAAGCCTTGAGCAGCTTTCCCAAGACAAGAGCATTTCCCCCATCAGCCCTCCTGACTTAGATCCCCGCAGGGTCGACATCCCTGAAAAGGGCGAATTCGTTTATGAATTCGAGGTTGAGGTTCGTCCAGAGTTTCAGCTGCCTGAATACAAAGGCCTCAAGCTCAAAAAGCCCGTCCACACCTACACTCCCGAAGAAATCGCCAAAGAAGAAAAGCGCGTTCTCTCCACCTATGGGTTGCCGATAGACAAAGCCGGTGCCATCGCCATTGGCGATCGTGTCACAGTCTCCGGCCCCGTCAAACATGGTGATCGCGAAATCGGCAAGCTGAAAAATACGGCATTCATCGTCGACCAAAAGCTTGCTTTCAAAGACGGCATTGCCAATAAATTTGGCGATCAGATTAAAGGCAAATCGGTGGGCGATACTGTCACCATCGACATCGACCTCATGCGGAACCAAAACCTGCAAGACTTGCAGGGAATCACCGTCAAAGCTGAACTCACCATTGAAAAAATCGAGGAAATCAAGCTCCCCGAGCTCAATGATGATTTCCTCGAGCAGTTCGGTGTTTCCAAGCCCGACGAATTCCGTGAGCTCATCGAAGTTATTCTCAAGCGTCGGCTTGAGCACCAACAGCGACAAGTTGCCCGCCAGCAATTTATGGGCTTCATTGAGAAGGAAATGACTTGGGATCTCCCCCAAGACCTGCTCATCAAACAAGCCCGTACCGCTATGGCCCGTCGTGTCATGGAAATGCGCGCTGACGGTATCCCCGAAGAAGAGATCCTCAAGCGTCAGCGCATTCTTAGCCAAGACATCCTCAAATCAACCGAACGCGCCCTGAAGGAACACTTTGTCCTTCAACGCATCGCAGAGGCCGAAAATCTCGAAGTTTCCGTTGAGGACATCGAGGACGAGGTGGCTCGCATCGCCGCCCGTGAGGGTGAAAGCTCTCGCCGTGTTCGCGCCCGTCTCGAGCGCGAAGACCTTATCGACGCTCTCGCTGCCGAATTGCTCGAGCGCAAGTCCATCGATTTCATCATGGACGGAGCCAACTTCGAAGAAGTGCCACTCGAAGCTTCAGAGCGTTCCGGACCAAATGTCGCCACATCAGATGCGCAGGCTGTTGCTAAATCTGATGACGAACCCGCTGCTGAACCAATCCCCGGCGGCAATTGATGCCTATTATTTCAGGATGAACCGGACAGGTGCCCCATTTGTGGGTCGCCTGCCCAATTTTTTGGCAGATCTAGGAAGGAGCTTTAGCTAATGGACGCGACGCGGACTGGTAAACACCCGCTCAGCGCGGTTGCCGCGCGCTTTAAGGACGAGGGTGGCGGTCGTCGCAGTACCGGCGACATTCTTCTGGACAATCGGATTATTTTTTTCGGTTGTGCAGGTGGCAATGTATACGAGCCGGTTATCAATGACCTAACGGCTAACATGGTAATCCAGCAGATGCTCTATCTGCAAAACGAGAACCGCACCCAAGAAATTTCTTTCTATATCAATTCGCCTGGCGGTTCGGTCACCAGCACTTTGGCAATCTATGACACCATGCAATATATTGATTGCCCCGTGGCAACTTATTGCATGGGTATGGCCGCCAGCGGTGCTGCCATCCTGCTGGCAGCAGGTACTAAGGGTAAACGTTTCTCGCTTCCACATGCCAAGGTGATGATCCATCAACCATGGTCCAGCGGAATCGGTGGCCAGGCATCGGATGTCGAAATCGAGATGCTCGAGATTCTCAAAATGAAGAATCTTCTCAACGAGATACTTGCCAAACATACCGGCAAGCCACTCGAGGTAATCGCTGCCGAAACCGAGCGAAATCGGTATTTTAATGCTCTCGATGCCAAAGAATATGGCCTTGTGGACGACCTGCTTATCAAACAGCAGCCCGTTATTGCCAAAAAGCCTGACCAACCCGTTCAGACTGTACAGTCCTAACTCAACCCGATTCCTAATTTAGCCCCGCCCTCCGGGCGGGGGATTTTCCCTCAAGCAGTCCATCGCCGCTCACCGATGATAAACGGTTGCTGCGATGGCGGGAGATGGTGACCGATGCCTTCGATCCCCTTCGTTCTCGAGCGTCGCGGCGACAATGATCGTGCGATGGATATCTATAGCCGGCTACTGGAAGAAAGAGTGATCTTTCTTTTGGGAGAGGTGAATGAGGAGAGCGCGAATCTAGTTGTGGCACAGATGTTTTTTCTGTATCACCAAGACCCAAAGGCTGATATCCACTTCTACATCAACTCCCCAGGTGGCTCTGTCACCGACGGTATGGGTGTTTATGATGTGATGAAGTATATCTCCTGCGATGTCGCGACCTACTGCATTGGTTTGGCTGCAAGTATGGGAAGTACCCTTCTGGCTGCCGGAACCAAGGGCAAACGCTATGCTCTGCCTCATGCCGAGGTGATGATTCACCAGGTTTTAGGTGGTGCTCGCGGCCCTGCCACCGATATAGAAATCCGTACTAAGCACCTTTTGCGAACCAAGGATTCAATGAATCGACTCCTTGCGCAAATGACAGGTCAACCGCTCGCTCGTGTTGAAAAAGACACCGATCGGGACAATTTTATGTCAGCCCAGGAAGCCAAGGAATACGGGCTTATCGATCATGTGATCGACAAGATTCCGTCAGGCCACCTGGCATCAAGGGCTCGCGGCTAAATCTGACTCCACTCTGGATGACCCCAGGGAGTCGGGTGGCACGCTGAGTCCGGGCGCAGGAAGCGCCAGGCCATTACGCCGCCTCGGCCCTTGGGGGTCTACTATGCCCTTGATCTCGCCCTGCCTCTTCCGGCTTTCGGGCAGGGTCCTTTCCTCCAGCCTAGCTATTTCCTTTCTGGTTCTGCCGGCTTTAGGCTGTCGTACTGGCAGCAAAGACCGTCTAGAAACCACCTTGCGCCAACGCGAGAAGGAAATCAGCCTGATGCGAGAGGACATCGATCGCATTGCGGGCTACAATTTGGCACTTCAGACCGAAGTCCGTGCCATGCGCGGCCAATCCCTTCCTAATGTATGCGACCCATTCACGCCCCTTTACCCGGTGCGAAGTATCGTTGTTGGCCGAACATCCGTTGGCATGGACGATGACGGCAAGCCCGGAGACGACGCCGTTCAGGTGGTACTCGAAACCCGAGATGGCGACGGCAAGCTTTTCCGCGCCCCCGGCAAAGTGCAAATGCAAATGCTCGAGGTCACCCCTGAGGGGCTGAAAAACCTAATTGGCACCTACCAATTTGGCCCGGAAGAAATGCGCCCCTTGTGGAAGCAGGGTCTGCTCACTTCAGGCTATGTGTTCAATTTGCCCTGGCAAACACCGCCCCGCCAAGACAAGGTGCGGGTTGTCGCCAGTTTCACCATGGAAGACGGTCGTCAATTCGAGGCAGAGAGGGAAATCCGCGTCAAACCGCCAGCAAACCCCTCATTGTCCATTATCCC